>Ga0209605_1004231_pt1 | contig 11900 bp, 7 predicted proteins | sample AD_UKC035_MetaG_FD_184408 | JGI IMG/M metagenome (GOLD analysis project Ga0209605, IMG submission 184408) | Active sludge microbial communities of municipal wastewater-treating anaerobic digesters from USA - AD_UKC035_MetaG (SPAdes) (version 2) | ecosystem: Engineered > Bioreactor > Anaerobic >...
AAATACTCCATGATTTTATTCAGGAATTAACCCCTGCAAAGCATAAAAAGCCGCTAAAAATCAAGGAAATCCTGGATGACAAAAGACTGGTTATGTTGATGATCCGTCACGGACTTCCTTATTCCTTTTATACCCTTATCGAATCCCTCGCACCTTTCAACGAGTCGGACTGGGCGGCTTATTTTGGCATTTCCACCAAATCCCTGCAGCGGTATAAAAAAGCCGGTGAGCGCTTTAAGCCGCTGCAGTCGGAAAAGATCATGGAAATGGCTGAGGTGATCTACCTGGGCCTTGAATTGTTCGGTTCGGCGGATAAATTCAATGCTTGGCTGAATCAAAGCAACCTGGCTCTGGGTGGCGAGAAGCCGGTTGACCTCCTTAAAGATTCCTACGGTAAATCATTGGTGACCGGAGAACTTACGCGGATAAGCCATGGCATTTTTGTGTAGAGGTTATTTCCTAAGACTTACGAACCCGAGGACCCCTAATGGAAGTATACCGTTTGTGCAGGAAAATCTACTCCGGGTCCCTGAGCGGCAAGGGCGCCGCGCTTGAAGGGGCGAGGTGGAATTCTCCAGGTATTGAAATGATTTATACAGCCATGAACCGGTCCCTGGCCATGTTGGAGGTGGCTGTACACCTTAATCTTTCCGCCATGCCAGATGATTATTATATCCTGACGATCCATATCCCCGATGAACTGTCATTGAAAAAACTCAACCTGTCCAGTCTGCCGGATCACTGGAATGATTTTCCTTATCACCGGGAAACCCAGGCAATAGGGGATGCATTTATAAAATCCGGCAGGTATTGCCTGCTCCAGGTCCCCTCCGCAGTGACCCGTGGTGATTTTAATTTACTGATCAATCCTGTACATCCGGAATTCAGGCGGATCCGGATCGTGGAGCGCGAACATTTTCCTTTTGATAAAAGGTTTATATAAGATGCAGGCCGTGCGGTTTGAGCGATGAGCCGGGGAATTTTGTGATACTTTTAGTGGAAGACAGGTCAGAATGTAACCATTTGTTCATGGTTCCATTAGTATACTCCCACTATCCACCCCAAAATATTTTTCCCTCTCATACCAGAATACCCCTATCTTTGCCCCGTGATTGTAAAACACTAGCTTCCGTACTCCGGATATTTTATTTCTTCCCCTCTCCGGTTAGTTATTCCTTATCCAATTTATAGATTGCTTTTTTTCTTATCGTCACAGTATTTTTTTAATTTTTTAATTTTTGTATTTTATGAACATTTATGTTTCAAATCTGGGTTATCAAGCCAACGATGAGGATTTAAAATCCCTTTTTTCAGCATTCGGACCCGTGGTCTCCGCAAAGGTGATCATGGACAAGATCACCGGCAGATCCAGAGGATTTGGTTTTGTTGAAATGACCAATGAAGCGGACGGTAAAACCGCAATCCAAAATCTTAACAACCAGAATGTAGAAGGACGTTCCATCTCCGTCTCTGTCGCCAGGGAAAGGGATGCATCCGGCAACTCCAATATCAACAGGAGCTTCGGAAGTAATTCCAATTCCGGAGGCTACAAGAAAAGGTGGTAAACAAACCAAAGGGTTGTGATCTCTAAAGGACACAACCCTTTTTTTTCAGCTTTTGGCTCATCCCGCAATCCACCACTCACCATCCACCATCCACTTCATCAGTGCACCGGTTGAAAATCCTTCGCACTGAATCCCGCCATTTCTTCATAATTCCGCCATCTCAGATCGACGATTTCCTGAGCCAGTTGCATCAGGTGCTCGGCCTCTACCGGATTGGATTTGGTAAGCACTTTATATCGCAATTCCTGGTAGGCATAGTCTTTTAAGGACATGGATGGCCGCAGGCTATCCAGAATAAATGGATTTTGATCCGCCTTCCGCAACATGGGGTTGTACCGGATCAATGGCCAGTAGCCGCTTTGCACGGCATTTTTCTGCTGGTTGAGCCCCTTTTCCATATCAATGCCGTGGGCGATGCAGTGGGAGTATGCCAGGATCAGAGAAGGCCCGGGATAAGCCTCGGCTTCGCGAAGGGCCAGCAAAGTCTGCTGGGGATTGGCCCCCATGGCGATCTGGGCGACATAGACATTCCCGTAGGAGATAGCCTGCATGGCCAGGTCTTTTTTGCCCACCCGCTTTCCGGCGGCGGCAAATTTGGCGGAGGCTGCCGTGGGAGTCGCTTTGGACATCTGGCCGCCGGTATTGGAATACACTTCGGTGTCCAATACGATGATATTCACATCCTTTCCGGTAGACAATACATGGTCCAGCCCGCCGGAGCCAATATCGTAAGCCCATCCATCCCCTCCGATCAACCAAACGCTGTGTTTGATCAGGTGATCCGCCACAGAGCCCAACTGAATGGCTTCCCGGCTGTTCATACCCTGCAGTATTTTTTTAAGTTCAGCGACCAAACGGCGTTGCGTTTGTATTTCCGTATCGTTTGATTGTTTGTTATCCAGGATGGATTGGACCCGCTCCACACCCACCACGTCTTTCATTTTCCAAAGAAGGTCCCTGGCCATTTCGCCCTGTTTATCCAGGCTGATCCGCATACCCAGGCCAAATTCTGCATTGTCCTCAAAGAGGGAATTGGACCAGGCAGGACCCTTCCCTTCTTTATTGGTCGTCCAAGGGGTGGTGGGGAGGTTTCCGCCGTATATGGATGAACAACCCGTGGCATTGGCCACCACCAGGCGATCGCCAAAGAGCTGGGTGATCAGCTTTATATACGGGGTTTCCCCGCATCCGGCACAAGCCCCTGAAAACTCGAACAAGGGTTCCAGAAACTGGACGCCGTGCACCGTGGAGAAATTGAACTTCGTCCGGTCATTCTCGGGCAGAGCTTCAAAGAAGGCGATGTTTTCCCTGTCCCGGTCCATGTCCAAACGTTCCCGCCGGGGTTTCATATTAATCGCTTTTACACTCTGATCTTTCGGGTCGTGGGCCGGACAGACCTGAACACAAAGGCTGCAGCCGGTGCAGTCTTCGGAATAGATCTGCAGGGTAAACCGGGTGTCCGGAAAACCTTTCGCATTGATGGGCGCCGACTGGAAATGTTCCGGCTGATCTTCCAGGAAGCCCCGGTGATAAAACTTGGACCGGATCACGCTGTGAGGGCATACAAAACTGCAATTGCCGCACTGGATGCAGAGGTCATCCCGCCACAGCGGTATGCTTTCGGCGATATTCCGTTTTTCCCATTTGGTGGTTCCGCTGGGGAAGGTGCCGTCCACGGGCATCAGGCTCACGGGCAATTCATCGCCCAGTCCCATCATCATTCGCGCGGTCACCTGGCGAACAAATTCAGGCGCTTCGTCGGTGAGGGAAAACACTTCTTCCGCGGTTTTGGTCCCCGTGTCCCGGGCAGGTATCTTCAATTCAAAGAGGTTGCTCAGGGACTGATCGACGGCTTCGAAATTTTTCTGAATGGTTTTGGCCCCTTTTTTGGAATAGGTTTTTTCAATGGCTTTTTTAATGTGCTGAATGGCTTCTTCACGGGGCAACACCCCGGACAAAGCAAAGAAGCAGGTTTGCATGATGGTATTTATCCGGCCGGCCATACCCGTTTCCAGGGCAACGCGGTTGGCGTCGATCACAAAAATCTTCATTTCTTTTTCCCGGGCTTTCACCTGGACCAGGCGGGGCAACCGGTCCCAGACCTGTTCGGTGGGGAAAGGGGCATTCAACAAGAGGCTTGCTCCTTGACGGGCATATTTCAGCAGGTCGTCCTTTTCCAGAAAATTAAACTGGTGGCAGGCTATAAAATCCGCCTGCCGGATCAGGTAGGGCGCAAAAATGGGCTTTGGCCCGAAGCGCAGGTGGGAAACCGTCTTTGCTCCGGATTTTTTTGAATCGTAGACAAAATATCCCTGGGCAAACAAATCCGTATTTTCCCCAATGATCTTAATGGTGTTTTTGTTGGCGCCCACCGTACCATCCGCACCCAGTCCGAAGAATAGGGCCTGGCTCCAGGAGGATTCATCCAGGGTGAACGTTTCATCGTAGTCGAGGCTGGTATGACTTACATCGTCCCGGATTCCAATGGTAAAATGATTTTTAGGATTGGATTTTGTCAGCTCGTCAAATACGGCCTTCACCATTGCCGGGGTAAATTCTTTGGAGGATAAACCATATCGTCCCCCGATCGTTTTCGGCAGGCGGCCGATTTTTTCTGAAGCATAGGCTTCGTTTAAAGCCACCACCACATCGTTGTACAAAGGTTCACCGGAAGCCCCGGGTTCCTTGGTCCGGTCCAGCACGGCCAGGGAGCGGCAGCTTGCGGGCAATGCGTTAAGCAAATGTTCCATTGAAAAAGGCCGGTAAAGCCGGACCTGAATGACCCCAAGTTTTTCCCCGGCCGCATTCAGATGCAGAACGGTTTCCCGGATGGTATCTCCGGCGGAGCCCATGACCACGATAATCCTTTCGGCTTCGGGATGACCGGTATATTGAAACAGATGGTAGGACCTTCCAGTCAGTTCATCAAAACGGGCCATGGTCTTTTCCATGATGTCCGGCGTGTCTGAATAAAAACGGTTCACCGTTTCCCTTCCCTGGAAATAGACATCTGGATTCTGGGCCGTACCGCGTATGAAAGGCTTTTCCGGATTCAGGCCGCGCTGACGATGCCGGATCACCAGGTCCTCGTGGATCATGGTCCTCAGGTCCTCCTCCGAAAGGATTTCAAGTTTATTGACTTCGTGAGAGGTCCTGAAACCGTCAAAAAAATGAATGAAGGGTATCCTCGATTCAAGGCTGACCGCCTGGCTGATCAGCGCAAAATCGTGGGCTTCCTGGACATTGGCGGAGGAGATCATTCCAAAACCGGTCATGCGGGCGGCCATGACATCCCCGTGATCACCGAAGATGGACAGGCCCTGGGCCGCTAAAGAACGGGCGGCGACATGAAAAACCGCCGCGGTAAGTTCGCCGGCAATCTTGTACATGTTGGGCAACATCAGCAGCAAACCCTGGGATGCGGTGAACGTAGTGGTCAGCGCACCGGTTTGCAACGAGCCGTGCAGGGTGCCTGCGGCCCCGCCTTCGCTTTGCATTTCTATGACGTCCGGAACTTGTCCCCAGATGTTTTTAATTTTTTTTGCAGACCATTCGTCAGCCAGTTCCGCCATGGTCGAAGAGGGCGTGATGGGGTAAATCGCACACACCTCGTTGATCCGGTAGGCAACGTGGGCCACTGCCTCATTGCCATCCATCGTGGCCTGCATTCTTTCTTTTGCTTTCATTTTATTTGTTGTTTCAGGATTCAGGAACCATTTCAATCGCGTGGCAGGGACATTGTTCAAAGCATACCGCGCAGCCCGTACACAGTTGATAATTAAATTCGTACCGGTTGCCCTTGCCCAGTTTCAGGATGGCCCCTTCCGGGCAGGAACCGTAACAGCCGTCGCATTCAAAACAATTTCCGCAAGAATAACAACGCTGTGCTTCGTAGCGCGCTTCCTTCTCCGAAATGCCTGCTACGATTTCGTTGAACCCTTGTACGGCTGCCTGGGGAGGCAGGTGGCCCTGTTCGGACTTCGGCGCCTCCGTATCGTACCAAAGGTGAAGGCTTTCATAGCTGATCAGCGGATGGGCCGGTGGTTTGTGATATTCTTCCCCGCGCAGGAAAGCATGGATAAAACGAGCGGCCTTTTTCCCATGGCCCACCGCAACCGTAACCGTGCGTTCGCTGGGGACCATGTCCCCTCCCGCAAAAATACCATAGGCGCCGGTCATCATATTGGGCCCGACCACGACCACGCCTTCATCATTAATATCAATGCCCGGCACCTTTTTAAGGAAGGCGGTATCGGTCTCCTGTCCGAGAGCCAGGATGAGGGCATCGGCTTCGATGGTTTCATAAACCCCGGTACCCACCGGTTTGCCCTCCTCGATGCGCATGACTTCTACCGTGAATGAAGTCTCGGTAATCTCTTTGATGGAACGCAGCCAATGGATCTGCACCCCCTCCGACAAGGCTTCATCGGCTTCAAAAGCATGCGCAGGCATGTGTTCCCGGTCGCGCCGGTAAATGATCATGGCTTCATCTGCACCCAGTCGTTTTACGGTGCGGGCAGCATCCATGGCAGTATTGCCTCCGCCATAAACGACCACTTTACGCCCCAGTTTAGGGGCATTGCCGGTTTCGACATCCTTCAGGAAAGTCACCGCGTCCAGGATCTTGCCTGCTTCCCGTGCAGGGATTTTTACTTTCTTGCCAATATGCGCGCCGATGGCTACAAAAACCGCATCAAAGCCGCCCGCCTTTTTCTCCGCGACGATATCAGATACTTTGTAATTTAATTTGAAACGGACCCCGAGCGCTTCCAGCCGTTTGATCTCGGCATGGATGATGTTCCTCGGCAGCCGGTAAGCCGGGATGCCAAAATGCATCATTCCTCCGGCCATGGGCCCCGCTTCATATACCGTGACCTCATGGCCCAACCGGGCGAGGTGACAGGCGGCGGAAAGACCGCTTGGGCCTGCACCGATGATCAATACCTTGTGGCCGGATGTTGACTCCGGGGCCATAAATTGCCAGTTTTCTTCGATAGCCCGGTCGCCTAAAAAACGTTCAATGGAGTGAATGCTTACGCTGGTATCCGTTTGTCCCCGGTTGCAGTGGTCCTCGCAAGGATGGTAACATACCCGTCCGTGGATGGCGGGGAAAGGATTGTCCTCGGTCAGTTTCAGCCAGGCTTCATAATACCTGGCTTCCTGGACCAGTCCAAGCCAGGCCTGGATGTTTTCCCCTGCAGGACAGGCATGGTTGCAGGGCGGCAGATAGTCCTGGTAAACCGGCTTTCTGGTCCGTTTAGGGCCAATGCCCATGATGTCTTTACTCAGGTCCGCGCGGGGAGTCAACTCTTTGTTTTTCATAAACTAAAATTAGAACTAAACTCTATTTTTTCTCATCCACCCATACTGACTACTGTCATTCCCAGGCTTGACTGCTATTATGGTGGGCAGGCCCAATAAATATGCAAGGCCTTGACCCTTTCTTCTCTTTAGTCCACCGTAAGGCGAAAAGATTCTGATGGCCGGAGGATATCTTTACAGCATGAAATCATGGTATGAAATTGACGACATTGACCAATTGGACAGCCCCGCCCTCGTGGTCTTCCCCGAAAGGGTCATTTACAATATTGATCAGGCCATAAAGATGGCCGGCAGGGCAAGCCGGCTGAGACCTCATGTCAAAACCAATAAGTCCCCGGAAGTATGCCGCCTGATGATGGACCGGGGAATAACCAAATACAAATGCGCCACCATTGCCGAAGCGGAGATGTTGGGAATGGCCGGGGCGCCTGATGTTTTATTTGCCTATCCGCTGACCGGGCCTAAAATTAATCGCCTGGTCCTGCTCATCCGGAAATTTCCCGGGACCCGGTATTCCGCCCTGGTCGATTCTTTAGAAACGGCCAAAACCATTTCTGCAGTACTGGAAACCGAAGGTTTGGTCTTTGACGTATTCCTGGATATCAATACAGGGATGAACAGGACCGGCATGGTCCCCGGAGACGAAGCCATCGACCTTTTTCATTTCTGCGGCCGCGAACAGAGTTTACGCCCGGTTGGCCTCCACGTTTATGATGGTCATATCCGGGATGAAGACCTTGTCGTTCGGAAAGAAAAATGCGATGCCGCCTTTGAGAGGGCCGTCGATTTAAAGGACCGGTTGGAATTAGAGAATGGAGATAAATTAAAAATGGTTTGCGGAGGTTCGCCCACTTTTCCGATTCACGCCGCCCGGCCGGAAGTAGAGTGCAGCCCCGGAACCTTTGTTTACTGGGATGCAGGTTATGGGACCTTGTTCAATGAACCGTATTTTCTTCCTGCAGCGGTCCTGGTCACCCGGGTCATATCAAAACCGGCGCCGGGGCTGATCTGCACCGACCTGGGCCATAAAGCCGTAGCGGCCGAGAACGAGATCGGCAAACGCGTGCATTTTCTGAATAGCAGGAACCTTCAGGCCCTGGGTCAAAGTGAAGAACACCTCGTCTTAAAATTTACGGACGAGGCTGGGTATAAAACCGGGGAGGTCCTTTACGCCCTGCCATATCATATTTGCCCAACGGTAGCCCTTTATGAGGGGGTGACCATCGTTGAAAATCACCGGGTGACCGGGTATTGGAGGACCATCGCAAGGGACCGGAAAATCACCGTTTAATTCACATCCTGATCCTGATATCTTATGTTTATTATTGATGCGCACCTGGACCTGTCCATGAACGCGATGGAGTGGAACCGGGATTTACGATTGGAAATCCGGGAAATCCGCAGAAGGGAACGGGGCCTGAAGGACAAGGCGGACCGGGGAAAGGGACTGGTATCCCTTCCAGAACTCAGAAAAGGGAACATAGGCCTGGTGGTGGCCACCCAGATCGCCCGCTTTGTACGGCCAGGGTCGAAGTTACCGGGCTGGAATTCACCGGAACAAGCCTGGGCTCAAACCCAGGGACAGCTGGCCTGGTACAGATCCATGGAAGCGGAAGGCCAACTCCGCATGATTCGCGACCTGAAGTCCCTGCGCAGCCATCTGAAATACTGGAGTGCGGAAAGAGACCCCCGGGACCAATCCCCTAAAACCATAGGCTATATTCTTTCCCTGGAGGGCGCTGATTCCCTGGTGGATCCGGCTTACCTGGACCTGGCTTATTCCTACGGGCTGAGGGCCATCGGCCCAGCCCATTACGGACCGGGCAGATATGCCAACGGTACGGATTCCCGGGGCCATCTGAACGAGGCGGGAAGAGCTTTATTGAAAAGGATGCAGGAATTGAATATAATCCTGGACGCCACGCATTTGTGTGATGATGCGTTCTGGGATGCCATGGATCTTTTTCACGGTCCGGTATGGGCCAGTCACAGCAACTGCAGGGCCCTGGTCCGGCACAACCGGCAATTTTCCGATGAGCAATTGAAAACATTGATCCGGAAAAATGCGGTGATCGGCGCCGCCTTTGATGCCTGGATGATCGTGCCGGGCTGGAAACGGGGGATATCCAATCCAAGGGATATGCAATGCAAGGCGGACCGGGTGATCGATCATATTGTCCATATTTGTATGGTGGCTGGAAATACGGACCATGTGGGCATCGGTTCCGATCTCGACGGCGCCTACGGCCAGGAACAAACCCCTTATGACATCCGGACCATTGCCGACCTGCAAAGGATTCCGGAAAAATTTCTCAAGCGGGGTTTCCGGGAGGAGGATGTGAAAAAACTGATGCATGGCAACTGGCTTGCTTTCCTGGAAAGGTCCTGGAAAAAGTAAAGCAACCTTCGCACCTTCCTATTCTAGAACTTATGGTTTAACTTCACACAGCAAATCCTTAAAAATTCAGCATTCATGTACCTGACCCGTCGCCATTTTTTGCAATATGCCGGATGGTCCACCTCCGGTTTTGCCCTGTTTTCTCCCCTTGAATTTGGACCTAAAGATGAAGTGATCATCGGCCACAACGACTATAAATTTAAAATCAGAACAGGGTGGGGCGTTCTGGATTCGTCAAAATTCCCGGTCAACGACTGCCATGAAATGGTGGAAGACCGGCAGGGCCGGCTTCTGCTGCTTACCAATGAAACCAAGAACAACGTCTTGATTTATGACAAGTCGGGCAAACTCCTCGATTCGTGGGGCACTGCTTATCCGGGAGGCCACGGCCTAACCCTGCACGCGGAAGGTTCAGAAGAATTCCTTTTCATCTGCGACAACACCCGGCACCAGGTCATCAAAACAGACCTGAAAGGGAATGTCAAAATGAAATTGGATTATCCCCGCGAAGCCGGAGTATATGATCATCCCCACCAGTTTGTGCCCACCGAAACGGCCATTAACCCGGCCAACGGGGACATCTATGTGGTGGATGGTTATGGGCTCAATTATGTGATTCAGTATACGGCCAAGGGGGAATACATCCGCCATTGGGGAGGGCAGGGTGTGGAAAACGACAAATTCCGATGCTGCCACGGGATCCTTGTGGACCAACGGGATAAAAACAATCCTTCCCTGATCATCACTTCCAGGGTGGATAATTGCTGGAAAAGGTTTACCCTGGATGGAAAATATCTTTCCACCATCTCCCTGCCCGGTTCCTTTATCTGCCGCCCGGTGATCAATGGGGACCTGCTGATGGGAGCTGTCTTCCGCTCTACTTCGGAGGCTTATCCCAATTCGGGTTATATACAGATCCTGGACAAGAACGACCGGGTGATCTCCACCCCCGGCGGATCCATGCCGGAATATAAGGACGGCAAGCTGCAGGAACAGCGTAAGGACGACCCGTTTAAAGTGTTTATGCATCCCCACGATGTCTATATGGATTCTGACCACAGCATTTATGTTCCACAGTGGGCATCCCAGAAAACCTATCCTGTAAAACTGGAGCGGGTTTAATCGAATGGGCGAGACCCTGGATCACTTACCTGTTGCCTTCATATGAAATGAGAGGACTTGCCTGATTTCTGTTCCATGAAACCTAAAGGGAATCAAAGGTATACTGTTGGGACAGGATTGATCCCTGTCTTACTCTTCCTGGTCGCGAGCTGTAAAAACCAAACGCAAAGCGAGGAAAATTTTTCTCCCGGACCATTCCATGTTCAATGGCTGGGAAGCGATTCTTCCTTCATTCGATTGCCGGATGACCTGGAAGTTTCCCTTTGGGCGGAAAGCCCGATGTTTTATAATCCCACCAATATCGATGTGGACCACAGAGGCAGGATTTGGGTGACGGAGGCAGTGAACTACCGGAATTACAATGCGGGCGCAGAAAGCCGGAAAATTCATGAACAGGGCGACCGGGTGGTCATCCTTGAAGACAGGGACGGGGACGGAAAGGCGGACCATTCCACGGTTTTCGCCCAGGATACGGGCCTGGTTTCCCCACTCGGCATTGCCGTGATGGGAAGCAGGGTATTGGTTTCGTGTTCTCCAAACCTCCTGGTATATACCGATACCTCCGGCGATGACCGTGCCGACACCCGGGAAATTTTGCTCACGGGTTTCGGGGGTAGGGATCATGATCACGGGCTACACAGTGTCGTTACGGGCCCTGATGGTGCCTGGTATTTTAATACGGGCAATGCGGGGCCTCACCGCGTCACCGACCGCGCCGGCTGGACCTTGCGTTCCGGGAGCATGTACACCGGGGGATCCCCGTACAACCTGGTCAACCAGGGAGGCATGATCAGCGATGACGGAGAGATCTGGACTGGAGGATTGGCCCTAAGGATACATCCGGATGGACGGGGACTACGGGTATATGCGCACAATTTCAGGAATGCTTATGAATTGACGATCGACTCCTACGGTACCCTTTGGCAAAATGACAACGACGATCAGGTCATGGCCTGCAGGACTTCCTATGTCATGGAATATGGCAACGCGGGATATTTCAGTGAGGAGGGTTCGAGGAGCTGGCAGGGAGACCGCCGGCCTTCCCAGGATATTTTTACTGCGCATTGGCACCAGGAGGACCCCGGGGTGATGCCTGCAGGAGATAATACGGGGGCGGGGTCCCCGACCGGTATCGTCATCAATGAAGGCGATGCTCTTGGGGATAAATACCGGGGAATCTTGTTGAGTGCGGAAGCGGGACGTAACGTCATTTATGCATACAAACCAAAACGTTCCGGAGCAGGGTACCGGTTTGAGCGCTTCAATCTGATCGGTTCCGTGGAGGCCGACAACATCAATTACAAATGGCATGAAGACACCCTGGAGAAATCCATGTGGTTCCGGCCCAGCGACCTTTGTATAGGGACCGACGGAGCGATCTATATTGCCGATTGGTATGATCCCATCGTCGGGGGCCACCAGATGCGTGAAAGGAATGGGTATGGAAGGATTTACAGGATCCAACCAAAAAACAAATCTCTTCAATCCCCCGC
>Ga0209605_1004254_pt1 | contig 11866 bp, 10 predicted proteins | sample AD_UKC035_MetaG_FD_184408 | JGI IMG/M metagenome (GOLD analysis project Ga0209605, IMG submission 184408) | Active sludge microbial communities of municipal wastewater-treating anaerobic digesters from USA - AD_UKC035_MetaG (SPAdes) (version 2) | ecosystem: Engineered > Bioreactor > Anaerobic >...
AGGCGGCCCCGACAAGTTTTGCCGGGGCCGCCTTCGCATAGCTGACCAGACTGTCGGACTCGACGCCGATTCGCCCATCGTCCGATGCGAGAGCATCGTTCGTCACGAATCCGTGCGCCCGATCCGATGCCTCTTACTGCACGATCTTGATGTCGTCGTACCAGACGGACGAGGCATTATTGCCGTACAGGTCGATGGCCTGGAACGTGGTATGGCCGTCGTTATCCCACTGGTTGGTGGCGTACGCCACGCCATCGTAGTAGAGCTGGACGCTGTTGTTGTCCAGATCGATCACGCACTTCAACTCGACCCACTTGTCGTACACGATCGCAGCAGTAGCGCCGCCATCGAAGTTCACGACGCCGGCCGCCAGGTCGAAGTTCGTCTGGACCGACCAGTCAAGGGCGGTACCGGGGTCATCGTACTGATTCATCAGAATGAAGTACGTGGTGCCCGCGGTGCCGGACGGAATGTACTGCATGGCGGTGAGAGTCACGACGCCGCCGTTGCAGGGGAACTCATGCACGAGGTCGGCGCTGCCGATAATCTCGACCGAGTTCGCACCGGCGAAGGCGCGGGCGTTGGATGCAGGCGAACCCGCGGCGGCGTCGCCCTGCCAGCCCTTCCAGCCGCCCTGGCCATGCAGATCGCTGCCGGCCACGTAGGACTCGAAGTCCTCGAAGAACACCACGGTTTCCGGCTCCTCTACCGCCGGCGGATTGATCATGTAGTCGACGGCATTGAGGAACATCGTGGCGCCGTCTTCATACAGATCGAACATGCCTGCCGTCTCGGAGCTCTTGCCGCCGTTCTCACGCGAGCCGGTGAGGAACAGCAGACGAGGAGCGAGCAGCGTATCAGTGCCGGCCCCGCCGTCATGCGTCAGGGTGGCGCCAGCCGGCCACTCGGCGATGATTACCGAGCCCGCGGTAACGCTGCCCGATGCCGCCGCCAGGGTAGCCAGGACTGTGCCGTCGGCGCCGATCGGATCGGTAACGACCGAGATGCCCGCCGCAGTGGTCCCATCGGTGGGATACACAGCGAGTCCGGCGTACGGATTGTCCATGATCCCATCGGTCAGCGAGATTCCCGCGAAGATCGGGTGGGCAGGATCGGCAACCGCCAGCTTGATGTCCCCGGTGATGTCCGGGATGTTGCTGCCGGTGTAGAAACCCATCCGGTTCTTTCTCGCCGTGTAACCGTTCAGAACGATCATGGGGGCGGTAACGCCGTTCCATGTCGTAGCGGCAGCGTTCTGGAAGCTGCTGCTGGCAACCGAGCGACCGACGATTACCAGATCGGCCGCATTGACCATGTCCACATCGGGCGTGCCCGTCTGAATGTAACGCTTCACATCGTAGCCTGCCTCTTTCAGCAGATCGGTGTAGCCAATATCGGCGGCCTCAGTGAAACCGACACCGACAGCGCCCGCCGACGGAGCGTCATCCGCCCCATGGAAGGAGACGAAAACGACCAGAGGCTTCACAGGCGTCAGGGCGCCCTGCGGAATGATTTCCTTGGCGAAGCCCGGGCCGGACCATCGCAGGTAGGCCGTGGCGCCGCCGCCGTTCTCATACATTTCCATGACGAGAACATACCGTCCGCCGGCGACGAGTTCCAGATCGGCGCTGGCGTCTTCGGTGGTGCCGCGATCCCACCAACCGTTGGTGATCTGCACACCGTTGAGGAACAGACGCGCGCCATCGTCGCTGGCGGTGTAGAGTTTGTACGTGCCCGTGACCGGGACGTTGAGCTGTGCCGTCCACCGGCAGGAGAAGCCGTCTATCGGGATGGCCGGATCCGGAGAAGAGATGTCACTCCAGTTGAAGTTGATCTCGGGAACCGTCGTGACGACCTTTGGCTCGCCGGACAGGGTCATGTTGTCCCAGTACTCGGCCAGAATGGCGCCGGCGGGATCGATCGTCGAGAAGCTCCACACCTCGCCCGGATACACGGTTCCGCTGCCGTCGACTTCATCGATTCGCCAGTAGTAGGTCGTGTTCGCTTCGAGCAGACCCGTCGCGTCGAACGAGGTTTCCGCGATCTCGGCCAGCTTCGTGCTGGCGTCGCCGGCGGCGACCAGCGCCTCATCGGTACCGGCATAGATCACGTGCGACACAGCGGTCTGTCCCGCTGTCCAGCTCGCGGTCAGGGTCAGAGAACGCCACTTCGCTCCGTCGTAGGGGCTGGGAGCATGGGCAGTCATGGGCTGCACGGTGAAGCTCCAGACCTTTCCCGTGACGATGCCGCCCTGTGCGTCGATGCCGTCGACTCTCCAGTAGTACGTCGCGCCCGGAACGAGGGGCGGCACGTAGTAGATCATCTTCTGTGGCCATGAGCCATACTGGAGGTCCGCTTCAGTCAGATCTGCGGAGACGCCCACGTACACGTTGTACGCAGTGCTCGTGTCGCCGCCGACCCAGGTGAAGATGGGAGTGGTCACATCGACACCGCCATCGGCGGGTACCGGGTTGCGGGCTTGGTAGCGGACGAACGGGGTCAGGACACTGCCCGTCAGGACGGTCGGGGTGGTGCCCAGGCCGGGGCCTGCCCAGCCTACGCTGCCATGGCCGCCGCCGGTGCCGTCGGAGAACAGCATCTCGATGTAGTACTTCTCGCCTGCGACGAGCGAAACCGGAGCGGATTGCCGATTGGCTCCCGGTGACTCGCCCGAGCCCGTCCAGTTCTGGTAGTTGCACCAACCCTCGACGCTGCAGATCTTCGCTGCATTGGCAGCGTCGGCGTCGGTGCTCAGCCACAGTTCGCTGTCGTCATCGCTGGCGATCCAGAAGGTGTAGTCGCCCGTCTCGACCGGCGTCAGGTACGCGCGGGCCCGGGCGCCCCAGTAGTCCTTTTCGCCCCAGTCCGGGCGATCCATGCCCGCCCGCAACTCGTCCTGGTCCGGGCTGTCCGGGAAGCGGGCGTCGGCTTTCAGCGTGTCCAGATCGTTGTTGATCGAGCCTCCGAACCAGTACTCGAAGAGCACATTCTGTGCTCCCGCGCTGCCGGCCATGGCCATCGCCAGGCACAGGGCAGCCACACACACACACTTTCGATACATAACGTCCTCCATAGAAATAAAGAAACACCACTTCTCACTGACTCCGAGCCCCCGGCCGCGAAGAATCGCGTTTGGGACCCTTTCCACCGGGCAACTGAGGCGTCTGCCTCTCGGGAAGAACCTCGGTCCCTCAAACGCAACTCATCGCGTCGGGGAGCTGGAACACGGTTCCGTGTTGCAACAGATCACACCCACTTCGAGTTTCTTTTCTGCGGAATCTTCGTCTACGTGCGATGACACAGCGAAATCCGGACGTGACTGCCAACCTCCTTCCTGCCAGCAACTGGCCCTTGCGGATAACGGTGGGATGATTCTGCTGCGCAAGCGGGACTGCGTGTTACACAGATCGTCCCGAATTGCGAGCTAACCCAGGTCTCCGATCCTGCATCCACAGCCCCATGGAAAACCCATCCGCAGCCTCTTGTTGCCAGGTCCCTCGGCGTCGGTTCCGGGCGGATAGGTCGGGGCCACACTCCAACCACTGTTTTCCAGTATACCGCGGCCTTTTGCCTGATGCAAATCTTTTTCTTCGTCCCATAAGGACATTGCGAGTTCCCTCTCACTGGGCTGCGAAGAGTCGCCCAGCCTCCGAACGCAGATAGATTCCTGATCGACCGGTTTCAGGGTGGAGTTTAGGGCGATTCCGACATCAGGTTTTTCCTGATTCGTGACATATGTTACGGGCAGGCAGTCTGTTGCCACCAGCCGTCCGTTCACGAAACCGGATGAGCCTGAGAAGGGCCGGCCCGAACGGACCAGCTTTCAGAGGATCGGTCGCGCCTTGTCCACGGGTCTGAGACGCGGATCTACTGAACCTCAATCCGCCGTCTTTCGCCGACACCCAACACTCAGAACGCCCGTTCGTCACCTACTACACGATTGACCGACCCGGATTAGTCTACCATTTCCAGTCTGCCGCGGTATGCTGTCTTCGGCAGAGAGCGGGCGGCTCGAACCGTTGCTGCGTCATCCAATCTGTTCTCGAAAGGGAATCGGAGAAATAGAGCCTCCTCCCGTCCGACGTAGCAGGAAGGTGCAGCCGGATTGGGCCTTGCTGGGGAGTTAGACGCCATGATTCAGGTTGAGGATTTGCAGAAGAGCTATGGCAGCCTGCGGGCGGTCGATCGGATCTCGTTGGAGGTTCCGGAAGGGGAGCTGTTCGGCTTCCTCGGGCCCAATGGCGCGGGCAAGACGACGACGCTTTCCATGATCTCGGGACTGCTCAAGCCCGATCACGGGCGGGTGAGCATCGCCCAGATCGACGTGTGGAGTTCCCCCAAAGCGGCCAAGAGGCTCCTCGGACTGGTCCCGCAGGATTTGGCCCTCTATGAAGAACTCTCCGCGCGCGAGAACCTGATGTTCTGGGGCAGCCTGTTCGACCTGCCCAGGTCGAGACTCAAGGCCAATATCGATTTGTGGCTCGACCGCGTGGGCCTGAAGGACCGGGCCAAGGAACCCGTCTCGAAGTTCTCGGGTGGCATGAAACGCCGCCTGAATCTCGCAATCGGTCTGGTGCACAATCCGAAGGTCGTGCTGCTCGACGAGCCAACCGTCGGGATCGATCCGCAGGCCCGCAACAACATTCTCGACGTCATTCGCCAAATCGCCGCCGAGGGCGCCACGATCCTTTTCACCACGCACCATCTGGAAGAGGCCGAGGCGCTGTGCGACCGCATCGCGATCATGGACCACGGCAGGATTCTCGAAACCGGATCGGTCGAGGAACTGGCCAAGGTCGCCGGCGACGGGGATGTCGTCACGGTCAGCGGCCCGTTCGCGCCTGCCCGGTTCCGCGCGGTCCTGGAGGGTCAGAGCGTCAACGTCCTCAGCGCCGCCGAGAACACCGGGGCCGTGAGCTTATCGCCGGGCCAGATGAACATCGTCGCCCTCCTCCAGAAGCTGAGCGAAGGAGGAATCGAAGTCACGGATGTCTCCGTCCAGAAGCCGAGCCTGGAGAGCGTGTTCTTGAAGCTTACGGGAAGAGAGCTGCGAGATTGAAAACGATCTGGACCCTAGTCAAGAAGGACCTGTTGCGGGATGCCCGGCATCCGTGGGGCCTGATCGTGTTCATGATGATCCCGGTGCTCACGGCGGTCGTCATGTCGCTGGTGTTCTCGCCGCGAAGCGATCTCCAGAAAAACATCCAGATCGATCTGGCCGTTCTCGACCGGGATGATGATTTCCTTTCCCGTGTGCTGCGATCTGTCGCGGGACAGGGCCAGGCCGCAGAGAATCTCCGACTGCACCTTGTCAAAACGGAGGCCGAAGGCATCCGGCTGGTCGAGAAGCGGAAGGTCTCTGCGTTCGTCGTACTGCCGGAGAACCTCACGGTCGATCTGCTCGACGGTGCCCCCACGAAATTGACGTTGTACAAGAACCCAGCCCAGGCCATCCTGCCTCGCGTCGTGGAGGAGGGGCTGCTCATCGTCTGTATCGGCGTCTCCGAGGCCCTCGACCTCCTGCAACCGCAGATCAAAGGGATTCGCGACATGATCGAGCGGGACGAAATGCCGCGTTCCCTGGAAGTTGCCCAGATCGGTTCGAGTTCCATCGAGCGTATGAGAACGGTAGAGCCGTACCTGTTTCCGCCGCTCGTGCAGTTCAAGACGGTCAATGCCTCAGACTACGTCCCCACCGCGAGTGCGAATGCCACGGCAATGGAGGACCCGAACTCATGAAAGAGGTGTTCCAGGCCGTCTTCCCCGGGCTCATGCTGATGTGGGTCTGCTTCATAGCCAACGGTGTGTTCGCCGACATCTTCGAGGAGTACAAGGGGCACACGATCTCCCGCCTGCTGGCGGGCGGCGTCACGCTTTGGGAGATTCTGCTGTCGAAAACGGTCCGTTGCCTCGTCGTATGCTGGATCTGCGAGCTGCTTCTGATTCTGTTCACCGCGATTGTCTTCGGTATCGGCTGGCGGAATCCGGCCATGCTCTTCGTGGTCTTCACGTCCTTCAACGTTTTCGTGATCGGTGCGCTGGCCCTGATCTATGGCTATTCCCGATCCACTGAGATGGCCAACGCGATTACGGTATTTGTCTTCCTGTTCGCATCCGTGCTGGGCGGCAGCTTCATGCCTTTCGGTCAACTGCCGAAGATGTTGCAGACAGTGGGGCGGTGGACCATGATCCGCATGGGCAATTACGGCGTCGAGAGCCTCTTTCTGTCCCGCGGGATCTGGGACTCCCTTGGACCCAGCCTCTATCTGACGGCCGCAGGGGTCCTCCTGGCCGCGGCGGGGACGAGAGTCCTGCGAAGACGATTCGAGTCGGGGAGGATCGCGTGAACGTCCTGCGCATAGCTCTCAACGATATTCGCGTCGTTCTGAAGGACCGCATGGTGCTGGTCTGGTGGCTGGCGATGCCCCTGGCGTTCGTGTTCATGTTCAGCTTCATGGTCCGGGATCAGACACAGGACGGTACGTGGTTGCCCGTAATCAAGCTGGACGAGCACGAGCTGGCGGATGTCTTCATCGATCAGCTTCGGGCCGAGAAGTACTGGATCGAGGTCAAGACTGCCGACGACGAACGCTGGGTCAAGGACTGGTCGCGGACGGTGATCGTGCCTGCGAGTTTTTCCGCGGACATCCTGGCCGGCCGGCGGGTCGATCTGACCCTGGCGAAAGGCAAGGGCAGCGATGAGAAAACCCTGGCCGCCCAGACCCTGCTCGTTCGCGCCCTGATCCGATTCAATACCGCCGTTGCGGCCGCGGACCTGATCGAGCGGGGCTGGTCGCAGGAGTCGAAGAACGACCTGCTCGCGGAGCTTGCCAAGCCGAGCCAGCTTTCGCTCGACAACAAGCAGCATTTCTCGCTTCGACCGCCGCCCAGCGGTTTCGCTTTCACCTTGCCCGCGTACCTGGTCATGTTCACGATGATGATGACTATCATGTACGGCGGCATCACGCTGGTGCACGAGCGGTCGGGCAAGCGAATCAGCCGTCTCGTCGCGGCGCCCGTCTCCGTGCCGGAGATCTTCATGGGCAAGATGCTCGGCCGCATGGTGCAGCCGGCACTGCAAGGCGGACTGCTGATCGCGGCGGGGGTGACGCTCTTCGGAGTCAACCTGGGCGACCACCCCTCGGCGCTGATTCCGGTGGTCCTGTGTCTTGCCTTCTTCTGCGGCTCGCTCGGCCTGCTGTTTGGAGTCGTCTTCCGCACGGAGCAGCAGGTGAACGGGTTCGGCATTCTGGCGACGATGACGCTCTCCGCCCTGGGCGGCTGCTGGTGGCCGCTGGAGGTCGTGCCCCAGACGTTCAAGACGATCGCGCGGTTCACGCCGTCGTACTGGGCGGTCCAGGGGCTTCACGACGTCATGTCGTTCGGCAAGTCCTGGCTCGATGTCCTGCCGGAGTGCGCGATCCTGGCGGGCATCGGCGTCGCAATCACCGCCATCGCCATCCCGCTGTTCCGCTGGGAGTAGAAACAGGCGCGACCGGCATGCGGTCGCCGCGGCGATCTCTTCAGCCGACGATCCTCGATTGGCCACAGAGAGTACCGGGAACACAGAGGCGGCTCGTAGTGACGTCGTGAGGCGTTATCTTCTCTGTACTCGCGGGCACCCCGCAACGCGCAAAACGCCCGCACCTCGGCCGAGGGCCGAATCAGCGGCTCCCGGTTGTCTTGCCCCATGCGTTATGCTACTATGATCGAGGCACGAAGAAGGAGACCGGTCGATGGATGAGCCCATGAGTCCGTTTTGCGATCTGCATCCTCGGAGCAAGCGAAGGCGCCGGCTCATATTGCTCGCGGTCGTGCTGTTGTGCACGGCGACCTGCGCGTATCTGGCCCTGAGACTGCGAGGGCCCATGGGACGTGAATTGTCGCGGCACAGCCAGGCAAAGGACGCCGCATGGGCCATCGAAGGCCTGGGCGGACGGGTGTACTGGAATCCCAAGACCGAGATCTTCGAGACTCTCTACTATGACAAGGCGTTATCGCGAATCACGGACGTCCATTTCATCAACCCGACGTTTCCCGATGCACGGTGGCTCGTGCTCAAGGAAATCCCGCAGCGATTCGGGTTGGATGTGGAAGGGGGCCGATTCACAGATGCCAGCCTGGAGTATCTGAAACAGGTTCCGCTCCTCGAGCATCTGGCGTTGAACAACACGGCCGTTACGGATGAGGGAATCGTTGCTCTCCAGGCGGCCCTTCCACACCTGAGCGTCACGTGCGGATATCTGGGGCAACCCGGGTGCCGCCAATTCCCGGCCAGAGTTGGAAAGCCACCCTTGCGGGAGCACTGAACACCCTCATCACGGCTAATCCACGACGCCAATGATCGCCCGCGTGAGGGGGCTCAGCCGTGTCTACGGAGCCTCAGGCCGGCAGTACTCAAGCCAAGCAGGCCCAGAAGCACCGCGCCCGGGACGGGGACGGGCACGAACGAGATTTGGTTGATGGCGAAATCATCAACTCTGAAACCGTCTATGTCGAGAACAATGCGGGAGATCACGTCGTCGCCAGTCGCCTTGACACCGATCAGAACAGCGGAGCCATCGCCGAAGGTGTTGTCGTCGCTGATGATGGACGGCACTCTGACGACCGTGCCCAGCAGCGTGTCGAAGGCGTCATAGGCCGAGATCAGGGCGTATCCGTCCTCAAAACAGTTGCTCTGAATCTGTGTGGCGAAAGCGGTGATCCCGCTGCTGAACTCAATGGTCAGGGGACCCGGATTGTAGTTTGTCCACAGAACGGCCTCGCCGTTAGTGAAGAAACCTGACCAAGTCGCCCCTTCCGTGAGTCTTTCGCAACTGCCGCTGAGAATGGAAAACCCAGCGGTCCCTCTCGAATAGGAGAGGGAGAAGGGGTTTGGGATCGGCTCTGCGTCGGGATCAAGAATGCGATCGGGAAGAGACATGAAGTCGATTGTTTCAGATCCCAGAGGTCTGTCGAAAATCTGCGATATGTCGCCGAATACCTGCCCTGCGGCGGCCAGAAGGATGACGAATACGCCAACGCTCGCTGTGCGTTTCCCGCTGCTTGCCATGGTGCTTCTCCTCCGAATCTGCTATTCAGTCAACCATATCCTTTCGAACGCCTGACGCCATGATACCGCCGGGACTGCACGACGAGGAACAGTCTCTTCGGATTCGTGCAATACCTCGGACTGTTCACACCAGGCCGCGACGCCGGAGCCAGCCGACGAGGCCGCAGCCCACACCCACCAGAAGGATGGCTGCGGGAGCGGGAATCGTGCCTGGCGTCAGCGAAATCCGATTGATGGCAAAATCCACGCCGTCGAATCCGGCGATGTCGAGTTCGATCCTGGAAATCAGGTTGTCCCCGTCATCGACGGCGACGCCGATCAATGCGGCGGAGTTGTCGTTGTATCCACTCGCTGTGGATGGTACAGAGAACGTGCCCAGCAGCGTGTCGAAGGCGTCATAGGCCGAGATCCAAGCCGTCCCTTCTCCATACTGCTCGCTCTGAATCTGCGTGGCGAAGGCGGTGATGCCGCTGCTGAACTCGATGGTCAGGGGACCCGCATTGCCGGCTGTCCATAAGACGGCGTCGCCTTCTGCGAAGCAGCCATACCAAGTGGATTCCTGCGTGAGTTTCTTGAAGCTGTCGCCGGAAATCGAGAATGTCGCAACTCCCCCGGTGTACGAAAGCGACACGGGACTCGTGATCGTGGTCTCGTCGTCATAGAATGAGAAGTCAACGGTGGCTCCCGCAGGCCTGTAGTCGATGGTCGATAGGGCAAGTGCCCGCCCGGCAAAGGCCAGCAAGACAGCAACCGCCAGCAGGTTTCCGGTGTTCTTCCTCATGCTTGTCATAGTGTTCCTCCTCTGAACCTATACAGCCAACAAGTCCTTTCGTGATGTCTCACGGCATTACTCTACAGGAGCTGTCTTTCCGCGTCAAGGGAAAGGACCGAAAAAAGAGGTTCATCACGGAACTGCGGGGCGCCTGTCGGAAGGAAGAAACGGACATCTCCGGAATCCGCCGCATTGCGGCGGGCATTTTCCGCTTTGGGCCAGCAGCATGGAGGTGGAAGAATCGGTCGCTCCACCAGAGCTTGTCTTGCCGTCTCTTCCTCCATTTTCATGCTGCTGGCCCAAAGCGCCAAATGCCGGGGGTTTGGGGGCCGCGCCCCCAAATCAAGGCACGTGGAGAACAAACGAGTGCCTTGCGTCTCTCTCAGAGCCGTGCCGATTTCCCCGCAATTCCGTGAAGAACCCCCAAAAAGCGGGGAGTGCCTGCACACCCCATTCGACCTCGGTCGGGCGGGGGAAAACAGTCGCCATGGAGTGCCACGCGAGGTATCATGTGCCCTCTCGGAAATGACTTGAGGATGAACAATGAACGCAGAATACGGTTTGATCTTCGACGTGGACGGCCTGATCGCGAACACGGAACCGATCAACGCCAAGGTGACGATCCGGGTCTTGGACGAGATGTTCGGTCTCAAGAACGTCAAAGACGAGGACTTCACTCTCGGCTACGGCAGGGGGGCGGAGGCATATGTCAAGGCGGGCGCCAGGGTCCACGGCCTGGAATTGACCGACGAGCAGGCCCACGCCGCCGCGGAGGTCCGCGAGCACCGTCTGGCGCAGACGATCCGCGAGGAAGGGCTGCCCGCGTTCCCTGGCGTGCTCGACCTGATCCACGCCGCCCTCGGGCAGAACGGTTTTCGGCTATCTATCGCGACCTCCGCATCGCGAGAGCTTTCCGAGGCGATTCTGACCGCGGTGAACGTGCCCTATGAGCGAATGGCCTACGTCAGCGGCAGCGACGTGACAAAGAAGAAGCCCGATCCGCAGATCTTTCTGATCGCGATCCGTCGACTGGCCCTTCCCGCGGCCCGCTGCGTGGTCTTCGAGGACGCGCCCAGCGGGGTCCAGGCCGCCAAGGCCGCGGGCGCCAGGTGCATCGCGGTGACCAATACCGTGCCCGCGAACGAGTTGCACGGCGCGGACTTGGTCGTCGGTTCCCTGGAGAAGGTGAGCCTCGGTACGATTCGAGAGATGATCGGTTAACGACTGGGAGGTTGCGATGCCTCGGTGGCGGTCGATAGTGGTTTCGATTGTTCTGGCGTCCCTGGCCGGAGCGACATTCGCGGCGGGCGGCGAGCCCGCGACGTTGTCCGGCGCGGTCGCCTGGCTTCAGGCCGAGTCGCATCGGCTCATCCGGGCCTCCAAGCGGACCATGTCTGATGGGACCGCGGCGTTTCCGCCTCAGGTGGGCCTCGGCTACGAGGCATTCTGGCTGCGGGATTACGAGTACACGCTCGAAGGTTCGGTCGATGCCTACTCCGATCAGGAGTTGACCGATGCCTGCCGGCTGTTCATCCGGAGCATGAGATCGGACGGCGCCGGCGTCGATTGCGTGAAGTTCGACGGTACGCCCATCTACAAGCCGGGCTTTGGGTCGATGGGCGCCAACCCGGTCGCCGACGGCTCGCAGTTCACTGTCGCAGTCGCCTGGCACACGTACCACAGGACGAAGGACGCGCAACTGCTCCGCGAGTGCATCGATCCGCTCGTCAAGACGATGAACGCAGTCCCCCGCAATCCCGCGACCGGTCTTGTGCATATTCGGCCGGGAGATCCGTGGGACCGATGTCCCTATGGCTTCACCGACACCGTCCGCAAGGAGGGCGACGAGCTGTTCTGCTCGCTCCTCTATGTGCAGGCGAGTCGGCAACTCTGCGACCTGTTGAATTGGGCCGGGCGGGCTGCCGAGGCCGAGGATTGGAAAAAGGAAGCAGACCGCGTGGCGGAAAGCGTTCGCGAGGTCTTCTGGGACCCGCAGGTCGGCCTGTTCCGTGCGGCAACCGTCACCTGTCGGGAGCACGATA
>Ga0209605_1004262_pt1 | contig 11843 bp, 20 predicted proteins | sample AD_UKC035_MetaG_FD_184408 | JGI IMG/M metagenome (GOLD analysis project Ga0209605, IMG submission 184408) | Active sludge microbial communities of municipal wastewater-treating anaerobic digesters from USA - AD_UKC035_MetaG (SPAdes) (version 2) | ecosystem: Engineered > Bioreactor > Anaerobic >...
TCTCTTATCATATTTATTACTCCATTTTAATAATTGTAGCACACTTTTATAATTTTGTCAATATGTAGTAAATATTATATATATCAAATTCCCATTTCGCTGTGGTTGAATAAGGTGGTACCAAGGTTGCGTTTTCTAACAGTACCATGTACTTTATACGTACTTCTACTACAAAATCGCTTGTAGGTACCAAATTTTGCAATCTGGGGCATTTTTTATTGCCACATTAAGCTATTGACAAAAAAGTTTCTATGTTTTATAATAATATTTAGTAAAGGATTATTTATGGAAATAACTACTGTACCAAATAAATACACAAGTATAGAACTTTTTGCAGGAGCTGGTGGTCTTGCCCTTGGTTTAGAGCAAGCTGGTTTTCATCATGTTCTTCTCAATGAATATGATAAAACGGCATGTAAAACTTTAAGAATAAATCGTCCTTATTGGAATGTGATTGAAAAAGATATTCATTCCGTTGATTTTACAGAATATAAATGGAAAATTGATTTACTTTCTGGTGGTATTCCCTGTCAAGCATTTAGCTATTCTGGTAAAAGAAATGGATTTAATGATACTCGTGGAACATTATTTTTTGAGTATGCAAGAGCAGTAAAAGAAATCCAACCTAAAATATGTATTATAGAGAATGTCCGTGGCTTATTAAATCACGATTCAGGGAAAACTATTTCTATAATGATACATGTTCTTAATGAACTTAATTATCATGTCTTGGAACCAAAAATACTAAATGCTGTTAATTATAATGTTCCACAAAAACGTGAAAGGCTCATATTAGTAGCAATAAGGAATGATATAAATGCAGAATATACTTATCCAAAACCAAATAATAAAATATATACATTAAAAGATGCTCTAAAAAAGGGAGAATTATACCCTTGCGATGTACCAAATTCAGATGGCCTTAAATATTCATATAAAAAAGAAAAAATTCTTAAAATGGTTCCTCCTGGTGGTTGCTGGCGTGATTTACCAATAGAATATCAAAAAGAATATATGATGAAAAGTTACTATCTTGGTGGTGGGAAAACAGGTATTGCTAGACGAATATCTTGGGATGAACCATGCTTGACATTAACTTGCTCACCTGCACAAAAACAAACAGAACGTTGTCATCCAGAAGAAACTAGACCATTCACAATTAGAGAATATGCTAGAATACAAACATTTCCAGATAATTGGCACTTTTGTGGGTCTTTGTTAAATCAATATAAACAGATTGGAAATGCAGTTCCAGTAAATTTTGCTAAAGAACTCGGTATTTCTGTTATAAATTTTTTGAATAAATAAAGCCCTTTTTGTATGGGAGAAAAAATTGAAATGACCAAATTTTATGAATTTGTTTAATAATATTATATTGGAGTAATATATGTTATTATAAAATAATGTAAAAAATGATGAATTAGTGGTATATTGAAATTCTATAGTTGGTAGATACATTTTATAAAAACATGTATTTTATTTGTATGGGTGGGATTGTAAAAAAAAATAAAATAAAATATGGATAAAGCCCTTTTTGTGGGGAATATATTTTCTAGTACTCTGGCCCCCCCGATCGGCCGCCCCGCCCTATGGGCGGGGGGCCAGAAGTACCGCTGCGCGGAAGTACCGCTGCGCGAAAGTACCGCTGCGCGAAAGTACCGCTGCGCGGAAGTATCGCTGCGCGGAAGTACCGCTGCGCGAAAGTACCGCTGCGCGGAAGTATCGCTGCGCGAAAGTACCGCTGCGCGATTGAGTATGAAGTACCGCTGCGCGGAAGTATCGCTGCGCGAAAGTACCGCTGCGCGGAAGTATCGCTGCGCGAAAGTACCGCTGCGCGATTGAGTATGAAGTACCGCTGCGCGAAAGTACCGCTGCGCGGAAGTACCGCTGCGCGAAAGTACCGCTGCGCGATTGAGTATGAAGTACCGCTGCGCGAAAGTACCGCTGCGCGACTGGGTATGAAGTACCGCTGCGCGACTGGGTATGAAGTACCGCTGCGCGATTGAAAGTAAGTAGCATGAAGCCATAGCATTGACTGCTTGAGCATATACTATACAAGCGAGTAGTAAAAAATATATAAAAATTATTGAAATTATGAGAATATTGAAAATATCGCTTGCAATATTGAAAAGATGCAGTATACTATTATATAGAAGATATTTTTAGGATGGAGGAGTAGAAAAATGATGTACGATGACGATGGTAACAGGAGTGACTTCGCTGAACCCTACGGTAGATCAGCGTTGAGGAAGTCTAGCAGAAAGAATCCTAGAATCTATCCTTGTCCTCAGTGTGGAAGACCGAACATGCTCACTGCGAAGGACAAGGCACGGCACTATGTCTGTGACTACTGTGCGGACTTGGCAGAAGGCTATGGATACTAAAAAGGAGGAAGAGAATGAAAACAATACATTCTTATAGCCTTGATCCGTACTGTTTAATGGATGAGCATGAGTCACTAGCTAGAGAACATCATAGTCTGGAGTTTGAAAAGGCACTTCGGAATGTTAACATTCCGAAGCAAGAAAATATAGGCTTCATATTTTCTAGTCCGTATGGATTGAAAGGGCTAGAAAATTTTGAAAAGGTGATAGATCTAGGAAATTATGAATCCCCAGAGGAAGCACTAGCAAGATTTTTACCCAATTGTAGAACGTATTATGATGTTATGCTAGTGTATTAACTAGCAAGACTTCAATGGCATGAGCACAAAAACTCATGCCTATTTTATTGCCATATAATATATAAAAATCAATATATAGTACGAATCAAATGTGTTTCATTCATGCAAAATTTCATATATAGCAATATACAATATACTCAATCGCGTAGCGATACTTTATCAATCGCGTAGCGATACTTCATACTCAATCGCGTAGCGATACTTCATACTCAATCGCGTAGCGATACTTTCAATATCAATCGCGTAGCGATACTTTATCAATCGCGTAGCGATACTTTCAATATCAATCGCGTAGCGATACTTCATACTCAATCGCGTAGCGATACTTCATACTCAATCGCGTAGCGATACTTCATACTCAATCGCGTAGCGATACTTTCAATATCAATCGCGTAGCGATACTTTCAATATCAATCGCGTAGCGATACTTTATCAATCGCGTAGCGATACTTTCAATATCAATCGCGTAGCGATACTTCATACTCAATCGCGTAGCGATACTTTCAATATCAATCGCGTAGCGATACTTCATACTCAATCGCGTAGCGATACTTTCAATATCAATCGCGTAGCGATACTTTCAATATCAATCGCGTAGCGATACTTGCCTTGCGTAGCGATACTTCATACTCAATCGCGTAGCGATACTTGCCTTGCGTAGCGATACTTGCCTTGCGTAGCGATACTTCATTCACTATATAGAAAATTGTGTAATTGAAAACGTGTAATTGAATTGTGTAATTGATTTAGTGTAATTCATTTGTGTAATTAGGAATAATGTAATTGAATTGTGTAATTGGATTGTGTAATTCAATTAGTGTAATTCAATTAGTGTAATTCAATTAGTGTAATTCAATTAGTGTAATTCAATTAGTGTAATTCAAAAACTACTACACAAGCGAGTAGTAAAAAATATATAAAAATTATTGAAATTATGAGAATATTAAAAATATCGCTTGCATTATTGAAAAGATATGCTATACTGGATAATAGAGAAATATCATGAGAGAAGGAGAGAGGAAATGAAAAAGACGGTCAATTTTTCGGATTTTGTAGATGGATTCCAAAAAATTGGAAGGGGAAATCAGTTTTCATCCGATGGGTTGACAATAATGTTTAACTATTTGGAAAATTTGGAAGAGGAAATAGGGGAGGAAATAGAATTTGACCCAATAGGTATCTGTTGCACCTATACAGAATACACACTGGATGAATTTAATTCTGATTATGAGACAAAATTTAAAACACTACAAGAAGTTGAAGATTATGTTTCATTCCGATCAGATACTGTGGGATTGACTGAAAACAGTATCATCATTGAAAACTATTGATAGAGTATCAATGGCATGAGCACAAAAACTCATGCCATTTTATTGTCATACTATATAGGAAAATCCATATATAGTGTTTGTTAAATATCCGCATGTTTCATTCATGCAAAATTTCATATATAGCAATATACAATACTTACTATATAAAATTTGTGTAATTGTAATTGAAATTGTGTAATTATAAACGTGTAATTGTGATGGCGTAATTGTAATTGAAATTGTGTAATTATAAACGTGTAATTGTGATGGCGTAATTGTAATTGAAATTGTGTAATTATAAACGTGTAATTGTGATGGCGTAATTGTAATTGAAATTGTGTAATTATAAACGTGTAATTGTGATGGCGTAATTGTAATTGAAATTGTGTAATTATAAACGTGTAACTAAAAGCATAAACTACTACACAAGCGAGTAGTAAAAAATATATAAAAATTATTGAAATTATGAGAATATTAAAAATATCGCTTGCATTATTGAAAAGATGTAGTATACTGATAGTAGAAGAAATTTTTAGAAGGAGTAGGAAAATGAAAGTACTAGTAACAGATTTTTTTGACGTGTGGGGAAACGTAAAGGAAGGGTGGGAAGTAAACAATCAATGCCATGATGTTTACAATACTAGGTTCAAGCTAAACAGTAGAAAGTCTTGCTTGAAATTTTTAAAATCTATTGACTATCTCAAAAAAACAGTACGTGAAGCGTCAATCTATTGGGAAGATATGGATGATGGATATATCTTATATCAGAGTAAAGACTTGATGCCGATATGTTCCGTCGAGTATGGCGAAATTGTGGACAAATACTATTGATGGAGGAATGAGAAAATGAACAAAAATATTATTGGATACATTTACAAAAACAAAAATGTGTATGGTATGAGAAAAGTATTGCTGTATTGTGATACAGAATGCATTGAATCTGGAGCAGCTGATACAATGCAAGGAGCAAAAAAACTATTGCAAACATGGAAAAGAAAATATCATATCAACAGACTCGATGAATTGATTATTATTCAATAACCAACAAAATCAATACTATTTACAGCCTTGTACAGGAATAAGCCTTCTGTACAGGGCTGTTTCATTATGGCTGGATTGGTTTTTGACTGGATTATGGACGGTTCAGCATCCCACTAAGCAGTATCATTTTGATATCATTATAATATCATTATAGTATCATTATAATATCATAATGTAATTCAATCAGTGTAATTAGAAAAGTGTAATTCAATCGATGTAATTGTAATTAAAAATCAGTAAGGTGTAATTGTAATTAAAAATATGTAACTCAATCGGTATAATTGCTCATACAACACAATATAGCAATATTAAACAATTACTATATAAAATTATGTAATTACAATCTAGTGTAATTATGAAGGTATAACTATGGGAATACTACACAACAGTATAGTAAAAATTCATAAAAATTTGATAAAATTATGGAAAATCCTAAAAATTTTGCTTGCAATATTTGTAAAGTATAGTATAATTATAATCAGAAAGGATGAGAGAGGAGGAGATTATGTGGATAAAAAACACCGATTTGGTAGATATTGCAAGGGTTGCTCTAGAGCGGCATGACAACATGATATTAGCTCTCCGCATCATCCATGATGAGCATGCTGATTATGATATTCAGCCCGGCGAGTATTGCCGACCGTCTTACAGATGGGAAGATGGCGAATGCACCGATGAGGTGCTTGACGGCACGAGCGCTATTGATGCAAGGATGCTGTTGGGGTATAGGGGCGCGCCGACTAGCTATTACGGCGACCGGATCCTGGTCATCACCGGTACCGATCAGGTGCGCGGCGAGGATGACTGCGAGGTTGTGATTAACGATGCAATAGTCCTTGAGGTTGTAGATATTAATAGATAAAGGAGGAAAGGAATATGAAAACAATAAATTATGGATTCACTGAAATTCTTGGCACTTTTGGTAGTGATTACAGCGGTGACGTAGTCACTAAAAGCAATTATAGAATAGTCAAAAAGTTATTGAACAATTGTAAAGGAATATATGATGTTTATGGTGATTTCGGAACGTACGGAATTGGTTATAACCCAAAAGAAATATCAAAAGATGCTAAAAATAAAATCGATGAAATTGTAAAAGCCATTGAATCTTATCCTGCGCTGGATGATAAGGATGTAGCACAGCTTGAATCAGAATTGATAAAAAGTGCGTTCGAAGATGAATTTATATATGAAGGTATTCCAGAAGAGCAAAAGGATGAAGCTTTTAATATTGTAATGCAAGGAATTGGTGAAATTGCTTATACAGAAACAGGATGCGCAGTGTATATAAATTGGGAGGAGGTGAAAAGCTTATTGAATCAGTAAAAGCGGATATAAGCCTAGCCATAAAAAGCTAGGCTTATTGTAATTAAAAATTCATATATAAAAATTGTAATTATAAAATATAATTGAAATTGTGTAATTAAAAATGCGTAATTATATTTTGGGAAGAGAAAAGGATAAGGAGGAAGAAAATGAGTAAATTTATTGCATACTCCGAAAGCGGTGTAACAATAGGTCTAAACGCTAAAACAGAACTGGGAGCAAAAAGAGAAGCCACAAAATGGCTCTCATACGGTGCTGGTGATGTCTATATAGAAAATACAGCAACAGGAATAAAATGGCGTAGAGGATTTTGGCAAAATGGCCATAGATTCGGATGGTCTAACTGGGAGCAAATACCAAGCAATAAATATTTATATAATTATTGATGTAATTATATTTTATTGAAGGAGGAAAGGAAAATGGGATGGATAGGAACAAAATGGGTAAAAGGTGAAAGCGTAAAAGATTATTTGGCAAGAGAGTGTTTCGGTAGTAACTTTGAAATATTATTCCATTCAAGTAAAGGTACTATTCATTTTTTTGGTTTAAAGGATAAAATAAATAACGATTTATTCCTTTCAGTCGTTGTTGTTAGATTCTCAAAATCAAAATATTATGGTACTGAAATTTATTTTAAGGAAATGGAAGAAAGTACAGGACCTTTTTACTATGCTAATCTAGAAACACTAAATTGGCTTGAAAAGAATATACCAATTCCACCGAATGATTTTGCAAAAGAATGGCGTAAGGATAGTTACGAAGCTATTCTCAAAGAATCATATAATAAAAAGAATAAAAATATTGTGTAATTACAAAATACTATACAAGTGTGTAGTAAAACTATATAAAAATATTAAAAAATAATTAAAAAAGTAAAAATAATGCTTGCATTATTGTAAATATGGTTTATACTATAGAATATGAGAAGGAGGAAAGGAAAATGGCAAGTTATAGTTTGAAAATCTCAAGCCATTATCGGTTTGTACTGCTTAAAACCGACAAGCATGGAACACATTATACCACTCATCAAATTGTAAACCATGGTGGCCGTTGGATAGCTGATGGCCGGTACGATGTAACTAATTTAATCAATCAGCCAAATGGTGCTAACATGATAGCGGCTACTGTCGGTGCACACGATTATTATGAGGAGGATTGAAATGATAAAGAGTGAAGAAATGGAAAAAATTGAAGTGCATTCGCAAAAGGAATTCGACGATGTGTCAAAAGACTTTGATGGCGTCATTGTAATAAAAAACACCATCGAAATAATTAGCGTCGTGGCGCGGGAGAACAGTCACGTCGTGGCGCGGGAGAACAGCCGCGTTGAGGCGCGGGGGAACAGCCGCGTCGTAGCGCGGGAGAACAGCAGCGTTGAGGCGCGGGAGAACAGCAGCGTCGTAGCGTGGGAGAACAGCAGCGTCGTAGCGCGGGAGAACAGCCGCGTCGTGGCGCGGGAGAACAGCCTCGTTGAGGCGTGGGGGAACAGCCGCGTCGTAGCGTGGGAGAACAGCAGCGTCGTAGCGCGGGAGAACAGCAGCGTTGAGGCGCGGGAGAACAGCAGCGTTGAGGCGCGGGAGAACAGCAGCGTTGAGGCGTGGGGGAACAGCAGCGTTGAGGCGTGGGGGAACAGCCGCGTCGTAGCGCAGGAGAACAGCAGCGTTGAGGCGCGGGAGAACAGCAGCGTCGTGGCGCGGGGGAACAGCAGCGTCGTAGCGCGGGAGAACAGCAGCGTTGAGGCGTGGGGGAACAGCCACGGAAAGGCTTTTGACAATTCACGTATTTTGCTTTGTGACACAGGGAAATGGGAAAAATACATGAATGCGGTACTTCAAAAATATGTTGAGCCACTCTATACAAAAAAGCTTTTTCTGGAGATAGCCGAGAAGAAAAAGGATAAAGTTGTGCTCTATAAGAGCGTAAACCCCGACACGTTGCGTGATTTTTATACTGGCACAATAGAATACACAATAGGCAGTGTCGTTGAATGCCCGGATTTTGACCCGAACGAAGATCGGGAATGTGGGGGAGGGTTACATCTCTCTTACACGGCAAGAAAAACGCAGGATTTTAACCAAGGGAAGATACTTAAATGTCTTGTAGACCCAGAGGACATCGTTGTGTACGAGAAGTCAATTGAAAAAGTCAGGTGTCGCAAAGTGCTCCCCGTTGCTGTCGTGGATATCAACGGCAAGCCCATAAAGGAGGTCTGACATGGTGGCTTGGTGGTGGCTGATAATCGTGTTTTATGCTGGCTTTATGGTTGGTTGGATAGGTGTCGCGCTGTTTAGCGCAAATAAGGAGGAAGAAAATGAAAAAGCTTTCTGAGGTGCTAAAAGAACACAACGATAGTAAACAAATGATAAATGCTATTATACGTCATTTAGGTGGTACTGAATATATTGAAGACATTATAAACAATGGTGCTGATAGTGGATTTTCTGGATTCATTTATACAGAAGATTGTGTAAAATTCTGGAGAAAATATAAAAAGGATATATTAAAATTATTGGAAAATATTTCTGATGATTTTGGGCAATCAGCTGTAACTATTGTAAAAGATTTTGAATATATAAGAAATAGTGATTATACTGAAAATGAAATTGCAAAAGCATTGTATGGAAAATATAATCATGAATATGACTTTATTTATAACACTATGGTATGGTTTGCCCTTGAAGAAGTAGCTAGATGGTTTGAAGATGAATAAATTGTAAATATAATAAGGAGATTCAATATGATTAAAACAGAAGCAGTAATAATTATTCGTGAAAATCCATCATCCGCTGTTGCAGCTTTTACACTAGGTGGTCTTGCAGCAGAAGAATTACTTATGAAATACCCTAATAAAGATAATTTTGACAATATTTTACAAATACAGATTAAAAATCTTGAAAATGGCTATAAAGCTATACTTAATGAGCGTATAATAAAGAAATTAGAAGAATTAGGAGGAAAGGAAAATGACAAGAAAAGAATGGAAGGCTGAAAAGCGGCATATTTGGTGGATTAAACATCAAGCATTAGCTGGCATAATAGTAGGCAGTTGCCTGCTGGTTGCCCCTGCACTAATTGTCTTATCTAACAAAGAGGCAGCAGCGGTACTCAATGAGTGGCTTGATGGGTGGTTTGGTACGGTTGCCGCTGTAATTGCAACACTAATTGTACTGACATTATTCGTTGAAATTGTAATTGGAGTTATTAACAAAGATGAAAGGAGGAAAAGATGAAACAGTATGAAGCAGAAATCTCATTTGTAAACAAAAAAGCAAAATATATTTTATATCCATCCGCTGAGAATGAAAAAGAAGCAGAAAAAAAGGCTAGAGAAATAATAACCAAATATGAACCGAATTTAACCATTAAAAAAGTTAAATTGAGAGGAGGTATAAAATAATGTTTTAATTTTGTTCCTTTTTTAACCAAATTAGGTAAAAAACATCTAAAAACAGCGTTATAACATACTTTTACAGAATGTAATTACTTATATTATATATAGTTTTAATTTTGTTCCATTTTTGGAACAATAAATATACTATACAAATGTTTAGTAATAAAATATAGATAAAAATTGTAATTACTGTGTTATAATATTGTAGAAAAGTGGTATAATTAAGTTATAAGGAGGTTCAGAAATGATAGATGGAAGAGAAGCAAGGATAGAAAAATGTTGGATGACTTTTGCAAGAGCTGTAATTGAAGATGCTCTTAAAGAAAAAGATAGCCAATTCTTTCTTGGTCCTAGATCGGCGTTCCCAGAACTAGCTAAAATGGCACAAATACCTGCAGATGATTTACTGCAATATGTAAGAAATAACTTTTAATAGGAGGAAAGATATGTTATTACAGAATGATTTTCCAAAGGATTTTATGAATTTGGCTCAAAACATTGTAACTAAAAAAGCCAATATTTTCAGGTTTGTTTGTAGTACAGGTGATAAACTTGTGGCTACAAACACTAATGAAACATTAGTACAATATGGGAACTATAAAGAAGGTTTTTACAGTCCCAAAGAAAGTGCTGTATTACAAAAACTATATATTGAAAATGAATTTAAGGATTCTTATAAAAAAGATGATAAAGAACCCTTTGAATCATGTGTATTATATCAAAAAGATGTGTTCTTTTACAAAATAAATGATTCTATAAGGAATAAAATAAAAATTGCAGAATTATATACTTCGAAAGACCCTGCAAGAGAATTTATGCAAGGAGTATTCTTTGACAAAGAGGGTAAAATAGTAGCTACTGATGGGAGAATAATGTATGTAACTAATGGTATTCCAGAATTTCCAGTATGTCAAATAAAAGTTACAAAAATACTATTAAAAATCCTAGATATTGCAGATTATATCGAAATGGGAATAAAATATGCAAATAGTAAAAATAAGGAAACCAATCAAGAAGTAAGGGTAGCCAAATACATTATTTTCAATTTCAAAATTGGTACTTCAGAATTTACATATAGTTGTAAGTTAATAGAAGGTAAATTTCCTAATTGGAAAGCAGTAATTCCCGAAAAACAAGATTTTCATGTAGTACCTTTTGATAAAAAAATATGGAAAGATATATATTCAGCAAGTAAAAAATTGCAACCGAAGAATGATAAAAATTTATGTTTTACAATAGAAGATTCAAACCATGTAACTATTAGTAATGATGATATTGTGTATGCTACTATAGAATGGAGTATTGAACCTGATATAAATAAAAGAAATGTACTTGTTTTTAATGCAGATTATTTGAATATTCTATTAACCAAAAGTGGCGAACTTATTGATATTGGATATACCAATTTCCTAAGAGCATTTACTTTTACATATAAAGACGGTTCAATTGCAGTAGCTATGCCAACACAAATAAAGGAGTAATAAAATGGATGTAAATAATTTTTATTCACTATCTATAACAATACCACAAAGAGCAATAAAAGAAGCATATATACGAGCTGTATTAGATAATTCATATATAAGTAAAGACACATATATAGATTGTGATATACTTCTGAAAGATTTGTTGGAAAGTTATGGGAATGGTACATACAGAATTATAAAAAACAATGTATACAAATATGAAAAAAATGATTATAAGTATACTAAAAAAATAAATGCTATAATTCCAAATGATGTTATAAAAAAGGCTGTAGAAAGAGCTAAAATTGAAAAAGTATATGTAAATGGGAATCGTGTTGATGTAAAAAGACTAGCAAGAATGCTTTTTATACTCTATGCTCAGAATGCATTTATAATGGGAGGAAAGCAATGAAAAACAACTTACACATTGGAGATTGTGTAACTTTGAAAAGCAAAGAAGAATTATTAGTATTATCTAAAAAATTTCTAACTACTGGAATCACTAAAAAGATGGCAGAATATGGAGGTGAGGAAGCTATTATAAAAAACATTAAAACATATGTCAATGAACCTGAAGGATATAAACTTGACATTGACAATGAAACATGGGTTTGGCCTAAAATAGCTTT
>Ga0209605_1004276_pt1 | contig 11817 bp, 12 predicted proteins | sample AD_UKC035_MetaG_FD_184408 | JGI IMG/M metagenome (GOLD analysis project Ga0209605, IMG submission 184408) | Active sludge microbial communities of municipal wastewater-treating anaerobic digesters from USA - AD_UKC035_MetaG (SPAdes) (version 2) | ecosystem: Engineered > Bioreactor > Anaerobic >...
AAATTTTATATGCCAGATGATTTGATCAAAAAGATCCGCCAGGCGATCGGCGATTAATGCCCATTAAAATAATGGGGACCACGCCTGGCATGAAAGAAACAAAAATTGTGACCAAAAAGAAAAATACCCCTCGCGCCGCTTTACAATGGCGCTCGATCGATTTACACCTCCACACCCCCGCTTCCAGCGATTTTCAACAACCTGAGAGCCGCTACCTGGATATCTTACAGCGTGCCGAAGGGCGCGGCCTGGATATCATTTCCTTTACCGACCACAACACCGTGGCCGGTTACCGCCAGATGCGGCAAGAAATTGAACAACTTGAAATGCTGGAACGCCTGAATCGCATCTTACCCGAAGAGCTGTCTCGCCTGCGCGAGTACCGCCGCCTGACCGACAAGATCCTCGTCCTGCCGGGTTTCGAGTTCACGGCTACCTTCGGCTTCCACATCCTGGGCATTTTCCCGCCCGAGACACCGGTGCGCGAGCTGGAGCACCTGCTGATCGATCTCAACATCCCTACCGACCAGCTCGACCTTGGCTCGGCAACGGTGGGCGCCACCAGCGACGTGCTGACCGCCTACCGCCTGATCGACGAGGCCGGCGGGTTGGTGATCGCGGCGCACGCCAATTCGAGCAATGGCATTGCCATGCGGGGCTTCCCAATCGGCGGGCAGACCAAGATTGCCTATACGCAAGACCCTCACCTGCACGCCCTCGAAGTGACCGACCTGGAACAACGCGGCGCCCGCACCACGGCGGCCTTCTTCAACGGCACCAAACCGGAATATCCCCGCCGCATGCACTGCATCCAGGCCTCCGATTCGCACCGCCTGACCACAGACCCCCTGCGCAAGAAGAACCCCGGCGTTGGCGACCGCGTGACCGAAGTATCTTTGCCTGAGGTGAGCTTCGAAGCGCTGAAAGAGCTCTTCCAGACCAACGACTTTGCCCGCACCCGCCCGCGCCGTCACAAAGAAGAGCCCGTTTTCGACTTCATCCACGCCGCGATCGAGGAAGGCCCCAACATCATCCAAGATTTTCACGAGAGCATGACCGTGCGCGGCGGCAAGCTGTACAACGTCATTGCCGATGTCTGCGCGTTTGCCAACACCAACGGCGGCACGCTCTACATTGGCCTGACCAGCGAAGCCAAGAAGCCCGTGGCCGGGGTGCCTGCCCCTGAACAAGCGGCTTCTCAGCTAGACAAAGAAATCAGCACGCGCATCACCCCGCCGCTTTCGATCACCATCGACACCCATGAGACAGGCGGCAAGAAGATCCTGCGGGTGCTCATCCCGCGCGGCGATGACCCACCCTATGCCGTGGACGATAACAAGATCTACGTGCGCGACGAGGCCGAGACCGGCCTGGCGGTGCGCGATGAGATCGTGGGGCTGGTGCTGCGTGGCCAACGCCAGGCGGCCCCTGCCACCCCGGCTGAAGCGCACCCGGCAGTACGCCGCACCCACCCCAACGCGGCAGAGGTCCCGGCGGTCGAGACGCCCGCCCTGGCAGAAGATCTGCACCCGCTGGGCGAGAGCCGTAGCGAGGCCGCATCGGGCGCCGAGCAGCCGCCCCGCACCGGGGTTGAAGTGGTCAGCGTATCTGACCGTGAAGGCACGCGCTACTACACCATGCGCGACCTGCGCAACGGCAACCAGGTGCAGAATGTGACCCTCAAATCGGCCCGCCGCCTGTGGCACTATGCCATCACCGAGCACAACCAACTGCCTTCCGACCTTGCTCAGGTCAAAGTGCAGTGGAACGGCGACTTGGGCATGCTGCGCCTGCACAAGCAGGGCAAGCTGGTGCGCTACGACCTGGTCCAACGCACCCCGCAAGGCTACCGCCTCTACTTTGGCGTCACCGATGATGGCATTCACGGCCGGTGGAAAATGGTCGTAGGCAGTGATGAGGAATAACCCTCCTTACGAGATCCGCCTGTACCGCCACCCAGAGGATTACGCCGCCGTAGTCCACCTGTGGGGACATGCCGGTCCGGGCATCCATGTGCGCCGCTCTGACCAGCCAGAAGAAATTGCCAAGAAGCTGCAGCGCGACCCCGACCTATTCCTGGTGGCTCAAGATGGCAGCCAGATCGTGGGGACGGTGTTGGGCGGCTTCGATGGCCGGCGCGGCATGGTTTACCACCTGGCGGTGGCAGAAGCCTACCGCCAGCAAGGGCTGGGAGCCGCACTGATGCAAGAGCTGGAAGACCGCCTGCGCCAGAAAGGCTGCATCCGCTGTTACCTGCTGGTGACCAAAGACAACCTCAACGCCCAACGTCTCTACGAAGATCACGGTTGGGAATGCATGGACATCTACACCTACGGGAAGAACCTATGAAACTGCGCCTGGGCATCCTCATCGTCTCAGATCGCGCCGCCAGCGGCGAAAGGCCTGACCTGACCGGCCCTGCCATCCAGCAAGTGGTGGCTGAGCAGGGCTGGCAGATCATGCGCCAAGAGGTCTTGCCAGATGAGCTGCCTTTGCTGCGCCAGGTGCTCCTCGCCTGGGCCGACTCGAAAGAAATAGACATCATCCTCACCGCAGGCGGCACAGGCTTCAGCCCACGCGATGTGACCCCCGAAGCCACGCTGGCTGTGATCCAACGCCAGGCCTACGGGCTGGCTGAGGCCATGCGCGCCGCCAGCCTGGCCCTTACCCCCCACGCCATGCTCTCGCGGGCCGTGGCGGGCATCCGCAACCAGGCCATCATCATCAACCTTCCCGGCAGCCCCACGGCTGCTGTAGAAAACCTGCGCGTGGTCATCCCCGTCCTGGCGCACGCCGTCCAGCTTGTGCACGCCGACCCCGCTGCCGAAGCCGGCCACCAGGCCGATTAGGTAAGGTCATGGATTTTTTACGCAGCGAAGCCGTTCCCGATTTCTCTCACCGCGGCGAAGAATCCGAAAGCTGGTTGCGCGTTTGGCTGGAGACGCTTGAGAGCATCCTCCTGGCGGTGGTGGTCTTCGTGGCCATCAACACCCTTTCCGAGCGCATCCGGGTTGAATCGATCAGCATGCAGCCCAACCTGTACGAGGGCGATTTTGTGCTGGTCAACCGGCTGGCTTACGAGGGGTGGCTGGGCCGCCCTGCGCGGCGCGGCGAGGTGGTAGTGATCGAAAATCCGTTCGACCCGGATGAGGTGCCCTACATCAAGCGCGTCATTGGCCTGCCCGGCGATGTGATCCACATTGCCAATGGGCAGGTGATGATCAACGGCAATCTGCTGAACGAGCCTTATGTCAGCGTGAGCACCCAGCGCGGCGGCGATTGGACCGTGCCCGAGGGGGCCCTGTTTGTGATGGGCGATAACCGCAACAATTCTTCTGATTCGCGCGCCTGGGGCTTTGTGACCATGGCGCGCGTCATCGGCCGGGCGGAGATGGTTTACTGGCCTTTCGAGCATTGGCAGATCTTGCACGTCAGCCGGGCCGCGGCGGCCTCTCCATAGGCTTTTTGACTGTAACAATTTCTTGCCTGAGACGTTCAACAGGGTGAATGCATGCCAGGCTATCCAGATGACAGCGAGCTGCTAAAAAAAGCTCAAACAGGTGATACCGACGCCTTCGGCGAGCTATACCAGCGTCATGCTCCGGCTGTCTACCGTTATCTACTGGCTCACCTGGGCAGCCAGATGGATGCCGAAGACCTGACCAATGAGGTCTTCTTACGCGCCTGGCAATCTTTACCAAAATATCACGAGCGCGGCAACCCGCTGTTGGCTTTTCTGTTTCGCATTGCGCACAATGCCGTGATCGACCAATATCGGCGCGGCCGTGCCGCGGGAGGCCCGCAAGCCGAGCTGGACGCCAACCTGGCGGATGTCAAACCCGGCCCGGCCGAGCTGTTCAGCGCAGGTTTCGAGCGCCAAGAGTTGCTGCGACTGCTGGGGCGCCTGCGCCCCGATTACCGCACCGTCTTGACCCTGCGCTTCGTCAGTGACCTGACACCCGAAGAGACCGCCCAGGTGATGCAGCGCTCGCCGGGGGCGGTGCGGGTCTTACAGCACCGGGCACTAGGAACGCTACGTAAACTGTTGGACAAAGAAAAACGATGAACCCGAAACCATCCCTCGAACTGCTCTTGCAAGACTGCCTCGACCGCATTGCGCGCGGCGAAGACGATCTCGAATCGGCCCTGGCCCGCCATCCCCAGGCGGCAGAGCGGCTGCGCCCGCGCCTTGAGCTGGCCCTGCGCTTGCAGGCCAGCCGGCCCGCCCTGCAGGCGCGCCCCGGCTTCATGGCTGCTTCGCAGGCCCGCTTGCTGGAACAGATCCGGGCGGGAGAAAAGCCGCGCCCGGTGCCTTTCTGGCGCCGCCAACTGCCCTTTTTGCGCCCCGGGCGAACCTTCAACCTGGTGACCCTGGCCCTGGCCCTGCTGTGCGTGGTGACCATGGGCCAGAACCTCATCCTGGGCTCGCGGCTGGCCCTGCCTGGCGAAACGCTCTACCCGCTCAAGCGCGGCATCGAGCAGGCCCAATTGGCCCTCAGCCTCAGCCCGGCCGGGGATACCCGCCTACAGATCGAATTCTCTCAACGCCGGGCGGCCGAGATCGTTGAGTTGATCTTGGATGAGCAGTACGACCAGGCACCCTACGCCACCCAGCTTTTGGGCCAGCAAGTCAACGCCGGCCTGGAATCTCTGGATGCGCTGGCCGGGCAAGATGCCGCCCTGGCCGAAACCATGGGGCAATCCTTTGCCGAGAGCCTGGCCAACGAACAGCTCTTGTTCGACGTCTTGCTGCAAACCTACCCGCCGCTGGCCCACCCGGTGATCAAGCTGGCGTTGGAAGTGACCCAGTATGGGCTGGAAACCTTACATGATTAACAGGTCAAACAGCCCCCTTTTCCCATTGACAGGGCGCCCTTTTTCGTAGATGATTAATGTAATGATTAGGCTCCTGATCCGTTCGATTATCAAAGGTTTTATTGAGAGGACCGGCTGATTATGAAAGCACATAAGCGACTTTTTGGGCAGTTCAAAGCGCAGTCGATGGTGGAATTTGCGCTGGTCTTTCCACTGCTCATCATCATTGTTTACGGCCTGATCGAGGCCGGACGGATGTTGGCCATTTACATCCTGGTGACCAACTCGGCCCGCGAGGGCGCCCGCTATGGCGCCGCGGCGGGTGACGTGGGCGGCGGGCTGCCGCACTACCGAGACTGCGCCAATATCCTGGCTGCCGCTCAGGGCGACGGCATCTTGATCGATATCGATGCCGATGATGTGACGATTAGATACGACCACGGCCCTGACGATCCAGATACCCCTATAGACGAGTCCAAGCCCTTTTCTGATACCTGCCCGCCCGACGCCGGCGGCCCCGATGCCGTCCGCCTGGGCGACCGCATCGTGGTGGAAACGGTGGCCCACTACGCCCCGGTAATTGAATGGATCGGCTGGGGCGGATTTGACATTGAATCCTATAACGCCCGCACCATCCTGCTCAACGTAGAGATCGCCGGTGAAGCGCCCCCTGCCGGCTGTACCCCGCTGGAAGGGATCACCATGTTTGGGCCAACCACCGGCGTTGCTGGGGAACCCATCTATTTCAGCATCGACTCTTACAACCCGGCTGGGGCCTCAGCACCCTTTACCTATAACTGGACCTTTGGCGATGGCGGCACCGCAGAGGGCGCCAGCAACGCCACCCACACCTATGCTGCCGCCGGTAATTACACCGTCAGCGTAACGGCGATGAACTGCGGCAACGATCCCAACGTGGCCTACCGCACCATTCAGATCGAAGACCCTGCATGCGTGAATCTGGAAAATGTGACCATCGTAGGTCCGACCACCGGCACCACCGGCAACCCCTACGCCTTTAGTATTACCTATACACCCCTGACCGCCACCAAACCCTTTACTTACCAGTGGAATTTCGATGATGGCGGCACCTCTGACCAGGCGACCCCGATCTATGAGTTCGAGAACCCGGGCAACTACACCATTATTGTGGTGGTAACCGACTGCAACGGCGACACCTATACCGACGATCACCTGATCGAGATCGTAGCCGCCACGCCTACGCCCACACCCACCATCACCCCCACACCCACCATCACACCCACGCCCACCGCTACGGTACCCGCCACCAGCACGCCTACCGTCACCAACACCCCCATCGCAGTCTGCGCTTTCACGGCCGGGCTCACCCCGCAGATCGGCAACCCGGGCAGAATGGAATTGGCCATCACCAACATCAGCCCCCTCGACCTGCCCATAACCCTATACGAGATGACCGCCAAATGGCCCGGCTCTGCCGTCAGGCTGAGCAGCATCACTTATGATGGGACGACAATTGGATCTTTCTCCAACGTGAAGTCGCCGATAACAATCTGTGAAACCAGTGGAACATGTTCTACCAAATTTGAACCCCTAGGAACGGGCCCATCGTTTGCGAGATACGCTGATAAGACCATCGTCTTCAACTACTCGCGCGATCTCGCAGCCGGGGCATATGAAGTGACGGTTAAGTTCAGATGGGCAGGCGGAAGTAGCTGCCAACAGACCATCACCATCCTGAACTGGAAGCCATGAAAGGGCCGGCGCGATGAAGACTACCTATTGCTTCCGGGTTTGCGCAATCCTGGCAGTCCTGTTCCTGGCTTCCACTGTCCTATCCAATAGACCAGCACGCGCCGAGGCGCAGGCGACCAGCATTGTGGTGAACACCACGATAGACGAACTGAACGCTGACGGCGACTGCTCGCTGCGCGAGGCGATCCAGGCCGCCAACAGCAACAGTGCCGTGGATGCCTGTCCGGCCGGCAGTGAAAGCGATACGATCTTCCTCCCTGCCGGCCTGTACAGCCTCACCCTGGGCCCGTCTGGCGAAGACGAAAACCTGGGCGGCGACCTGGATATCAGCCAGGACCTGACCATCATTGGCGACAGCAAATCGACCACCATCCTGGATGGCAACGCCAGCGATCGGGTCTTTCACGTGATGGGCAGTTACGTGCAGATCAGCGATATAACCATCCGCAACGGTGCGATTCCCACGGGCTCTGAAACCGGCGGCGGTGCGGTCCTTACCGATGGCGACAGCACCTTGAACATTAAATCGGCTGTGATCACCGGAAACCAGGCCCCCGACACGTATGGCGGCGCAATCGACAACAGCGGCAACACCCAGCTCCGAGACGTGCTCTTTACCAACAACAGCGGGCACTGGGGCGGCGCCGTGTTCAACATCGGCGTCATCACAATCAACAATACCACCTTTGCAAATAACACTTCCACCCAAACCGGCGGCGGACTGGACAACAACTCGACTGCTACCATCGTCAACACCACCTTCAGCGGCAATTCCTCGGTCAACGGGGGTGGCATGTATAACGACGGGCAAGATGTTTTCATGTACAACGTCACCTTTGCCTACAACAACACCGCCATCCGCAACGCCGGCAATATCCGCTTTGTCAACACCATTATTGCCTACTCGACATCGGGTGTGAACTGCGAGCGGGTTAATTCGAATGCAGTTTTCTTCTCAGCCCGCAATAACCTCGACAGCGGCAATACCTGTAACTTCAAAAACCCCACTGACCTGGTCAACATAGATCCCCGCCTGGCACCCCTGGGCGATTACAAAGGCCCCACCCCCACGCACACCCTGCTGGGAGACAGCCCCGCCATCGACACGGGCACTGACCAGGACTGTCCGACCGTTGACCAGCGCGGCGCCCGCCGCCCAGCAGACGGCGATGAAAACGGCACGCAGACCTGCGATATCGGTGCGGTTGAGTTCAACGGCACACTCCCTTCTTTCATCCTTATGCCCATCATCAGCCGGTAGGCCAAAGCAGCCACGAAATGAGCGGTTCACATGACCAGGAATAAAATTCTGCACATCCTATTCGTCGTCATTCTGATCCTCCCGGCAGTTGCGCTGCCTGGCACGCAAGCCCGCGCTGGCGTACAAGGCACCATATTGGTTAACACCACTGAGGACGAGTTGAATGCCGATGGCGACTGCTCGCTGCGCGAGGCCATCCAGGCCGCCAATACCGACACTGCTGTCGACGCCTGCCCGGCCGGCGGCGGCGCCGATATCATCTCCATACCGGCCGGCCTGTACAGCCTCACCCTGGGTTTACCGGGCGAAGACGCCAACCAGGGCGGCGACCTGGACATCACCCAAGACCTCACCATCCTGGGTGATGAACAAGCAGGCGTTATCATTGATGGAAACGCAAACGACCGGGTGATTCACATCTTTGGCAGTAAGGTGACGATTGCCAGGCTCACGATCCGCAACGGCTATCTTGCCACGGGCACTGGCGCCGGCATTGCGGTCAACAGCACCGCCAGCCTGGTGCTCAACCGCGTCACCCTCACCGGCAACGAGGCTGCCAGCAGCGGCGGCGCGCTTGACAATACCGGCACACTCCAGATGCGGGATGTGCTCTTCACCAACAACGCAGCCAGCAGCGGCGGCGCGCTGCTGAACACCGGCAGCCTGAAAATCACCGGCGCAACCTTCGCCAACAATGCCGCCAGCCTGAAGGGTGGAGGCATTGACAATTCCAATCCTGCCACCCTCACCAACGTCACCTTCAGCGGCAACACTGCCCAGCTCTACGGCGGCGGCATGTTCAATGACGGCAACGATGTCCGCCTGACCAACGTCACCTTCACCAACAACAGCACCGCCATTCGCAATAACGGCAACTTATACCTGCTCAACACCATTGTAGCTGGCAGCACCGCAGGCAGCAACTACAATTGTTCGGGGATGATCGACAAATTCTATTCCCTGGGCCACAACCTAGATAGCGGCAATAGCTGCAACTTTACCCACCTCGGCGACCTGGTCAACACCGACCCCTTGCTCGGCCCCTTGGGCGATTACCAAGGCCCCACCCCCACCCACCCGCTGCTAGAAGGCAGCCCAGCCATCGATGCGGGCACCAACCAGAACTGCCCGAGCACCGACCAACGCGGTGTCTCTCGCCCGGCGGACGGCAATAACGACACCCTCAAAACCTGCGACATGGGCGCATTTGAGTTCAACGGCGTGTTTTTGTTCTTTATCTATATGCCCATCACCAACCGCTAGATGAACACGCCCTGAAAGGAGCATGCTATGCAAAAGAAATCCATTTCATTCAAACCGGCACCCCATGCATCAAACGAGGCCGGGCAAAGCCTGGTTGAGCTGGCGATCATCTTCAGCCTGCTGTTGGTGTTAATTGCCGGCGCGGTGAACTTTGGGCGCGCCTTTTTTACATACCTGTCCTTGCGCGATGCTGCCCAAGAGGGCGCAGCGTATGGCTCCATCGCCCCGCAGAATGACGATGCCATCATAGACCGCGCTTATGCGAACCTGCTACAGATGGATATTCCAGAATCTGACCTGGATATACAGGTTCATATCTTTGGCCCACGCTGCATGGGTTCTGTCATTCAAGTCGATGTGATTTACCCAGATTTCCCACTGACAATGCCCTTTATCGGCGATATCTTCGACCTCAACACCATCAGCATCCACGCCACCGTCAACGATACGATCCTGACCCCTTCAACCTGCCCATGATCCCTTTTTTCCTTTGATGAGGAAAATTGCCCGGGGATATGCTGTAACAATCTTGCACTTGCTTCGTTTTACTGTCAAAGGAGAAAACAAACCATGAACATTAAACGTCATGCTTCTGAAAAAGGCCAGGCGGTCATCTTCTTAGTGGTTGGCCTGGTGGTCTTCTTGGGCTTCATCGCCCTGGCCGTCGACGGCGGCATGGCCTATTCTGACCGCCGCCACGCCCAGAACTCAGCCGACTCGGCCTCGCTGGCCGGGGGTGCGGCGGCCTCGATCTACATGGAAGAACACAATGTGTTTTATTCCAGTTGGCAAGGCGGCTGCCAGAACAACTCGAGCATTTACAACGCCCGCCTGGAGGCCGTGCAGGCCGCCATCAACCGCGCTGCAGCCAATGGCTTTGAGATCGATACCGACCCGGCGGACGGCAGTTGGGTCGAGACCACCTGCGGGGTGACCAACCTGGGCTACGAAGATCGCTACATCGACGTGACCGTGCACATCGAGAGCACCACCGAAACCACCTTTGCCAAGCTGCTCTTCCCATCTGACCTGGTCAACCGGGTGGACGCCACCACGCGTATACGCCCGCGCGCTCCGCTGGTATTTGGCAATGCAGTTGTGGCGCTCAACCCGGCTAACTGCCAGGGCCAGCAAAACGGCGCCGGCTTCCACGGCAGCGTGGATATCTACGTGGACGGCGGCGGCATCTTCTCCAACGGCTGTTTGAAGGGCGATGGCGGCCCGAACGTGGACGTGATCAACGGCAGCGTCAGCTATGTGGGTCAGGTGAACGATCCGCAACTGTTCAGCCCGGCGCCCGTCCAGGCTCCCAGCCCCCTGCCGCCTCACTCCTACGAGATCGACCCGCCCAACTGCGCCCACGCCGATGCCTGGAACGGCACTGCCTCGCAGTTTGAGAAACTGAGCCCCCTGGATCCGGGTCTATACTGCGTCAGCGGCGATGTCAAGTTCAACGCCAAGGATGAGTTTACAGGCATCGGGGTCACCATCGTCTTCTTGGACGGCAAGGTGACCATCAACGGTGGCGCTATGATGCAGCTCAAAGCCCCAGAGCGCAGCCCCGATCCCTCCCCTGCTGTGCCCGGCCTGCTGATCTACGCCCCGCCCACCAACCACAATACCATCCAGATCAACGGCAATTCCGAATCCTTCTTCACCGGCACCGTCCTGGCCGCTGGCGCCAACATCGATATGTCGGGCAATGGCGACCTGGATGCCTACCAGGTGCAGTTGATCGGCTGGAACGTCGAGGTTGGCGGCACGGCAGATGCCTACGTCACCTTCGATGACAAGAAGAACTTCAGCCGGCCCACCAACATCGAACTCTCTGAGTAAGCATGCCTCTTAAACGCAACATGCTGGCATAAAGCCAGCATGTTGCGTTTAAAAAGATACTCCGGGCAGGCAACCCGGCGGCACCCGGAATGTCCTCCTTACTGCTGCTTCCTCTCGGACCTGACAGGGTTCAAAGGTTTCCGCCGCGCCGGACCCACCCGGAGCGGATGAAGGATACCTCAGGAGCAAAAGCTTGTCAATAGCCTTTTAGCCTGCGCCAGCGGCTCCATACCAGTCCCCCCAAGATGATCATCACCAACAGGCTGGCCCCGCACACCAACCCGGCATTGGTACCCACCGCCGGCAGGGTGCGATCGACCACCAGGGTGGGCGTCAAGACCAACTGAACAGGATCGGGCGTCGGCGTAACGCCGGTCTGAGCGCTGGCAGGCAGAAAACCAGCACCTAAGAACACCATTCCTAAAAACAGGATCAAGCAGGTTAATTTGCGCTCGCGCACGGCTTACCTCCAGGGCTTAGTGTATCACATAAAAACAAGTGTGCAGGGGGCGAAACACCCTGCACACTTGTTTTGGCTGGCGGAGAGGGAGGGATTCGAACCCTCGTTCCCTTGCGGGAAACACGCTCTCCAGGCGTGCGCGCTAGGCCAGACTACGCGACCTCTCCGTGAATGCCGGCAGTGCCCTGCACGGCGAAGCGCATTATACCATAAAGTTATGCGAGTGGTTGGCAAGCCAGCGCACAACCCCTCCCCAGCCGGTCAATTGGGGAACAACTGGGCAAAGACCTCAGGGGCGTAGCGGGCCACCATATCGGCTGAAAGCCCATTTTCGCGGCACACATCGGCGAAGAAATCGACGCTGGCGCGCTTGACACGCGCCTGGGTCTCTACGTTCAACTCCCACAGCCCAAAACGCTGCGACCAGCCGCGCTCCCATTCAAAATTG
>Ga0209605_1004283_pt1 | contig 11804 bp, 6 predicted proteins | sample AD_UKC035_MetaG_FD_184408 | JGI IMG/M metagenome (GOLD analysis project Ga0209605, IMG submission 184408) | Active sludge microbial communities of municipal wastewater-treating anaerobic digesters from USA - AD_UKC035_MetaG (SPAdes) (version 2) | ecosystem: Engineered > Bioreactor > Anaerobic >...
TCCATGGCATTGGATCGGTCCTCCTTCGTCGGATTTCCGGTCCATAATACCATGAGAATTCGTTACCTATGTCCTGAAGCCATTGTGTTACCTATGTCTTGGGCCAACAGGCGGCAATTGCTTATAACGTGCCTGGCGTAGGCGACGCCGCGCTTGCGCGGTGTGCCGAACCCGTCTTTTCAGGGTGAGGCCGAGCACCGCAGGGGCGAAGCCCCGAGGAGCGCAAGCGCTTACGCCATGTTGTGCGAAGATATGCTCCCCCCAATCATGTGAAATGATTATTTCCATTTTAGTGAGAGTTTCTTTTTGTTTTGAGCGCAGTCCGACAGAAAAAGATTCATTAAGTTTTGATATGGAATGCCAGTTGATTTTGCCAAGTTTTTGAAATACTTAATGGTTTCCTCTTCAATTCGTATCGTAATCTGCTTTTTTAAGGTTTTACTATATGGGTTTTTTGAGGATTTTGAAAAGTCATATTCTTTTCTCATAGTTTTCTCTCCAAATAATGTTTGCACTCGTGTTTTGTTGCTTTTCGTGCTGATATAATGCGTATATTGGAATCATTTTTTATATAGCAATGGCTTACGATGAGCAATCTAAGCTTATTGCTCATGCCAAGGATAATAAAGCGTTCCTCGTCCATTGAATGGTCGGGGTCATGGATTAAACGAGCATTATCATCATAGAAAACAGTTTTTGCTTCATCAAATGTGATGTTGTGTTTTCTTTGATTGGAGGAATTCTTGACGCTGTCCCATGAAAATGATATACTCATAATTACATAGTAATTATTGCAGAAGATATGTCAAGTATAATACTGAAATAAGATATCATTCACAGGAAAAGAGGGGGGAGCATATTTTCGCACAACGTGCCGCGTGTAGGCGACGTGCGCCGCAGGCGCATGTGCCGAGCCCGCCTTTTGAGGGCGAGGCCGAGCACCGCAGGGGCAAAGCCCCGAGGAGCGCAAGCGGCTACGCGCTGTTATAAGCTGTTGCCGATATTTGGACAGACTGTTTTATAAACTCCATGAGCTTTAGTACACCAAAAACCACTGCCGAGCAAAAAAGACTTTTACAACCATGGTCAAATAGATGATTATTCTGAATAAGTAATAATCCATTTGCAACACCGTATCCCTTACGCCATTAGACACCCATTTTCTTTTCTTTACTACCGCTTTAAGGGTTTTTGGTGTACCCTTCGGGTGCCCGAGTCCCATTTTATCAACATAGCGCTTACGGGAATAAGATTCCCCCATCCATAATTTTTCGCGATGGCTAGGCGGCAATTGCTTATAACGTGCCGCGTGTAGGCGACGTGCGCCGCAGGCGCATGTGCCGAGCCCGCCTTTTGAGGGCGAGGCCGAGCACCGCAGCGAAGCGAGGAGCGCAAGCGGCTACGCGCTGTTATAAGCTGTTGCCGATATTTGGACAGACTGTTTTATAAACTCCATTCGCCTCAGTACACCAAAAACCACTACACAATGATAAGACAATTCCGATCATGGCCAATGAGATTATTACCTGAACCCAGTATTAATCCTGCTGCAACACTGTATCCCTAAAACCGTTAGAAACCAATTCCTTTTCCTTATTACGAGCTTAAGGGTTTTTGGTGTACCCTTCGGGTGCCCGAGTCCCATTTTATCAACATAGCGCTTACGGGAATAAGATTCCCCCATCCATAAATATTCGCGATGGCTAGGCGGCAATTGCTTATAACGTGCCGCGTGTAGGCGACGTGCGCCGCAGGCGCATGTGCCGAGCCCGCCTTTTGAGGGCGAGGCCGAGCACCGCAGGGGCAAAGCCCCGAGGAGCGCAAGCGGCTACGCGCTGTTATAAGCTGTTGCCGATATTTGGACAGACTGTTTTATAAACTCCATGAGCTTTAGTACACCAAAAACCACTGCCGAGCAAAAAAGACTTTTACAACCATGGTCAAATAGATGATTATTCTGAATAAGTAATAATCCATTTGCAACACCGTATCCCTTACGCCATTAGACACCCATTTTCTTTTCTTTACTACCGCTTTAAGGGTTTTTGGTGTACCCTTCGGGTGCCCGAGTCCCATTTTATCAACATAGCGCTTACGGGAATAAGATTCCCCCATCCATAATTTTTCGCGATGGCTAGGCGGCAATTGCTTATAACGTGCCGCGTGTAGGCGACGTGCGCCGCAGGCGCATGTGCCGAGCCCGCCTTTTGAGGGCGAGGCCGAGCACCGCAGCGAAGCGAGGAGCGCAAGCGGCTACGCGCTGTTATAAGCTGTTGCCGATATTTGGACAGACTGTTTTATAAACTCCATTCGCCTCAGTACACCAAAAACCACTACACAATGATAAGACAATTCCGATCATGGCCAATGAGATTATTACCTGAACCCAGTATTAATCCTGCTGCAACACTGTATCCCTAAAACCGTTAGAAACCAATTCCTTTTCCTTATTACGAGCTTAAGGGTTTTTGGTGTACCCTTCGGGTGCCCGAGTCCCATTTTATCAACATAGCGCTTACGGGAATAAGATTCCCCCATTCATAAATTTTCGCGATGGCTAGGCGGCAATTGCTTATAACGTTTCCGGCGTATGCGACGTTTTCACCGCAGCGTAGCGGAGGTGAAAATGTGGCGAAGCCCAAGCGAACGCAGTGAGCGCAGCGCATGACGCCGTGTTATATGCAGTTAGGGCGCCAACTTGTACAAATAAGTTTATTATCACGCAATCCCCGCGCCCCACATTACCGCCGAAGCCAGGACGGCGGAGGCGGTCAAATTATTTAAATAATGAAGCAATGCTTTCTTCAATATTTCTAATATGAATTTTATGCATCTCAATTTCATCATATTTTAAATCAATTTCATTAATAATATTATCTTGAACATCCAATGGGGGAACAGTTATTTTAGTTCCACGTAATTTTCGAAAATGCCTTTTATAACCGTCAGTTTTAATAGGATTAAAAAGAAGATAATAATATAAATACTTAACTCGAATGTTAGGCTTGGTTGTGATGATTTTTATGCCATCAGCACCCTGAATGAAAGGTTGACTAATAAATTTGACACTGCATGTGTGATCACCAAATATTACGAAAGGAAGACCTTCGGTAATTATTGCATTCGCATTATTTGAATAACCGGCAATATCATTTAATGACTGGTCAATAATAGGGTATTTACCGGTAGATTTATATTCAGACGTCTGTAATTTCAAAGGCGGTTTGATTATTTCAATGATATCACCAATAAAATAAGTCTCATTTGAATTATCAATCAATGCTTCCTGCTTCTTTTGATATAAATATTTTTCACCATTAAGAATATATTTTGAACCAAAATCTGATTTTTGAATTAAAAAATTATCAATATTACTACTACTCTTGAAAATACCTGATTTTTGATATTCTTTAATTTTATTAAAAACTTCAGGGAGGTCATTTTCCTTGATCGGCTTTCTTTGTTTTCCAAGGTCATAGCCATCATTGTTCACTTTAATATAAAGAATTTTATTATGCTTAGTATATATACGTTTATCCAAAAAAATAATATACGTTTTAACCCCTGAGTATGGATTGAATACACCTGCGGGTAAAGAAATAATACACCACACCTGATCATTTTCAATTAAATATTTTCGAAGTGAAATATGAGATGTAGTTTCTTGTTCAGCTACACTTTCTGGTATTATTATTGCACTTCTGCCATTGGGTGTAAGATGTTCAGCAATATAATCTACAAAAAGAACTTCACTTCTGTTGCTTTGTACTCCAAATTTTTTATGTGGCTTTATTCCACCTTTTGGTGTCATGAACGGTGGATTAGCCATGATTACATCAGCATATTCATTCCAACGTTCTTCACTTGTCAGAGTATCATATTCCAATATTTTAGGCTGAACAAAGCCATGTAGATAGAGATTCACCAGTGAAAGGCGAACCATATCCGGAGAAATATCATAACCTTTGAAGTTAGTTAGTAGTTTTTTTCTTTCTTCTCCAGTTAAAAGGTCGCCCGGTATCTTTTTGGTGTTTTCTTTCAGAATATGTTTATAAGATGAAATTAAAAACCCGGCAGTACCACAGGCAGGGTCAAGAATTTGCTCATGTTTTTGGGGATTGACTATTTGCACCATAAAGTCGATGATATGTCGTGGTGTTCTAAATTGACCGGCATCTCCTTGACTTCCAAGTACGGATAACAAGTATTCAAAGGCATCGCCAAGTCTTTCTGAATGGTCATAAGTAAACTCATTGATTGTTTTCAAGAACAGCTTTAGTGTTTCAGGGTCACGATAGGGTAAATATGCATTCTTGAAAATATCCCGGAAAAGCTGCGGAATATTTGGATTTTGGTTTAGTTTTACTATAGCTTCGCCGTACAGCCCCAACATTTCATGACCGCCGATTTTTGGGTCAAATATTTTTGACCAGGAATAACGTTCATAATCACCGGTGAAAAAACTAGCCTTACCACCCATTTCCACAGATTCCTTGTCCATGTCGTCCATGAATTTGTAAACAAGGGCAATAGTTATCTGTTCCACCTGACTTTTCGGGTCTGGAACTTTACCGACAAGTATATCGCGGGCAGTGTCAATGCGACGCTTTGTTTCATTATCTAACATATATTCTCCAATAAATTACGCTGCGAATTTATTCAGCGGGACGAAGTCTTTTATATATTCCGGTATTGCCTTGCGAAGTTCAGGCGGCAGTTTCTTAAATGCCTCACCATAAGGGGTAACATTCAAATAGGCAAAATTCCCTTTATCAATAATATCCCTGAACTCGGTATCAAGTAAGTAAGCCTTAAACACTGTCTTAGCATATGTAAAATATTCTTCTTTTGGTAAATACCTGCTGTCAAATTTGTCAAACTCTTCATCAAGAAGCTCATTTTTAGATTTAAAATATGGAATCATGCCGAATATTTTCTCAATAATCTCACGCATTGATATTCGGCGGTCAACCTGCACAGCTGAACGAAGCTTTTCCAAGGTAAAATATTCTTCTGGTTTATCAAGAATATTCTTTTCAAGATAAGCAAGAAGTTCTTCCCATTTACCGGCTTCAGCCTGTTCTTTTAAAATTGGGTGCTCGATTACTGTTTTTTCAAATTTTTCAAAGTACATCCGATCAATTTTCATGCCATCGGGGCCAACTGCCGAGTGATCCAATCTTGTAATATGATCATCCCGTGAACTATCGTAACCGTCAATACCCGAAGGTTCACGAACCTCTGAAGCACCGGAACCTCTTTGAGGCAGCTTTAATATTTCATCATAATTGAACTTTTCTTCGAAGTATTCACAATTAGCAAAAAAATCGAACATCTTATAGTTTTCTTTCTGTTTTTCGCCAACCTGTGATTTTAATTGTGGGTCAATCAATTCTTCTGTAAAATTATGCTTTCGTGTGCCTCGACCCTTTATCTGAATGAAATCAGTCGGAGAAAAAATCGGCCTCATAAGGCAAAGGTTTAAAATATCAGGGCAGTCGTAGCCTGTTGTCATCATTCCAACTGTAACGCATGAACGCGTTTTGCTTGTTTTATATGACGGATCGAAATTTCCAGTTCCCGATAATCGGTTATTTGTAAAGTTTATAGTAAACTGCTGAGAATCAGAAATTCTTGATGTAACCTGAATGGCAAAGTCTGAATTATATTTATCAGGGAACAATTGATGGGCCATTTCATTAAGAATTTGAGTAATTTTAGCTGCATGATTTTGTGATACGCAGAAAATGATTGTTTTGCCCAATTCACCGCTGATTGGATCACGAAAAGCGTTCTCAAGGAATGAACGACAGAATACACGGTTGGTATTTTCAGAGAAAAACTTCTTTTCAAAATCTTTTTGTATATATATTTCTTCAACTTCTTCGCCTTCATCATTTTCTGTTACTATTGAGTAACCTTGGTCAGATAACAACTGAGTTGTAATTTCTGTTCTTGCATCCACGACAATCGGGTTGACCAGAAACCCTTCTTTCACACCATCAAGTAAAGAGTAACGAAATGTAGGCTCACCGTTTTCACAGCCAAATGTCTTGTATGAATCAAGAAGTAATCTACGTTCAAGTTCACGAGGGTCATTTTCACCTAACTCGGCAGTATCTATATGCTTCAAATAGTCCCTTGGTGTTGCGGTAAGACCAAGTTTATATCCGATAAAATATTCAAATACTGCACGGCAGTTTCCGCCAATACTACGATGAGCTTCATCAGAGATTACAAGATCAAAGTCATCCGGTGAAAAAAGACGTTTATATCTATTTTTGGATAAAAAGGTCTGTACTGTGGAAACAATAATTTCAGCTTTACGCCAGTCATCACGACTTTCTTTGTAAATAACAGTCTTGTAATCATTTTTCAGGTAAGAAACAAATGCTTTGTATGCCTGGTCTTCAAGTTCAAGTCGATCAACAAGGAACAGGATGCGTCGTGCGTTGCCTGTTCGTAAAAATAATTTTATAACAGCAGCCGAGACGAGTGTTTTACCTGTTCCAGTGGCCATTTCAAATAAAAAACGGTCTTTGCCATCTTTAACAGCAGATTGAATGGATTTTACTGCTTTGATTTGATATTTTCGCAGAAAGCGTAATTTATTCATCTCAATATAAGATTTCCGGCTTTGTTCATTTGAATATGTTGGATCTGATTTATAATCTGGCTTTTGTGTTAATACAATATAATCCTCTGCAATTGATTCAGTTACAAGATTATTTCTTTCAGGTTTAAAGGTGGAATAACCCTTTACGGTTTCAGGTGATGGAAAACGGCTGATTATATGTGGATTGCCTCTTTCAATATCCCAGAAATAATGAATATTACCATTCGATAATATTATAAAACGGCAATTTTGAGAGATTGCATATTTTCGAGCTTGTTCTTTTCCAAAGAGAGGATTTTTATCTTCTGCTTTTGCTTCTAATACTATAAATGGAAAACCTTGTGCATCAAGAAGAAGGAAGTCGATAAATCCGTTACTTGTTTTATCAAAATCTTCTCCAAGGTCATTCAATCTTGCAACAGTCAATTTTACATTATTTTCTAAAAGAATATTTGCCTTGCCATCAGATGTATCGAAAAACCGCCAACCTGATTCTTCAAGGAGTTTATTTATTTTTATTCTTGCTTTGGCTTCTTTATCTGCCATTATACACCTGCTTCATCAAGTTTATACATCAACAAACTTGCTAAAAAAATGAAATGAATCGCTCTTTCTTTCGTGATACTTATATTTGCATGAGCTTTTGGATTTCTTATTCCAATCATTGAACCAGAAAATAATTCCATATAGCCCAATTGAATATTCCGGCCAGTTTCATTTGATGTATCATCTAATCGAATTACTGGATTATTTACAGAAAATGCTTTTTTCATCAAAGAAGAACCATCATCTTCATTACCAGTGATATTTTTTACAATTGTTTTAACACGAACATTTACTTCTTTCATTGCTGATTCCACTGAGTCTGCATAATGTTCACTATCAAATCGAGACTTGGATATTGATTTAATTAGGGGATGGATCAATTCCCAAAAATCTATTGTTGATGGTTTTAAATCGATTGGGTCTTTATAAAGCTTTATAACATAAGCTCTCCGATCTGAATATTGCGGAAGGTTTTCTTTCCAATATTGATGAAATTCCCATAAATCTGAAAACTGGTTGGGATTAACTTTATGAATATTATTATATTCAGATGAGAGCAAAGAATATATTTCTTGGTATTCAGGGTTTTTATCTTCAATTCTAGCCTTCCCAGTTGAGACTTCAATCATAATATCTTTAATCTTTTGTATCAATTCTTTCATAATAATCCTATAATTTTCTTGCGCCCGGCACGGACGCCGGGCGCTCTTGGGGCGCGGGGATTTTGCTTATCTTACTATTAGTTTTCCTTAACACAAAAAGATTGGCGCCCTAATTGCATATAACGTTTCCGGGGCAGGCGACGTTTTTGCCGTAGCGATAGCGGAGGCAAAAATGTGGCGAAGCCCAAGCGAACGCAGTGAGCGCAGCGCTTGCCCCGTGTTATATGCAGTTAGGGTGCCAACTCTTATAATAAAGTTTATTGACACAGAATCCCCGCGCCCCTATTCCCGCCGGAGCCAGGACGGCGGAGGCGGGTTTATTCATCAGGATATTTCAATTTTAATGCTTCTGCTAATTTTTGAATATTATTATAACCTATTTCACTTGAAAATGGTGTAATATCCATTAGTTTAGCTGTTTCAATATCTGCGAGTGATATATAATTCTTTGTAATAAATATTTGACTTATCTGGCTTTCATCGTCAGGAAATTCACGGTTTTCAATATCTTGACTTGAAAGAAGAAAGTTCTTAAAAAACTGATTAATAATTAAATTCGATTTAATTTGGATACTCTCAATACAAGAGATTATTTCTGATATTTGAGTATCAACCGCTAAGCTAGTTCTATAAAATATATTTCCGTTTGAATGGGCAATTTTATTTCTACTGTCCACTATAGCTTTAAATTGTTTTATCTCTTCTCTATCACATTGTATAGCCAGAAATAAGCCCATTATTGTTCTTTCATTTTCAAGGGAAAACTTTTGAAGAGGAGCTAAATCAACATCTTTTCCTTGTGCTATTTTATTTTCGTAGTCTTCAACATGATTTTGCACTTTTCCGGTAAAAACCATAAGATTTTTACATTTATCTGGATCAATTTTATAGATTTTCGCTATTTGATAATATACAAAACACATAAATAGCATGTGAAAAGCTATAAAAGCGAATTGGAATTTATCATTCTTATAATTTGATTCGAATGTCTCCCATAAAAAACTAATATATTCCTGATCGGGTGGGCTAACCGGAAGATAATCAAATATTCTTTGCGCTTCTTCCATATTACTCTTGCCAAACCTTATCTATTACACGCTTGATTTTATCTTCATTGATTTTTATCAGTTCACGGCATTTATTGATTATTTCCCTCTCATTTTCCAGTTTAAGAACGATTTCTTTTTGTTCGGCAAGAGGAGGTAGTTGAACTGGCAATATTTTTAGTTCCTCTCGATTAAATAATCCGTTTACGTTTTGTCTCATAAATGATTGATACTTACCATCGACACGATAGATGTTGAGTAGGTACCAAAGATATCTATTATCAAAAAATTGAGGTTTTGGTCGAATGCCAAGACAAAATGAAGCAAATACATAATCTCCATCCCAATCAAAATAACCCGTTTTACCAACAAGATGTTTGCTACCATTTCTCCAATTAAACAATAAATCTCCCTTGTGAAGATAGTTTATTCCCGTTTTTTTGGGAATTTCAATAAACCTAAGACCTTCTTTAACTAAAGTACCATCTTCAAGAATATTATTCATCGAGATTATTGGAATTCCATTTTCGCGCTCACAATCAGGAATTGAAAGCGTTAAACCACTAATAAAATCGATGTATTCTTCAAGTAAAACAGAAGGCCATTCAGGATCAAACTCAATATGTGGCTTCCACGAATCGACAACCTGTTGTGCACCATCAATTATTTTTTGATAACATTCAATCTCCTCCACGATTTCGCGCTGAACTTCGAGAGGAGGGAGGGGTATTTTGATATTAAATAATTCTGTTAATTTTAATGACGGGTAATTCTGATCAGGGGCTAATTCTTTTGCATCAATTTTTATAAGCATTCTATAAATATACTCTGATAAGGCCTTTTCATCATATGGGTAAATAGTTGCTAAATGACTAGAAACATAGCCGTCTATACCAAGAATAGCTCTATGATTTAAGAATGTCGAAGCTCCGCTTTTCGGAAATAGTATTGTTCCTTTTTTAAAAAGCTTGAGTCCTTTTATACCTTCATCATTTAAGTAATCCCTACAAATAATTAGATTATTTGTTAAATGTACATTGCCAACATCTGAAGTCCTAAAAAATGGATATTTACCATTTTCAAATAACATAACATCTTGCGGCGCAGAATTACCTGAACTTATTTCGCAAATATCTCCAAGGGTCACAATTGGCCATTTTTGATATTTATTTAGTTCTGTGATTCTATAACGATCACCTGTAAGACTGTAATCTTCATTCTCAGCTAACTTTTCTTTTTTTACTAATAACGCTCCGCAAGGTTTTTCTTCTGGTTTAAAGGTTTTTAAAGCCCCAGTTTGCGCTGATTTTATATAGTCAGAAATAATATTTATCGCATCAGGCAAATCGCTACCGACCTGTTCTCGCCTTTGGGCGCCTAGACCAAAACCGTCATTCTCAATTTTAACAAACAGAATTGAATCGCATTTCTTCGCAATCTGCCTATCCATTAGCAGAATGGATGTTTTCACACCGGAGTAGGGATTGAAAATACCAGCAGGAAGAGAAACTACTGCATATAAATGGTTTTCCACCAGAATTTTCCGAAGCTGTTTATAAGCGCCCGAATTTTGAAAAATGATACCTTCAGGAACGATGACAGCAGCTCGACCGGTTGGGGTAAGATGTTCAGTGATATAATCAACAAAAAGAACTTCACTCCTGTTGCTCTGCACAGAAAACTTTTTATGAGGCTTGATTCCTCCTTTCGGAGACATGAAAGGGGGATTTGCCATAATTACATCGGCATATTCATTCCATCGCTCTTCACTGGTTAAAGTATCATATTCTATAATTTGTGGTTGAACAAAACCATGTAAATAAAGGTTTACCAGTGAAAGGCGAACCATGTCCGGTGAAATATCATAGCCTTTAAAGTTGGTTAGTAGCTTTTTTCTTTCTTCTCCTGTCAGCATGTCGCCCGGAATCTTTTTGGTATTTTCTTTCAGAATATGTTTATAGGATGATATTAGAAACCCGGCAGTACCACAGGCAGGATCAAGAATTTGTTCATGCTTCTGGGGATTAACTATTTGAACCATAAAGTCTATGATATGTCGTGGCGTTCTAAATTGACCAGCATCTCCCTGGCTCCCAAGTACAGATAGTAAATATTCAAAGGCATCTCCAAGTCTTTCTGAATGGTCATAGGTAAACTCATTGATTGTTTTCAAGAACAGCTTTAATGTTTCAGGGTCACGATAAGGTAAATATGCGTTCTTGAAAATATCACGGAAAAGCTGGGGAATATTGGGATTTTGGTTTAGTTTTACTATGGCTTCGCCGTACAGCCCTAACATTTCATTACCGCCGATTCTTGGGTCAAATATTTTTGACCAAGCATAACGTTCATAATCACCGGTGAAAAAACTAGCCTTGCCACCCATTTCCACAGATTCCTTGTCCATGTCGTCCATGAATTTATAAACAAGGGCAATAGTTATCTGTTCCACCTGACTTTTGGGGTCTGGAACTTTACCAACAAGTATATCGCGGGCAGTGTCAATGCGACGCTTTGTTTCATTATCTAACATAATTTCTCCAATATATTACGCTGCGAACTTGTTTAGCGATACGAAGTCTTTAATATATTCAGGTATTGCCTTACGAAGTTCAGGCGGCAGTTTTTTAAATGCCTCACCATAAGGAGTGACATTTAAATAGGCAAAATTCCCTTTATCAATAATATCCCTGAACTCGGTGTCAAGTATGTAAGCCTTAAACACTGTCTTTGCATAAGTAAAATATTCTTCTTTTGGTAAATACCTACTGTCAAATTTGTCAAACTCTTCATCAAGAAGTTCATTTTTAGATTTAAAATATGGAATCATGCCGAATATTTTCTCAATAATCTCACGCATTGATATTCGGCGGTCAACTTGAACAGCTGAACGAAGCTTTTCCAAGGTAAAATATTCTTCCGGTTTATCAAGAA
>Ga0209605_1004285_pt1 | contig 11803 bp, 8 predicted proteins | sample AD_UKC035_MetaG_FD_184408 | JGI IMG/M metagenome (GOLD analysis project Ga0209605, IMG submission 184408) | Active sludge microbial communities of municipal wastewater-treating anaerobic digesters from USA - AD_UKC035_MetaG (SPAdes) (version 2) | ecosystem: Engineered > Bioreactor > Anaerobic >...
GGTGAACTTCACGGCGTTGCCGAGCAGGTTGATGAGGATTTGGCGCAATTTGTTTTCGTCGCTGCGGATGTAACGGGGCACGTCGGCGGCGCGCGCGAAATCCAGCGCCAGGCCCTTATCGAGCGCGCGCAGCCGGAACATGGTTTCCAGGTCGTCCAGCAGTTGGTACAGGTCGAAGTCGCGCTCGACCACTGCCGTGCGCCCGGCCTCGATTTTGGACATTTCCAACACGTCGTTGATCAACGTCAGCAGGTGCGCGCCGCTGCGGCTGATAGTATCGAGGTTCTCGCGTTGATCCGGCGTGAGGCCGGCATCGCGCGCCATCAGTTGGGTGAAGCCCAGGATGGCGTTGAGCGGCGTGCGCAATTCGTGGCTCATGTTCGCCAGGAAGGCGCTTTTGGCCTGGTTTGCAGTCTCGGCAGCCCGTTGCGCGGCCTGCGCGGCCCCCAACGCTTCCTTCGCTGCGGCGCGCGCCTCGTCGGTTTCCTGGAACAACCAGGCGTTGTGCAGCGCGACCGCGATCTGGTCGGCCAGGATTTGCAGGATGGCGACTTCTTCTGGCGTGAAGGCGCTGGCTTCGGTGGAGTGAACGTCCAGCACACCGATGATGCGCCCGTGGGCCTTGAGCGGCAGGGCGGTTTGAGACCGCGGGATAGGGATGGGGGAGGCCTCCGCGTTGACTGGCCCTGACTGTTCCGGCGCGTAGAAACTCGGCTCGCCGGTCTGGGCGACGCGCCCGACGATGCCCTGGACGCCCACCAGCAGCTTGTAGCCCTGGGCGATAAGCTGCTGACCGCCCTCCGATGAGGCCGCGTGCAGCTCGGCGTATTTGCCGGCGTCGTCCAACAGATACACGGCGGCATGGTAGAAGCCAAACCGCGAGGAGATGAGTTGCACCGCCGTCTCCAAGAGCTTTTCCACGTCCAGAATGCCGGCGGCCTCGCGGGCAACTTCGGCGGCGGTGGCGAGTTGCGCGTTGCGCTGTTCCAGCGCGAGGTAAGCCATCTTGAGTCGCTGGCGCGCCCGATCCAACTCGGCGGCGTGCTCTTCAGCTTCCGCGCGGGCGCGCTCTGCTTCTTCCAACAAGCGCGCTTTGACGTCCGCTGCTGATAGCCCGCTCAGATTGCCAAGCTGTCGCCAGCTTTGATTGGCCTGTTCGCGCAGGGTGTCCAGCTGGTCGTCCTTGATGCTTAGTCGTTGGCGAAGGGTTTCCACCTCTTGCGCCAATTGTTCCCTGGGTTTGTTTCTACGTTGTTTCATCCATCATTCTCCCCCAACATTATAACATTTCTCCATCTTACCTGTAGTTTGTTTTCCGTCAATGAACGCCGATAAAAGCGTGAATGGAAATCACGGCTACTTTTGCGAGAATTCTTTTACTAAGATACAATACCATTGCAGCAAAGGCCGCGAAAACGAGAGCCGGGAGGGTTGACACAGACATCTCACCTCTGCCCAATTTTGAGAAAGGAGCCATAGAAATTGAAGGCAAATCTAAAATTATGTTCAGTATTGTTGTTACTCCTGTTGTTGGTCGGCTGCAAGCAATCTACCCGCCCCACGTTGCCGCCCACGGCAGGCACAACACCGAACGGCAATGAAGCCTTGCCCGATCCCGACAAGGGGCTGACCGATATGAACGAAATAAACAATACCGGATCCCCCGCCATCTCTACCCCTACCATGACTTTTACCGCCGCCGGAGATATGGCCCCAACATCAGAAGCCCTCACATCCACACCAAAGCCCCACCCACCCGCCTCGACGCCCACATCGGAATCATCTCTCACCCCGACGCCCGCCCGAACGGCGCTGGCGATCACCTCGTTCACGCTGGATATAGAGGATTTACCGGACAACGGCAAACGCATCACCTTCAATTGGACGACGACCGGCGCGGAGTACGTGCTGCTGCGTCCCGGGACAGATATGATGTTCAGATACCTGGAGTGGGGAAAGCAGCCCGCCAATGGCTCGTTCACACATGATTTTCTATACACACACTACGTCAATCCGTCCATGCATCTGGTAGCAAAAGCGTCAGATGGCGCGGAGGTCGTCCAGGAAATTGCCGTAACCTGGTCGTGCCGTTACCCCAGCTTCTTCCAGAAGCACTCATCTATCGTTTGCGCCGCCGCGCCGGCCTCCGAGAGCGCCGCTGCCGAACAATCGTTCGAGCATGGGCGGATGATTTGGTTACAGGAGATCACTGAGTATGCGGATCAGGCGCCGACCGGCAGTCATCTCCTCGTTTTCTACGATGATGGCGCGTTCGCGCGTTACGACGATACGTGGGCTGAGGGACAGCCGGAAAGCGACCCCGCCCTCACACCGCCGACCGGGTTGCAACAACCGATTCGCGGCTTTGGCAAACTATGGCGGGAGAATCCAGATGTTCATGAGCGGTTAGGATGGGCCGTGAATACCGAAGTAGGCTTTACCAGCATGTGGCAGCCAGAGTACGGTTATGCAAAAGGTCCAAGGTACGCCTACGTAAAGACCGCGGACGGGCGCGTTTTGGAAGTCACTTGGGAGAGGTATTCCTACAGCGCGGCAAGGTGGCATGAAGTCTCTCCGCCCTAGCCCACATAAACCGGCGGTTCACCGGCAGTTGAATGAAAATTCCGTCAACGATGGCGATTTTGCTATTCGCTATTTGCTATTCGCTATTTTCAGAGGAGGCATGCCATGAAAGTAGAAATGAATTCTAAGTTATGCTTGGTGTCCCTGTTATTCTTGCTGCTGATCGGTTGTGAGTTATTTTCTCCTCCTACATCCCCCCCCCCAACAGACACAACACCCGGCGCCGGCGCGAGCGCCCTGCCCGATCTTACCCTCTACGCACAGGTAGCGATGGACGGGTACGCGGGCGGTTGTGTTGTGGCGTACACGCCGCTGGTGACGCAGATCTGCGTGGAGAATCGGGGCGCCGGCGCGGCGGGCGCGTTCGTCATCCGGGCCGAAGGCGGGCAGGGAGAATGGGCGCTGGAAAAGTTAGACCCGCAGAAGACGCACTGCTTCCAGGCAAATGCAAACCTGGGCGGCGTGGCGCTGAGCGCCGACGCGGCTAACGTCATCATCGAAGCGGACGAGGCGAACAACACCTGGCGCGCGCCCGTCCCGACGCCGCCGCTCATCTGCACGCCCACCGGCGACGCGGGTTCTCCGTTGCCGCCGGAGACGCCCACAGCTACGCCATCGCCGGAGTCACCTACCCTCGCGCCGTCGCCGGAGGCTACGCTCACGTCAACGCCCAAGCTGCCGGCAACCTCCACCTTGGCGCCGCCGGTGGTCGCCACGCAAGCGCCGTTGAGTATCACATCCTTCACCCTGGACATCGTGGATCTGCCGGACAACGGCAAACGCATCACCTTCAATTGGACTACGACCGGCGCGGAGTTCGTGGAGGTGTACAGTCATGCCCAGATGCGTTTCCCTATATGGTGGAGCAATCAACCGCCCAATGGCTCGTTGACGCACGATTTTTCCTGGACGTATTACCCCAATCCCACGATGAGCATCGCGGCGCAAGGGCCTAATGGCGAACGGGTTTATAGCTCTCTGAACGCCGACTGGCCGTGTGCTTACCCCTGGTTTTTCACCAACTCACCCTCGAACTGCGCGCGCGCGGCAACCTCGCAGAGCGCCGCCGCCGACCAGCGGTTCGAGCATGGACGCATGATCTGGATGCAGGGGATCAATCTGGGCGACCAGACCACCGGCGGCGTCATCTTCGTCTTTTCCGACAACGGCCAGTACGCGCGTTATAACGATACATGGACCGAGGGGCAGCCGGAAAGCGATCCGGATCTCATCCCACCGGAGGGCCTACAACAGCCGATCCGCGGCTTTGGCAAACTGTGGCGGGAAAACGCTAACATTCAGGCGGATTTGGGGTGGGCCTTATCCGCGGAGGTGGGATTTACCGGCGCGTGGCAACCAGAGAGCAGTGAGTCGCTGGGATCGTATGCTTACATCCAGACCGTGGATGGGCAGGTTTTACGAATGTCCGGTTGGGATAGTGGCTCCTGGCTGGTGTGGCCGTAGGGCTTGAGGTTGGGTGTTTTTTCACCGCGGAGCACGCAGAGGACGCCGAGCCATGATAAAACCTCGGCGAACTCGGCGTGCTCGGCGGTAAAATCTGCTCAGCGCAAGGCGGCTTTCAGAGCCTCCGCTGCGCCGGTCAGGATAGGCTCGCCGTGACCGAAGCAGACGCTTTCCAACGGCAGTTCGGCGACTTTGCGCGCAGAGGTGATGGCCTGCGCCATATCCAGACTGGGCAGACGCGGCGGCAGCTTGACGCCGCCCTTGCCGCCGAGCGGCCCGCCGTTGAAGAAGATGTCGCCGCAGAAGAGCAATTGTCGCTGTGGCTGGTAAAGCCCGATGCAGCCGAGGGTGTGGCCGGGCGCGTGGACGACGCGGAGGCCATCCAGCACGGGCAACTCCTCGCCGTCTTGCAAAGGCCGATCCACGTGACAGGGATCCGCGCGCATAAGGTGCGCGGTAAACCAACCCCATAGTCGCCGGCCAAACGTGGAGAATTTCACCGACGCGGTTTGCTCAATGTAGGGGATTTCGTCACGGTGCGCCCACACCTTCACTGCGGTGCGCCGCACCAACTCCGCCGCGCTGCCGACGTGGTCCACGTGGTGGTGCGTCAGCACGATGGCGCGCACGTCCGCTGGCGCGAATCCGGCGGCGGCCAACTCTGCGAGGATGGCGTCCGTTTTCCCCGGCATACTGGTGTCAATGAGGATCAATTCCGGCGCGCATCCTACCAGATAAACGTTGGCCGGGCGCGTGCTGTCAAGCATATAAACATCGGGCATGATTTGCTGCATGGTGTACCTCCTGGGTGAGTTGTTTCCATTATACTTGGACGTTCAATTTGTAAAAATCTTGTCAGCAGATTGAGCCGATTAAGCAGATTTTTAATCCGCTGAATCCGTTGACCCAAAGGGTGTGGCATGAAATTGCGGGCAGAATTACCGGTGGCTGAGTTATTGGCGATGCAGGCGGCGTGGCTGGCGCCGGCGCGGTCGGCGTTGCTGCGGCGGGCGACGATCGCGCAGCGGAAGCGGGTGCTGGACCTCGGAGCAGGCTACGGCGCGGTGACGGGGGAATTGGCGCGGCGCGCCGGCGGGAGCGTCGTGGCGCTGGATCGCGCGGGGGATGCGCTGCGCGCCTGCGATGCGTCTGCCGCGCGCGTGGGCGGGGATGGGGCGCGCCTGCCCTTTCAAAGTGATGCCTTCGATCTTGTGTTCACGCAGTTTGGACTTCTGTGGATGACGCCGTTGGCCGTCGTCGTAGCGGAAGTCGCGCGCGTGCTGACGCCGGGCGGTGTGCTGGTCGCTTTGGAGCCGGACTACGGCGGGCTGATCGAGTCTCCGCCGGAGGTCGTCACCCGCGAGGTGTGGCTGGCAGCGCTGGCGCGGGCCGGGGCGGACCCGCTGGTCGGGCGCAAGCTGCCGGGGCTGTTGAGCGTGCAGGGGCTTGACGTGCGCGTGTCGCTGCTGGACACGTTGACGCCAGCCTCTCCGTCGCGGTTGGATTTCCTGCGCGATCTGCCGCTGACACCGGACGAGTCTGCGCAACTGGAGCGCGCATCGCGCGTGGCTGCGGCGGCTCAAGGGTGGCAGCACGTAGCGCATCTGCCTTTGTTTCTCATCCTGGCGACGAAAAAAGCTCAACGGATTTAACGGGAAAATCCGTTGCATCCGTTGAGATTCATTTCTTGCGGATGATGGAGAGCAAAATCCAGAACCCCATCAGCACCACGAGGGCGAACATCAGCAATCCCAACGCCTGGATAGTCCAGGGGGTATTGCCGAGGGTGGGAATGACGTTGGAAAGGCCAACGACCATGCCGGCAACGATGAGGCTGAGGGCCATCCGCGTCACCATCCGATCCACGCGCGCCAAAACTTCCGGCTCTACCGTCAGATGGAACGGCTCGCGCTTTTCGATCTGGTCCACCAGCAACATCCCAGCGTGGGGCAGCGCGTCCAGCAAATCGCCCCAGGCCATCGAGCGCCGCAACACATCATCCACCCAGTGGCGGCTAGGAAGCGCGGACTTAAGGATCAGACGAGTCACGTAAGGGCCGGAGAAGGCGAACACGTCAAAATCCGGGGCCAGCTTCAGGCCGATGCCCTCCACCATGGCCAGTGTCTTACCGAGCAGCCAGAAGTTTGTCGGCAGTTGCAAATGATGTTCAAAGGCAATGGGCATCACTTCGTTGAGGAGATCGTTGATGCGGACATCGGTGAGAGAGAGGCCGTAATAATTGCGCAGGAGCCGCTCGATATCGCGGGCCAGGGCGCGGCGATCCACATCCGGCGGCGCGGCGCCCACATGAATCAATTCGTCTGCCGTTCCTTGCGCATCCAACCGCACGGCCACGTTGTACAGCCGGATCAGGTTGACGCGGTCGGCGTCGCTGAGATACCCCACCATGCCGAAGTCCATCGCGCCGATGACTTCATCTTCCATCACGACAAAGTTACCGGGATGCGGGTCGGCATGGAAGAAACCATCCTCCAGCACCTCCTTGACGATCATCCGCGCCGCATTGTTGGCAATTTTGGCGCGATCGTAACCGGCCGCGTCTAATGCTGCCACGTCATCAATCTTGATACCGCCGATGTATTCCATCACCATGACGCGACGAGTGGTGTACTCCCAGTAAATCCAGGGAATGTGCAGGCAAGTCTCATGGGAAAAGTTTTCCCGAATCCGATCGGCGTTGCGCGCCTCACGTTGGTAATTGAGTTCGCGCTGGAGGGTGTCGGCAAAATCCTGGGCGATTTCGGTCAGGTTGTAGACCTGGCCGAGCGGCGTCTGCTCGGCGTAGTGCGCGAGGTCCTGGATGATTTCCAGGTCGGTGCGGATGGTGGGCAGGATGTTGGGCCGCTGCACTTTGATGACGACCTTCTGCCGTCCCGGCAGCCACGCGACGTGAACCTGGGCCAGGGAGGCCGCCGCCAGGGGATGGGGGTCAATCTTCTCAAAGATGTCTTCGGGCGGCTGGCTCAACTCTTCGGTAAGCACCTGGTGAATGTCCGCCCAGGGGACGGGGGGGACTTCGTCTTGCAGCTTCGTCAACTCATTGATGTAGTTCAGCGGCAGCAAATCGGGGCGCGTGCTCAACATCTGGCCGAGCTTGACGAAGGCCGGGCCCAGTTCTTCCAGCGCCTGGCGGAAATGCGCCGGCAATGTGGCCGGTTCCTGGTCGGGGAAGGGATAGAGGTCGCGCAACCACAACGGCTCGGCGGGGAGATGAGACAGGGCAAAACCGAACCCATGACGCGTGAACACAGTTAAGATATGCCGGTAACGCCGCAAATGGCGTATAGGGCGGGCAATTGTTGGAACCTTGAGCATCGGGCATCCTTCTAATACAAGACAAGCGCTTGAAAATAGCCTTACCCGCTAGTGTAGCGAGTATGACAAAGGATGCAAGTGGGCGAGCCGTCGGTGGGAAAAATACCAGGCCGGGTCAGTTTGACCCGGCCTGGCTACGTCACCGGCAGATTGAGACCGAGGTACAGCAGCAGCAGCAACATCGAAAGACAGAATGTGATACGCCATAAAAAACCGGAGAACGTACACGTGGGTGTTAAATCCTGGTTATCGTCGTACATATCCTCTTTCCGTCATAGCAAATTTGAATCATGCTTACAGTTTACCAGCTTATAAAAAACTAACAAGTCCATCCTATCAGGGCTATCGCATTTGACCCATTGATGGCCTAAAGGCCGGGGATAAAGGGGGATTTTTGTGGCGGGGCTTCGCCCCGCCACAAAAATCCCTCCGAAAAACGCCGCTTTAGCGGCACAACAGGCAGCGCAGCGGAACAAAGCTCTCCAAATGCGATAGCCCTACAGACCATTGGCCCGCACAAACCGGGGGAGCGCGCGGATCACAGTTTGTACTGGGGTTTGTACCCATGCACGCGGTACTTCAACAACGTCCACAGTACGGTGAAGCCATCCTTCCAGGAAATCTTTTTCCCTTCAACGAATTCCCGCCCACTATAAGAGATGGGCACTTCGTAGATGCGGTAGCCCATCAACAGGATTTGCGCGGTAATCTCCGGGTCGAACCCCCACCCCTGCGCTCTGAGATGCAGCTTTTTCGCCACCTCGCGGGTGAAGACCTTGTAACACGTCTCCATGTCGCTCAGGATGGTGTTGTAGAGCAAATTGGTGACAAACGTGAGGAACCGGTTTCCTAGCATGTGCCAGAAGAACATCGCCTTGGTTGGCCCGCCGCGAAACCGCGAGCCGTAAACGGCCTGCGTGCGTTTTTCCAGGATGGGCTGCAACAGGTGCGGATAGTCGCGCGGATCGTATTCCAGGTCGGCGTCCTGGATGAGGCAAATGTCGCCGGTCGCGTTTTGCAATCCCGTCCACACCGCCCCACCCTTGCCGCGGTTGACCTCGTGGTAAATCACGCGGACGTCCGGCTGGCCTTCCAACGTTTTCAAGAAGTCGCGCGTGCCGTCCTTCGAGCCGTCGTCCACAATGACGATTTCCCGCTCCAATTCAATCGTTTCCTCGTGCGCCTTGTTGGCCCAGATACACACCTGCAAACGCACCGCCCGCACTTCGCTGACAATTTCTTCAATTGTTTCGATTTCGTTGTAGACCGGCATGATGACCGAGAGTTTCATAATTCCTCCATTGAAAATAGCCACAGAGCACACCGAGTTCACAGAGAAAAACCTTTGTGTCCTTCGTGTCCTTTGTGGTGAAAATTTTCATCCAACCGCTGGTGAACCGCCGGTTAATGACGAATTCCACTGAAAACGGATTTTGAATCACCGGCGCGGTTTGGGCTTGCGTCGGTCGGGACGCGCCACAGGCTTGCTGGTCGGGCGCGGCGGCGTCTTGGAACGTCTGCCGTGCGGCCACACCCAATCGAGCAGCACTTTGCGCTCCACCGGATCCAGGTCGCGCCACCCGCCCGGCGGCAAGTCGGCCGGCAGCGTCAACGGGCCGATGGCGACGCGCACCAGGCGAACAGTGGTATAGCCTAACGCGGCCGTCATCCGCTTGATCTGCCGCTTTTTGCCCTCAAAGAGCACGATGCGCAGCCACGTCGTCTTCTCCGGCGCGGGCTGCGGCTGGTCGAAGGCCGGCAGGGGCGGCGGGCTGTGCAGGATTTCAACGTCGGAGGGCCGCGTCAGCCCCGTTTTGATGGCGATGCCCTCGCGGAAATGCACAATGTCCTCCGCCGTCGGATGCCCGCGCACCAACACCAGATAGGTCTTCGAGTGATTAAAGTTGGGGTGCGTGACGCGATGCAGCAACTCCCCGTCGTTGCTGAGCAGGAGCAGTCCCTCGCTATCCAGGTCAAGCCGCCCGGCGGCGTGCAAATCCCTGGGGATGCCCCACGTGGTCAGCGTCGGCGCATCCTTCGGCTCTCCATGCCGACATTCAACATCGAAGGGCTTGTAGGCTATCGCGTAACGAAACATGGCCCGGATTATATCCATTCAACGGGATGGAGCAAGGATTTCCAGATTCAATGTGAGGCTTCGTGTAGCAAAGGAATCACTTCGTCCAAATCCTGCGCTTCGGCAGCGAAAACCAGAAATGTGACAACCCCTTGTTGTTGAATGTAAATGCTGCGGTTTTCGTGCTTCCAACGCAATGCCCGCTCTCCAGGTTGGATGTGGCGCTCTACTTCTTCGTATCCACGCTCCTCCGTAAGTGCGAGGCGGTGCGCCGTGACAAATTCCCAGGCGTCATCATTGGAATCCCAGACCGTCTGCCAGATCAGGATATCCCGCCCGTCATCGGGATGTTCCAAGAGGATATACCGATCGCCATCCCAGCCGGCGGCAGCAACCGCAGCAAGATCAGGGGAAATATATTCCCCCAGATACTCACGGGTCCACAACTCTCCCGCCACCTCATTGTCCAACATCGTCCAGGTCATGGAGAGCACTGTGACGGCTTCGGGCAATTGCACTTCCTGGGGATCGTCCCTTTCATCCCCTTTGTATTTGTCAGGATGCAGGATTTGTTCTGTCGAGACGGGTGGGTCGGTATAAGTTCTTTCAATATTCGGCCAGTAGCCGCCGGGAGCCACCGCTTCAACAAATTCCAGGCCGATTTCGTAGGGGTAGATTTGCATGCGCTCCAGGACTCCCGGCACATCCCACCCCTCTGACAAAGTCTGCACCGAGGAATTCATCATGACCCAGGATTCAAGTTCTGTGATGTATGACTGCAAATATTTGATCGTAAACTGGGTGGCTTCGCCCTCCGCCAACGAACGGAAAGCCATACTCTGATCGTCATTGGCGACATCCTGGATCTGCCCCAGGCCATAGTGCTGATCCTGCAAAGCATGGAGGTACTCGTGGGCAAAGGTAAGTTCTTCGCGTGGATCGAGAAGTTCTTCATCACCGATCACATACATAATATCTTTTTCCCAGTTGTAAAAACCGGCAGTCTGCGTAGCGCGCAGGTCTACGAAAAGCTGCGTCAGGTTCACCTCAGGATCGAGCAACCCCATCAAGACCCAGGTATCCTGCATTGCATGCATATCTTCTTGCTCTCCTGCGTATTCATCTTCGAGGGTTTCGCGGAATGTTTCGGAAGTCAACATCTCAAAGACCACCTCCTGCTTGGGTTTCAGACCACGCTCCTTTTCTACATTCCGTTTGATCTCCTCAATTTGGTCGGCGACTGAAATAGTTGCGCTGATATTGCGCAGGTCTCGGATGACAATCTGCCCATACGTATCGGCAGAATTCCAACCCAGTCCATCCGACAGATCCAGAAACAGCGTGTAAGGAGCAGTCACCTCAATTTGGCTTTCCTCTGCCGCATTTTGCAGGGATATCCAAACCCCGCCATCCAGCCAGGGTTCAATGCGCGGAACGGCAGAAGTTACCCCAACGATCATGGTGCCGATAAACTCAGCCAGCGTCTCATCGTCAAATTCGGAAAATTCCTCTATCTCAAGAATAAGATGCATCACACGCTGACTTTCGATGTCCTCCAACGCAACTTTCTGTAAGGAAATGCCGGCATCTAAATAGTCGAGAATTTGTTGAATTGTCTTCCGGGCCAACGCGACACCTTCCGCCTCGCGCAGGTGATAGGCGTCTTCCGCGAGCGATTGGGCGGTGAAAGTAAGAAAGGCTTTGGGATTATCAGCCAATTGGGCGTCGTTGTAGTCCAGGTAGGCGGTAAACGCTTCCGCGGCTTGCGCCACTTGCCCTAACTCACGGCGCGCCCGTCCAAGATATAAGTAGGCTATCAAATTCGTCGCGCCTTCCGAGGTAGCCATTTGTAAGGCCCGCACAGCCTGCCGATAATCGCCCACCTGACAATAGGCAATTCCTAACAAGGCACGCGGATTGCCGTTGAATGCGACTCTGGTATTTTTTTCCATCTGTTCCAAGGTTTCAATGGTTTTTTGGTATTCTGCTTGCAGAAAATAGGCCTTCGCTAGGCCATACCACACATCGCCATTGTCTGATTCCAACGCCAGGATGTGTTTGAAAGTCCTCTCTGCGTCCGCATATTTCTCAGTATAAAGATGGATATACCCCAAAGCGAGATAGAGATCCGGGTCGTCTACGCTTTGCATCAGCGCTGCGCGATAATTTTCGATAGCTTTTTCATAATCGCCCTCGGCAAAATAATGCCCGGCGACACCTATCAGCGTTGTGGGGTCATGGGCAGACAACTCCGCAGCCTGCCGATACCCCTCCTCAGCGCGCTCGGCCTCACCCTGACATTCCATTGCCAGCGCCAGACCCAAGTGCGCCTCCCCGGCATCG
>Ga0209605_1004287_pt1 | contig 11799 bp, 11 predicted proteins | sample AD_UKC035_MetaG_FD_184408 | JGI IMG/M metagenome (GOLD analysis project Ga0209605, IMG submission 184408) | Active sludge microbial communities of municipal wastewater-treating anaerobic digesters from USA - AD_UKC035_MetaG (SPAdes) (version 2) | ecosystem: Engineered > Bioreactor > Anaerobic >...
TCAGCGATTTTTTACGGGGTATTCATTTTAGTAAATCTTATTTGAACCTAAAATCTAACTTGTAATCATAGAGCCAGGGCATTTTGGGGTTAATCCCTTCCGACATCAGCTTTGCCGGTAGGCCCTGATAGTTGTTTTGCAACCCTAATTCTTGTGGGGCATTATAACAGGTTACCACGATCGCGTCGTCTTTCACCCTTATATCCCCATCCATTTTTGTAAATACTGCGTCAGCCAAATGCGTTGCATTCCATCGGCTGTACGGCTTTGGCAACCTCTTTCTTAGCTCATGCGTTGCCGCTTGGGCCAGTAGGGCCAGGGACATCTTGCCATAGCGTATGTTCAGGTTAAACGTTGAAGCCCGGTCAAAGCCCATGGCGCCATCGAAATTAAAAAAGTCTTCAATGGCCCACCTCTCCCTGTACATTTCCGTTAGCAGCTCTGTTGCAGATTTTTCGGATATGGCCAAAAACGATTTGTACCGGTAGCTTGCGGCTGTTTCCCCCTCACGCTGGGAGATCAGCCTGTATTTTTCTTTACGCCCCGCAAAATTAAACCTCGTTTCCGCCACCGCATACCCGGCCCATTCCCGCAGGTAAGTTTGGGAGCGTTCTGCCGCTCGGACCCTCGCTGTTGATACTGCGGGGACAAGGAGTTCAAAGTCGCCGTTGTGCGCTATGCTCCGGATTAACCGTTCGGTGAAGTGCTCCTTGTCGGCCAGTACCAGCGCATCCTTACTCACCGGCCCCACCATCTTCAGCAGGCCCATGGTCGCCTGGGCAGTATTGGCGCCGGGCGAACCTATGCCACACCCTATCGGCTGCCCGGTTTGGGCATCCAGGGCAAAAAAGGTCTGCACCATTTTTCTTGAGGGCTCCTGCGGCTGCTTCCTCTTCATCGGCATGACCCGTTGGGAGGTGGACACAATGCGGTGGGGGTCTATGGCCACTAAGCGCCCCCGGTAATGGCCATGGTTCATCCTCATGGCAGCCAATGCTTCCTGTAACGATTGGGCTTCGCTGACCGTGTGCCGGTTGAGCAGGTCGTGCGCCTGCTTGTCGGTCACCAGGAACCCCAGCCCGTTGAGCAGCTCAAACCCCTGATGGGTAATGTAATTGCTCCTCCTTATGCGGTTGCTGCACAGCGCGGCCTCATTGACTAGCTGCATGGCTATGCGGGGTTCAAGGTCCGCATCGGCACCCCCGGTGTAGCCCTTGATCAGGTCCCAGCTGCCCAGGCGTAGATGCTCAGCGGCCAGGAACCATAAACCGACCAGGGTACCGCTTATCTTTTTTGAGAGGCTCTCCCTGAACAGCCGCTCTACCCCCCGGGGGCTGACGCTGGCCCGCACTAGCTCCCGCTTCGTTTGGTGTACCTCAACGTCCTGCCTGCGTTTCTCCTCCCGGGGGTTCAGGGCATGCGTTTTTTTGAAGCCCGTACTCCGTGATGGTCCTCTCCACGCTGCGCCGGCTCACCCTACACCCCATCTGGTTCAGCTTCTGGGCGAGCACATCAGCGCCGGAGAGGGGGTCCAGAAAGCGGAGCCGGATGATCTGATTCACTACCTCCCTGGTCCTGACGGCGGGCTTGTCCGGGCCGGGCTTGCTGTTCATGAGGGCACGGGCGCCGCCCTCCTTGTATTTCCGCAGCAGCTGGTAGTACCTCTGCTCGGTATACCCGTACTTCTTTATGGCCTCCTGCACCCCGATGGTGCAGTGCCCCTCGATGAGCATGGACAGCTTCCTGCATAAGCTATCCGTTGGGCCAATGACAAAATCTTTCCCCCTGATGCCTTTGATTGAGATTTCCATGGCTTTTACCTATGAGTTGAACAAAAATAGACTAAATTTATATATGGCGGTAAAGGTAGAAATAATTTTGAATACCAGAGCAATAAGGTAAATAATAATTACCACAATGCAAACATGTATAAATATATATGTAAATTCGAGTTGTGGCGTTAGAGCTAATCGAAGAAATAGTATCGCCTTATTCTAATTTAGCATTAGGGATGGCTCGTGCTGCAAATTCAGGGAAGGGACCACCGTATTGAAGGGAGGGCAATGAAAGTAATTCAACTCGATAGAAATTCAGATTAAAAATGATGCTTAAAACTAAAACCAATGTATCTAAAAAAATCGCTGACGTGTCGGGATTCGGGATTGCGGTACTTGGCGTAACTCTGCGGTACTAAAACCCATACCGCCAGTCAATTGTTCATTGAATTTAACCGCAATCCCGATTCATCGTGATAGGGGATGCAAATCACCTCATCATAGGATTAGCATATAGCCGAATAAACGAATAACCGAATCTGCAAAATCAACAAATTACTAATTTCTCATTGCATTGTTCATTGCTTCAAAACAGTTCCATGGGGTTTATTGACAAAAATTCATCCAAGGCAATGCCCTGACTTCCCACCATCAGCACTCGTTTGGGTTTGAATTGTTCAGTAAACACTTCCATTCCCCTACTCCTGATTTTTGCTCCGCTCTTCACTTCCAAAGCAACCACTTCATGCCCCCGCTCCAGTATGTAGTCCACCTCGTTGTTACCATCCCTCCAGTAATATAGGTTATATCCTTGGGAAGCAGCGCAATTTATAAGATGCGCTCCCACAGCCGACTCAACCCAACGCCCCCAAAGCATTGCATCCTGCACGGTAGAGTCAAAGATAACGTGCGACACGGCGCTCATAAGCGCATTGTTAAATACCTGAAACTTAGGACTAGAATTGCGTTTCCGAATTATGTTGCCGGCATACTTGCTAAGCCCTCCCAGCAATCCACTCTCCGAGAGCAGTTGTAGATAATGTGACAGGGTGGTGGTATTACCTGCGTCGTGGAGCTGTCCCATAATTTTGGTAAACGACACTATTTGCCCCGAGTATGTACACCCCACATCGAAGAGCTGCCTCAGCAGCGATGGTTTATCAACCCGGGTAAGCATAAGTATATCGCTCGATATGCTGGTTTCGACAAACGAATCCCTTATGTAACTTCTCCACCTGACCTCGTCGTGAATTAGTGATGCGGCACCCGGATACCCGCCAAAAAATATGTATTGCTCAAGACTCAACCCATAAGCCTGTTGCATTTCGGTGTAACTCCAGTGCCCAAGGTGCAATATTTCGAAGCGTCCTGCCAGCGATTCCGACAACCCCCTTTGTATAAGTGTACGCGATGAACCCAGCAGCACCACCTTAATGCTTATACCAGCAAGGGTGTCGTTATCCCACTGGAGTTTAACCAGCTCGCTCCAATTAGAAATTTTTTGCACTTCGTCTATAACAAGGAGCAACTCATCTGCATCCGATACCCGCAGGCGTAACCGTGCCGACTCCCACACCTGTTCAATCCAGGTTTCGGTGGATACTGTAACCCCATCGGCCGATTGGTATAGATAGGGGGTCGCAATGGTTTTTAATACCTGATTGATAAGAGTGGTTTTGCCAACCTGACGGGGCCCCATAATAACCTGAATAAAACGTCGTGGCTCTGCCAATCGCTCCCTAACTTGCTTAATATATGAACGTTCAAACATGTTATTAAATTTTACTCAATATGCTGAGCAAATATACTCAATGAATCGTAATACAGGATTCGTGAAACGTTAATCGAATTTACGAATTTACAAATAACCGAATCTGCTATTTGAACTGCAAAGAATAAAAACTCTGCGAAACTTAGCGATATCTCTGCGCACCTCTGCGGTACAAAAAAAGTTATACCGCAAAGAGCCGCAAAGCAGGCGCAAAGACCGCAAAGAACAAAAACTCTGCGCATCTTAGCGGTACTTGGCGTAACTCTGCGGTACTAAAACCCACACCACCAGTCAATTACTAATTGTATTTAACCGCCATCCCGAAATCACGAATAACCGAATAACCAAATCAACGAATTAGCAAATTGTTCATTATTAATTGCACATTGCTAATTGCTAATTGCCCTGCCAATTTTTGTATAGCACGAAAAAAAGCTAACTTTAGCGTCAATAAATAGATTGTTTCATTACACAAATCGCTGTAATTATGTTTAGTAAGGAGATATACACCGAACGTCGGTTAAAACTGCGGAAAAAAATCCGTACCGGGCTTATTCTCATCCCCGGCAACTGCGAGTCGCCCATGAACTACCCTGCCAATACCTATCGCTTCCGCCAGGATAGCAACTTCCTCTACTTCTTTGGCATCGACCTGCCCAACCTTGTAGGGGTTATCGACATTGAAGATGGCAAGGACTGCCTTTACGGCAACGACTACGACCTTGACGATGTGATTTGGATGGGCCCGCAGCCCACGGTCAGCGAGTTGGGAGCACAAGTGGGAATCCTTGGTACCCACCCCCTCAAGGAGTTGACATCCACATTGAAAAGGGCCATTAAGCATGGCCGTAAAATTCATTTCTTGCCACCCTATCGTGCCGAGAACATCCTGATGCTGGAGCGATTGTTGGGCATACACCCATCTATGGCATCCCGATACTCGTCGGGCGAACTGGTGAGGGCTGTGGTTGCCCTGCGCAGCATTAAGCAACCCGAGGAGATTGCCGAACTGGACAAGGCTGCAGATGTGGGCTATCTGATGCACACCACCGCCATGCGTATGTGCAAACCCGGAGTATCGGAACAGGCAATTACCGGAGCCATCGAAGGAATAGCCGTAGGGCAGGGGTATATGCCATCGTTCCCTGTCATTCTCTCGCAGAATGGCGAAACCCTTCACAATCACGACCACTCGCAAATACTTCAGAAAGGTCGCATGCTTCTTGTTGATGCCGGTGCCGAAATCGCATCGCACTATGCCTCCGATTTCACCCGCACATTCCCCGTGGACTGGGTATTTACCCAACGCCAAAAGGATATTTACAACATTGTGCTACAGGCTAATAATCATGCCACTTCGCTATGTAAACCCGGGGTGACCTACCAAAGCATTCACCTCGAAGCGGCAAAGGTCATCGCCGCCGGATTGAAAGAGTTGGGAATAATGACAGGCGATGTGGACGAGGCGGTTGCCAACGGCGCACACGCCATGTTTTTCCCCCACGGGCTGGGCCATATGCTGGGTCTCGATGTACACGATATGGAAGATCTGGGTGAAAACAACGTGGGCTACGACGATGAGATATCGCGTATCGACCAGTTTGGAACGGCATACCTACGCCTTGGCCGGCGTTTGCAAACAGGCTTTGTTTTAACCTCAGAACCGGGAATATACTTTATCCCTGCCCTCATCGAGAAATGGAAGAGCGAAAAAATCAACAGCTCCTTTATCAACTACGATAAAGCCATGGAATACATAGGGTTTGGCGGAATCCGTCTTGAAGATGACGTGTTGATTACGGAAAAGGGCCATCGTTTGCTGGGTTCGCAACGCGTTCCCATTACAGTGGAAGAAGTTGAAGCAATAGTTGGAAAAGGTTAGCGGAAAGCAGGGGGTTTCTCCTGCTTTTCTTCTACTTCAACGCAAATTCTCCGTAACCTATCAAATTTTCATCCATAAACAGGCTTACCTGATAAGTGCCGGGAACCAGTTCTCCATTATTATCGTAGTAAATGCACATTTCCACATCCTCATTACGGTAGTCAACCTCGCGCTTGGCCGAATACACAATTTTTTCGCCTTCATAGTCAAACAAATCTGCATTGGATTTGGCCAGTATAAACCCATCGGGGCCCAATATCCTTATATAAACATAGCGATTTCCGGGCTTAGCAATGGGGTTTTCTGAAACAATAAAGCAAGTTTGAATCTTGTTCACCTTACGCACCCGGCTAACCTCTTTGCCTCTGGTATTGGTGGTTTTTATGGTTACATCACGCGCCCTTATTACAGATCCCTTGGCGACGGTTGTGGTTAACTCCTGCTTTTGCTGCTCTAGGGTTTCCACTGTTTTTTGCGAAATGGAGTACTCCTGCCTTACCTTGATATTTTCGGCTATCAATTTTTGATTCAGGGTATTCAACGAATCAATTTCAAAGACCATGTCTTTCATAATGGCCCTCAAAGTTCCCAATTCCCGTTGATATTCCTTTATCTTGGCATAGCTCACTGTTCGCACCTGTTTCAATTCAGCATACAACTTTTCAGCCCGTTGGCGCTCTTCTTCCAACTTCTTTTTAATATTCTCATTGTCGGTTTCCAAAACCTCATACTCAATAATTATGTTTCTGAGATTCTGGCTAATGGAATCCTTTTCGGCAATCAGCTGGTTTTGTGTTTCCTGGGCTTGCTGCTTCTCGGTGTAGTAAAGCCATCCCATAACCATTAGCACAAATGCAAACAACACAATGAGTATCGTAAGGAACATCACTGTTTTATTAACCCTGGGCTTCGAAATATTCGTATTCTCCATATTTAACTATTTTTTTTTGTTTCACAAAAGTAGTAATTAATCTGCTCAAAAATTGAGGCCTTTTATTTATGCATATTCAACTTTTTTAGCATTTATTCATTATACTTTTTGTCATTACATATTTCTGAAACAGAGAACTTTACCATATCTTGATTTTGTGTTGACAGGCTGTTGGAAAATTGTTAATTTGAGGTGATGTTATGCTAAAAAAATAATTTGGAAATTCATTTTGGTTCTCTCTTATATAAAAAAATATGGTAAATAAAATAGCCGCACGGGAAAAATAAGTAACTTTTTCCAACAGGCTTTTAACCCTTGGGCTATGGGTAAAATATCAGAAAGTTTTTCAAAACAATTCCGTTTAACAATTGTTGATAACGAGCAGAAGTGTCTGTTTTTCATTTTTTCTTTGTTGACTAAGGCTGTTTAAAGTTTGTTATCACACTTTTAATTTCGATTTTTGCAATCATTTTCTCTCTTTTTTTTGAAACATATTAACAGGATATCATTATCATACTTAAATTTTAATTTTTTAAAAAATAGATTATAATAATATTATGGATGTTAATAAAAACAATATTGACTTAAAAAACGGATATATTGATTTACCCGTTGATCCAAATATTGATTTAGTGGAAGAAATAACACGATTGAAAAAGGAAAAGAATGCGGTTATACTTGCGCACTATTACCAACAAAGCGAGATTTATGAAGTGGCCGATTACATTGGTGATAGCCTTGGCTTATCAAGACAAGCAGCAGAAACTGCTGCAGATGTAATACTTTTTGCAGGAGTAAAATTTATGGCCGAAACTTCCAAAATTCTCTCGCCTAAGAAAACTGTTTTAATACCTGATTTGAATGCAGGATGTACATTAGCTGACAGTTGTCCTCCCGATGAATTCGAAAAGTTTGTAAAGAACAATCCCAATCATATCGTTGTAACATACGTAAATACTACAGCTGAAATTAAGGCGCTATCGCATGTTTGCTGCACTTCAAGCAATGCTGTTCAAATAGTTGAAAGTTTTCCAAAGGATCAACCTATAATATTTGCACCCGATAGAAATCTGGGAAACTATATAAAAAGTTTAACAAAGCGGGAAAATATGCTTATCTGGGATGGTGCTTGCGATGTACATGAAGAGTTTTCATTGGAAAGAATATTGGAATTGAAAAAGGAAAACCCCGATGCCTTGATTATAGCACACCCCGAATGTCAAAAAACTATTCTGCTTGTATCCGATTTTATAGGTTCCACTTCAGAACTCTTGAAGTTTGTCCAAAGTAATGAAAATAAAAAATTTATTGTGGCAACCGAATGGGGAATCCTTCACCATATGCAAAAATCTTGTCCGGATAAGACTTTTATTGCTGCACCACCAAAAGATAGCTCCTGCGGTTGTTCTGAGTGTTCTTTTATGAAATTGATTTCACTTAAAAAGATTTACCTAACTTTAAAGTACAATTTACCAGAGATAACTGTCGAAGAAAAACTATTAGAAAAAGCCCAAAAGCCAATAGAAAGAATGCTTGAGATATCAAAAAAATTAAAAATAAAATAATGGAGAGTAGTAGTTTTATAAGAGATTTTAGTTTAAATGAATCGGAAAAAGAGATTGAAAAAAAGGTTAGGCCGAGCATTTTTAACGATTTTCAGGGACAGGAAAAAATAGTTGATAATTTAAAGGTATTTGTTAAGGCTGCCAAATTGAGGGGAGAAGCTTTAGATCATGTTCTTTTGCAAGGACCTCCGGGTTTGGGAAAAACCACCTTGGCAAATATTATTTCCAACGAATTAGAAGTAAATTTAAAGGTAACTAGCGGCCCTGTTCTTGATAAACCTGCCGATTTAGCTGGCTTACTCACAAATTTAGAATCGGGAGATGTTTTATTCATTGACGAAATACATAGATTAAGCCCTATAGTAGAAGAATACCTCTACTCAGCAATGGAAGATTATAAAATCGATATACTTATTGATAAAGGCCCAAGTGCTCGAAGTATTCAGATTACATTAAACCCATTTACACTAATTGGTGCAACCACTCGAAGTGGTTTGCTTACTAGCCCATTACGTGCAAGGTTTGGAATAAAAACCCATTTAGAGTATTACGATTCCAATGTTATTGAAAAAATTGTTAAAAGGTCAGCTTCAATTTTAAAAATAGAAATTTCACAAGATGCTGCCAAGGAAATTGCCTTAAGAAGCAGAGGAACACCAAGAATTGCAAATGCTCTTTTAAGGAGGGTTAGGGATTTTGCTCAGGTGAAAGGCGATGGAACAATAGATATGGCAATTACTACTACAGCTCTCGACGCTTTGAGTATTGACAAGAGAGGATTGGATGAAATGGATAACAGAATACTATTAACAATAATAAATAAATTCAATGGAGGTCCTGTGGGTCTAAATACTATAGCAACTGCAGTAGGAGAGGATAGTGGCACAATTGAAGAGGTTTACGAACCCTTTTTAATAAAGGAAGGTTTTATAAATAGAACTCCCAGAGGAAGAGAAATAACAGTATTAGCTTTAAATCATTTAGGAATAGATAGGAGTGCAAGGCAGGGAAGCTTATTTTAGCCAATTCTTCAAAAGAATGACTTAGCTATTTTTTTTAGCATATTCTTATTTTCAAGTTTTATACGCTTACCAACCAATGAAATATAACCTTCTGACTTTAATTCGGAAAGAAGTCTGATAGCCGATTCAGTTGCTGTGCCAACAATATTTGCCAACTCTTCACGGGTTAAAATAATATTTAAGTACCCTTCGGGTGAAGTGCCAAAGGTTTCTTCAAGCATCAGTAAAATTTCAACAAGACGTTCACGAACATTTTTTTGCGCTATATCCTTAATAAATACATTGGCTTGATCCAACTCTTTGCAAATCATTTTCATCAGTGCAAGAGAGAACTCACCATTGGTTCGTACCAAATGAAAAATTACCGAAGAAGGAATAAAACAAATTTGAGTTGGTTCAATAACTTGAGCAGTGGTACAGGCTGGTTCATTACTTAAAACCGATCGGTAACCAATAATACTACCGGGTTTTGCAAAAGTTACTATTTGTTCTTTACCATCGCTACCGGTCTTATATATTTTCAGTACACCTTTGCATACATAGAAAACACCATTAATTCTGCTACCCTCATTATATACAATGTGACCCTTTGAAAAATTCTCTATGGATTTATGAGAATTTAGAAAGGTATTCTCCTCTTCGGTTAACGTGTTAAAAATAGAGTTTGGATTAGAAATACAAAAATTACAATCGTAAGCTCCTGTCATGGCAAGAGGATTATTAATTTGTACTGAATATATTAAACGTTTATTGAGTAAAAACGTTTAATATTTATTAATTTATGAACTAAAGAGCAGAACAAAACTGATTTAAAAATCGAACATCGTTTTGAAAATAGTAACGAAGGTCTCTTACTTGGTACTTAAGCATGGCCATTCGTTCAATACCCATTCCAAAAGCAAAACCGGTATAAATATTACTATCAATACCGCTGTATTCCAATACGCTGGGATCTACCATACCACAGCCTAAAATCTCAAGCCAGCCGGTGTGCTTGCATACTTCACACCCTTTGCCGCCACATAGATTGCAACTTACATCCATTTCTGCCGAAGGTTCAGTAAAAGGAAAAAACGAAGGGCGAAAACGGGTTTTAACATCCTTGCCAAACATCTCCTGGGCAAAGAAGATAAGAGTTTGCCTAAGATCAGCAAAAGATACATTTTTATCGATGTATAAGCCCTCAACCTGATGAAAAATACAGTGTGCACGAGCTGAAATAGCTTCATTCCTGAATACTCGCCCGGGACATATTACTCTTATGGGAGGTTTTTGATTTTCCATCACCCTAACCTGCACAGAAGATGTGTGGGTTCGAAGAATAATGTCAGGATCTTTAGTAATGAAAAATGTATCCTGCATATCCCTTGCAGGATGATTCAAAGGAAAGTTCAAAGAGCTGAAAACATGCCAATCATCTTCAATTTCTGGTCCGTATGCAACGCTAAAACCTAATTTGCTAAATATATCAAATAGTTGATTGTTTACAAGTGTAATGGGATGTAACGAACCTAAAGAATATGGATAACCGGGAAGGAAAGAATCGAACTTTTTTTCCTGATTTGAGCTTTGACTCGATTTACTCTTCAGGGTATTTATTTTTTCGTAAACAAAATTCTTAAGATCATTGATTTGTTTTCCTACATCACGCTTTTGGTCATTGGGAATTGTTTGAAATTCAACGAACAATTGAGTAACCAATCCTTTTTTACCAAGCATTTTAACTCGAAAATCCTCAATTTCCTTTATGCTGTTCGAAAAAAAGTTTTCTGCCTCTTTTCGGTAACCCCTAATCTTATCTAACATATAAAAATTTGTTACAAATTATTATTTTGTCACAATAGTGACCTTCATCGGTATATCTTCAACAGGCCTGTCAAAAGCTCCGGTTTTAACCGCGGCAATTTTATCTATAACATCAAGACCTTCTACTACTTCGCCAAAAACCGTATAATCTCCATCAAGATGTGGAGTCCCTCCTATGGTAGTGTAAGCAGCTATTTGATCATCCGAAAAATTGTAGTTTGGTTTATTGGAAAGTATAAAATCCAATGTATCCTGTAAGCTCTTTGCCAGTTCTGAATAGTTTGGCTCAATGCCCTTTGCAGTTAACCCATCCGATTTTTCGATGATCAAGGAGTACAAAATCTGGTTTTTCAAATTATCATTTTTCCTCTTGGCAAGAACTGATAATTCTTCGTTAGTAAAAATCTTACCCTGTACAATATAAAACTGCGTACCCGACGAATTTTTTTCCGGATTAACATTATCACCCATACGAGCAGCTGCCAAGGCTCCTTTTTTATGAAAAAGATTTGGACGAAACTCAGCCTGTAAGGTATAGTTAAGCAAAATTGAATCGTTTTTCGAATCAAATTGTGGTTTGGTAGCTGGATCACCTCCCTGGATCATAAAATTATTAATAACCCTATGAAAAATAGTGCCATTATATATACCCGAATTAGCAAGTTTTATAAAATTTTCCCGATGAATTGGAGCTTCGTTATAAAGTTTAATTTTAATGTTACCATAGCTGGTTTCAATGAGGATAAGTGTTTCTTCTAAATTTTCTTTAGATGAACTTTCACGTTTAGTACTGCAGGAGAATAAAAGCAAACTGCTTAGATATATAAAAAAATAAGTAACAAATTTTTTCATAATGGTTTAATTTAAAATTATCCGTAAAATTAGCTATAAGCAACTTCATAGAGAACTATAATACCTATTTTTGTTAAATTATTTAAATCCCTAAGGTTATAATTACCCCCAAAATTTAGACAACAAGTATCGTTTGAAAAATCACTAAACTTGTTGTTATGAAAAAGCGAAAACATCACACATCGGGTTTTAAGA
>Ga0209605_1004289_pt1 | contig 11794 bp, 14 predicted proteins | sample AD_UKC035_MetaG_FD_184408 | JGI IMG/M metagenome (GOLD analysis project Ga0209605, IMG submission 184408) | Active sludge microbial communities of municipal wastewater-treating anaerobic digesters from USA - AD_UKC035_MetaG (SPAdes) (version 2) | ecosystem: Engineered > Bioreactor > Anaerobic >...
TACCCAAAGATACCCAAAGATACCCAAAGATACCCAAAGATACCCAAAGATACCCAAAGATACCCAAAGATACCCAGAGAAATCGTATTTAAAAGGGTCTGACATGTTTAATTATTTACTTAAATTAGATTCAGGCGAGGTTGTCAGAATATCTCAAAAAATCTTCAGCAGCCAAAACAGAGCTTAAATTAGCATTGAGTTCTTGGTTCATACCAGTAAATAACAATTTTTAGAGATAGAGAGAGAGGGAATATGACTTACTTCAAATGGATGTGGTGCTATAGCTGGTGCAAATTAAGTGGACATGACCCACAGGACTTATATTGGTGGCGTAGGGCAGAAGATTCTTATGAAAGTAGTGTGGAGTTATCTGATTCTTATAATCCACCTAAAGATATTCTTAGGATAACCAAAGACAAATATTCAATATGAGCTATTCAATCTTGGTGCATACCAGTATTAAATATAGGTAAATAACTATGAAAGTAATTACTCTAGCTAATTTGGCAGAAAGTACCCCTATGGAAGTCTTTCAATTTATTGAACATCACTTGCTCACTCAGAATGCTAAGAGTATGGGATATGAAAGTGGAATCTGCTATTACCACGGAGATTATGATCTCAAGTGTGCTGCGGGATGCCTCATATCTGACGATGAATACAGTCCCAGGTTTGAAGGGAATAACTGGAATACTCTAGTTCAAAAAATGTTAGTTCCTGCAGCACATAATGAGTTAATACGAGAGCTGCAATATATCCATGATAATGCTCCAGTCAAGAACTGGAGACATCATTTAGACTTACTTAGAAAAGATATAGAAGAGGGGCGTTTTAATGAATCTATATAAATTAGGTAATTCAGTACTACTTAAGGATATTGAAATAAACGGAAGTAATCCTAAGGTATTTGAATTTAACTATGAGCTAACGAAAGAAGCGCAACAAGAAATAGTAATTAAATATAACTTTGGTAAGGATGTTTATAGCTTACTTAGTGGTAGCGGTGATTTATCAGTTATACCTAATACCTTTAAGACTCTGCTTCAGTTAGTTAAGTTATATAAAAAATACAATGCAGATTTGCTTAACGTAAAGAGAGATGATTATAGCTGGAGTGCCCAATTACGCGGATGGTGTCAGTATCGTAAATTAATACCTAATGAGATTTACAAAGCAAAATCCGATTTAAATTTCCGGAGCTTATGCTTATAGTTATTCCTATATCCCTAAATAAACAGGATACATGATATGTGGCCTTTTAAAACAGAACCAAAAATAACCTTAGAAGAGTATGCAGCTCAACAGCCAGTACCTCCATGCGGAGACTCTCTAGGACACTATGAATGGATACTTCAAATAGGAATGTCTTGCCCAAAGTGCGCTAAAAAGAAGCGTAATGATGTAGTAAATGAAAGGTAAAATTATTTAACCGCGAGTAGGATTGATTAAAGAGATTAAATTACTATTGAATGAGAAATGAATAAAACCGAAAAATGGAAAGAAGTGCTGGATGAGGTCGAAGAATGGCTTGGTGATTGGACTTTAGTAAACCATCATTACCCTCGACGCGAAGATTGTATCGCAGCTAAGCCGCACCTGAAGCCCAAACACATTAAGAAAGCATGGAAAGATTTATATGGTCGATAGTAATTTATTACCAGAACAAACATTACCGTTGCTTGGTAAACTGGCAAGATATTCGTTTTAATACATTCAATCATGAAAACTCCTTTAGGTATTAATGTATTCAACGCAGCAAGAGAAAGAATAAAATATATCTTTGATGATTCTTCTATTAAGAAGATATATGTATCTTTTTCCGGTGGTAAAGATAGCACTGTAATGCTTCACATGGTAGCAGAAGAAGCCCGACTGAGAAATCGTCGGATAGGCGTGCTTATAGTCGATTTAGAAGCTCAGTATTCTCTTACCGTGGATAATCTTTCAAGTCTTGTTGCCCAATATAGAGATATAATTGACCTATATTGGGTATGTTTACCCATTATCCTAAGAAATGCCGTATCGGTGTTTAATCCTCGTTGGGTCTGTTGGGAGAAAGAAAATAAACCAATCTGGGTCAGAAATCCTCCACCAGAAGCAATTACGGATTCGAATTTCTTTCCGTTCTTTCATGATAAGATGGAATTTGAGGAATTCATCCACGAATTCGGAACATGGTATTCTGGTGGAGAAAGAACTGCTTGTTTTGTGGGAATTCGTTCAGACGAAAGTATCAATCGATTCCGAACCATTGCTAGTAAGAAAAAAATTCCCCTGAATGGAAAGCAATGGACCACCATCGACAGAAAGAACTCCCTGATAAACGTATATCCAATTTATGACTGGCGTACCCGAGATATCTGGATTTATCACGCAAAGACCGGGAAAACATATAATCGTATATATGATCTTATGCAAATGGCGGGATTGCCAATGAGTAAACAAAGATTGTGTCAGCCATACGGTGATGACCAACGACAAGGATTACATCTCTTTCATATATTAGAGCCAGAAACCTGGACCAAGATAGTTGCTCGGGTGTCTGGAGCCAATTCGGGGGCCGAGTTTGTTCAGTTGAGAGGTAGTGTGTCTGGAATCTATAAGATATCAAAACCAGACAATCACACCTGGGAAAGCTTCTGCGAGTTATTACTGAATACTATTCCAGAAACTCTTGCAGAACACTACCGAAATAAGATATACTTGTTCCTGAAATGGTACAAAACTAGGGGATATCCTGACGGGATTCCTGACTTCCTCGATGAACAAATCGAAGCGCGGAGAACAGCGCCATCCTGGAGAAGAATAGCCAAGATGATTCTGAGGAACGACTACTGGGGCAAGGGATTATCGTTTACCCAGACTCAGAGTGGCGATGCATACCAAGCATATATCAACAGACTAAAGAAGGAGCGAGAACAAAATGGAGACCGATTGGAAAAAGCGTCATCCCGTAAATAATGTAATCTGGGTTTCTACAGATAAAGTCCATGCCAATGACTACAACCCAAACTCTGTCGCTCCTCCAGAAATGGATTTGTTGCGCAGAAGTATCGAAGCAGACGGCTACACACAGCCCATAGTAGTATGGATAACCGAGAATGGAACCTATGAAGTGGTTGATGGATTCCATAGACATCTGGTAGGTAAGGAACTAGGACTTCCGGAACTTCCAGTGGTTGTCGTCAATCCAGAATCAACTGGAAGAGGGGATAGAATAGCCAGCACGATACGACACAATCGAGCCCGTGGTAAACATAAGATTCTCAGTATGTCTGATATTGTAGTTGAGTTATCCCGACGGAATTGGAGCAATGCTAAGATATCCAAAGAATTAGGAATGGATGCGGACGAAGTATTGAGATTGAAACAAGTAACAGGGCTGAAAGATTTATTTCAAGACGAGGAATATTCAGAGGCATGGGAAGTAACGGATGAATAAAGAAGAATTTCTTTCTATAATTATCTATAAGGATAGAATCCAACCAAAGAGACTGACAGAGGCATTTCTTAAGCGTGCTGGTGCCTATTCTTGGTTAATCGAAAATACGCCCGATGACTTCATTAGTATAAGCGACAAGGTAAAATATCAGGTATATGGTGGGGGATATTGCCTCACTTGTGGGACCAGAACGAATGTCGCTGCGTCTGGAAAAGGATTTGCTTCCTATTGTAAAGAGCATTTTCACGACGCTAAAAAAGGCAGGGTAGCCCACAACAGAAGTAATATAGACCAAGAAACCGTTGTTAGAATGTATCGGGACGAAAAGAAAAGTCTAAAAGAAATCGTAGACTATTTCGGGTCATCCTTCCCTCTCGTTCACAAGATACTGGAAGACGCTAATGTAGAAGTGAGAACGCACTCAGAGGCGATAAAATTAACAGCGCCGAAGGCAAAGTCCACGAATAATCTCTTGTATGGAGTAGATTGGACATTCCAATCCGAGGAAGTGAAGAAAAGAATACGCGAATCCCATCTCAAAAGAAGGGGAGTAGAGTATCCTACCCAATGTCAAAAAGTTAGGGATACGATGAGGGCCAGTTTCATTAAGAAACATGGTGTAGATAATCCCGGTAAATTACCAGACCATAAAGAAAAGAGCGAAAATACTAGTCTTAGTAAGTATGGAGTAGCCAACTTTAAATATGTAGGGATGAGTGAGGAAGGAATCAGACTATTAAGAAATCCCGACTTGCTCCAGGAAGAACTCAAGATTAAAACTATTGGTGAGATTAGTAAGGAAACAGAGTTATCGATTGGGACAATACGACGTAAGATTTACGACCATGGATTAGTCCAACATAAGAAGGATACATCTGCTCCAGAAAGTGAACTGTTTGAATTTCTATCATTAAACTATCCCGAAATCACCAGATGTAGACGAGATATCATCGAAGGATATGAGTTGGATATCTTCATTCCCCAGTATAACGTGGCGATAGAGTTCAATGGCGTTTATTGGCACTCTGATAGAGGAGGAAAGGATAGATGGTATCATTGGAATAAAACCAATGCCTGTTTGAGTAATGGGATAAAATTAATCCACGTATATGAAGATGAGTGGGATAATCAGAAAGAAATTATAAAACAGACCCTGTTGGATATTATTCCTAGTAATTTCGATAGAAACGGTAATATCGTGGATGATAAAAAAGAGTTAAACTTCGTTGAGTTTCCATCAAGTAGAGAAGTTATAATGAGGAAAGGTGTTTGGGTAGATGCACAGAAAGGGGAACGGGGATATGTGATATGGAATCAAGGGAATGACGTATACCGAGAAAGAACAAGAGTTATTTGAGTTAGGAATTCTGGTCAGTCCAGAAAAGTCTAACTATATCAACTCTAACTACAGGAAGATTCCAGAGGCAGTCCGGTTTCTGGAATCAATCTATCCTGAAGTGAATCATGTTCCGACCAAGGTATACTTGTATGTCAATGGACTCGAATCAATTCCTCTATGTAAAGAATGTCAGACTAATCCAGTCAAACTTCGTAATACTACCTTGGGATTCAGGGAATTTTGTTCTGTAAAGTGTATGAGTATCAACAAAGAAACTGACCAGAAGAAACGAGATACTTGTCGGAATAATCATGGCGTGGACTATTCCTTTCAATCCGATAAGATTAACAAGAAAACAAAGAAAGCAATTTATGATTTGTATGGGGTCGATAACATCTCCCAGAACAGTGATATCAAGAGGAAGAAGCGAGATACATTCTTGAGTAATCTTGGCGTAGATAGGAGACGAATACTTTCTGATAATGAATTTCTTCAATCCCTACTCGATGAACTACATCCATCGGAGATAGAAGAACGGTATGGGGTGTCAACCATAACGATATACAGACGAATACGTAAATCTGGATTGATGATGCACCAAAGGAATTTAAGTCTTCCGGAAAAGAAGATAAAAGATTTCCTTATTAAGAATAGAGTTAACTTCATCAATGGATACAGGCTAGGTAAGATGGAAATCGATTTCTACCTCCCTGACCATAAAATCGGAATAGAATTCAACGGAGTATACTGGCATTCAGAAGAAGCCGGAAGAGGACAATTCTATCATTGGAACAAGACTAATCTCTGTATTAGTGAGGGGATTCAGGTATTTCACATCTACGAAGACGAATGGGATAGTGATGAGGGCTTGTGTAAAAGAAGAATACTCGATATAATCGAAGGCAAGAGATTATCAGTAGAGCGATTAGAGCGCGGCTACGGAATAGTTGATGAGACGGAATACGAACTGGATTTCGTTGATTTCCCGTCATGTAGGCGATTAAATTTCATCAAAGGTAAATGGAGTGAAGTAGAGACTGGTGGGTATGTAGTTTGGAATTCTGGGTATGAGATTTACAAAAGAAAACCCCGGAACTAAGTCCGGGGTAAAGGATATTGCTATTTATTATTATATAAAGGAGATTACATCAGGTTAAGAACGCGGGTTTTGTGATAGTAGAAGTTCTGGTTAGTGGTAAGGTTATCACCATCAGCTTTTCCGTTAGCTCCAACTACAAATGGGTTTTGTGAGAGACCATATCTCGTTTTGTATCCCATCTTTGGTTGAAGTGTATCAGGATTTATCGCTCTTACCAATTGCATCATGGTATACGGACAATAGTACAATCCAGCATCCCATGAACTTTGTCCTTTATAACCAACAACATAGAATTGACTGTTAGCGCCAATATTGGCTGAATATGGATCAATATAAACTTTGATTTTACCGATATTACCAGCATAGGTACTACCTGTATCATCAACACTCAGAGCAGGATTTGGGTCCAGAACACCAGTCAAGGTAAGAGCACTTGCTACGTCACTGGAGCAAATCAGAACGTTACCGCGACCACGACGAGTTTCTTGAGCAATATGATTGGCATCGCGTTGAATGTTGAAAGCCAATCCTTTGAAACGTTCTACTGACCAACGACCGTTGGCATCGACATCCAGATTAAAGGAACCCGGATTAGCAGTAGCAGGACTACCCCATTTAGCGATGTTGTAAATTGTCCGAACGATTTCGCGATTAATCTCAAAGGTGATTTCTTGACTGAGAATCGTTGCCAACAAATCATCTGCTTCCAGACCATGAACTGTTTTCAAATCTTGTGCCAGTTCCAACGTGTACTCTGCTTTCAGAGCACGGGTTTTTGCTTCAACACTCATCTTATCAATAGAGAAAGACATTTGTCCCCATTGATTATTAAGCGCATCTCCAAGTGCTTCACCTTCTGCTGTAGTCATACCATGACCAGTAGTAAAGGCACCATCTACCGGGTTGGAACCAGTATGAGCACCATTCAGAGGGGTTTGATTAAAGCTTTGGTCAAATTTGCTGGACGAGAAAGAAGTATCTGCTTCGTTGAACAGGGCTTCTTTGCGAGTCATTGCATTGGCGCGTTCGTTACCATACAAAGAACGCAGACAGAAGATAATGTCTGAGGGTCCGCGCATTGGTTGTACACCACATACATCAAACGGCATCAGGTTAGGAAGACTACGGCGAACCATACCCAACATAATCGGTTCGTAGCGGTCGATACCACCAGTAGCCATGCTGTTATTGATAGGGGCTGCTTCCATCAGAACCGCTTTATCGCTGCTCATTTCGCGTAATTGGTTTTCCATTACCAAAAGAGTAGCGTATTTACGTTCTGCGTTGCTGATTTCGGGCATACCATCCATATTCAGGATACTATCCCATTTTTCTACTAAATTTTCTGCTTGATACATTTGTTTATTTCTCCTGATTAATTATTTCTTTCCGAAGCTTCTGGAAATTATTTTGGCATATTCATTAATATTCTCATTGATATGAACGCCATTTCCTGAATCCAGTTCTACTGAAGGTTTTGTTGCTACCTTGGTAGATTTGATATGAGATTCTTTAATGACATTCAGCTTTTCTCGATAGGCTTGTTCCTCCACAAAATCAATGCCATTAATCAATTTCGAGAATCTTTCTTTGTCGATAGCGGTCATCCCTTCACAGATTTCCTCGACAATTGCTTTTTGATTTGATTGAACTTTAGCTGCTTTCAAATCAATATTTTCGTTGAGAACGTCATTCAGTTCCGATTTGATTTTTGCGTTTTCTTCCATCAACTGGTCGATTACGTTCTGTTTACCTTCTGGAACTTCAATATAGTGTTGTTCGAACAAGTCATGTAAGCCTGATATGAAGTCAGAGATAACGCTTTCCCGCAGACCTGATTCAATTGCAACTGCATTTTTCTCCATAAATTCTTCAGCAAGATATCCCATGTACTTGTCAATCTTTTCTTCGATATTGGATAATTCTTCGTCAAGTTTGGTGTTATATTGTTCTTCCAAGGATTCAACGATTGATTCAGCGGCAAGATTAACTCGGGCAATTACAGCGCCTTCGAAAATATTAGCGGCTTTGTCTTTGATTTCATCTTCAACTGATTCCCCGAAGATAGCCTTGATATCAGTATCCAATTCTTCTTTGGTGAATTTCTTTACTTGATAAGGAACTTTCTTTTTCGAATCGGACTGGGTAGGAAAGTTGGAATCGCCTTTTTGTGAAGGATTGATGCTGTTATCCTTTACGTTTGAATCCTGGGCAATAATTCCTGCGTCTTCGTCGCCTTCTTTAGTTTGCTTAACGGTAGTATCCGAATCTCCTTGTTTAGGGAAATCGGAATCGCCTTTTTGTGATGCTGTAATTGAAGTATCCTTCTTAACGTCCTTAGATACGTCGAGGTCATATTCGCCGTTATCTTTGTGCTCGATTTTTTCCTTCGAATTCCCCTGTTTAGGGAAATCAGTATCTCCTGAATTAGAAACAGGAATTTGTTTCTCCTCCAGAAGCTCCTGAATTTTTGTTGATAATCTCATTGATGTTCTCCGTATTTTAATGCTTTACAATAACTATTTATAAAATAAACAATTTCTATTGATTATTAGATTTAATGGCTGCGTGAAATCGTTCTAAAGGTGTTCCGCGTTTATGAGGAACTCCAGTACTTCTTGATAAGAGACTGTTGTGGATTCTTGGATTAGATTCCACGTTCGGTACATTATCTAATAGATGTTTAGCATTATCTTTATCGAAATGTTCGTGGTCTATGATTTTATCAATATGGATTAAATCTTTTTTATCGTGGATATTAAGCGAATTAGCGTCCTTCTTAACGAATTTATCAAAATGTTCTTTTGGTAAATTTACATCTGGTTCTAATAATTCTCTTCGTCCTCTTTTACCACGATTCTCCGATATCTCATCAAAATGAGATGGATGAAAATTTTGATGATTCGTGAATTTCATCACACCCAAAGTAGAAGGTGAACTCTGGATAATTTTGCTTATATGTTCTTTTGTGATATTTGGATTATCTGGATGAAGGTTATCGACCGCATCTGGATGTGCTCCAATAATTTTATCAATTGTAGAGGAACTGATTCCTTTATTTCTGGCTGCGTTAAAATGTAACTCGCGATTATCTTTATGTTTAGATAATATTCTATTAACATCATCATCAGAAAATACTGATGAATTTGTTAAATATTGCGGCATTCTATGGATATGTTCTTCTGCTGTTTGTTTAGTAAATGCAGGGTGATTTACGATATCGGAAGAAATACTCTCTTTATTATTTTTAAGAATCCTGTTGAGTGCTTCCTTTCCTTTCCCTACTATTTTTTTATCTCCACTATCATGATAAACAGAATCATTTTTTCGGTAAATCCCAGAATCATGAACAGGCATCTTATTATCTATAAATTTATGGACTGTATGAGTAAAAGCATCTGACGCCGGCCCATAAGTTCTATTCTCTGGCCTCAATACAGAATGCCCTGTTTCTTCGTCAGTAAATTTTTTCAGGACAATACGGGCTAAAGGATGTTCTAGTTCTTTATCATCTTTATGATGAAGATAAGCAACATGGGTACCGTGTTTAACGTCTTGTTTTAAATAATCCTTGTTGCATCCTGTTTCGAAGTTCATACAGGATTCATTTTCCCAACTATGTCCGGATGAAGTCATTCCGGCTACATGATGAGGATGGCGAGAAATAGTTACCCTTAAGTCATCGCTACCGATTCCTTTATTACTCCTACTCGGGTCGTTAGCAAACTTGTTCTTTAACTCGTCTGGCGCCTTGGTCTTTTCGAGTGCTTTTCCGAGTTTAATTTCGCGTCCATATTTATCTTCACCGATACCAGATTTATAATCTTTAATCTTGATTCCATGCGGCTCAAGATGAGATTTAATATCTTCAGAATGACCTTCTGAATCAGGATGTTCTAAAGAGATAGTTTTCTCAGTATGTTCCGGATGGTCGAATAGATGGTCAGAAAAGGAATTATCTCCCTTTGCCCAACGATTAACTTTAGCCTTTTGTTGCTTATTAAGTATCTCGGATAATTCTGAAAAATTAATCATTTGTTATTTGATATTAGAAAGTAATCGTTCAAATCTTTCCAGAATAATCAGGTTCTTTTCTTTCTTTGTGATTTGGTCAAAGCTTTCTTGTAAATCTACAGGCATCCATTCTCCATCGACGAATTTCCATTCAATGGATTCAGACAATCCCTTTACGTAGCAATCAAATCCAGACGGGTCTGATACAACGTCCACGGTAGACATCAAGAATTCCTCTACCATATTCCCCCGTGCCTTATTTACCTTACCCATTCCCCGAGAAGATACGCCTGGTTTGTAGTTCTCATCGATTAAGGTCTTTAATATCTTTCCATTAGGAGTGTCAATGACTCTGGCTTTGCCGTATACATCTGCGCCATGGAAGGTAAGAGACTCAATAATATGTGATACCTTATCCAGATTGACAGTGAATCCAGGAGAGTGATTGAGTTCGCCCACTGAACGATTCTGATTGATATAATCCTCTCGGAATTTATTAACTGCACCTTCTAATACCGATTTCGGATATACCCTTCCGTTTCTGTTCTTTGTGTCCCCTGAAAGGAATTTTCCTTCGATGTAATAACTCTTTTTACCGTTGACATTTTCAGTAAGGATGTCAATGTCAGTTTGGTTTAGTTCTAATAATAGTTGCATTATTTGGTCTCCGTTGGTGCCTGTTCTGGTGTCTGTTCTGGCGTCTGTGATAATGCATTCTTTAATATTTCCCGGTGATTATCATGTTCTTTGTTATTGGACAAAGAAGATATCGAGGCCATTGAGCTCTTACCGGATGTCTGGAATATATGGTGATTGGTGGTGTTTCCTGTTCGGTAGTCATAGACTGATGCATGGGTGACCTGTCCAACAGGAGTTTTCAATCCAGCTTCTTTATCGACGATGGTTTTTCTTTCAGGGTGCATCCCTTTCAGATAGTCTACTTTTCCTTCTTTAGAAACATTCGATTGAGAAGCCGGTTTGAATGTAATCTGGTATCTGTCGTGGTTTATAGATGTTCCAGTACGGAAGTCACTATCGCCAGAGTGGAATGGATATTCGGCTCGCTCCACTACTTCCTCTTTTTTAGGGGCTTTCGTTTGTTGGGACTGATAATAAGCCGCCAAAGCCATCTTTATTCTTTCTGCCTTGGATTTACCTTCAAACTTTGGATTGTTTGAATTAATAAAATCCCTGACAAATTCCTCTGCCTTCGCGTCCTTACTCAATTCTTCCCGAAGATGAATCTCGGTTAATAAATCTCTGATAGTGGCATTCATTTGTTAGTCATCCATCGCCAGAGTCTTGTTAATCTTTCCCCCGATTTCCTTGCCGATATTCTGGGATACTTCTAATCGCTTATCTTCCATCTTATTCGCTAATTTCTTATAAAAAATAGTCTGGAACCAAGTCTTTGCCTCGTTGGCATCTCCGGCACGCACTGCGTCCAAGAAATCTCTAATCATCGTCGTCTCCTATGTTCTGTTGTTTCTTTGGTTTATTTTTAATTGAATTGGTAAGGGCAGCCGCTTGTGTGGCTTTGACTCTTTCGTCAGGCGGAGGGGGGGACCAGGATGAATATTGAGAATCCATTGGCCCCCCTTGGGCCTGTCCTTCTCCTTCTTCCTGACTAGCTTGATTCATATACATCTGGTCATGAAGATTCCTCTCCATCTCTTCTGAATGGTCTTGTTCCATTTGTTTCTTCATATCATCTACTTCTTCCTCGGACATCTTCATTACTTTCTCGAAGATGTATTCTTTAGAGAAGTAAATCCCCATATAAGGATGAATCTGGTTAATCAGGTCTAATCGATTCCGTAGTATCTCGGCTTCTTTTACCTCAAGGAAATACTGGTCCTGTTTATATTTGTAATTCAGAGATTCTTTTAATTCATCCCAA
>Ga0209605_1004305_pt1 | contig 11773 bp, 7 predicted proteins | sample AD_UKC035_MetaG_FD_184408 | JGI IMG/M metagenome (GOLD analysis project Ga0209605, IMG submission 184408) | Active sludge microbial communities of municipal wastewater-treating anaerobic digesters from USA - AD_UKC035_MetaG (SPAdes) (version 2) | ecosystem: Engineered > Bioreactor > Anaerobic >...
GGTGGTGGCGATGTGGTTGCACCACTGATCAAGGTATTGTCGGCGGTTCCCGATGGACTCGCCAATCGTATCTGCGTTTCGGTTTCCGATAACTGTCCGCTCGATGCGATCAATGCCTGGATTGGCCGCGATCAGACCAGGCGCTTTCTCAACACCGACAGTGACCGTTTTCCTGAATTACTGGCGAGCAGTGCTTTTGCCATTACCGGTGGTGGTACGACGCTGTGGGAGGCTTACTGTCTTGGCGTTCCGAATCTTTGCCTGGTCTGGGTCGAGAATCAGCGCCAGACCTCTGTCGTGATCAAACAACAGGCAACCAGTTTTCTGCTCGATATTGCCGAGCAGATCAATCAAAGTCTTCAATCATCGGTTTTTGACACTGGCATAAGGTCGCTGAAAAATGCAATAGAACCTGACAGTGTCGTTCGCCGCCGTGAATTGCAGAACCAGAGCGCCAGCGACGTCATCAGACGCGACAATACGAGTTTTCTGGTCGATGATGAAAGCGGTGCAAACGGCGATTTCATATATGGTATCTTGAAAGAGTTCCGAAATATGCCGGAACAGTGGCAGGAAATGATGCGCCGACAGCGTGCCCTCATCGACGGCGGTGGCGCGTCGAGATGTGCCGATCTTGTAGAAACAATGGTGTGGCAGCCGGTAGATTTGCTGGCAGCAGACTGGAGCAGAGATTTTGAAAATTGGTCAACGTGAAATAGGGCATGAACAAAGCTGTTTTATCATAGCTGAAGCTGGCAGCAATCATAACCGTGATTTTGCCAATGCGAAAAAGCTGATCGATGTTGCGGTCGAAGCCGGTGCCGATGCGGTTAAATTTCAGATTTTTTCGGCCGAAGCGATTTATTCGAAGAAAACTCCGATGGCCAGCTATCTTAAAGACAAGAAGCTCGCCAAAGAAGGTGAATCGTTGTGGGATATCATCAAGCGTATCGAGATTCCGCGGCAATGGACTCCAGATCTTATGGCATACTGCCGGCAGAAGGGCATAATCTTTCTTTCGACTCCTTTTGACCTTAACGCGGTAGATGAGCTCGAAGCTGCTGGGGTGGCAGCTTATAAGGTCGCGAGCTTCGAAATCACCCATCTGCCGATGCTCAAAAAGATCTCGGCGACCGGTAAACCAATAGTTCTGTCAACCGGAATGGCCAGTCTCGAAGACATCGAGATCGCTCTGGCGGCGATAAAAGCGGGCGGCAGCAGTGAGGTCGCGCTTCTGCATTGTGCTATCGCTTATCCGCCGAAATACGAAGATATCAATCTACGTGCGATGGATACCATGCGTCAGGCTTTCGGGCTGCCGGTCGGCTTTTCCGATCATACGATGGGCCATGTCACCGATGTTGCGGCCGTAGCTCGTGGCGCCTGCATAATCGAAAAGCATTTCACTCTGTCACGCCAGCAGGAAGGGCCTGACCACCCGTTTTCGCTCGAACCTGGCGAACTCAAAGCGATGGTCGAGGCAATACGGCAGACAGAAAAGCTGCTGGGTTCTCCACTCAAACAGCACACTGCGGCCGAAAACGAGCTTTATCGTATTGCCCGTCGCAGTCTGGTGGCGGCGGTTAATATTCCGGTCGGAACCGTGATACGCGAAGAGATGCTCGCGGTCAAACGCCCTGGATTTGGCATACCGGTCCGGCACATGGAAATCGTTATTGGCCGCACTTCACGTCGTGATATAGAAGAGGACGACATTCTGACATGGGAAATGATCTGAAGCTTCGGCGCTGGGGCGAGAACGACTGTCGCATGATTTACGACTGGCGGGTAGATCCGGCTACCGTGCGTTGGTGTATCGACCAGCGCATGTTTTCTTATGCAGAGCATGAACGCTGGTTCGCGGCATTTCTTGCAGATTCTGAGCGTTGCGGATTCATTCTCGAAGATGACGGCGAAGCGGTGGCGCAGATTCGTTTCGATCCGGCCGAGATGCCCGGCTGTTACCGCATTTCTCTGGCGGCCGCGCCAGAAAAAACCGGCAGAGGCTATGGCAGCAGCATTCTGCGACTGGCCTGCCAGAGCACCGAGATTCGCGGCCGGGCGGCTTTGCTGGTAGCCGAAACATTACATGACAATCAGCCCTCACAAAAGATTTTCGTCAGAAATGGCTTTATCGAGGCCGGTCGGGGCAGAAGTGGTGGCACTGATCTGGTCTGCTGGCTGTTGCCACTGGCAGTTGCTTCCCCGCCTGTGCTCATGCAGTTTTTTGCCGAACCGGCATGGCTCGAAGATATCGAACGAATACTGTCGGCGACCGGACTGGCGTTGCCGGGCGATGCGACTGCGCGCGTAAAGATTTTTATGGGTGCGGCAGTCAGCGATGAAGAGCTCTATTCGAGCATGTTGCTGCATCTGAATGTTTCAGAAAGCACTTTGCTCGATCTTGCCATGCGTTTTCCGGCCGATCTCAAGCTGCCGGTAGAGTTCTACAACCCGCAACTGGCAGTGGCTCAGATAGCCGCTTCCCTTATATATCTGCAGCAGAATCGATGAATCTGCTGCTGTCGGTCAGGTGTTTTTGCCCGGCAGCCGATAATGGTATATGATTGAAACTAATTAAGCAGCAAGGATTGTGTCGATAATGAAGTCCAATTTTTACGCGAAGAACATGAAGATTTTGCGAAAGCGCATGCCGGTGCTTGAGAAAGCGCTCGATATGAGCCGGGGTTCAGATTTTGAGTATATCGTCGAGCCGGCGAAGAATGGCGCTATGACGCTTGCGATTAAGCATGAAGACAAGGTGTATCAGATTCATAGCCGCTATGACCCGCAGCGCGAGGCGCAACAGCAGGTTCTCGGCAAAAAGCTGGTCAACCCCAAGATTCTTGTGATTCTGGGGCTGGGGCTTGGCTACCATGTGCAGGCCTGTCTCGAAGAACTTAAAAATGAAAATCTTTTTCTGGTTGTGATAGAAAAAGATGTTGAAGCGTTCCGCGTCGCCATGCAGAACGTCGACATGAGCGAGATGCTGAATTCCGAAAAAATCCGCTGGGTGATCGGAGTGCCTGAACATGAGGGTTACGCTGTTCTGCACGATATGGTTAAACAGACAGGCATTACCATGCAGCTGTTTCTCAAGACTTTGCAGGTATTCGATCATCCTGTTCTCGACAAGGTGCATGGCGATTATCACCGGCATATGCTCAAGTGCTTTCGCGAAGCTGCACATGCAATAATTTTCAATTACGGCAACTGCCCGCAGGACTCGATGATCGGCGTCGAGAACATCATGAAGAACCTGGCTACCATTATCAGGAACCCGGGCGTTAAAGATCTTTATGGCGCTTTCAAGGGAGTTCCAGGGATTGTTGTTTCAACCGGACCCTCACTTGACAAAAATATCAGGGAATTGTCAGGCATAACTGATCGAGCAGTAGTGATCGCTGCTGACTCCGCCCTCAAAGTATTATGCAAGCATGGAATAACGCCGCATGCCGCCGCCAGTCTCGAAAGAAATTTGCATGTTGCAACCATGTTCAGTGAATTGCCAGATGATTACCGGGAAAAGATATGGTTGGCCGCTACGCCGGTTATTCGAAAAGAATCTTATGATGCCTGGAACGGTCAGACATTTATGGTTTATCGAGCTTTTGCACACTTTGACTGGATCAACATGCCCAAGGGAACGCTGTTGATTGGGCCATCCTGTTCAAACCTGGCTTTCAAGGTTCTGGAGGCGCTTGGTTGTGATCCAATCATTCTGGTCGGTCAGGACTGTGCTTTTGAAAGCGCCGAAAAAACACATGCTGAGAATGCTCCGGCGGTTACTGATTTGAAACTCAAAGAAAAAGATCTGATTAAAGTAAAAGGCAATTATCAGGAATGGGTCTATACCAATCAGATTTACGACATGTTTCGTCGAGGTTTTGTTACCGATCTCGCCACCTATCGAGGCACCTGCATAAATGCCACCGAAGGTGGTGCTTACATTGAAGGCTCAGTACTCATGACTCTGCGGGAAGCATTAGCCAGATATTGCACCAGACCGGTCGATACTCTCGATATTTTCAAGAAACGTCTGCATTATCCGACCGAGCATGAGATACGCCGGGAGTGGCGTAATTTCAGGCAGACAATGATCGATACGCGCAAAGAAGTTGAGGGTGTCATCGAGTATTGTGACAAGGGTGCCGCGCTGGTTGAAGAATTTGAGCGTCGTCTTGAGGATGAGGGCTACAAGGCAATAGAAGATTTTCTCGAGCGCTTTCCTGATGAAGACCTCGACAAGATACATGCCGAAATGACACAGGCCCGCAGTAAGATCATAACCTTTGGCAAGTATTTCAACCTGTATCTCATGCATATAGTGCAGATGATCATCGTTAAATTCGAAATGGATTTCAATGAGCTGCCAACGCTGTGTCAGGACAAGAAACGCTGCAAGCTGCAGGCGGTAAAGCTGATGAAACGCTGGTTCCCTACCATCGGTGATGTGTGTCGTCTTTCTCTCAAGCTTCTTGTAGACGCTTTTGACGATCTCGAAAAGGAATTTGGCCATCTGTTGAAGTCAGCCTGATCGACGCCCCGCGAATTGTGATATAATTCGCCCATGCAAAGCCTCAGATATGTCAACTACCGCCTTGGTGGCGGGGAGTGGGTGCCGCGTTTCATCAGCAGTCTCGATCAGCAGAGCTGCACTCAATGTTGTACCTGTGTCAGGGTCTGCCCGGCTCAGGTGTTCAGGCGCACGGTTAAAGGCACTGTCGAGCCGATGAATCGCAACAACTGTATTGGTTGCACTGTCTGCGAACAACAGTGCCCGGTTCGAGCTATTATCTGCGCTGCACCGGTCAGCGAGATTCCAGAGAATCACAGTAAAAAGGAAATATGACATGATTGAACTCAATGGTAACGATCTTAATCTCGAAAAAGTCTGGCGTATCGCCCAGGGTGAAGCGGTTGGCATTTCTTCTGCCGCCATGGACCGGGTAATGGCTTCGCGTGCCATAGTCGAAAAGCTTATTGCCGACGACCGGGTTGTTTATGGTATCACCACCGGGTTTGGTCATTTGTGCAATACCCGCATAAATCGTGCAGATCTCGAAAGATTGCAGACCAACCTGGTTCGCAGTCATGCTACCGGTGTCGGTGAACCCTTTGCCCGCGATGCTGTGCGCGCCATGATCGCAGTTCGCATAAACTCTCTTCTGCATGGTGTCAGCGGTGTCCGCCCTGAACTTATACTGGCTCTGGTCGAACTTCTCAATAAAGACGTGGTTCCCTGGGTGCCGCAGCAGGGTTCGGTTGGCTGTTCGGGAGACCTCGCGCCGCTTTCGCATATAATGCTGGTTCTCATGGGCGAAGGCGAAGTGCTCGGCGGCGAATGCTGTCAGCGCCACCCGACTCTGCCTGCCCTTGAAAAAGCTGGTTTGAAGCCTCTGCAGCTGCAGGCCAAAGAAGGTCTGGCCCTGATCAACGGCACTTCGGTGATGACCGGTGTGCTCGCTCTGGCGCTTTATCGATCACTGCACGTTTCGAAGTCTGCTGACATCATCGCCAGCATGACTCTCGAAATGGTTAAGGGCTCGACCAGCCCGTTTGATCCTGATTTTATCGCGCTGCGACCATATCCCGGCATGAAGCAGGTTGCCGCCAACGTTCTTTCATGCGTGCGCGATTCAGAAGTGCGTGCCAGTCATATTGGCTGCACCAAGGTGCAGGATGCCTACAGTCTGCGCTGCATTCCGCAGGTGCATGGCGCTACGCGCGAGAACCTCAACCACCTCGTCGATCAGGTAACCATAGAGCTCAACGCGGTTACCGACAACCCGATCATTCTCAACGACAACAAGATTATCTCGGGCGGCCACTTTCACGGGCAACCAATGGCTTTTGCCGGCGACTTTCTCGGTATTGTCGTCGCCGAACTCGCAAATATCAGTGAGCGCCGCATCGATCGCCTGCTTAACCCGCTGATCAACGAAACCAAGCCCTTTTTGTCGGTAGACCCGGGTGTTAATTCAGGTCTGATGATCATTCAATACACGGCTGCATCGCTCGTCAGTGAGAACAAGATTCTTGCGCACCCGGCCTCGGTCGATTCGATTCCCACTTCAGCCTACCAGGAAGACCATGTCAGCATGGGCACCATTGCTGCCCGCAAAGCCGGCAAAATTCTCGAACACACCGCGCAGGTTCTGGCGATAGAATGGCTCAGTGCTGCGCAGGCTTATGAATTCGTCGCCCCGCTTAAACTGGGAAAAGGCAGTGCTGCAGCTTATGAGCTGCTGCGCGAACATGTGCCGGCTCTCGGCGAAGACCGAATTCTGGCTCCTGATCTGCGCATCGCCAGAGACCTGCTCTGGGACAGCCGCCTGCTCGACCATGTCAGCAAAGCTGTCGAAATCGTATAAGGAGCGCATGACATGACTGCTTCTGCAAAAATTAACGCTGACTTTATCATTCACAATCTTGCTTCGGCAGTTCTGTTTCCAGAGCCATACCGTGGTCATGGCACAAAGCCGGGTTGGCATACCGAAGAACTCAAAAACGCCAGTATCGCCGCTCGTGAAGGCGTTATCGTCTGGATCGGGCCATCGGCCAAGCTGAGCGATGAAGTGCAGATCGATGCTGCTGCCCGCTTTTTTAATGGTTGCGGTCTGACCGCGGTTCCGGGTTTTGTTGACTCACACACGCATCTTGTCTATGCCGGCGATCGCAGCGATGAATTTGAAATGCGCGTGCAGGGCCGGTCTTACCTCGATATTCTTGCTGCCGGCGGCGGAATTCTGCGGACAACCGAAGCCATACGCAATCTGCCTGAAGAACTGATCTTTGTCGAAGCCCTGGAAAGGGTCGAGCAGATCATGCAGACCGGCGTCACTACCATTGAGATAAAGACCGGTTACGGTCTCGATCTCGAAAACGAACTGAAAATGCTGCGGGTAATCGCTCGTCTGCGTGAAGAATCAATGATTAGAATCGTTCCTACCTTTATGGGAGCGCATGCGATTCCGGCTGACCGCCGTTCAGACCCCGAAGCTTTCGTCGATGAGATCTGCAACGTCTGGATACCAGAAGTTGCGCGCCAGGAACTGGCAATGTTCAACGACGTCTTTACCGAAAGCAAAGCATTTTCGGTCGAACAGTCACGACGAATTCTAAAAGCCGGTCTCGAACACGGTTTACGAGCCAAGATTCATGCCGACGAGGTCAATGTTCTCGGTGGCATCGACCTTGCGGTAGAACTGGGAGCGGTAAGCGCTGACCATCTGCTGATGACCGGCGACGAGGGCATTGCAAAACTCAAGAACAGCGGCGTAATACCGACCGTTCTGCCCGGTACTTCAACTTATCTGATGGAGTCGCATCACGCACCGGCGCGTAAGATGATCGAGGCTGGCCTGCCGCTGGCGATTGCCTCAGACCATAACCCTGGCAGCTGCCAGTTTCTCGGCGCGACGATAATACAGTCGCTGGCCATGCTGCAGCTCAGATTGAGCGCTTCTGAGGCGCTTATTGCCGCCACGCTTCATGCCGCACACGCACTTGGTTTCGGCGAACAGATCGGTGCCATAGAACCAGGCCGACGCATGGATCTGGCGCTGTTCGCAGGCGATTCTTTCCGACAGATCGGTTATCAGGCTGGCAGCAGTCGTGTCGAAGCTCTGGTGGTCGGCGGCGTAGTGGTCATTGACCGCATCTGAAGCAAAGTTACTGCAAGGGAGTCACAGCATGATTCTGGTACTGGATTCTGGAATGGAAGAAAAGCAGCAGCAGGACCTGTGCCTGAAGCTGCAGAAAAGAGGCTTTTATACCAGGCTGGTCAGCCAGTACGGCCAGCTTGTGCTGTCGATCGACGGCCCGGGCGAAGAAGACTGCGCACGCGAACTGAGCGGTGCCAAAGGCATTCTCGAAATAATCCCGGGTCGTTACTCTTATTTTCTGGCGTCTCGTCGCTGTCATCGCAAAAACTCACAGATACGTGCCGGAAGACCGGGAGGCAATGAAGTCGTTTTTGGTGGCGACGAAGCGGTTATGATCGGAGGCCCCTGTGCCATTGAGAGCGAAGAAGAGACGGTAAGTCTTGCGCGCAGAATCAGTGCCGCCGGCTGTCGTGTTTTCAGGGGAATGATCTTTAAACCCCGCTCATCACCTTATTCTTTTCAGGGCCTCGGGCGTGCCGGCATCGGAATTCTCGATAGAATAAAAGCAGAAACCGGCCTGCTTATTCTGACCGAGGTGCGCGATCAGCTAGAAGCTGAAATGGTTGTCGATCATGCCGACATCATTCAGGTGGGCACCCGTAATATGAGCAATTTTCAGCTGCTGCGGCATCTTGGTTCGATTCCAAGACCGGTTTTGCTGAAGCGCGGTATGGGATCGAGTATCGAAGAACTTCTGTGTGCTGCTGAGTATCTGCTGGCCCACGGCAACGCTGATGTCATACTGTGTGAGCGTGGTATCAGAACTTTTGAGCACTTCACCAGATTCAGTCTCGATATTGGTGCAGTTCCGGCGCTGAAAGAGCTTTCGCATCTGCCGGTGATCGTCGATCCCAGCCATGCCTGCGGACGCAACAGTCTGGTAGAGCCTCTCGCTCTGGCGGCCCTGGCGGCCGGCGCCGATGGCCTGATGCTTGAGGTTCATCAGCAGCCGGAGTCGTCGTTTTCTGACGGTGCCCAGTCAATAAATCCCGATGAATTCTGCAGATTGCTCGAGCGTGCCCGCAAGGTTACCGAAGCTGTGGGTAGAAAACTCGCCTGAATTATTGTTTGCCGAGAATTGCGTCGCGGCGCTTTTTCAGCTCGACTTCGGCCATTGCGATATATTCGCGGGCAACGATCAGGGTGGGAGCTTTTTCCAATGCGGTTTCCCATAATTTAATGGCTTCGCGAAACTTTTTCTGCTCAAACAGGTTCATTCCCTGAATCAGCAGCAGCTCAAAGTTTTCTGGGTCGGCAGCAGCAGCCTGAGTGAAATACTTCTCTGCTTCTTCATGACGGCCGAGGCGGCGATAGAGGTCGGCAAGATGAAATGAGGCGGTGGCCGGCGCCATTTCATAGGCTTTGAGCAGATCCTGCAGGCCATCTTCGGAGTTGCCCTGTGCTACCTTCATTTCGCCAAGGGCGATAAGGGCATCTTGATTATCAGGAAACCGGGTGGCAGTTTCGCTGAAAACCTTCTGCGCGTCTGCCAATTTCTGTTGTTGAATCATGGCATTGCCGACAGCGATGCGGAAGCGTGCGATTGCAGGATACTTTTCTGCCAGCCAGGTTGCGAGCTGCTGACATTCGCTGAATAGACCTGCCACAAACAATTTTTCGAGTATCGTGTCGGCAGTTTTTTCGTTGAAATCCAGTTCAAGACTTTTTTTGAAGCTGGCGGCAGCTTTATCATTCATTTTAAGTGCCAGCTGGGCGTTGCCAAGATCAAAATAGGCGTTGGCAGGGTTGAGGTGAGCGCCGGCGCAGCCTTCCATAATCGAAACGAAGGTTTTGAGGTCGTTGTTATTTTTTGCCGCATTTGCACGGTGAAACAATGTGCTGTTATGCGCTTCACGCGCCCCGAGCAGCACTGCCAGAATCGTTACGACAGCCAGCATCAAAGCGGGCACTCTGGTTTCTCTGGCGCGGCTGTGTATGAACTCGTAGCCCCGCTTAAAATCAAGGTTCCGTGCCACAAAAAGAAATAGTGCAACAGCGAGCAGGCCCTTGATCAAAGAACTGGCATCGTTCATGTCGTGTCTGTAATACATGCCGACAATCAGCAGTGTGGCAAGAGCCGCTTCGATATGGCTAATACGGCGATTCTGCCAGATATGCATCATGAGAAATCCGGCGATGAAGCCAAGTGAAAGCGAAATATTGCCGCCGAGATCGAATCCGAACAGCACCAGCATTATTACTGCCATTCCAGTCTGCAGCCATGAGATAGAATTGCTTAGAACTGCTGGCTGAACAATCTGACTGCCGTCTTTGTGAAACTCATTTTTGCGCAATGACGTCTGCAGAACGCCATTCGGGCAGGCACCGATGCAGATGTGGCATTTGATGCATTCCTGATTTTTTACATGGCCGAGAAGTCTGATTTCTTCGGCAACCTGCAGGCCCATCAGACAGGATGTTGTACACTCATTCTGGCAGTTTTCGCATGCTTTGGTCTGGCGGACCTTGTGTGGCGCCAGCTTTTCGAACCAGCTGAACCATAGTCTAAACGTGCATATGCAGCGGCAAAAGGCTCGTTCTCCAAAAAGAAAAATCAGAATGAAGCCGCTGGCCAGTGTTGTCATGCAGATCAGCATGATCGAGCGCGGCACGCCAGACCAGACCGGTGCTGCCGACGGGTTGAACGACAACTCGGTGGGAAACCCTGAATAAACCCAGTAAAGCACTACCTGGGCAATGATTATCAGAAACCATACCCAGGGTATTAGCTTTGAGTTGAGCTGAGCCATCAGCGGCTTTATGCCAAAGCGCCGCATGATGCCGGCAGCCAGATCCTGTGTGATCCCCCAATGGCAGAACCACCCGCAGAAAAGACCGCCAAAAAACAGGGCATGCACGAAGACAATTATCGTAAAAATCGTGCCGGCAGTTATTACGCCACTGCGCAGGGTGCCGAATAATTCTCCGAAGCCAAGGTGCCCGACGCTCTCATATCCCCAGTAATGCCAGAGAGCCGTGTGCAGAAAAAATAATACATATACCAGCAATAAGAGCAAGTTTCGATGCTTAGCCCAGAACATGGTTACCTCTGGTTTAAAATTTCGTCTGATTTGCAGTTCAATATCAACTATATAACAACCTGCCATGCATTAACAGCTGTAAGGAACTGTCGTTTCTGTACTGCATGAAGGAATCTGTCCTCTGTCTGGATACAATTTTATCTATCATTGTTTAAAGTATACACATCACATTGTACTTGTCCGATAGGTATGATAGGATTTCTCAGTTTATGACTGTTCTGCCGAGAGATCTTCGCACAGTTTTATCATAAAGAGGATTACCATGTCAGTTATTACCGGTATGACCACTACACAGATTCAGGCGCTTACTACAACGCAGATCAGGGATCTTGGCACAGCCGATTTTAAGGCGATGTCACCAGCTCAGATTGCAGCTCTGACCTCGGATCAGATCGATGCGATTGAAACCAGAGATCTTGTAATCCTCAGTTCCAGCCAGATTCAGGCGCTTCAGCTCTATAATGACAAGGGACTTCTTACTTTACAGGTGCAGGCCCTTACATCAACACAGATGAAGGCTCTCACCAGTACGCAGCTGGCGACGTTCGAAACAGAAGATTTTGCGGCAATCTCGACAACTCAGATCAAGGGAATCGATGGCTCAGATCTTGCAGCCCTTTCAGCAACTCTGACCGCGGTTTTCTCGCCTGAGCAATTCCAGGCGATGACTAACCTGCAGATTGCCGAGCTGACCAACGACCAGATCATAAGTTTAAATACCAGTCAGTTTGCCGCTCTGACATCGGCGCAGATTTCGGCACTGACGACCAGTCAGATCAAAGCGCTTACTGATACGCAGATTGTAAACCTCTCGACTGATCAGGTTAAGGGTTTGACTGCGAACCAGATCAAGGCGCTTGACAACGACCAAGTGGCTAAAATAGGGACAGACGACCTTGCCAAATTCACTGTCGCGCAGATAGCAGCCTTTACAAGCACTCAGATTCCAGCTTTGATACCGGATCAGATCGATGCTCTTTCGACCACGCAGATCAGAGCTCTGACAACCGCTCAGATTGGCGCACTGACTGATGCTCAGCTGGATGAATTTGAGACGGACGATAT
>Ga0209605_1004317_pt1 | contig 11754 bp, 10 predicted proteins | sample AD_UKC035_MetaG_FD_184408 | JGI IMG/M metagenome (GOLD analysis project Ga0209605, IMG submission 184408) | Active sludge microbial communities of municipal wastewater-treating anaerobic digesters from USA - AD_UKC035_MetaG (SPAdes) (version 2) | ecosystem: Engineered > Bioreactor > Anaerobic >...
CGCGAGGCGCGCCGAAGCGCCAGCGTAGGCGGGTGCAGTCGCAGGATCCATGCCTTGTTCTTTGCCGCGAATTGCTGCTACTCCATCTGCGCAATCGGTGCAATCGACGCAATCTGTGGATGCTTTTGGACGGCCAACGCTGTTTGGTGTCAGGTTCTCGAAAAGAGTTCGGCGGGAAGTGAGAAGCGTCTGGCCAGCAGGTCGGCATGCCGCCTGTTGATGCGGCGCTTTCCTGACAAGATTTCTGAAACGACGCCCTGACTTCCAATTTCAGCGAGATCAACCTGTTTCAGGCCGTGTTCGAGCATGAGATTGCGCAGCAGTTCATTTCCGGGTAATGCCGGGATCTGGTGGTGTTCAGCGTCGTAGTCTTCGATAAGCACTTCGAGAGTTTCGAGCAGACCGACCAGAGGGTGTTGAGAATCATCGTTCACCTGATCGGAAATATACTCCAGCGCCATTACCACCAGATCGTATTGCCGGCGCGTCCTGATGCGCGACAACGGGATATCTCTGGTGAGCCTCTTCCAGGCCGATACGAATTCATTGTCGAAACAGGCCGGTCTGGTGACACTATTCATTCTTCCATCTCCCTTTGTCGTATTCTGCGTGGGTCATGACGTGCCGAACATATACCCGGCCGCGATTGAAATGAATCCCGCAGATGATCCGGGAGTTTTATTTGAACCATGTTTGCATCGAGCTGAGGCTTTCTGGATGCCGATCGATGAAATCGCGCACCTTAGCCCAGCTGATAATACGCATTTATCTCGCTCCTTTGCTAATTATATCTCATTTTTGAGATATTTTCAAGCAGGTTTTGTCCTGAATCTGAATCCAAAACGGTTGTAAACGGCAAATTCACAGGTGTCACCTCCGATAACTGGGTGAAAGATATGTTCTCTGTTATCCCGCCTATTAATCAGCCGAAAAACGATTTGGGGAAAATATTTTTCGATATTTTCCAGCCGCTTAAGACGTATCCGCCGATTACACAGATAACCGCAGATTTTTTAAGAGAATTGCTTCTTGTCAATCTTCGGCATCCACGCAATAGAAGGGTTGCCATAGTCTGCATCAATCTGAGAATCGAGTTCTGCACATGGTTTATGTAAATTGTAAATTATTTTGACAATTTACATAAATATTGCTATTTTACTGTTATGATAAAGCGTACAGCTTATGCAAGTGTAATTGAAATGCTTAAAGGTTTCCCGGTAGCTACCATCACCGGGCCGAGACAGTCTGGTAAAACGACTCTTGCCAGAGCAGTCATGCCGGATCGGCCGTATTTTTCTCTTGAAGATCCCGATGTCAGAATGTTTGCACAAAGCGACCCAAGATCGTTTCTTGAAAGATTTCCTGACGGTGGAATCATAGACGAAGTACAACGGGTTCCCCAGCTTTTATCATATATTCAGACAATAGTCGACCGCGATGGCCGAACCGGTCTGTTCATTCTTACCGGCTCGCAACAGTTCGGTCTGATCTCTGATGTTACTCAGACCCTGGCTGGACGAACTGCTTTTCTTGAACTGCTGCCATTCGCGATAGATGAACTCGAAAACACAGACAAACTGCCCCCCTCTGTTGATGAAACCATCCTGACGGGCTTTTATCCGCCAATCTACGACCGCAATGTTTCACCTGCAATGTGGCTGGGTGCCTACGTGGCCTCCTATGTCGAGCGCGACGTCAGACAGTTGCTGAAAGTGCATGAGCTCGACGGCTTTCAACGATTCGTAAAACTCTGCGCCGGCCGCACCGGACAGATACTTAACCTTTCCTCTCTGGCAACCGATTGCGGCATAACTCACAACACGGCAAAGGCCTGGTTGTCGGTTATGCAGGCGAGCTATCTTGTCTTTCTGCTGCGCCCACACCATGCCAATTTTTCAAAACGCCTGATAAAATCACCAAAGCTCTATTTTTACGACACCGGCCTGGCCGCATGGCTTCTCGGTTTGCGCAAAGCAGATCAGGTCAGTACACATCCTTCGCGCGGTGCCCTTTTCGAAACCCTTGTCGTTTCAGATATGATGAAAAACTTCATGAACCATGGGGAAGCTGCCAGCCTTTATTTCTGGCGCGACAGCAATGGTAATGAAGTCGATGTGATAGTTGAAGCCGGTGGCAAGCTCAACCCGATTGAAATAAAGTCAGGGAAAACGCTTGCCGACGATTTTTTTATCAACCTCGAACGATGGTGCAGGCTGGCCGGCAAAAGTGCCGGAACTCCAATGCTGATTTATGCCGGCGACCAGCATCTTAAGCATAAAAACATAATAGTCAGCAGCTGGAAACATTTCAAACCTGCAGATTTCTGACATCAGCACATTTCAAGCCTGTCCGCAGATTGCTCAGATGACCGCAGATTTTTTTTTGAGAGATTTGCTGTCAACAGTGATTTCTGTGTAGGGGTTCAACATGTTGAACCCCTACGCTTCGCGCAGAATGCCGACAAGTGGCAAAAACCAGTCATCCTGCGCGAGGCGCGCCGAAGCGCCAGCGTAGGCGGGCGCAGTCGCAGGATCCATGCCTTACTTCCCACCGGGAAGTGTTACTTCCGCAGATAAATCAGATTAAATACAAGCAGGCGTTCAAGAGTTAACCGCAGATTACACAGATGATCGCAGATTAAAGAAAAGTGGCCTTAAGCAAAAAATTCTCTTTCCATCTGTTTAATCGGAGAAATCTGCGGATGTTTTCGGCATTTAATCTGAGAAAGTCGGTGGATGCTCTCTGGGTCTGCAGTGTCGGTGGTGAGCTTTAAAAGGGCGACTGGTGCGGGCAGCGGGTTTTTCTTTACCTGGTGGGCGGAGCGTGTTATTCTTCTGAATGTCGTGCGTTGTCGCATGGAATCAGATATACAACGAGGTGTGATATGAAGACTTTGATTGAACCTTTCAAAATCAAGATGGTCGAGCCGATTCGCCAGACTACCGAAAAACAGCGCGTGCAGCTGCTGAAAGAGGCTTTTTATAACCCGTTTCTGATCAAGGCTGACAACGTTCTTCTCGATTTTCTTACTGACAGCGGAACCGGCGCCATGAGTGACAAACAGTGGGGAGCGATGCTTACCGGTGACGAAGCCTATGCCGGCAGCAAGAGCTTTTACAATTTCGAAAGCACGGTACAGAAGATTACCGGTTTCAAGCATATCATTCCGACGCATCAGGGCCGCGCCGCCGAAAAGATTCTGTTTACGACCGCCCTCAAAAAAGGCGATTGCGTTCCCAATAATACGCATTTCGACACGACCCGCGCCAATGTCGAGTATCAGGGCGCCGAAGCCGTCGATCTCGTCATTCCCGAAGGCAAGCAGCCGGCGCTGATACACCCGTTCAAGGGCAACATCGACCTGGCCAAACTCGAAGAATTTCTCAAAAAGAACCACAAAAAGGTGCCGCTCGGTATGATGACGGTCACCAACAATTCGGGCGGCGGGCAGCCGGTTTCGATGGAAAACATCAGGGCTGCCGCGAAGATTTACAAAAAATACAAGGTGCCGTTCTTCATCGACGCCTGTCGCTTTGCCGAAAATGCCTATTTCATCAAGATCCGCGAGAAGGGCTACGAAAAGAAGACACCGCTCGAAATCGCGCAGGAAATGTTTTCTTATGCCGACGGCTGCACGATGAGCGCCAAAAAGGACGGCATGGTAAATATCGGCGGCTTCCTGGCCATGAACGACGGCGAGCTCGCCGCCAGCTGCCGCAATCTGCTTATTCTCACTGAAGGCTTTCCGAGCTACGGCGGGCTGGCCGGCCGCGATCTCGATGCGCTGGCCGTTGGCCTGATGGAAGCGCTCGACGAAGACTATCTGCGCTATCGCGTGCGCACTGCCGAATACATGGGTGAGCGCCTGCTCGCCGCCGGCATCGGCATTATCCGCCCGACCGGCGGTCACGCGGTGTACATCGATGCGAAGTCCGTTTATCCGAATATTCCGGCCGAACAGTATCCGGGCCAGGTGCTCTGTTGCGAACTCTATCGCACCGGTGGCATCCGCGGCGTCGAAATCGGCACCGTCATGTTCGGCAAAAAAGACAAGAAGACCGGCAAGGAGATCCCGGCCGCGATGGAACTCGTGCGCCTCGCCTTCCCGCGCCGGGTTTATACCCAGAGCCATTTCGACTACGCCGTCGAAGCGATCATCGAAACCTATCAGCAGCGCAAAAAGGCGAAAGGTTTAAAAATCGTCTGGGAAGCGCCTTTCCTGCGCCACTTCACCGCCCGCTTCGCGCCGGTGAAATAGCAACACAGGCATTGTGGACGGCTAACGGTCTGGCGGTAAGGAAACTCTTATCAGTAAAGGTTCAGTTGTCCACGTTATACCCGAATTCGATGCCTTCCATGATGTTCTTCTTAATGAATTCGTAACGGTCCGGGTGGGTGGTTTTCATCTGGGGGCCGATCTGCCAGTAAGTTCTGACTGATTCGCTGATATCTTCTTCGGGACTGACATTGCCATAAGAAGATGTGGATGGCGGATTCACCTGGCCGCTGGTCCAGAATTGCTGTTTCCATGCGTTTGTCACGGCAGGATTTTTGGCGCTGAAGTTGTGGGCCATTTCGTGGATAAACGGGCCCTTGAATGATCTGCCGGTTACAGAGCAGTCGGCGAGGTAGACCCCGCCACGAAGGTCACACCATCCAAGGGCGCCTGGCACAGTGTTGTCATTTTCGCGAACGAACTTTGTAGTGCAGTTTCTGAAACCCATCGGGAGGGTGCGGAGGATGGCGTTTGCCTCATCTTTCTGGGCCTGAGTCCATGATGAGGAACCGTTGATGGCTTGATGGTTTCCTATCAGGCCGGTGGAATTGACTTGCATGTCAGCGCCAGTTCCAGTGCCGGTTCCTGTACTTGTGCCAGTATTAGTGGCAGTGTTTGTGCTGGTGCTGGTGCTGGTGGCAGTTCCAGTTCCAGTGCCTGTGGCTGTGCCGGTGTTCGTTCCTGTGTTCGTGCTCGTGCTCGTGCTCGTGTTCGTGGCAGTTGCGGTTCCAGTTCCAGTTCCGGTAGGGGGCGTCACTTTTTTGCAGGTTACAATCTTTATTTTGCTTAAATCGATCTGAATACCGGTCATTTTGGCGGTGAGTATTCTCACCAGGCCGCTGATAATATCCTGTATTTTTTCTTCAGTTCTGACTTCGGAGTTGTCGATGAGCTTCTGGTCTGGCAGGTCAACTGGCGTGTCGGCAAATATATCTACCGATTCGCCGGCTAAATATGGGTCCTGCTCGTTTTCAACCTGTGATAAAGCAGAATCTTTTGCCTGATAGATGGTTTCGAAATAGCTGCCGCTCTGCGCTACTGAGTATGCAGGCAGTCCGATCAGCATGATTGCAGCCAAAGCCAAAATTATAACAGGTTGTCGGTACATATTTCTCCTCCGACTGTATTATCTGTACTTAATTATACAGATGAATCGAAATCAGGTCTAATCATATTCCGAAATGATTCTGAAATTTTACTTTGTGCTACAAAAGCTTCAGGCCTCGCTACAAAATTCAATGATCGTCTATATAACAGAGGCGTTTCCTGTTTCATTGCGCTGTCTTTTATACTCTGATAGAATGGGATATGGATCGTATAACCCGCCGAAACCGCATCAAAGAGCTTGAAAAAGAGCTGGCCTACAAAGAATCCCAGTTCTGGGAAGACTCGCCTTATCACGACATGAAAATCGGCATGATCAGGCGCGAACTCGCCGAACTCAAAGCCGCAGACGAAAAAGATCCCGGCTGAGCGTTCGGCTCTTCAAACTCTGCCTTGGAGAATGTCTGCCGGTATATTGCCGGGCAGGCATTTCTGTTCGCTTAAAATCCGGCAGCGTCTGGTGAATTTTTCAGCAATTTATTGTACGCCGGAGAAATCTTGGTGGAAAAGCCTGCGTAGCGAAAGCTTAGGCAAAAACTACACTCTGGCATGATAAATGCGTTGCGATGCAACGTCATATAGTGAACGTAATTGAAACGGAGCATAGTTATGCACAGACGTAGATTAAATATAAGCTTGCTGCTGGTTGTGGTAATCTGCCAGTTTTTTGTTGCAGTCGTCACTTCCGCCGCTACTGAAAACCTTAAAACTGCAATAGCACGGGTGACGACGGCTCAGGCCGACTCTTTCAGCCAGATTGCCGCAGACATTACAACGCTGATACCCGACCCTGATTCTACGGTAAAAGCAGCCGATGCCGGAGATCCTGAGCTCAAAAAAGCTTTTCATTATGTGCACCGCATCTATACAGATCATTTCAGCAAAACGCTCCCCCGGATAAGTTGGACAAGTGAAAATGCCTTTGCTGATGAATTCTTTGTAGAGTTTTTCGCGCCTGAAGACAATCAACCCGCGCATATGGAGAAGCTCGCTAAAATTGCCGACCGCCTCAAGCCGCATTTTTCCAGAAAAAATCTGCAGGTAAAACCCGGCGTGCTTTCGGGCGGCGGCATCATCGGCTTTGCCAAAGGCGGCGAATGGGTCGTGCTGACCGACGAAATCGCCGACTGGCCGACTGATCAGGTTGCGGCGATAATGGCCCATGAAATCTCCCACCTGCAGAAGCGCGATTTCGTGAAAATAATGCTGATCCGCCAGCTGAACGGTGAGCTGGTCAAACTTTTCCCCGAAAACAGCCGTGCCGGATACAAGAAGATTCTCGACCTGTTCGCAGCCAGATGGCAGAGATACAGCGAATATGAGGCCGATGCCCAGGCAGTACAGTTGATGAAAAAAGCCGGTTTCGACCCGGCCGGCATGTTACAGGTGCTGAAGCGCCTCGCCGACGAAAGTGAGTCCTCAGCCAATTACCTTTACAGAGAGCATCCCTCTACCGCCCAACGCTCTGCCGCCGTAAAAAGACTCCTTAAATAAAAGAGTCACTTCTTTAAGTATCTCGATCATGCCGAAGTCTCCGGCCATTAATTTTACCGATAGAAAATGGTATTGAAAAGTTCGCTTAAATCTGTCATTGCGAGGAGCTTAGCGACGAAGCGTATGCCGAAGGCATCACATTTGCGCACCATTCCTGTGGCGCAAATGCATAAGGCCATCCGTGGCCAAAAAGCCCAGCTCTGAGGCTGATCTCATTGTCTTGAGTAATTTCATTGAGCTTTTGTAGATCAATATAAAAACTGGTAATGATTATTACCAGTTATGGCCTGAAGTGGCAGGAAAAATTACTGGTTTTGGTTGCGGCTGATACAGACAGCACAATTGCGATATTGCGGCGGTGGCGAGTTGCCAGGTCGCATCAGTCGTCTTCGAGAATCGTGTTGCGCCTGCGGATGAACAGGATCAGAATGCCGATGCCGAAAAGAAACATCAAAGCCGGGCCGATGAGCGATGGTTCGACCATGGTTTCACTGGTATCCTGCGGGTTGACGTGCGCGGTGAGGCCGTCGCGCTGGTAGCTGCCCAGGGTCGACAGTCGCTGCTTTTCAATCTCGGCTGGCGTTGGCTGGTCGTCGCCGAAGCGGGTCGAGCGCAGAAAACTGCCGGAAATCGACTTTCCCTCATAAGATCCGGTGAAGTGCAGCCTGACGTCGATCGACCAGGTCTTTTCGCCGGTTTCAGAATCTTCGTCGTAGCTGCTGTGCGCCTCTGATCCGCTGATGACTATCGGCACCTCGGGCCAGCCAAGAGCCTGACGGTTCTTGTGAAACATGCTGGCGCCGATGCCTATGATCATCAAGGGGAACATCAACAGAAATATTCTGGTAAAAGCAAGCATGCAACCGCCATTTCTGCCCAGACTGCACGCACTTCTCATGGGATGACTCCTAACCTTTGCTGCTGCCGCCGGTGATGCCGGCGACATAGGCGCGCTGCGCCAGCATGAAGACGATGAGCGAGGGAAGGGCGGTGACGACGCCGCCTGCCAGCAGCATGCCCCAGCTGCCAAAATGCTGCGACGTCAACGAAACCAGCGCGACCGGCAGCGTGAACATCGGCTCGTCCTGCATGATGACCAGCGGGTAAAGGAACTGGTCCCAGGTGTAGATGAAACTGGTCACCGCCAGACTCGCCAGTATCGGGCGGCAGAGAGGCAGGGCGATGTGGATGAACAGATCGATGTCGCTGCAGCCGTCGGTTCTGGCGGCATCGAAGATCTCGTCGGGCAGGTCGCGCATGAACTGGCGGACCGCAAAAATGCCGAACGCGTGCGCGCAGCCGGGCAATATCAGGCCGGCAAACGAATTGAGCAGGCCCAGCGATTTGACGATTATGAACACCGGTATCATGATGACCTGGCCGGGCACCATCATCGCCAGTATCAGCATGGTGAACAGACGGTCGCGCCCCGGAAAGACCATGCGCGCAAACGCGAAAGCCGCCAGAGAATTGAGCAGCAGCGACAGAAAAGTGTAGCCGAACGCATGTATCATGCTGTTCATGACGAAGCGGGATATATCACCGACACTCATCAGCTGCCGGAAGGACTCCAGCGACCAGTTCTGCGGCAGATAGCGCGAGCCTTCTACTGCGGTCAGGGGGGACGGCGCCAGCGCCTCGGCCGACATGAAGATGAACGGCAGCATGGTTATCGCCAGCGTACAGACGAGAAAGCTGAAAAACAGAACTTCTTTGAACAGGCGGTTGCGGGTGTGTACAGTCATCGTCCGTTCTCCTGTCAGCTGAGTTTCTGGCGTAAGTGTCTCTGCCAGAGGTTGAAGATGAAGAAAAAGACGAAGAGAACGGTGATCACCGACGAGGCATAACCCAGCTGAAAAGAGCCGAAGGCACGGTTATATGAAAAGAGCAGCAGCGACATGGTCGCATCTTTTGGTCCACCACCAGTCAGAACATAGGGCTCGATGAAAAACTGAATGTTGGCGACGATTATGCCGACGGCAACCGCAAACAGCGTGCCGCGCAGGCCGGGCAGGGTGACATGGCGAAATTCGTGCCAGCGACTGCCGCCATCGATGCGCACCGACTCGTAAAGCTCGCGGTTGATCAGCTCGAGCCCGGCCATAATGATCAGCATGCTCAGCCCGTAACTGCGCCAGACCGAAAAGATGATCAGCGAAGGCAGCGCCAGGTCGGGGTCGCCAAGCCAGTTGAGCGGGCCGATTCCCAGCCAGTTGATGGCGAGGTTGAGCGGGCTCTGCTGGCAGTAAAGCCAGCGCCAGGTCACTGCCGACGCTACCATGGTAATTACCGACGGCAGAAACAGTCCGGTGGCCAGCAGCGTTCGCTTCCAGCCGCGAAAGCGGTTTATCGCCAGAGCCAGCGTCAGTGCGATCAACAGGTTGGCAGGAACGCCGACCAGCAGGTAAATCAGGGTATTTTTCACGCTTCTCCAGAAGATTTCATCCTGGTAAAGGCGCAGATAATTGGCGGAACCGGTAAACAGCGCCCGGGTCGGATCGGTTATATTGGCGGCTCCGAGATCGGTAAAGCTGGCGGCAAAGGCCACGCAGAGCGGCAGCAGCCGGAATATCAGCATGACCGCCATGGCCGGAACCAGAAACAGGGCGACAGTTCGCAATGGCGTGCTGGTGAGCGCTTTTATCGACTGTTGCCGGCCGATGCCCAAAAAAATGTAAGCCGACAGCAGAATTATCGGGAACAGAGTCAGAGCTACCCAGTAAAGCCCGCCGGCTTGCGGCCGACCGGCCGCATCACGCTCGGCGATTACTTCTGCCATGACCGCGTTCATCTGTCTGACAAATGTCTTCACGTCATCGTCACTTTCCATGAAAGCGTCATACTGGCGATAGAAACGATCCCAGAAGATGCTCCATTCTCGATCTGCCGGCGGCAGACGGGTGTCTGCGAGCTGCTCGCGGAAAACCTGCATGACCGGGTCGTCGATCAGCTGCGGTGTTTCCATGGCCCGGCGGTTCGCCGGAAGATCGTTCGAAATCTCATACCACTCAGCCTGAATCTCCGGCCGGCTCAAAAACAAAATGAATTTGCGGCCGATTTCTTTGTGGCGGGATTCTTTGAATTGAACGAGATTGGAGCCGCCAATGAAAGAGGTGCGCGTTTTGTTTTCCGGCATCGGCGCCATGCCCCAGGCATTCTTGAGTCGATGCTGGTTCTTCTTGAGGTCTGCGGCCATCCAGGGGCCGGAGATCGCTACCTCATAGCGACCCAGATCGAATTCAGTTATGTAATCGATGCCAGAATCATGAGGTTTGCCGAGGAACCCGGCCTGGCGCAGGCTGCGCTCGTAACCGATCGCTTCGGCCATCTTCGCCGCATCAAAAGGCGGCGCTCCATTCTGCAGGGGCATAAAATCGCCGCCGGCCTGCCAGTAGAACATTTCGAAGGTGAACCCCTGCAGGCTGCAGAAATAGCCGATTTCGTCGCCGGCCGCGCGTTTTGCCGCAGTAACCTGCTGCCCCAGCTTGAAAAATTCTTCCCAGGTCTGCGGAAACTGCTGCCAGCCGAAGCGGTCGAGATACTCGCGTCTAAAATAAACCACTCTGGTGTCGACATACCAGGGCATGCCGTAATACTGGCCGTCATAGGTGCAGGTCTTGAGCGATTCGCTGAAAAAATCTTCCGCCCGCAGGTCGCCCGAGTCGAACATCGGCTGCAGGCTTTCGAGCGCACCCATTGCATGAAAATCTCGCATCATGGTCGTGCCCATCTGGCAGACGTCCGGCGGAGTGCCGCCGAGAAAGGCTGTCACCAGTTTCTCGTAAGAACCGCCCCATGAAAGAGCCTGTATGCGTACTTTGACGCCGGGGTTTTCGTATTCGAAGCGCCGCGCCATTTTGGGCAGCTTTTCAGCCTCGCCGCCCATGCCCCATACGCGCAGGGTAACCTCTTCGGCATGACCGGCATGGCCGATCAGCAGCATGATCAGCAGAAAAACGCAAAGCGCGATATTTCCTGTCCGCAATTCACGGTCAAAAACCTTTGTCACCAGCTGGCACCGCCGCCGCCACCGGAAGACCTCCCGCCCCCGCCTCCGCCCCCGCCAAACCCGCGCGAACGGCTTGAACTCGAGCTTTTTGTTTTTCGCGGAATCGTGTAGGTGCTGACCCGGTGATACCCGCAATGGTCGCAATGTTCTGTCTTTTCGCCGAGCCCTGATGAAGAGTAAGTTGCGTAATGCAGCGTTCTGGTGTGAACATTCATATACTTGTTGCAGCGCGGGCAGATATGGGAAAACAGCCAGAGGAAACTGATCAGTGACACGCCGCCACTGCCCGAAGCCACCTGGTCAAGCGGATCGTCGACTATATTGAAGGCTTTGCTGGCTACAAATGCAATAATAAAACCTGTCAGCAGCATGAAGAGAATGAACAGCCAGGGACTTACCAGCAGCTTGCCGCTGCTGAAAGTCGTGTAGTAATAAAAAATGCCGGCGGCGATCCACAATCCCATGCAGACGTAGATGACAAAGCGAACCGCCGGGCTTTTGAGCGGACTGCTGTAACTGGAAGACCCTCTGTAAGAGGATGACCCTGAACTGCCAGATGACCCTGAGCTGCTGCCAGAGGTTGTTGAGCTGCTCCGGTAGTTATTGCTGCCCTGGCTTGAACTGCTTTGGCTCTGGCCTGGCAGCGCTTCACCAGTAGAAGAGCTGCTTGAAGCCCCCCCGGCTTCTTCAAAGCGCCTGATTTCGGCGGCGACTTCGCGCGCTGCCATGAAGACGCCCTGCGCCGGTCTGCCGGCACGCATTTCCGGCACGACATTGATCGTCAGCAGGTCTGTGCAGAAAGCTTCTGAAAACTTGTGTTTATATCGGGTGCCGGGTTTGATCTCGACGCGGCGGTCGTCGATGGCGAACA
>Ga0209605_1004318_pt1 | contig 11754 bp, 26 predicted proteins | sample AD_UKC035_MetaG_FD_184408 | JGI IMG/M metagenome (GOLD analysis project Ga0209605, IMG submission 184408) | Active sludge microbial communities of municipal wastewater-treating anaerobic digesters from USA - AD_UKC035_MetaG (SPAdes) (version 2) | ecosystem: Engineered > Bioreactor > Anaerobic >...
GCGGAACCGTACTTGACCCGTTCATGGGCAGCGGATCCACCGGAAAGGCAGCAGTGCTCGAAGGCTTTGAGTTCATAGGCATCGAGCGTGAGGCCGAGTACGTGGCTATTGCCGAAGCGCGGATCGCGGAGGCCCAAAGGCAATTAGGCTTGTTCGCATGAGTTCACAGGCCATTGGTCAGCGGTTCAGGGTCAGCCGAGGCGGTTGCTGGCAATGCGGTTCGGATTGCCGCTGCCGGTTGGCCGAAGTGCTGACGTTCTCTTCGGTGGCGTACAACGGACAAGTGTATGCGGCGTTGGCTCTGCAATGCCGTATAGCGGTTGTTGTACGCCGTCTTTTTCATCTCTGAACCTCTGACCAATGGACATGAATTACATACTGGTGATGTTCCCATACCCAAGTGGTGATGGGCTGCACATCGGCCATGCTTACAATTACGCGGTAATGGACACCTACTGCCGATGGCTGCGGCTGATGGGTGAAGAGGTGTTCCAGCCATTCGGTTATGATGCTTTCGGCTTGCCTGCTGAGAACTATGCGCGGAAGGTTGGGCGCGACCCCGCCGATGTGACCCGCGAGAACATCGAACGGTTCCGGGCGCAGATGAATGGCCTTCGTACACAATATGATGAGAGGTTGGTTACCAGTGATCCATCCTACCAGAAGTGGACGAAGTGGCTGTTCTTGCAACTGAAGGATCGCGGGCTGGCATACAAGGCGGAGCGTCCCGAACCCTATTGCCCATCATGCGAAACGGTGCTGGCCAAGGCTCAGGTAAACGACAGGCGATGTGAGCGATGTGGGTCCGAGTTGGAACAACGCTCGATGCCGCAGTGGTTCTTTCGCATCACCGACTACAAGGATCGCCTGATGGCAGGACTGGATACGGTGGATTATCCCGACAGCACCAAGGCCCAGCAGCGGCACTGGCTGGAAAATCTGACCGATTGGTGCGTGAGCAGGCAGCGCAAGTGGGGATGCCCAATTCCCATCGAGGGCGAGGACGACACACTGGATACTTTCGTTGACAGCAGCTTTTACTACGTGCGGTACTGCGACCCGACTAACAATGAACGGCTGTGCGCCCCTGACAAGTACCGACAAGTGGATCTGTGTGTTGGCGGTCCTGAACACGCCTGTGCGCACCTGATCTATGCCCGCTTCATCCACTACTTCCTGCACGACATCGGCACAGTGCCGGTGGAAGAGCCGTTCAAGCGTGTGATCCACCAAGGAATGATCACGCGCAATGGAGCCAAGATGAGCAAGAGTACAGGCAACGTGGTCAGCCCAAGCGACTATGAGGCTGACGAGCTTCGCATGTGCCTGATGTTCATCGGTCCATACACCGAGGGCGGCGACTGGAATGAAGGGGGTATCAAGGGTGTCTCGAAGCTCCTGCGCAGGATGCGTGCGTGGCTGAGTGATACAGGGGCGGACGTAATTGACGTGAGTGGATTGCGGCAGCAGATGGACCGAAGGGTCCGCTCGATGCAGTTCAACACAGCAGTGAGTGACTGGATGAAGTTCTACAACAGCAACAAGTCAAAGCGCCCAACGCCCGGATCAGCGAAAGCTATTCGCAACATGCTGGAGTGCTTTGCGCCGTCAGCATGAGCACCACCAACGACGAGCAGGAGCGCCGTAGCAGGCTGCTGGCCGACATGATGCACGATGATGCCAAGGATGGGCTGTATGACGAGCAGCCCAAGCGGGAGCCGCTGTTAAGTGATGACACCATTCGAGAGCTTGCCTTTCTCCACTGTCCAGATAACCCTATCGAATACGCGGATGGCATGAAACATGTGCTCGACATTGTTCATTTCAAGATCGCCAGCGGGGAGTTGATGGTAGTGAAGACGGCAACGGCAACAAAAAGCGAGATGAAGCAGGAGTCATGGGGCTATGTCATGACTTGCGATGATTGTGGCGCATGGGCCTATCACATGGATTTCTGCCCCGGCTGCGGCAGCAAGATCGTAGAGTGAGAATCAACTTGCACGGGTCAGAAAGAGTTCTTATATTTGACCCGACTTAGGAGGCCACTGCTTTCATTCAGATCCGCCCATAACGGGACCGCCTCGGATCACGACTTCGCCACCTTCGGGTGGCGTTGTTGGTTTTGTGGGAAATAGTTAGTACCTTTGGCGCCATGGTCGCATCACTCCCAGCAAAAGAGCACATTGAGGCGCTTGAGTCCTCCGGGTTGGTTACCGTGCGCCCGCACAACACGCTACCGCTGCGGATAGTGAACTACACGCCACAGGCCCAATACTCTCGCGCATGGACACCTGAACTGCTCCAGTGCCGTGGCCTGATATTCGACCACGAGTGGAATCTGGTCGCTCGCCCCTTCCCGAAGTTCTTTAACTACGAGGAGCACATCGGCGATGAGCCGGTTGCTGGCCCGCTTCCCAGCGGATTCTTCACAGCCACCGACAAGCTGGATGGCTCCCTCGGTATCCTGTGGCGATGGAATGGACACGTAGGCATCGCCACTCGTGGGTCATTCCACTCGGAGCAGGCTGAGGAGGGGTCCAAAATGCTGAGAGATCAGTACACGGCACGCGATATAGCTGCATTCGGTGAATGCACCCACCTGTTTGAGATCATCTATCCAGCCAACCGCATCGTGGTGGATTACGGAGGGCTGCGCAAGCTGGCATATCTGGGATCCATCAACAAGGCCACGGGTGCCGACGAATGGCACGGAGAGGTGTTCGGTGGAGAAGCCGCAGTCCAGATGACGCTCGACGAGCTTATGGTCCCACGGAAGAACGCGGAGGGATATGTGCTGCGCTATGAGAACGGGCAGCGCGTGAAGATCAAGCACGAGGAGTACGTGAATCTTCATCGCATAGTCACCGGCCTGTCAACCACCAGTATCTGGGAGCACCTATCGTCAGGCGGGAGCATCAAAGACCTGCTGGATCCACTGCCGGATGAGTGGATGAAGTGGGCAGAGAAGGAGGCGATCGAAATGATCGAGTCGCATAACGACGTGCTTATGGAGGCAACTACGCACTATTCAGATATAGTGCGTATGCTTGAAGCCGCTGGAGATACGTCTCGAAAGGAGTTCGCCCTTCTGGCCAAGGCCGAGTCATACAACCCAAGCCTCCTGTTCATGCTGCTGGACGGAAACATGGATAGGCTGAACGAGGCTGCGTGGAAGGCTGTGAAGCCAGAGCGCAAAACACCAACAACCGGAGAGGAATGCTGACCATAACAATGACAAAGGGCCTGCCGGGGTCCGGAAAAAGCACTTGGGCCAAGGAGCGTGTGGCCGAGAGCAACTGTGGCATCGTCCGTGTGAATAAGGACGACCTGAGGGCTATGCTCCACGCCGGAAAGTGGAGTAAGGGGAACGAGGAAATGGTGCTGCGCGTGCGCGACAGCATCGTTCGCATGGCCCTGATGGATGGCAAGCACGTCATCATTGATGACACCAACTTCGAGCCCAAGCACTACGATGCCATGAAGGCGATCGTCGGAGAAATGCGTGCGATCGGGAGGCCGTGCGTCATCGAAGAGAGGTTCTTCGACACGCCTATCGAGGAGTGTATCAAGCGCGACAATGCCAGACCGAACGGCGTCGGAGAGACGGTCATCCGGTCGATGTATAACAAGTATCTGAAGCCGCGCACAGAAGAGTGGACACCAGCCAAACAGGATCCATCCCTGCCGCGCTGCATCATCGTGGACATTGATGGAACGCTCGCCAAGATGAAGGATCGGGGTCCGTTCGAGTGGGACAAGGTTGGTCAGGACGAGGTTCACGAGGATATATCTCAGCTTGCGACAGAACTCTGCCAGTCCCGCGCCATCATACTGCTGTCTGGCAGGGATGAGGCGTGCAGGCCGCAGACCGAACGGTGGCTTGCTGACAGGTTCGGATATTCCGCGCTACTCATGCGACCTGCTGGCAACATCGAGAAGGACTCGATCATCAAGGAGCGACTATATCGCGAGCACATCGAGGGTAAGTACTACGTGGATTTCGTTCTGGACGACAGGAATCAGGTCGTGCAGATGTGGAGGTCGCTCGGCCTTCGATGCCTGCAAGTAGCGGACGGTGATTTTTGACCGCGCTTGCGCAGGTGTAATATAGTTAGTACCTTTGCTGGCATGAGCAAGAACAGAGAGATCAGGTTCCGATTCTGGGATCACGACGACGCCTACTACATGGACAGAAACGAGGCCAGCGAGAACATCCAGTCAACCATCGACTCCCTGAACAACAAACTGATCATTGCCCAGCGCGATGTAAGGAAGATGGGCGACTACGTCAACCTACCATGGCTGATCCGCATATTCACCAAGGCGCCGAAGCTGTAACAAATAATCACTACCTTTGTACCCATGAGCAAATCGCGCACGATCAATGACAAGGTGGCCATGGTGGTCAAGAACCTGTTCGATGGCCTCCACTATGTGATGGTGGGGAATCCAGTCACCCCATGGACTTGGTGTATTGAGGGCGGGAGTAGGCATAGCCTTGAAGAAGCCATGGAGGCGGCGGATGCCATCAATGCGAAAGACAGGCGATTCGCTATCGTGGATACCGGCAGTGGTATCGTCAAGGTCTATTCGGGCGGAAAGACCACTCTCGGAAATGGAGACGAGGCCCCCGAGGACATCAAGAGGGAGGCGTGGCAGTTTCTTAACGGACTAACAGCGGTTCGTGGATAACAACAACCAACCATGACACACTTCGACATCATCTGCGTGGATGATCCAGAGATGGAAAGACTCTGGAAGGGGGCATACGACGCCATCACGGCCCTAGAGGACTACGCAAACAAGTTCTGAGATGTTCCACCTCGCATTCGAGAATATCGGCCCACACTACTCGGTCACATCCCCCAATGGCAAGACCATTGGACACCTTCACCAACTGGATGACGGGTTCTTCTATTTCTTCCCAGAGGGCCTTCGCGGCGGCGCATGGGACGCATGGTGGATGAGGGAGATAGCTGACAAGCTGGATGAGCTAAACAAGCCATGGGTGGAGCAGATCGAAAAAGACCTTGGTGGCGAGCTTTAGCATAAGAATCTAGGTTTTGGGATTAGAGAAGATAGTGGTCGTGGGGGTTTTGGGAAACACTCTGGGCTTTAGGGACAGTCCTCCCCACATAGCCCCCTCCCCCTCTCGAAAGGAGAAACGCGCACGCGCACCCGCGACCCGAACGGCCAAAGGGGGTCCCAAGCGCCAGCGCACCACATAGGGCCGATCCCTTGGCCATTGGCCGGGCAGTTTTGCCACCATGCCCGGACGTGGATCGCTCTAGTTTGGAAAGGGCCACGCACCACGTAGTCGGGCGAAGGAAAGCCCAACCGTTCGTCACACTATCAACCGTTCGTCACAAGGTGCGAACTAATGTAGATGGATCGCCGTATCATTGTGCAAACCTTAACACGAACGCAAGATGAAACCGACGCACGTAGTGTTCACCCGCAACTGGTGGAAGCACAACCCGGAATGGCCGGACGGAAGGGAGCCGGACGGATACGGAAACCCGCGCACCATCACAAAGGCGTGGAGCGAAGAACAAGCGCGGGAGATCTGTGCAAGGTGGAACGCAACGCACAAGGAAGGCAAGCTATCTCGCCGGGCTGAATACCGAGCCATCTAGCCCGCCACACCCCGCAAGGCTTGGCCCCGCTCAAAAGGCGGGGCTTGCCTTTGTTGGCACCGGTACTACCGTGGATCGGGTACTACCCGCTATCTTTGTGGAATGAGGCAACCGAAGTATCAGCTACGCATGGACGCGGACCTATTGCGTAGGTTGACCGAAGCGGGTACTACCCGCGTCCGCGAAGTGCTTGAACAGGCGTTCCCGGTACTACCCAAGGAAGGGACGGGTACTACCCGACCACGTAGCGCACCCCAGCTGGTACTACCGGAAGACGGCGCGGGTACTACCCGCAAGGTCGGTACTACCGACACGGGTACTACCGGGGAGGGTTCCACGGCGAGCGGTACTACCGGGCCGGTACTACCCGTTGTGGTCAAGCCCGTGCCACCCTGGCGAGCGAAGTTGGAGGAACAGCGCGACAAATTGGCGAAGGCCAAGGCCGAAAAGGACGCGGCAAGGTCAGCGGCAGAGCGGGCTGGAAAGTTGGTGTAATGTTTTCTATACGGGGCTGAAAGCCTCGTGGCTGTAGGGAAAGGTGTTAGCGAAAATTCGCTGGGGGCGAAAGTCTTTGGGCTTTCTACTTACAATCCACCCCCACACCCACACTACCAAACCACCACACGCACGCGCCTACACGCACGCACACGCGCACGAGGGGCTATCTTTGACCACATGCGACGAATGGATAAGCGGGTGATCCGCAAGCGCTCCTACCTATGGACACTGCCCGACCTTGCACAGCGGCTAGGCTGCACGGAGGCGGATATATTGGAGCTAGAGGAACGGCCCATGTCCGAACTGTTGCTGCGCTACCTTGCCGCTGTTGGGTATCAGCCTGCCTTTTATCCACGTAGGCGGATGCCTGTTGATAACTTTCTCGAAGATCCACAAACGGGTGATGGTCAGTGACTTAGCCCGTTCATAACCCCAACCGTTCGTCCCTACGTGGAACCTTACGCTTGACAAGTCCGTTCAAGCTATTACTTTAGCCGCCGTAACACAAAACAATACCAATACCATGAGCAACACGAAGCACACGCCCGGACCTTGGAAGGTTCATTTTGTGCAGAACGCGCACACATACGCCGTATACGACAAGACGGAAACGATGCGACACATTGCGGAGGTATCGACGCCATTTGGCGTTGATGGAGACAGAATTGGCCACGCCAACGCCAACCTGATCGCAGCCGCGCCGGAGTTGCTGGAGGCGCTGGCAACCTTCATCGAGTATCATGACAAGGAAATGCCGCTGTCGTTCGATACGGATGCAATGTGGGCCAATGCCCGCGCCGCCATCGCCAAGGCCACCGGTAACACCATCTAACACCCTGCCCACAATGACACGCCCAAGCCTCCACTTCCCACCCGACGCACCGCGTTCTACCTTCCCGATCGTCTACGAGCGGCAACAGACCACCGTGGATCAATACCTTGACCGCGTGGCCGCGAAGTATCGTGCAGGATGCTACCTCGAAGACCTGACATGCAAACGGCTGGCGGCTATTGCAATGGTCCGGGAGGTATCTGCCCGGCTTGGTGGCCGGATCACCTACAAAGCCGCTCGGCGCTTGCTGGATGCGGCCTAACGTTCCGTCACAAAGTTTCACACGCGAAACAGAATTAGACTAACTTCGCACAACCTAACACAAAGCACAATGAGCACCACAGTAGACCTCACTGGAGAAATGATCGATGTTCGGGACATCATTGCCCGCGTCGAAGAATTGGAAAAGGACCGCGACTACTCCGAAGACGAACAAACGTGGGCGGAGGAAAACGCATCCGATGCGGATGAACTTTCCGCCCTCATGTCCATCCTCGAAGACCTGAAGGGGTACGGAGGGGATGAGCAATGGCGCGGGGACTGGTATCCCGTCACGCTGATCCATGAAGACCATTTCGAGGATTATGCACAGGAATTGGCCGAAGACATCGGGGCCGTGAACCGGGATGCCCAATGGCCCAACAACCACATCGACTGGAAGGCCGCTGCGGAGGATCTTTTGCAAGACTACTCCGAGGTCGATGTTGACGGCACCACGTACTACTATCGGTAACAGCGCGGGAGCGCACTAATGTCAGACGCAATGGACAAGCAAACGTACCTCAGAAAGTTTAGCCGCGCCTACAAAGTAGCGGCCCTGTGGAGTAGCACGGACTACAACGGCGAACCGCTGGACAAGGGCCGGGACCGTGACGACATCCACGGCGATGCCCACGAAGCCATGGACAAGGATTGTGCCGCGTTCGTGGATGAGCAATGGGAAGACCTGAGGGGCTTGGACCCGGAGCAATGCGGGCATGACTTCTGGCTGACGCGAAACGGCCACGGAGCCGGGTTCTGGGATCGCGGGTTGGGCGACGTGGGCGAACGCCTAACCGCTGCCTGTGGGTGGCGCACTAAATACCCGGAGGTGGAGCTATATGTCGGGGACGATAACATGATCCACCAGTAAGAACGAACCGCGCTCACCGGGTACCCGCTCCCCGGAGGTGTTAAGGTGTTACGAGCGGGGGGTATTCGTGGGACCGGCTAATGACCGGGCAAGAGCCGAGCGAGACGGCCCACGGATCAAACGGCACAAACTAAAGCCGCATTTACCATGCTTTACAGGACCAACAAAACGCACTATGTGGTGGCCGTTCAAGACACGAACGGAACTACCGCACCCACCATCTACATTTCGAAGGACTCCGTGGCTAAGATCGAGGACCCAGAGAAGCAACGGAAGGCTGTAATCGCAGCGGCCCGTGAGCGGTCGGGGCTTGGCCGGTTCCAGCAATGGGAGTTCCGGTAGGACCCCGCCCATCCGGGCAAATGGCAGGGGCTTAGGCCCGTGGGCATCGAAGCCCACCCCGGATCAAAACACTTAACACAAAAGAAGATGGACGCACGAAAGACATACGTGGCATTATGCCATGAGGAACTTGGCAAGGGGGCAAAGTGGGGCCTGTTCTTTGAGGGCGACACCGAACCCTTCGGCTACCTGAATGAAGGGCCGGAAGAGCGGGTCTTGCCCTTCATAAAGCAGGGGAACGCCCACAGCGACATGGCAGGGCTAATCGGCACCATCGGTCGCATGAAGACCACCGATGAAGCAGAAGGCATGGACCTTGGCAACGACGAAGCCATGAACGGCCTGATCCTTAGCGCCCGCACCCTCCTCAACACCCTCAAAGCCTGAAGCCATGACACAGGAACAGCACGAAAGCCTGCTTATGCAGGACACGGAAGAGACGGTCGTTATCTTCCGGAAGTTCAAGGACGACGGCTCGATCATCGCCTTGTTCCCCGAACTGGACTACGAAAGCGGCCACGCGAATTGGGGGAAGGTCCAGAGCTACATGCACGTAGGCCAGCACGGAGAGGCAGACTACGCCAATGTGGTAACGCTTACCACCCCAGCCCAAGAGCATGAGTACGAGGACTTGGCTGAAGAGCTTGCCTCGATCGGATATAACCTGCGCATCCTTGCGCGTAAACCAATGCCAAGCGCACCGGTGTGGGTGAAGGAGGCTTGTTGCGGGAAGGACTGATCAAGCCGCGCCCGGAGCGGATGCCGGGGGTCAAGGCCCAGAAGGTTCAACAGGAGAACCTTCGCAAGAAGTATGGGCCAAACTACCACCGGCCCAACAAGTTCAAGCGGAGACACTTCCCCAAGCATTGACCAATGACCGAGCACACCCTCAGAACCCGCCTCAAGCGCAGTGGATGGTCACGGACGGACTACCCGGCCATCAACATGCTGATCGTGGCCGGGAGGTCACAGGATCCAGTCATCCACCCCATCGTGAGGACATCCACCGGCATACAGGACCACTCTGCCATGCTTGAACGCGCTTTGAGGGCGCTGGGTCTGGGGTATCGGTCGGGGTATTCCACAAGGATGATTGAGAGCTACTTCGTGGAGCTTGACGAGAGAGCATTGAAACTACTAAACACTAAGACGACATGAGCAAGGATAACGCACAATACTACTCGGACGAGGTATCGTCACTGAACATCCGACTTCAGGATGTTGAGCATGAGCGGGATGAGTTGAGGGTGATCGTTGAATCCATCGTCAAGAACAAGCAGACGATAAACGCTGACGGACACTTCGCGGGCGTTGTCGAGCGGCTGGTCGCAATGGCTGAGGACACCCTCGCCAAGTACAAGAAGTGAGCAAGAAGACCCTCCACCGAGCCATCATCCTGATCGTGGCGATCGGGGGCGTGCTCATCATCCAGTCCCTCCTATTCCTCGTCCCTCTTCTTTTCTGGGACGATGTTGGATAGGTCGGGAAAAGTTCGTACGTTTGTAACTTCAAATCAACCAAAATGAGTAAGAAGAAAGTAACAACAGGCGTGGCAAAGGTCGAGCATAACATCCCCATCCCTCCCGATGGGCGCAAGGGCGTTCGCCGCTATCCATGGAACGAGATGGAGGTCGGAGACAGCATCGTGGTCCCAACACCCGGAACGGTGTCCGCTGGGGTTAACTGGGCTCGGCGCAACAAAAATAGCGTCAAGTTCATTTCCCGAAAAATGCGTGGCGGGGGCGTTCGGGTGTGGCGCGTCAAGTGACGTTCATAACTATCTGAGAACCATGCACTTGCGGGCTACCAAAAAGGTCGTACCTTTGCGTCAAGATGACAACGAAGAAGTACGACGCCGCTCTCGTGGAGAGGGTGAACAAGATCAACGACGGGCTTGGCCCGCAAGTGCTGGCTCAGTTGTGGGCGGTCAATCCCGACTTCAGGGCGAAGCGAGTAGCAGCGAAGCTACGCCGCATCCTCTCGGGCAAATGCCATCCGGGGGACGCCGTGGAGGTGGAGCGCATGGAGGTGGCCAAGGCTGCACTCATGCAAGCTCGATCCACGCTCGGGAAGTAGGCGCTGTTAATAACTTCTCTTGCCGGGGTGAGTATTATTCACTACCTTTGTGGTCAGTGATGCCACTCCCTGAATTACTTGGACCTGACCCATACGAGGAATCCTGCCCCGAGTGCGGTGGATTCTCTCGCTACGGGGACGTGTGCTCACGCTGTTGCATTGACCATACACGAGTAGAACTCTGGGAACATGAGCACGACATCAAAGACAGTGCATCGAATGCACTGGAAGAGTAGGAAGAACCCTGCGCTGACCGGCGAGGGTGAGGTGGTACACAGTGCCAAGAAAGCATCGGAGATATGCGCGTGGCACAACATCTGGTTCCCCGACCACAAGCACTGGTACGAGGCAGAGACGCCAGCAGATGAGTAAGATGAGTGAAGTGTATCGGCTCTACCTCGAAGAGCGCCGGTACGAACCATCCCTCACAGAAGAGGAGTGGCTGAAACGTGTCGCTAAGCGCAAGACCAACAAGAAAGCCAATGGCAAAGTTCAAGAAAGGCGATAGGGTTAGGTGCGTGAAGGGGTATAATACATACCCAAAGACGGACTGGACAGGAGTGGTGATGGGCGACCCAAGGTTCTGGAAGGCTTCGGGAATGGTAGGAGTGAATTGGGACCAAGATAGTTCGCTTAAGGACATGCACTCCGAATGCGCTGAAGAGCGCCTCGAACTCATCAACGACCAACAAACAACCATGGAAGACCTGAAGATCACCAAGGAGAAGGTGCGCGAAGCAGCGGCCAAATGTTCCACCGCAGCGGCAACGCTCAAGACCCTATTCCCGGAGGTGTTTGAGAAGAAGGATGAGCCGCTCAAAATCGCATCAAGCCTTGCCGGGATTGCCCATGGCGTTTACGTTGGCACTGGAACTGATGGGTACAGATCAGGAACGTACCTGTTTGCCAGTAGCGAAACAGAGGTAAGGGTAGCGCCACATCCAAGAGGCATGGGCCGCACCATCATCACCTTCCACAAGAAGAAGTAACAACCGGGCACAGCCCACAAACAACAGACGATGAAGACGACAGTAGTAAGCGTACAGCCGGTCATGGACCAGCGCACGGGACAGCAGCGAACGTATTCCAAGGACGGGAAGACCACGTTCTACTTCCACTATACCCTAGCCAACGGCCAGCAGGGGGAAGCGGGCCACCAGTCCCAGCAGCCCCGGTTCCCGGTGGGCTCAGAGGTAGAGGCAACGGACGCCACCAACCCACAGTACCCGCAATACCCC
>Ga0209605_1004319_pt1 | contig 11752 bp, 5 predicted proteins | sample AD_UKC035_MetaG_FD_184408 | JGI IMG/M metagenome (GOLD analysis project Ga0209605, IMG submission 184408) | Active sludge microbial communities of municipal wastewater-treating anaerobic digesters from USA - AD_UKC035_MetaG (SPAdes) (version 2) | ecosystem: Engineered > Bioreactor > Anaerobic >...
GTTCCGCTGCCCCCAATAATATAACCCCCATCTTTTGTTGGCCGTACAAAGTAGCCAATATCACTTGGAATATCGCCAAAAAATCTTGTCCATAAGGTATCGCCTACAGCATCGGTTTTTATTAAATATACATCACCATTATTAGAACCGTTGGGTGCACCTCCTGTTAATATATAGCCTCCATCTGATGTTTGAAATATTGAACTTAAATATTGACTTTCTAAACTATATAATCGCTTTGTCCACAGTGTATCGCCAACAGAATCAGTTTTAATTAGGAAAATATTGCTCTGAAATATAGTTGTATCCCATATCTGACCTGCAATCACAAAACCACTGTCGGAGGTTTGTTTAATATCAAAACCAACGTCTCCTTTTGAGAATCCATAGTTTCTGGTAAATAAGGTGTCTCCGGATGAATTGGTACGAATAAAATTAAAATCCGAAGTAGACGTTGAAGTACCATACTCACCAGTTATAGCAAATCCATTATCAAAAGTTTTGCAAACGGCATACCCAGTGCTGCCATAAGGGGAAACATTATATAGATGACTGCTCAATATGGAACCATTGCTCGAACAAGTTATTAGATATGCACTATAAATTGGTTGTGATAGAAAAAGACCGGTTAGACCATATATGGTATCGTTAATCGAAGCCATGCTATTGCCAAAATAAATTGTAGTACCGGCATTACCAAGGGAATAGGTTTTGGTCCAAAGGCTGTCGCCATTCGCATCAAGCCGTAATAGCCAGTTTTTAGCATTAGGTCCTCCTGCTGCATCAAACGTAGCGTTCACTATATATCCACTGTCGGAAGTTTGTTCTATATAAGTTACGCCTTCTGTACTGGGTCCGCTAAAAGTTTTAGCCCATTCAATAGTACCCACAGAATCGAGTTTTACAACCACAACATCGTTACCATTAAAATTATTTCCGCCACCAATTACATAGCCGCCATCAAAGGTTTCTTGAACACAAGATGCAGCGACACAACCCAAAGTATCAATCACTTTTTCAAACGTATTTTGGGCGTTGGCTAAGGTGCAAGTGAGCATCAATAAAAAGAGGAGGAGGAGTTTTTTCATGGGCTTAAGAAATGTGATGAACGAATATTACTTTAATTCAAATATAGTAAACAGGATGAGTTTTACATTTAACATATGGTATGAAACCAAAAGGAAACTTAATAAAAGATGTATGAATGAGCGTGCTTAAAGTTTAATCGTATAAAAAAAACGGCCCACAGAAATACTGCGAGCCGTGCTTATAAATTTTTTTGTGTTTATCGAGCAACTATGGGCATATTGTCTAAAACTTCCATAACTTCTTTAACGGCAGCGGCAGATTTTTTAAGCATATCCATCTCAGAAGTATTAAGTTTTAGTTCGATAACTTCTTCAATACCTTTCTTACCGAGTTTAACCGGAACTCCCAAATAAATATCTTTTAATCCGTACTCGCCATTGAGCCAGGCACAGCATGGAAAAATTCTTTTCTGATCGCGTACAATGGCTTCGACCATTTGAGCAGCAGCAGCACCCGGTGCATACCAAGCTGAGGTGCCCATAAGATTAACCAATTCGCCACCTCCCACTTTTGTTCTTTCGATGATGGCATTGAGTCGTTCTTCGGAAATAAGTTCACTCACAGGAATACCGGATACGGTGGTATATCTAGAAAGAGGAACCATGGTATCGCCATGGCCACCCATTAAAATGGCTTGAATGTCTTTAGGTGAAGCATTGAGTTCATCGGCAAGAAAAGCTCTGTAACGAGCCGTATCTAATATACCCGCCATACCAAATACTTTTGATGAATCGATTCCTGCGGTGAGGTAAGCGCAATAGGTCATAACATCAAGCGGATTGCTCACTACAATGATAATGGCATTTGGCGAATGCTTGATGATGTTTTCGGTAACGGACCGAACAATGCCTGCGTTGGTTGATATTAAATCATCGCGGCTCATACCGGGTTTGCGCGGCAGTCCGGAAGTAATAACTACAACAGATGAACCGGCAGTGGCGGCATAGTCGTTGGTACTACCTTTGATACGGGTATCGTATAAATTGATGGGGCTGGTTTGCCACATATCGAGTGATTTTCCTTCAGCGATACCTTCTTTAATATCGAGTAAAACCACTTCGCTACAAAGTTCTTTATGCGCTATTACGTTTGCACATGTTGAGCCTACGTTTCCGGCTCCTACAACAGTTACCTTCATTTTTTATTTCTGATTATTGGTTATAGATTAGAGTCTGCTAAGTTAGAAAAAGCCCTCAAAATAATTACATGAGTTGCCAACAGAATTTGATTTTAATTGAAGCGTAAATGATCAAAAGCAATCGTTTTCTATTGAGCGCTATTGTATTGCTGGTGCTAGGCGCAGCACTTTTATACAGCCCTGTGCGTCTTGGCTTGATTGAAATCATTGGCAGTATCTTGAATAGTCCTTTAGATACCGAATTCAGAAGTATTGGGTTTATGTATTTGGGTGCAGCGTGTGTGATGATGGTTTTTGTGTTGAGCATAGAATTTATTTGCAGAAAGAATTCTCCAATAATTGGCAACCGTTTTTACAGAACAAGCACTTTTTGTTGCATTGTATTTTATGTTGGAGTGCTATGTTTTTCAGTTTCGCACATGCCCATTTGGGATGACTATGGAATAGCACTCGATTTTTTATGCAATGTGCACGATAGCAATAGCTTTTCTCAAACACTGGCTCTGATATATGAACCGCATATGGAGAGCCGCTTTGTGGTAATTAAATTATTGGTTTATCTCTTTTATAAAATAAACGGACAGATTGTGATACAACCCATGATTTGGATTTGTGTGCCGGTGTATATCTCTTTATTTTATTGGATGATGAAAAGCACTACATCTGCTGTGCATAATTATCGTTATGCGCTTCCGGTTGCTTTGTTGTTGTTTCAGTTTGAGTTTTATGATGCCATTGTGTGGGGAACCGCTGCCATGCAATATCATTTTGTTTTGTTGTTTGCTTTTTTGAGTTTCCGGTATGCGATAAGAGAAAAACTGAAAGCACATTTATTCGCCTTATTGTTTGCAGTATTGGGTGCATTTACTTTTGGCAATGGATTAATATTGCTGCCCATGCTTTTGTTGTGGTACGCCTATCAGCGGAAATGGTTTTATGTGGCATCATCTTTTTTGGTATTGTTGCTCACTTTTAAAGTTTACTTTTTCCAACACCACGAAGCGAGCATTAGCTTTGACTTGATGCTAAAAAACGCCTATCAGTATCCGGCTTATGTACTAACTTTTATAGGAAGCTGTATTCAACCGATGTATAATAAATGGATATCGCTTAGCATTGGATGTATAGTACTGACGCTCTTTCTAAACTTGTTGTTTAAAAAATATCATCAAAAAAACCCCTTGTTGTTTTTGTTTATGGTGTTCATTGTAGGCTCGGCCCTTGTTGCCGCAGTGCTTCGCTTGAAGGTTGAAAATTTTGATCAGGCATTGGCTTCACGATATGGTATTTTTTCGGCTGTGTTTATGGTATTGCTTTTTTTGGCGTATGCAGAATATGGATTGATTTCAGCAAAGAGATTGAAACATATTACCCTACTATTTTTGGCAATCAATTTAAGTGCAGGTGTACTGTACTACCCCGAAGTGATTGTGCGAAAAAAGAAATTGGAAGCGTTTGCTTTTGCTTGGCACAATTGGCACAGTGGCAAAACAACCGATTTAATTATTCCTGATAAAACCGGGTTAACAATGGCATCGGGAAGTCGCTTGTCGCGCTCTTTCGATAATAAAATATTTTACCCTTTGCAGTAGCCCGTTAGTATCAAGCGTCAATATTGGCGTATCGGGCATTCTTTTCGATAAACTCTCTGCGAAGAGGAACATCGTCACCCATCAGCATCGAGAAGATTCGATCGGCTTCTGCAGCACTTTCAATTGTTACTTGCCGCAAGGTTCTGAACTCAGGATTCATGGTAGTTTTCCACAATTGCTCTGCGTTCATTTCTCCCAAACCTTTGTATCGTTGAATGGTAACACTGGTTTCTTTTCCTTCACCTGCTATTTCTTTTACAGCAGTGAGTCTTTGCTCTTCATTCCAACAGTAGCGTTCGTCTTTACCTTTCCTTACTAAATATAAAGGAGGTGTAGCAATATAAACATAGCCTTCTTCGATCAACTCTTTCATGTGTCGGAAAAGGAAAGTAAGAATTAAGGTTGTAATGTGGCTTCCGTCCACATCAGCATCGGTCATGATCACAATTTTGTGATAACGCAATTTGTCCATGTTCAAAGCACGGTCGTCATCAGCTGTTCCAACACTTACTCCGAGAGCGGTATAGATGTTTCTGATTTCTTCGTTGTCAAAAACTTTGTGTTGCATGGCTTTCTCTACGTTTAAGATTTTACCACGAAGTGGAAGGATGGCTTGAAATCTTCTATCGCGTCCTTGCTTTGCCGTTCCACCTGCCGAGTCTCCCTCGACTAAAAATATTTCACATTGCCCCGGATCGCTTTCCGAACAGTCGGCCAGTTTTCCCGGAAGTCCGGTGCCGGTAAGTGCACCTTTTCTTTGAACCAACTCGCGTGCTTTTCGAGCAGCATGTCGTGCTTGAGCCGCTAATATTACTTTGTTAACAATGGTTTTAGCCTCGCGTGGATGCTCTTCCAAATAAGCGCTCAGCATTTCGCTAACGGCTTGATCAACTGCTCCTATTACTTCTGAGTTGCCCAATTTTGTTTTGGTTTGACCTTCAAATAAAGGCTCAGCCACTTTAACGGAGATAACTGCGGTAAGTCCTTCTCTGAAATCGTCCCCATTAATATCAAACTTTAGTTTGCTCAGCAAACCGGATTTATCGGCATAGTTTTTCAGGGTGCGCGTAAGTGCACGTCTGAAACCCGCTAAGTGCGTTCCACCTTCGTGTGTGTTGATGTTGTTGACATAGGAATGCACATTCTCATTATAAGAATTGTTGTACTGCATGGCAACTTCAACCGGTATTCCAGCTTTTTCTCCTTCTATGTAAATAGGATCGTCAATCAAATGATCGCGATTGGCGTCCAAAAACTGAACAAATTCTTTTAATCCACCTTCACTGTAAAACTCATCTGCGTTCTCGGGTTCATTATTTTCGTTGAGTTCTCTGAAGTCTTGCAACTTCAAATGTATTCCTTTATTCAGGTAAGCGAGTTCGCGCAAACGAGAAGCTAAGGTGTCGTAATGATAAACAACACTGGCAAAGATGGTATCGTCCGGAGTAAAGGTAACAATGGTGCCTCGGTAATCGGTAGTGCCTTCTTCTTTAACAGCATACAATGGTACGCCTTTACTGTATTCCTGAATGTATTTTTTTCCTTCGCGATGCACATTTACTTTCAAAAGTTTGGAAAGTGCGTTTACGCAACTCACCCCAACTCCGTGCAAACCACCGGATACTTTATAAGTGTCCTTGTCAAATTTTCCTCCGGCATGTAGTACCGTCATTACCACTTCAAGAGCGGAACGATTTTCTTTTGGATGTATATCCACCGGAATTCCCCTTCCATTGTCTTTTACTTCAATAGAATTATCGGGAAGAATATTCACTTCAATATGCGTACAATAACCGGCTAAGGCTTCATCGATAGAATTATCAACTACTTCATAAACGAGATGATGCAAACCTTTTACACCAATATCGCCAATGTACATGGCCGGCCGTTTACGAACTGCCTCTAAACCTTCTAATACCTGAATATTGCTTGCTGAATACGAATCGCTGCGCTTTGAAGCAGCTGTAACACTATCTGACATATTTAATTTTGTGTGATCGGAATTATTTTCAATTGGTAAGCAGAATTTGAATAAGATTTTGATCCCTTAATTAACCCTTTTTACTGCAAAACAAATATACCCAATATTCCTTAGAAAGGATGCAATTTCTGCTAGAATTTTTAAATACAAAACAATATGTAATACATTGATCTTCTAGTATTTACGATCTTATCAACCTGTCTGTGTAAAAGCCATTTACAAGGCAGTATAATTCGGCAGGAAATTGAGCTCTCATCAGAACGAAAAAGTGAGCCCGGCCAAAGCATTTATACGGTACGATGGATACTGATAATAACTGAAATATCGCTGTGCAAACATGTTATTGAGTTGAACAAAAACCGATAAGTTTTTAGAGTAACGATAATCTACCGATAAGTTTAAGTCGTGATAAGGTTTCAATTTTACGGTTGAATTACCATCGATTCCTTTTCCAAATTGGGCGGCACTATAGTACCAATCTAGGCGAGGTATGATTTTGTCTTTAATCCTGTATTCAAAACGCAGGGTAAATTTGTATTGCGGGGTGTACCAGGGTTCGGCTAAAGTATCGACCGATACATTATAATAGTCGGTGTTGAACGACAGTAAAATATTTTTTCGAGTATCGTACGACAAAGATGCATGCACCTCAAAGGCGTTTGCATCATCGTACACCAAAGCATAGGTTTGGAATGTATCTACTGCAGCATTGTTTTGATAAAACATCTGATCTTCGGAGCGCCAAATGTTTACACGGCCATGAAAATTCAAGTCATGACCTATCTTAAACGCAACACCACCGCTTAGATCAATAAGTCGATTGGTATTGCCGATTACGACATCAGACCCGATAAAAGGATTTTCTCGACTGATGGAATATAAACTGTGTTGCTGAATATTACCGCTAAACTTTCCATACAGTACAAATGCATCCTGCACATTGTACGTTAATTCTGCATGAGGGTATAGATGCAATTCAGAGTCTTGTAATTTTTCATTCACAACGTTTAATCCAAGCACCAACATCAAGTTGCGTTTTTTGAACATATAACTGGGAAGAATCCGAATCACATTATTAGCATTGTCTAAATTCAATGTATCGTACAATTTCGATTCATACTTATTCAGCGAAGCATCTACAGCTAATCTTAAATTATGGTCATCAATTCGCTTGGCCAACATTCCTTTGAAACCGAAGTGCGATTCATTTAAATCAAAGTTGTTGCTGGTATTGTAATATTCCATTCCTACTTTATAAGCGGGGTCTTCTGTTTTGTTATTAAAGTAGCTCTCAAAATTTAGTTCTGTTTCAATGGTGTTCAATACATGACGGGTTTCTTTTTTGGAGAACAAATCGGGTGGAACTTTAAAACCATAGAAATGATGCACATCGCGCTGAAAATTCACACGGGCATTGAGAGCGGCTTTATCCATAAACTTTTTCCCAAACAAGCTGATTCGATTATCACTGGCTCCCGGAAATCCATAGTCATTAATTTTTCCATTGGTACTTAAATGTCTGAATGAAAAACCGGCATTAAAATCTTTGGAACGAAGACTGTTGTAATAAGCTTCAATGAGAGATGTTTTCTCTAATCCGTAACCGGCTTTTATAAATCCTCTTTGTAGATTTTTTATGTTATCGTCTTTAATCTTTACCGGCTTAATGGGTGAAGGCACAAAATTGTTGTTAGCAGAAATTTCGAGAATAGCATATTTCTGTTCCACATTCAAATAGGTGCCGGTATCGCCCGAAGGTATATCGGTTATTTTTATTGCTTGCGATAATGCAGGTTTATAATCTTTTACCACATTAATTTGTTCATCGCCCAAATCTTGAGCTACAACAAAAGGAGCAGCAAAAATTCCGATCAATCCAATCAGTGCGGCTTGCGTTTTTATTCGAGTGGTATGTATCATTTGTTTTTCGTTTTATTTAAATCAATATCGATGCTGTCTTGGGCAGCTTGCTGATTCAGTTGCTTTTGCTCATCCTGCAACAATCGTTGATTCTCACCTTGTAAAATGGAATCTAGTTTTGCTTGTGCAATAGCTCTGATGTCTTCCGGATCATCGGCTGATCGATTGTAATTATCAATCACACTTTGGAGCGTATGCTTGGCTTGAAAATTATCTTTCAGTGCTACATAATTATCGGCCAAAAGAATAAAGGCTTTGGCAATCCAATAATCGTAAGAAGGCAATTGATTGATGAGTTCGTATGCTTTTTTCTGAGACTCTTTATAATTTTTCAATTCATACTGAATATAGGCAATCTGATACATGGCCTCAGCTCCAATCACACTGTTCAGTTTGGCCAATGTTTTAAATGCTTTGTCGGCATTCATCCAATCGCATGTTTTAAGCGCACATCTACCGGTGTACAATTGCGCTTCATTGATCAACTCTTTAGGAGTTTTACCATTATTGATAAGTTTATTGGCATACACTCTACTTTGCTCGCAATTGTTGGTGTTATAATAGCAAAGCATAAGGCCTTGTTGGGCGGATTGCAGGTTTTCAAAATAGTCAGCAGCGAGTTCAAGCTTGAGATAATGTCCGATGGCTGCCTGACAATTGTTGTTCAACACATGAATATAAGCCGCTTTAAGAAGCGAACGTTCGGTAAAAAGATTTTTAGACTTAGATGCAATGGCTTCATATCCGCTCAGTGCCTGAGTGTAGTTCTTGTTACTAAAATCCAACTCGGCTTTATAGAACATTGCATTTAGAATAAAGATACCATTGGGAAACTTATTGATATAGTTCTGTAAATCGGATGCTGCATTTGCATTTTGACTTAAATAGCTTTGCTCCGCTGCTTCGTAGGTTATAGAGTCTTGAGCGCCCATGCTTACATTTGCATTAGGAATGTTTTGAGCGTAATCGAAGTATGCCTGAGGATTTCCTTGTTCGATATAAATATTTTTGATTCCGGTTAGTGCTTCCATCGCCTCGCTTGTACCGGGATATTTTTCAACTACTTGTTTGTAATATTTTAATGCATTGCTGTTATCATCGCTATTGTAGTAGGCTAAAGCCATTTTCAATAGCGCTTTTTTGTGGTAACTGCTATTGGGATGTTCGTTTATAATGCGTAAAAATTCTTTCTGCGCATCGTTTTCCTTTCCTAAAACCAATAGTGTATTTCCTTTTTCAAATATGGCATCATCCAAGTAGGCCGAAGAAGGATACTGTGTTATGATTTTATTCATGGCCTGAATTTTATCCTGCAACTTTTTTTGAATGCCGTTTATAATTCCATTTTGAAAAATGCAATAATCCGAGCCGCTGGCTTTGGCTGCCACCGCTTGTTGATAAAAATCGAATGCCTGATCGTAGTTCTTTAATATAAACTGAGCATCACCTATACGAATTAAAGCATCGTTGTACTTAGAGGTCTCGGTTTGATCTTTTGTTTTAACATATTTTCTAAACCACGTTTGTGCTTCGGCATAATCCTCAAGTTTAAAATGACAATAAGCAATGCAATAGTTGGCACGATTGAAATACGAGAGTCGAACCGAACCGGGATTAAATAAAAATATTCTGAATTGCTTTAGAGCCGCGTCAAACTTTTCTTGCGCATACAAGACTTCTGCTTTCCAATAGATGGCTTGCGCCCGAATGTCTTGATCCACATCATTGATTATAGCCCTTTCAAACAATCCAATCGACTTATCTTTGTTGCCATCATTATACAATTCAACAGCTCTGTAATACGCTACTTTCTGGTAGGCCTTTTTTGCCGTAGGCGATTTGTCTTTGATCTCTTCTAAAGTCTCCAGTGCTTCTTTGTAGTTGCGCGTACTTAAGTATGCATTGGCGATCACTTCGCTGGCCTCGTGTTTAAGCGTACTATTCGGGTAAAACGATTGAAAATCGCGCATAGATGAAACCGCCACCGAATGAAAACCTAACTCATAGGATATTTTCGCGTAGCTGAATAAAGCATTCTCTTTAATATTATCATCAAAACTAAATATAGACGCAGATTGGAAAGCATTTCGAGCATTTTGTTTTTTGCCTTGTTTCAAATAACTATCGGCTAAATGGTAGTAGGCATATTGAGAAAGTTTATCATCCACTCCAACCACTTGTTCTAATAGTGCAACGGCCTCATCATATTTTTGTTTTCTATAATACAAAAAGCCAAGTGCATACTTATCATCTCTACTTAAAACCGGAACTGCTTTTTGATATTCATCAAATCGTTCAAGAGCCAAATCGTAATTCTTTAATCTAAAGTAGGATTCCGCAACGATTCGCATGATCTCCGTTTTGTTATGTACACCTGACACTTTTAATTTTGGTTCAGCATATTTGACCAAACTATCGTACTTACCCAGTTCAAAATAAATTTGAACGATGTAGTAAGGTATCAATGGTCCAAAGGTTTCGGAGTCGCTTAACTTTTGAAATGAAGAGAGCGCTGTGTTTAAATTATTGTTGGCATAAGCCAAATGCGCGTAGTAAAAATTGGCAGCAGTTTGATACTTGGATTCTACGTCCAACACTTCTTTGAAATTCTTGCTAGCGGCATTATAATCCTTCTTAATCAATTTGGAATAACCATTCCTAAAATAATACTCAGTAATCTCTTCATTGGTGAGTTGCAATACATCTGTTTTGTCATATGCATCGGATGCGTACTTGTATAATTTTGTTCTGAAATAATAATTCCCCAAAACAAAATAGGCATGTTTGGTATAAACACTTAATGGATAAAACTGTATGTAATATCGCAGCAAGGGCTCAGCATCGGCATGAAAAAGTTCGAATGCACATAATGCCAAATAATATTGACTGGCATCCAAAACATTCATACTATAGGATCCGGATTCTTTTACAATGCTTTGAAACAAATCACGTGCTGCACCATATTTTTCTTTCGAAAAAAGTTCTTTCGCATCTAAAAATTTCTTTTCAGGATCGGAATAATACTTGGTCTCTTGGGCTAAAGCTTGAGCGTATGTGAAAAGGATTAAAAAGACAATCAGTAATTTTCTCATTTGTATAGGATATATCTACCTGTTTTTCAATGTTGTAAAAGTAGATTAACAAACGTGGATAGCCGGCTGAATCGTACATAAAATCGTGCTAATTATGAACATAGGTTTGATGAAAAACAACAGTGGATATTCATTCAAAATACAGAGAAGCTTATTACCTTAAACCTTTCAAAACTAAACGAGTCAAAACCGAAACAAATCATCATATACATATGAAAATCTCCCTTCTAAAAAATTTACTAATCCTATCCGCAGTGATCATTTCTATTACGTCATGTAAAAAGGACGATAAAGATGAATTGGATACGGATTATACCACTGCACGCGATAATGGTATTATGGATGCCTACTTCAATGATGTGTCCAATATATCGGATGAAGCGTCAACCGGCTCAGTAAGCTCTTTTAAATTGGGCTATCCTTATGACGGATTAATGAGTGCTTGCGCTACTGTATCTTTAGACACTAGCGTTTCTCCAAAAATTCTCAGTATTGATTTTGGACCCACCGATTGCTTGTGTAATGATGGCAACTATAGAAGAGGAAAAATTTTGGTTTCATTTACAGGTGCCTATGCCGATCCCGGCCATACACATACCATTTCATTTGATCAGTATTTTGTTAATCTGAATCAGGTTACCGGAACCAAAACGGTTACCAACAATGGTCCGAATGCTTCAGGACATCCTACATTTTCAGTTAGTGTAAATGGCTCTGTTGTTTTACATTCATCCTATGGTGGAGGTACCATTACACAAACAAGTACCCGAACTCGTGAATGGATTGCCGGATATAATACTACCCAATGGAGTGATGATGTTTATTTGATCAGTGGCACTGCTTCTGGCACTTCTTCCAAAGGACAAGCTTACACTATGAGTACACTTACACCTCTTCAAAAAGAAATAGGATTTAAGCATTTTGTTAGCGGAAAATTATT
>Ga0209605_1004328_pt1 | contig 11740 bp, 9 predicted proteins | sample AD_UKC035_MetaG_FD_184408 | JGI IMG/M metagenome (GOLD analysis project Ga0209605, IMG submission 184408) | Active sludge microbial communities of municipal wastewater-treating anaerobic digesters from USA - AD_UKC035_MetaG (SPAdes) (version 2) | ecosystem: Engineered > Bioreactor > Anaerobic >...
GGTCCGGTTCCATCCCGCAGCCAGGTAAAACCAGCCAAGCCGCGAGCAGCCATCCACCCACACGGCTACGCATATCCCACCGTTCCCTTTCCCGAGCGCCTTGGAGGCTTTTTCTCCTCAATCTCTACAGTGTTTTTGCGTTTTTTCGCCTGCCCGATGAATGTTTCGACCACCAACAACAGCAACGCCAGCCCCAGCGGATAAAAGTATACATCCGCATACAATGTTTCTACCTTTTCCGATAATTCAGATTGCATCATCTGCTCGAGTTGACGTGACAAGACATCGATGCCCGTCGAGCCCCGCTCGGAACGAATGACCGTGCCCCCTGCAGCCTGGGCAATGGCTACGAGCTGTTCTTCTCCTTCGGCGGAAAGGGAGGTCATCAGGGGAAGACCGTCTTCGCCACGACGATGTCCCGAGACGCTTCCGGTGGAATCCACGTCGGGGACAGGTTCGGGGGTACGACTGCCGATCTGTACGACATGGATGGTGGTGCCCGCATCAGCGATGGTTTTTGCCACGTTGACCGGACTGCCTTCGAGATCTTCGCCATCGGTAATGAGCACGATGACGCGGCGATGGTCTTTTGATTTGGGGTCGCGGGAGAGCAATTCGTTAGCGCGATTCAGAGCGCGAGCGATGGCGGTTCCTCCCACGGGCATATCATTGGGTTCGAGTTGGCGAAAAAACTGGGCAATGGCCATTCCATCGGAAGTGAGAGGAAAACCGATGGGTTCGCCCGCGAAAGCCACTGCCGCGAATCGAGCGCCAGGAAGATCTTTGACGAGGCGCGCGACCTCGGCTTTCGCGCGGCTGATGCGCGAAGGTACGACGTCGCGTGCATACATACTCTTCGAGTAATCGAGCACGATCACGACATCGAGATTGGTGGCGGGAATCAAACGCGTTCCTCTTCCATATTGCGGCTGCGCCATCGCAAGGAATGCGAGCGCGGTAGCGAAAACCAGAAGCACTCCTTTGGCGGCGCGACGCTTTCCCGCGGCTTCGGTCATGAGCGCCCCAACCCGTTCGGATTCACCGAATCGTCGGAGCGCTCTGACCAGGGCCACCCCCCCGGCGATCAGCATGGCGGCCACCACCAACGCTGCAGCCGTGCCCAACAACCACCAGGGTTCCGCAAATCTCATGGGAACCTCCGCAGCATCCAGGCCCGACTCAAGGCATCCAAGGCCACGAGCCATACTCCCGGCAGAAGCAACAGCACGAATAAGTCCTCGTAGGTGGCCTGGCTCGCCTCGAAGCGCGTCTTTTCCAGGTTGTCGAGCACGTCATGCATGCTTTCTCGAAGCGCTTTCGCATCCGTGGCCACATACGCTTCCCCGTAGTTTTCGCAATCTCGTGCAACAGCTCCGGATTGACCGGGAAACGACGTTGCACGTAACGAGGATGACCGAATAAATCCACGCCATCCTGCACGTCCACATCGTCGCCGTTGCCGATTTGAATGGTGTACACCCGACACCCCACCACCGTTGCCAGATGCGCGGCATATTGGGGGGCGATGGCCCCCGCATTCGAATCCCCATCGGTCAAAAGCACCACGGCTTTGGAACGTGCATCGCTTCTTCGTAGCCGAGCTACCGCAACACCAAGGGCATCACCAATGGCTGTGGCCGTGCCATCGATCAAGTCCAACGTCATTTTGCCGACGAGCGTATCGAGAAGTTGATAATCGAGCGTGGGAGGCGACAAGACGTAAGCGGATTTTCCGAAGACCACGACACCGATGCGATCCGTTTTTCGCAAGGAAATGAAGTCCTGCATTACGTATTTCGCGATATCCAGACGGGTTGGACGCAACCCTTTGGGAACGGCTCGACGCGGCAATTCCGAAGCCGGCGCGTCCATGACCGCTCGCATGGAACCGGAAAGATCCAACACCAGCACGATGTCGATGCCCAATTCATCCGTGCTTTCCGGACGCATCATCGAGATGGGTTGCGCCAGAGCCATCACAAGCATCGTGATCGCCGCGGCACGAAAAATACCGGGAAGGTCTTTCAAGCGCGCTCGCCATCCCTGCGGCCCTTGCAGGAATGGATGGAGCGTACCCATTCGCATTCTGGGCAAACGGTTATCCTCTCCCAGCGTTCCGCGCCATAACACGATCGGCGCCAGCAACAACAGAAGCAACGCCCAAGGATGACGCCAGGTGACATGAAGCCAATTCCATCCCCGCATCGCCAACGGATACGCGAAAGCAAGGGCCATCACCGCGATTAGAAGAGCCAACAAAATGAGTACGCGAATCGCGGTGCGACGCCCCTGTTGCTTTTTCGGAGTCGAAGAAGGCGAAATCGAAGTTTTTTTCATGTCTCGCCCTCCTGTTTCGAACTCTTGGAATCCTCAGAGGTCGCAGCAGACGAAGGCGGCATCGATGCGGGCATGGTCGCTTTTACGATTTTTTCCGCCATATCCAGCAGTTGATCACATTGTTCATTCGTCGGTGACCAGCGTGCGAACTTCACCAAATCACTATCGAAAAGCAGTTGGCGAATATCGTCAAAGACCAGCAACGGCGGTTGAATCTTCTCCAAGGCTCGAAGCGTTTCGGACGTCGTGGACTCGATCCCGTCGAAACCGAATCGGGCTCCAAGATAAATCCGAACAATATCCGATACTTGATCGACATGCTCCCCCCGCTCCGCATCATCGTGCGGTTGCAGGCCACGAAGTCGATGCAACGATTCCAAAGCCACTTCCCAGGGGGGGCGTGGAGGCGGAGGGGGAATCGGAGGCTTGGGGCGCCGTTGCCACCACAAAATGAACCACAGCGCCAGAGCGGCTACCACGACGCCAATCAATCCACCGTAGGTAAGGTCGCGAGCTAGCGTCCAGACCTCACGCTGGGGCCTCGGTTCGGGATTGCCTAGGGGTGCTGCTTCCGGTTCGTTCGCAATCGGTTCATCCACGATGATCGTATGCGGCGTGGTGCATAGCGTCAGCACTTCACCGCTGGCTCGAGATACCGCGATGGGGATCGGCGGCAACGTGAGTTCATGGCGTCCCGGCTTGGCCGGAAGTGATAAAAAGTGAACACGAACGTTTGTGGTAGCCTTGTCACGTTCCTCGTGGCGAGTCAGCGTGGGCCGAGAACCGCCGTTGGGATTGGGAAGTTCGAACCCGGCGCTCGAAAGCGCGCGCGCGGCATCGCTATCGGCTTGAATCCGAAAACCGTTCGGAAGAACCGTTTCCCCAAGGCCATGTTCGAGTTGAATCTCCAGCGTCAACGCGTGACCGGCCAGCCCCCGCGTAGGAAAAGTATTGGTCAGCTTGGGACGCGTGGCTCCTTCAGGAACGTGCTCCACACAACTGGCCCAGATTCGCCCTGCATCTTCCCCAATCGGTAGCGCGTCGGTGCCAGCCTCCGATGGACCGGCGTCGGCTCGAGGTTGTCGCGCTACGTCCGCATCCGAAACCGAGCCGTCTACTGCCGCTTCCGAAGAAGCATCTTGCGCGGAGGCTTGACCGCCTAACGTCAATCCCAGCCCTAGCAGGAGCCCAAAAGCCTTCCCACGTTTCATCGCGAACGAACCCTTTTGGCGCGATGAGCGAATAAGTCGCGCAATGGCGCTACGAAAGAACCATCGGTCCTCACGACGCACAAATCCAGCTTATGCTTGCGAAAAACGCGAATGCGCTCGTCTCGCACCGCTTTCATGCTTTGTGCGTAATGCTCGCGCACGCGGGCATCCGACGTGTCCACCGTGATCGATTCACCCGATTCGAGATCCTCGAATGTTGCAAGCCCAACGTCGGGCAAGGATTCGTCGCGAGGATCGACGAGCATGACCGGGATGATATCGTGTTTTGCCGAGGCAAGAGCCATGGCGCGCTCGAATCCGTCATCGAAAAAATCGCTGATGACAGAGGCAAGGCTGCGGCGGCGAGCTACTTTGACCAAGGTTTCGAAAGCGATGGCCAGGTTGGTTCCGTGGCTTTGGGGTTGGAAGGCAAGGATCTCGCGCACGACCCGGAGCACGTGTTTTTCGCCTTTTTTTGGCGGAACGAGCTTTTCCAGATGGTCGGAGGCAAGCACGAGCCCGACGCGATCGTTGTTGTGAATGGCACTGAATGCGGCCAGGGCGGCGACCTCGCCGGCCACTTGCGACTTGGGGGCACGCACGGTTCCAAACAACGACGATCCCGAGGCGTCCACCACCAGCATGACCGTAAGTTCTCGTTCTTCCACGAAAACTTTGACGAACGGTTCATTCATTCGCGCGGTGACGTTCCAGTCGATCTTGCGAACATCGTCGCCGCGCTGGTATTGCCGGACGTCGCGGAAAGCGAGACCTTGCCCCTTGAACACGGAAGTATAACTGCCCGACAGTTCTTCATTGGCAAGTTTCGCCGTGACGAACTCGATCTTCCTCAGTTGTTTGAGCAACTCCTTGGGAATCATGAATGCGTAGCCCTAGGGAACCTCAACCGCCTCGAATACGCGACGCACCACGTCTTCGGTGGATACTTCTTCTGCTTCGGCCTCGTACGTGAGCACAAGGCGATGGCGCAGAACGTCAGGACCAATGGCTTTGATATCCTCCGGAGCGACATGCCCCCGACGTCGCAAAAAGGCGTGTGCTTTTCCGGCAAATGCAAGGGCGATGGAAGCGCGGGGGCTGGCGCCGTAGTGAATGAGGCCCGCAAGATCCTTGATCCCGTAACGTTCGGGTTCTCGCGTGGCGCGCACCACATCCACGATGTATTGTTTGACACGTTCATCGGCGTAAATGTCGCGAACAACGCCACGGGCTTGCGAAAGCTGCTCGAGCGTGGCCACCGGTTTGACGGTGGCTGGAATGGGAGCGGTAACCCGATCGATGATCAGACGCTCTTCTTCGACGGATGGATAACCAACGCGAACCATGAGCATGAAACGGTCGACCTGAGCTTCGGGAAGAGGATACGTACCTTCCTGTTCGATGGGGTTTTGGGTAGCCATGACGAGGAAAGGGTCGGGCAAGTCGTAGGTGGTGTCTCCTAACGTTACTTGACGCTCTTGCATGGCTTCGAGCAGGGCGCTTTGGACTTTGGCAGGGGCGCGGTTGACTTCGTCAGCGAGCACGAAGTTGGCGAAAATGGGGCCGAGCTTCGAGGAAAACTCGCCTTTGTGGTGGTTGTAGACGACCGTTCCCGTCAGGTCCGCGGGCAATAAGTCTGGCGTGAACTGCACGCGCGCGAACTTTCCGGATAAGGCTTCGCAAACCGTTTTGACGCTCATGGTTTTCGCGAGCCCAGGAACGCCTTCGAGAAGAACGTGCCCGGAAGCGAGTAAACCGATGAGAATTCGCTCGACCATATACGTTTGACCGACGATGACCTTGCCGACTTCGGCGATGAGAGATTCGGTGAAGTCACTGTGCTTGGCCACGAGCTCATTGAGCGCGCGTACGTCCTGCATGAACGAGAACCTCCAAAGCGAAAAAAAGGATGAACAACCCGGGCGCCATGTATAGCCGCTCGGCCGCACGAGACAATCGAGAGTTGCAGGCTATTCCCAAGAATCGGTCAGCAGGTCATTATTTCGACAGAAATACCCTTCGTTGCCCAAGGGCTACACGGCCTTGGAGCGACGGAATCGCTCGTAATCGATGCCAAGCATCCGCATCCGGGTCCATAGCGTGGTCCTTGACATGCCGAGCACTGCGGCCGCCCGCTCCCGATGCCCCTCGGTAGCCTCGAGAGCGTTTTCGATTCGCTCCCTTTCCGCCCGTGCGGGTTCATCGAGCGCCGTGGCGAGCAATCCGGACAATCGCGGAACTGGAACCGAAGAGTTTCGCGGACGACGCGTCGTGGTCCGCACCCGATTTCGAAGGCCCGATTTGTGGAGTCGTCGCGCTTCCGCCGAAGGAAAACCCAAGGCCCGCGCCAACGTATCCGCATCGACCTCGTCCGATGGACTCAATAGAACGAGCCGCGTTAGCACGTTTCTCATTTCTCGTAGGTTGCCCAACCATGGGTGGTCTTTCAAAAGCTGCCGGGCTTCTTCCGTGACGACAAGCTGCGGCCTTCCGGCATCCATGGCTATCTCGGCAAGCATCGCATCCGCTATCCGAAGCAAATCATCGTTGCGTTCCCGCAAAGGCGGCACGTGAATGGTGACCGTAGCAAGACGATACGCCAGCTTCGCATCCACCATCGCATCACTCACCAATTCCCCCACCGACAACGAACTGGTGGCGAGCAACCGTCCGTTGAAATGCCTGCGCGTGAATCCTTGCACCGGATAATAGGATCGCGTTTCCAGCAACTCCCGCATACGTTCCTGCAAATCGAATTGAATATCCGAGAATTCGCGAAGTAACAAAGTACCACCGGATGCCGCCGCAAGAAGACCGTCGTCGCCGGTATCCGTTCCAAAAAGCTTTTGTTCAATATCCGAAGGATCGCTGTCCACCAAATTGAGCCGCACGAAGGGCCCCTTCGACTGAGCGCTCAACGAGTGAATCATCCGTGAAACGATCCCTTTGCCCGCACCAGGCTCCCCCACGATGAGAGCGGTCGTGTCTGGACGTGTTGCCGCCGTTCGGCATTGGACCACCATTTCCTGAACGGCTGGCACCGACGAGACCATAAACGCTCTCAGGAAGTCATCAATTCCCGTCTCCTCTTGATGTGTCGAAAAAATATCGGCAATCGACCCAACCATTGTCCGAAGTTTGTCGGGCGATACGGGGGTGGCCTGATAGTCATACGCCCCAAGTTTGGTGAGCATGACGGCATCTTGTACATTCGGTCGCTCCGCCAGCACGATGACTTGCACCCCCTTCGACTTGTTCAACACTTCTTTAGCCAGTTGAACGCCATCATCGTCGCGCTCGACACGAGCATCCGTCACCAAAACGTCGCAACCGTCTCTTCGCAATACCGCCAGTGCTTCCGCCGTGGACGTCGCGGTCGATACCGTATGACCGCGGAGGTCAGAGCGCGCGAATAGACTTCCGCAGTCGTCCAAGCTTTGGTTACCAATACGATCTGAAGGGGCTGTCCGGTCATGGTATCCCTCGCGGTCATGCAAGTTATGGCTTCGATTACGTCAAGGTTGCGTTGCCTTTACAAATATCGGCCATCGTAAAAAATACCTCGCCACGGCCTGACTGACAACAGAATAAGATTTTTATTTGTAAATACAAATGGTTATGTAGGTGTCGCCAGGCAAAAGATGCCAAGACCCTTGGCTATTCCACGATTTTTGGGGACGTTGTGATTTCACAACGTGACGAAAACGTCAGCGAAGCCAAAGGCTTGTCCGCTGCCGCATTCATTTAATTGTGTGTAAAATCAATATATTACACCAGGCACAGACACGCTGGGCCCGACGCTGAACATGGCATGGAGCCGTGGGAGACACGCGAAGATCAGGAAATGAACATCATGGACGGCGTTCTTGCGCCATGATGCCATTGCCACTGCTTTTGCTTCCCCCTTTTCTTGCCTCCCGGCAGCCCAGTCCCCAAGCTTGTCTCCCATGCCCTCTCCCACGCCCCTCATCATCCATTGTCCTCGTTGGGACAGGCAACGACGCGAGATCATGGTCATGCCCCTTGGCTTGCCCGCCCTCGCCAACCTCATCCTCGACCATACGGGCACCGCGCCGACGCTTGTCCACCTCGGTATCGAAAATGAGCATGACCCGCATTTCCGTCTTTCCGAATTGCTGTCTCCTTCGCCCCCTCGCTTGCTGCTCGTGTCGCTCCATTGGTTCCTCCAAGTCCGTCCCGTGCTCGATCTCGTTCGCGAGTTGCGAAGCCTCGCTCCCGAATCGCTCGTTGTGTTGGGCGGCTTCACGGCCTCGTACTTCGCTCATGAAATCCTGTCCCGCGTGCCAAGCGTCGATGCGGTCGTCGTGGGAGATGGGGAACAACCCATCCTGGCGTTGACGCGCTGGGCCAGCGCCATTCCCGCTTTGTCACGGTCGCGGTTGAACGAAATCCCGAACCTCGTGTGGCGGGATACGGATGGTACGATTCGTCGCAACCCGCACCGGTACGTTCTTGGTTCGTCGGAAGCTGCCAGCCTCCGGCATGGAAGCCTATCGTGCCTGCGTCACCACCAACTGTATACCGAGCGCGCCCTCTATGCCGATTTCAGCGAAGGAAGCCATGAATCCCCGTACGCTCGCACCGCCTACCTCAACGCCGGAAGAGGATGCTCCGTAGCCTGCGCCAACTGCGGTGGTGGAAAACTCGCGCAAGCGGCTCTGGGCAAACGAAATGGTATTCTCGTCTATCCTTTGTCCAAACTCATCCGCGATATCGAGGAAAGCCTGTCTCACGGCGTCGACGTTCTCCGCATGTCTTTTGATCCTCCGTCCGCGAGACGACCGATGATGGCTTGGTTCGAGGCCATCGCCAAACTCAATCCTCGGTTTCGCCTCATTTATGACTTATGGTGGCTTCCTTCGAAGGCGCTGCTCGATTCGATGGCGCGAGCTTTTTCTCCGGGGTCGACACTGATTCTTTCACCGGAATGCGGCAGCGAAGCCGTACGAAAGCGGATTCGCGGTTATCCCTTCTCGAACGACCATCTGATGCAAGCGATTCATGCCATCGAGTCCCGTGGCTTTCGCACCCATTGTTTTTTTTCCGCCGGTCTTCCCACCGAATCCCCCGACGATCTCGAAGAAACCATCGGCCTCATCCAACGAATTCGAGGCGAAACGCAGGCTGGAATTTCGGTGTGTCCCATGACCGCCGACCCCGCAAGCCCCCTTTTCACCAACCCGGACGCTTTCGGCGCCACGCTTACACGACAATCGCTGCTTGATTTTTATCACGATCCCAGCCCCCATCGTCCAGGTTATCGAACAGCGTATTTTTCCGAGTCTCAAATCCTCGATGCTTGCAACCGACTCCTGCAAGCGGCCGCCTTGCCACCTTCCTTGGACCCCATCGTCGATTCCTCCTCGTCGATGTCACGAAATTCACTGGAAATCGCTCCCAATCCATCAAAGCGCGTCGTGTTGCTCGTCGGCATGTTCCGGCGCATCGTTCCAGAAGGAAATGATGGTCCGTTCGGCAGCCAGGGAGGATTCGTCGATAACCTCGCCCCCTCCCCCTACAGCCTCGCCAATGGATATCTCAAGTCCTTCGTCGATGCGAACGACGCGCTTCGGGAACGATACGACGTGCGTCTCTTCGATATTATCGAACCCTGGGAGCCAGAGGAAGAGCGCGAGGAAGTGCGTATCACCGACGAGGACATCGATGCGCTTCTTTCCTATCATCCCGTTTTAATTGGGTTTTCTGCTTATTGTTGGAATCTCGACGCGGTCCGGACGGCTTGTCAAACGATCAAGCAGCGGCAACCGGATGTGCGTATCGTGGTGGGTGGAAGAGTCTCGCAAAGCGATGCACGCGATTGGCTTGCGTCCTGTCCCGCCGTCGATGCCGTGGTCGTTGGCGAAGGGGAACTGGCTTTTCGAGAAATCCTGCTTCGAGATGGCTTTTCCGGGATCGCGGGGGTGTTATGGCGGGAAGGCAACGAGTTGCGTTGGGGAGGAGCCCCTCGATGCTTGGACTCTCTCGACGATATTCCTTCCCCTTTTCTCACCGGTGTTCTCGTTCCTGCCCTCCACGCCGTGATGCTCGAATTGTCCAGGGGGTGTTTGCATGCTTGCGGCTATTGCACGTGGAATGCAGACAAACGTCTCCGGCATTTTGGCTCCTCGCGTATCGAACAGGAGCTGCGTTGGGCCGTGCGACAAGGACATCAGCATATTACCCTGAACGATTCCGCCATCAACTACGATACGGAGCGGCTTCGCGATTTCGTCGAGGCAATTGAGCGTGCGGATCCCTCGAATCGCCTTCGTTTCACGTATAACTTTCGACACGATGCGTTGACGGAGGAGCAATTCGAGCTTTTCCAGCGGTTGCCCACCCACGTAGCTCTCGTGGGTGTCGAAACCTTGTCGTCGCGGGGCATGGCCCAGGTTGATCGGCAAGCGGTGGATGTTCCAGCCCTTCGATATCGCTTGGAACGGTTTGCAAGGACCGTTCGGCCCGCGGTGGCCAGCATCGTGTTGGGACTGCCGGGCGATGATGAACAGGGATTCCTCGACACGCTCGATACCTTGATGTCTTATACGCAGCCCACCGATGGTCCTCCTTTCGTCGAAGCGGTGCTCGTATCGCTGCTCCAAGTGTATCGGGGTTCGAAACTCTGGCAGCGCCGCGAACAACTCGGACTTGTCTTCAATCCGCGGGGAATCCCGTACTTGATCGAAAGTGCGTCCTGGACAAAAAATGCGCTGGCGCGTTGCAAAACAGCGATCATTCGTCGGATTCGCCAAAACCCTTCCCGCCTAAAAGCCGCTGAGGCACTCGTCATGATGCGTGAACAGGGAGGATTGCCCGTCTGGCTTTCTCCCCGCGTGCTCGCTATCGTATTGCGCGACTGGCCGGAAGGAAAAACCTACGAGGGATGGACATTGGAACGGATAGGACGAATGCGAGATACGGGGCAGGGAGCCTTGTTGCGCTTTCGTTTTCAATCCAAAGGCTGCGTTCGGGTCCGCATGCTAGAGCAAGACGTTGGTCCACGACGATATCGGATGACGTATCACCTGGTCGACGGCGCAGCGATTCCGGGGGGGGCCGTCGATCGGCTCGCTCGGCTGGTGGAAGCCATGGTGCGAAACGGAGAACACCGGGCAGCAGCTTATTTGGCGGATCGAAGGGGTGGCAGGAAGAAATGAGGCTTTCGTGGAGCAGCGGTCAGTCTACGTTCCAAACCATCGGGTTGAGGTGATCCGTGCGCAGGCTGGCAACGGTTTTCAAAGCGCTTTCTGATGAAACACGCCTTGCCATGCTCGGGCTTCTGCTTCGGGAAGGCGAATTATGCGTATGTGATTTCGTAGAAGTCCTCGGAATCACACAATCCAAAGCCTCGCGGCATTTGCGCTACCTGGTCCACGCGGGTCTGCTTCAAGATCGTCGGGAATTGACCTGGGTCTATTACCGCATGGCGGACCAACTCGGCGCGGAGCAAAGGTTGGTGTTATCGGGGGTGCAGGAATTGGTAAAGCAACAACTGCCTGATGAGTTGCTTGAATCTCTAAAAACATGGAAACAGCAGAAACAGTGCGATGGTGGATGTGGTCCATCGCCGAAAAAGCGACTCTCGAGCTGTCGCGGAAGGTGCGAGGGGACGATCGTTAGGCCCCTGGCTCTTTTTGAAAACGGCATTATGAAGCGATCCCCTCGCTCATGAATCGCACCGTTCTTCGCAACGCCCGAACGCATAACCTACAGTCCGTCTGTATCGAGCTGGAGCCCGGCCAACTCATCGCCGTGACGGGAGTATCCGGTTCTGGCAAATCGTCGTTATGCCTCGATACGCTTTATGCGGAGGGTCAGCGTCGTTTCGTGGAGAGTTTCAGTCCGTACGCGAGGCAATTTTTAGAGCGCCATGAGCGTCCTCCGATCGACAGTCTGGACCCTGTTCCCGCGGCGATCGCTGTGGATCGTCATGCTCCTGTGAAAAGTTCACGGTCGACGGTAGCGACCATGTCCGACGTGGAACCCTATCTTTCCGCGCTATTTTTGCGGGAAGGGCGGCCGATCTGTCCGAACTGTGCGGTGGGCGCGACGTGGATGGATGCGGGGGTGGCGGCGTCTTCGTTGGTGTGGGAGTGGGCAGACGAGCGGGTCATCGTGTTGGCGCCGGGCCGGGCCGAGGGAACGGCGGCGTATCTCGATGCGCGCGACAG
>Ga0209605_1004331_pt1 | contig 11728 bp, 3 predicted proteins | sample AD_UKC035_MetaG_FD_184408 | JGI IMG/M metagenome (GOLD analysis project Ga0209605, IMG submission 184408) | Active sludge microbial communities of municipal wastewater-treating anaerobic digesters from USA - AD_UKC035_MetaG (SPAdes) (version 2) | ecosystem: Engineered > Bioreactor > Anaerobic >...
TGTGAATTTGCTTGGGAGTCTCTTGTCCATAAACTGTTGGGAAATACATCCACTCGGCACGGGCCGGATTAAGGGTGTACTTGCCCGTAAAGCGAGGCACCAGCGGGATGGTATAAAAATATTCTCCCGCCCTTAGGGATTTGCAGAAAATGGTAGTTTGGTGATAATCGTATTGCCTGTGTACTTCTCCGTTTGTACGATTTTGATTTTTATTCTCATAACTGCAACCGGCTGGTATTGGTATGTTTAACAATAAATATTCTGTATCTTTTTTTACCATAAGCTTTACAGTAAGACTTACCGGCTTGCCAGCAATTAGCTGGGTTGTGCTATCCTGAAAGTAAGAACTAACCACAAAATCTTTGTCTATTCGTTTGGGGCTCGCATTCCAGAATTCTCGGTACGCTGTAAGATAGACCGGGGCAATACCAATTTTTTGTACTGTAAGGGATCCGTTTACCTGCACAATGGTGTCATAAGGGAACTTTGTTATGGTTTTGTTCATCAAAGTCAACTCAGTTTTTGTATAGTTAGCGGTAAGCGAAATTAAATCAGGGAGCAATGTTTCAATAATGGATGCGGACTCGAATGTGTTTCGCCAGGAATGTGTGCGGGCTTCTAAAAAGAAATTTCTAATTCGCTGTAACTCGGTATTGCTTGCCTTCTCATTTTTTAAGAGTCGATAGGCAATCAGGGTTGACATTATGGCATTGTCAAAAAGATGAAGCGCATCGGTACCCCAGTAATAATTTCCTTTAACTGTTTCATTCCTAAAGTCACTCAGCCAGGTTTTATCATAGGGTAGGTTGGCGTGTTGCATTAATTCTGCTAATCGCAGGCGACTGTAAACAGACAAATCGGTTTTTATAAGTGAATCATATAGAGGCTGCACGTTTACCTTTATATTGTGCGTTACTAAAAATTGCATTGGCAAAATCTGCTCCCGCAAGGGTAATTGAAGTAATCCCGACTGCAAAAAGGTCAATACTCCTTCCTTGTTATAGATGGTTTTAAAGCCTTCCTTTTCGGCTAACTCAAGCCCGTGCACTACATGTAAGGTAATCCACATCAATCCTTCGCTTTGATTCCACCATCCCCACCCGCCATCTTTGTGTTGATTTTCCGATAGCTTTTTGATGATGCGCTTTACGCGATCCTCCTGTTTAAATTTTTCCTTTCGGAATTCCGCAATTTTCTTTTCGGCCAGTAGTACCTGCAACTTAGAGGCAAGTTGTTCATTGCAATCGTAAGGGTAGTTTTTTACAGACTCAATTTCATTCAGTACCACGTCCAGTATATCGGATTGTGCATAGATGCGAAGACTACCCGGTTTGAGAGCAATTGTTATGATCGTATCGTTTGGTAGCGCCACAAAAAGACCATCAGCATCTTTCACCCCCCTTTTGAATACAGGAATTGTTCGACTCTCACCATCTTCATACTCTTTTTGTTTAATGGCATATTTCAAATGAATAGAATCCGGGCTGGATGCGAATAGAATTAAGGAATCAACGTGCGAATTGGTTATTTGCAAATCAATGTTGGTTAAGTTACCCTCAACTTCAATGGTTCGGATAATCGAAAGCGTATCGGTTGTATAGTTAGTAATCTTGCCAATTGCATTGGTGTTATCGCCTTCAACAAGAAAGTGTGGTGTTGCCACCTGAGCAAGCAAAGGCTTATATGATTGTACTTGCGAGGAAGCCAAACCGCTTCGCTTCTTTGAGGCCATTACAAGGGCTTCAATTTTCCAACCAGTTATATCATCTGGAAATGTTGCTATAAATTTTGCCTTCCCGTCCTTGTTGGTTGTTAACCGGGGCTGCCAAAAAGCATAATCACGGAAATTCTTACGAATACTATTGCCTGGTAAAACTCCTTCGGGCATGCTTGCCATTGGTGTACCGGGCAGGGGCATAGCCAATAATTGGTTTAGTGTAGTCTTTTGCTTTGACGAAAGAATGATAACCCCACCGGAGGCCCTTGACCCATATAATGCAACAGCGGCCTTATTATCCAAAACCTCGATTGCGGTAATTGCGTTGGGGTCCATGTTTCGATAGGTCTGAGCATCAATGATTATTCCATCCAGCACAATTATGGGTGTGTGGCCACTATCAAGCGTTGATACTCCCCGCAGATAAATATGTTGGTTATTGCCAGGGTTTCCACTAACCTGAATGCCAGCAAGGCGGCCCTGTAACAGATTGGATTGAACGGTAACAGAACCTGAAAGACTCATTTTTCTTTGAGCTGCAAAACCAACTACTACCACCTCACTCAGTTGAGTCACATCTGCCGTAAGTTCAACGTCTACTTCATTTCTGTTATTCGTGTTAATTTCTTCGGTCTTAAGTCCAATAAATGAAAACACCAATGTGCCCCCTGCTGGTACGGTAAGATAATATTCACCATTTGTATCGGTAACAGTACCGTAAATTGTTCCTTTCACAATTACATTAACACCGGGCAGGGGCATTCCATCTTCGGAAGAGTAAACACGACCTCTAACCAGGGTTCCGTGATAGGGGTAGCTTTGATTACGTTGATAGTAGGACGTGCGCACTTCGTTCATTTCTATTCTGCGCTGCTGTTCTATATAGGTAGTTTTAGCGTCCCATTTTTTTAAAGTATTATAGAGTTTTTCTGAAAATGTATCTTGTATTTGAAGTGAATCAAAATTGAATTTAATGAGAGTCTGTCCGAATGGTTTAAGAAAAAAACTTCCCGAGCGCAAATACTGCCCATCATTCATTAACAAAACCACTTCATAATGGGCAGCCCCTAATTGAGCAAATTCAAGATTGCTTGCCGGATATATGGAATATTGATCAGGGCTATCGAGATTTATTAGAAAGGTGGCGAGGTGAGTTTTTGGTTTTGAGGAAGGTATGAGAGCAAGTGAAAGGGCTCCGGCTGGCTTGTTTATAAAGTGCTCAATTGGGTATCTGGCAAATCGCGGATTTTTAATAGCCGAAAAATCTGACCACCGTTTCTCTATTTCTGATTTGGTCAAAACCCGATCATCAAATGAGGGAGAAAAATTTAAGCGATAGTTTTGACTTTTTAGAATGGGGGCGGTTATTGAACGTTGCCTGATTAAGCCGGGTAAAAACCGATAGGAATAGAAGGGCTCAAAGTTGAAGGTTAATGCGGTAGTATCTGCTGAAAAGAATTGTGTTAACTGAGGATGAAGCGGACCAACAATTTCGGGTTGTGGATACCCCCGCCCCGGGGATGGGTTAAATAAAAAGTAGTTGTTGTTTTGCATAATGTATGCCAGAGCCTGTTTTTCAGATCGTTCAACCGTAATAAAATATTTGCTTAGGGTGTTGGCTTCACGCGCCAGGTCTTCCTTCGTTAGTTCTGTTTTTAATACGTTAGTCGGTAAATGGTTTAGATCCAACGATATAATCTGCTTATGATTCTTCTTTACCTCAACTGAAAAGGATATGGCATAATTGCGTACACGTATTTGTACACGGTGGTTACCCGAATCAATCCTGAATGAATAAGGCTGAATGGTGTTCGCTGACAAATGAAAAACAGGTGTATTATCTATATAAATTACATGAGGCATAAGCACCAACCCGTTTTCAATTAAAAATGGTGCTATTTGTGTGATCGAGTCTGTGTTGGGTTTACTAAACTCATATTGGCCATTAGCGGGATATAAAAATTGATAGAAGGAAATACTGTCGAGTCCAAGGGTTTTATGCCAGAGTAACCAATCTAGTTTTGTTACATTCAGGGTTTCAAATTCACCCTTACTAAAGGCATTAAAAAACAGCCTGCCATTTTGCTTGCGCGGATACGTGGGAACCTGAGCAACACCTCCTTGCTTAAATTTTTTGGTATATGCGAGGGCTGTAACATCGGCATCGTTTACCGGATTGCCGTTCACATCCGAAACATTAACTGTAAATTCAGAAGTTTGACCCGGATATACCAAGGGTGCGTGAGCAATTGAAATATTAAGTTGACGATCGTTAAAATCTACAGTATAGTTTTCGTTTTTAGAAACACCTGCCCACACGTATTGAATCGAAATAGTAAATAGTTCTCTTGTTTGTGATTTACCTGTAAAAATCGTTGCTGACTCATCCGTACTGCCCCGATCAATTTGGTTACGATTTTTAAAGATCTGATAATGAACCGGAATTTTGCGCGGGTTACTGATTGTAATTGAAATAGAATCCTTTGTTCGTGTTGATAATACTTCGAGCTTATCGTATTCAGCCATTTCCAGAAATTCCCAGGAGGTTGACATGCCGGCTTCATATTCTTTAATGAAAGGGTTGATTTTTTCGTGATAGGGAAGTTGAATTTGTTTGGTAAATATTTCCTCATCATCCCAACCTAATGCAGTTAGCTCAGCTGAATCGGTTAAAGCCCCGGCCGTAACCCAAATGCTATCATTTTTTATTTCAAACCGAACTGGAGGTTTATTAAAATTGTATTGTAGAATAAGTTCTTTGGTTTGGCGTTCGTTGTCTGCGTTTAAAAAGGCAACAACTGCTTTATAAGTAAGATCAGCCTTCGGAAAAATAGAATCAGGTAATACAATTTTTGTTTCACCGACTACATCTAACTTGATTTTGTGAAACCAAAGTGTATCAGGAACAAATACCTGGGTTTGATAGATCGTATTCACATGCTTCGGCATAACAAGCACTTCTGCCTGCACATCGTACAGGGGCATATCATTTGAATCAGTGCCTTTCAGGTAAAGAATACCTCCCTTTTCCTTTCTATTGTTTTCAGATCGTGCCAGAAACTGATTGGCTTTGAGTTCGTATTGCTCGTACCGAAATGATTTTGACTCAACAATTTTATTTCGATGCTCAAAAGAAATAGTTGGATTTGTATCTAACGAGAGATTTAAGCTATCAGTAAGCACCACTTCATGAACAAACCCTCCTGTACGATATGGGTTTATATGGCCAAGCTTTACATTTACGGGGTTATGTCCATAAGCATACAGGCGCAGATCAAGAGTTTTAGAAATTGGCTTTCCTCGCTTATTGGTGAAAAATGCCTTTATGCGTAACGTATCTCCTGGTTTAAATATTGGCTTGTTGAATACGATGTAGCCTTTCCAATCTTTTTCGTACTTAGGCTCAATCCATTGCTTTGCCTTGTAATAAATTCCAGGCGCAGAAACACCATACCCCTTTACAAGATTTTTAACGGTGCGCACAGGATAAACGATAACTGAGGCAATGTGATTAATGGGAAATGTTCCTAATATTCTTTTTCCGGATCGTACAAAAAGGGTGTTGTTTCTTTGTCTTTCAATTTGGAAGTAAGCGGTATGACCATTGACTGTTACAGACAATAGGCCTCGTTTGTTTGATTTTTGATCAACATAAGCGTTGTCTTTATTATTAAAGGCTATTGGTTGATTTCGGATTTTAACTTGTGCGTTGTTAATTCTGTTTCCGCTTTGATCGCTGATTGTAAAAATAAAATCGCGTTGATTAGATAAGAGCGTTAAGTTCGTATTGTTAATAGAAACCAGTTCATAGTGCAACTTGCCCTCAATCGTTTTTACTTCCAGATAATGCCCAACGGGTAATTTATCCTGAAACCGGGCTGAATCAGACGGATAAAGTGTAAATAACGAATGACAAAATGCCTGTGTAGGTTGACGGTTTTTGTAAAGAGCCTCAGCTTCGGCATTGGTTACTTTATATACAAACGTGTAATAGCTACTTCGCCTACTTGTGGGTAGGTCTTGTGCGTACGAAATTGTTGTAGCAACAAGCAATAATAAAAGTAATCTCATAATGATAGGTTAGGTTACCGAAAACCCTGCAACCCCTGCAACCCGCCCGTGTGTAAAACCAGTACCGTACTTCCACGCCTGAATTTTCCCCGTGCAATCATGTCCTGCACACCCCACATAAGTTTGGCTGTGTACACCGGATCAAGTGGCAACTTATGGCGGGCGGTTAGCTCATCCATAAAGGCAAACAACTGCGGGTTGGTTTTTGCATAGCCTCCGTGATGATAGGATGTTTCAATGGTCCAGTTTCCATAAACACGGCCAGAAAAATTTTTCAACAGCTGGCTAACTTCATCACTAAGAAATGCTCCGTTTTTTAAAACGGAAATACCAATAATGTCATGGTGTTCATCCAACCCGCTGATGATTCCAGCTATTGTTCCACCGGTACCCACCGGCAAACAGATATAGTCGAAGGCTATTTCTGCTTTCAGCATGTGCGCAAACTCCTGCACACCACGAATGGCCAGTTGGTTTGTTCCGCCTTCCGGGATTAAATAAAAATCACCAAAGCGATCTTTTACTTGCTGAATAAATGCAACATCGTTTTTGTGGCGATATGCTTCGCGCGATACATAATGCAATTGCATGCCTTTGCTTTTCGCGAAAGCAAGCGTGTGGTTGAGAGGAAGCGTTTCCTCTCCCCGAATTACTCCAATAGATTGAAACCCTAACTCGTACGCTGCAGCAGCAGTGGCATAGATGTGGTTGGAGTATGCTCCGCCAAAAGTGAGAATAGTGTTGTGACCGTGTTGCTGTGCAGCCTCCAGGTTGTACTTCAGTTTCCACCATTTATTGCCCGATAGGAAGGGATGATTCTGATCTTCGCGTTTGATGAGAAGCCGGATGCCGGAACGAATCGTTTCGGGGGTCGAGATTTCAACAATCGGAGTGTTGGTGTATGACAAGGGCATAATCAAGGTAAGTACACTCAAATTCAATGGCATTTTACACTTTATTATTCTGTTACTAAAACCTCAATTTTTGACATGAAATCAAACAAATACTAAATTATTTAGTACTTTGCCGTATGGATCAGGAATACATGAAAGGGCGTGGCGCACAGATAAAAACCGAAAACAGGTTTTTAAAAGCCCGGTATGTAACGGACCATGTTGAGGGCCTTGATGAACCACTGCTCGAATCGCCCACCACTCAAATCTTCGTAGAACATGCAAAGAAGATTGTGAACGAAGTAAAGAGCCCGGACCTGAGCATGATGTATTCCATGAATCCTTACCAGGGTTGTGAGCACGGGTGTATTTATTGTTATGCGCGCAACACACACGAGTATTATGGCTTTAGTGCCGGGTTGGATTTTGAAAGTAAAATCATTGTAAAGAAAAATGCACCCGCGCTTTTAGAAAAACACCTGCTGCACAAAAGTTGGAATGCGGTGCCCATTATGCTAAGCGGTAATACCGATTGCTATCAACCCCAGGAGCGCAAGTTTCAGATTACGCGGGGTATGTTAAAGGTGTTGGCACAATACCGCCACCCGGTTGGCATTATTACCAAAAACAGTTTGATAACACGCGATCTGGATTTGCTCAAAGATCTGGCAAGCGATAACCTGGTGCATGTTTATCTTTCCATCACTACGCTTAATGAAGAGTTAAGGCGAATGTTGGAACCGCGCACCGCCAGCGCCATCAAACGTTTAAAAACATTGGAAGAATTATCGAAGGCCGGAATACCCACAGGGGTTATGAATGCACCGATCATTCCGGGTTTAAACCATCATGAAATACCAGAGATACTAAAGGCTGCGGCCGATCATGGCGCCATGAGTTGCGGAATGACTGTTGTGCGGTTAAATGGTTCAATTGGTAAAATCTTTGAAGACTGGTTGCGCAAAAACTTTCCCGATCGGTTTGATAAAGTGTGGAATCAGATCAGCTCCTTTCATGGCGGCACAGTAAACGATTCGCAATTTGGAAGGCGTATGGCAGGCGAAGGGAATATTGCTGAAGCCATTCATCAATTGTTCAGGGCTGCCCGGAAAAAGTATTTTGCCAATCGCAGCGTACCGCCCTACAACCTTACGAAATTCCGCAAAGGCGGAACACTATCCTTGTTTTAAACCACTGGTGTATCCTTCAGAATTTTTTCAAATTTTATTTTTTACTTTTGAAGCGTGAAAAGACCAATGGCATATCTCCTTACCGCATTAATCCTTACGGGATCGGTTATTGATCTGCACGATCTTTCGAAGGTGCCATATATGTTGCGCCATTTTCAGCAACATAAAAGTAACACCCAATCATTTTCGTTTAGCGATTTCTTCGACCTGCACTATGGGGCATCGGCCGAGCAACATGACAAACAAGAGCATGAACAACACAAGGGGTTGCCTTTCAAAACGCACGATTGCACCACCTCGCACATCAGCATGATTCTTACTGATTTTGCCCCCCACATCGAGTCGTCATTCAGTTGCATTATCCGGTATTCTAACTTTTACAAATCCACGTACACATCCGCTTTCAGCCAATCCATCTGGCAACCACCTAAGGTGGCATAAAAATTCTCACCCAAGTTACTGCCACAACAAAGTTGAAGGGTGGTGGGGTGAGTGCGGTATTGTTTCATTCATTTTTTCTTAAGTATTATTTCTATGCTTCATGGCATTATCTCCTTTTCAATAAGGAATAAGGTCATCGTAGGTATGCTTACCATAGCGCTCGTTTTGTGGGGCAGCTATTCGTTAAAGCAGTTACCGATCGATGCCGTTCCTGATATTACCAACAACCAGGTACAGATTATTACTGTATCGCCCACCCTGGCCGCACCCGAGGTGGAGCGCCTTGTAACTTTTCCGGTTGAGCAAACTATGGCTACCATTCCTGAAATTGTTGAGATGCGTTCCATCTCGCGTTTTGGACTTTCGGTAGTAACCGTGGTGTTTGAAGAAGACACCGATATTTATTGGGCGCGGCAACAAGTAAACGAGCGCCTTAACCAGGCGCAGGATCAAATACCTGTGGGGATGGGCTCTCCCGAAATTGGTCCGCTTTCAACCGGCCTGAGTGAAATCTATCAATATGTGTTACGAGCCAAACCGGGCTTCGAAGCAAAATACGATGCCATGGAATTGCGCACCATACAGGATTGGATTGTGCGCAGGCAATTGATAGGCACACCGGGCATAGCCGACATCAGCAGTTTTGGTGGCTATGTAAAGCAATACGAAATAGCCATTGACCCGGTAAAGTTGCGCGGCATGAACATCAGCATCAGCCAGGTGTTTGAAGCACTGGAAAAAAACAATCAAAATACCGGTGGGGCATATATTGAACGCAAGCCCAATACTTACTTTATCCGCAGCGAAGGTCTTGTAAATAACCTGGAAGACATTCGCGCGATCGTGGTAAAAAATACTTCCAACGGTTTGCCCGTACTAATGCAAGATGTAGGAACTATTCAATTCGGCAGTGCGGCCCGCTATGGCGCATTAACCTATAACAATATTGGGGAAGCAGTTGGTGGCGTGGTGTTGATGTTGAAAGGAGCAAATTCATCGCAGGTAATAGGCAATGTAAAGGATCGTATCGAACAAATAAGAAAAACATTGCCTGAAGGGGTGGAGATTGAAGCCTTCCTCGATCGTACCCGGTTGGTTAACAATGCTATTGAAACTGTTGTAAAAAACCTGGCCGAAGGCGCGTTGATTGTGGTGTTTGTGTTGGTCATGTTACTCGGAAATTTCAGAGCCGGGTTGGTTGTAGCTTCGGTTATTCCTTTGGCAATGTTATTTGCCGTTGCTATGATGAATCTTTTTGGCGTATCAGGAAACCTGATGAGCCTGGGCGCACTCGACTTCGGGTTGATTGTAGATGGAGCTGTAATTATTGTGGAAGCTACCATGCATCATTTGGGTATCAACACAATGGCGCGGAAACTTTCGCAGCGCGAAATGGATGAAGAAGTTCAGCAATCTGCCAGTTCTATGATGCGCTCGGCTGCATTCGGGCAGATTATTATTCTGATTGTTTACCTGCCAATTCTGTCGCTTACGGGCATTGAAGGGAAGATGTTCAAACCCATGGCTCAAACTGTTTCGTTTGCCATTTTAGGTGCGCTTATCCTTTCCGTTACCTATGTGCCCATGATTTCTGCGCTGGTGCTTAGCAAAACAACGGGGCACAAAGCAAATTTTTCCGACAGGATAATATCATTCTTTAAGCGGGTGTACCAACCCGTGATTGAGTCGGCCCTGAAGCATAAAGTTATTACGGTAGCTGTTTCAGTGATTATGCTGATCGGTAGCTTCCTTATTTTTCTGCGCCTGGGTGGAGAGTTTATTCCCACGCTGGATGAAGGCGACTTTGCAGTAGAGACCCGCTTGATAACAGGAAGTTCGCTCAGCGAGTCAATTGAAGTGAATCTTAAGACAGCCGATGTATTGATTAAAAATTTTCCGGAAGTAGAAACTGTAATCGGCAAAATAGGAACCTCCGAAATTCCTACCGATCCGATGTCAATCGAAGTAACGGATTTGATTATCACATTAAAAGAAAAAGACGAATGGGTTACAGCCTCCACGCGCGAAGAACTGGCGGATAAGATGCTGGCAAAACTGGAAGCAGCATTGCCGGGTGTGATGTATGGATTTCAGCAACCCATTCAACTACGTACCAACGAATTGATGACCGGAGCCAAACAGGATGTTGTGTTAAAAATTTTTGGCGAAGATCTGGACTTGCTGGCGAGGTATGGCGAACAAGTGGGAAAGCTGGCCCGTGAAGTGGAGGGAGCGGAAGATGTGTTTGTTGAACCCATAGGGGGATTACCTCAAATAGTGGTGAAGTGGAATCGCCAGCGGCTGGCACAGTTTGGGCTAAGTATTGATGAAGTAAACCGCGTGTTGCGCGCTGGCTTTGCAGGCGAGGTTGCCGGATTGGTTTTTGAAAATGAAAAACGATTCGAGCTGGTGGTTCGGTTGGCCAATCAAAACCGCCAAAACATAAACGATGTTAAAAATTTATTTGTTACCACGGCATCGGGATTACAAGTACCGCTAGATCAACTGGCAGAAATCAATCTCACCATTGGTGCCAATCAGATACAACGCGATGATGCCAAACGAAGAATTGTAGTAGGGTTTAATGTGCGTGGCCGAGATGTGGAAAGCATTGTAAACGAATTAGACGAAGAGATTTCTGCGAAACTGAAATTTGAACCCGGCTATTATATTACCTACGGGGGTTCATTTAAAAATCTGGAAGAAGCGGAGCAACGGTTATCCATTGCTGTACCAATTGCACTCATTCTGATTTTCCTGATGTTGTATTTTACGTTCCACTCGCTGCGCCACAGTTTGTTAATTTTTACAGCCATTCCACTTTCAGCCATTGGTGGAGTAGTTGCGTTGTGGTTGCGCGATATGCCTTTTAGTATTTCGGCCGGAGTGGGCTTTATTGCTTTGTTTGGTGTAGCGGTTCTAAATGGCATTGTACTGATTGCGGAGTTTAATAAACTCCAAAAGCTTGGTAAAGAATCGTTGCATCAGCTGGTGATGAAAGGAACACAAACCCGCCTTCGGCCGGTGCTTATGACCGCGCTGGTAGCTTCGCTCGGTTTTTTACCCATGGCGCTTTCGCAAGGCTCAGGGGCAGAAGTGCAACGCCCGCTTGCTACGGTGGTTATCGGAGGTTTAATAACAGCAACCTTACTTACGCTGGTGGTGCTGCCTGTTTTGTACACTTTGTTTGAAAAGAGAACGCAATCAACGGAATTATGATTTACAGAGTTAAAATTTTTGTTTTGTCGCTTGCGCTGATCAGCACTGCGACTTACGCTCAAAAAATGAGTTGCAAGGAAGCGATACAAGCTGCACTAAAAAATAACGATCGCCTAAAGGCGGAAGAATACCATATCGAGCAAGCCCGCCAGCTTAAGAAAGCACAAACGGACCTTGGTAAGTTTTCGGCTACCTTA
>Ga0209605_1004332_pt1 | contig 11728 bp, 27 predicted proteins | sample AD_UKC035_MetaG_FD_184408 | JGI IMG/M metagenome (GOLD analysis project Ga0209605, IMG submission 184408) | Active sludge microbial communities of municipal wastewater-treating anaerobic digesters from USA - AD_UKC035_MetaG (SPAdes) (version 2) | ecosystem: Engineered > Bioreactor > Anaerobic >...
TTCCCAGTAGTAGTAGGAGAAAGATTTTTTTTTCGACCTACTCACCCTCCTACTACTCACCTTTCCTTCTTTGGAGGTAAAATATGATTCCTAAAGGAAGGGAATTAAAACCATCTAATATTTATCATGGTCATTCTAATAAATCTTATAAAAAATTAACAGAGAAGGAAAAAAAAGCTATCTGGTTTTTATCTTCAGTTGATAAGCTCTCCAGAAAAGCTAGAGTTTTAGAAAAATTAAGAAGAATTATGAATGAAATTTCTATTAATACCTGTTATCATGAAACAAATTTAGATAGGACTTTAGTTAAATGGAAAAAAGCAGATATTCCTAAGAGAGAGAAAGACCTTTTGATAAGAGCTTATGAATTGAATAATAAGTTAGGAGAAAGTCTATTGAATGATTTGGAGAGTTTTTTAAATGAATGTGAAAAGGAAACCAACAGATAGGAATTCTAAAGAATGTCTAGGAATGACTAATTTAACGAATAATGGTTATTTCCTCCCTTTCTTTGACTATGACAGTAAAAGATTGATGAAAGTTAAGAATGAATTAAGGAATATACAACATACTTTTTCTTTATCTGATATTTATTTGATAAAAACTCTTAATGGATATAATGCTTTTTCTTTGGATAAAATACCTTTTTCTATTTTAAATCAGATAATGGAATGTAGTAAAGAAGTAGATAAAGATTTTAAAAGATTAGCTTTCAAAAGAGGATTTTTTGTTTTAAGAGTAGGACAGGAAAAGAAACTTCAAGAAATACTATGTAGTGAAAATAATATTTATGAAAAAAGTCTATGCCATGCTTTAGCTCTCCATACTTTCTTTGATTATCTTTTAGAAACTCCTCCAGAAAAAGGATTTGATGATAACTACATGATGAGATTGCATTTATACAAATCAGAAAAACATGGATATTTAGAGGTTATAAAATGAGAGTATCAGATGAGTATAAACCTTTTTATAAACAGCTTATGCTAGATTTTAGAAATGCTCCTCCTAGTTCAAAGAATGAGTTAAGAATACAAATGCAGATATTAAAATATAGAGTTTCACAGGGTGAAAAACTTTTTCCTACTAAAAACCAATTAGAAAAAGCATGGGAGATATTGCATAAAGAAGGAGTAGTAGGAGAAACAAGAGAAGAAAAAGCAGAAGTAAGAGAACAAAAGGAGAGTTTATATCTTGAGGCAAAGGTCTTTAAGAATAATAGAAGGGTATTCATAGCTAAAGAAGATAGCTTTATCTTTGATTCTAAGCTGAATAAGATAAGAAAATATAGGAAAGGTCAATTCTTACCTAAGAAAGCATATCAAGATTATTATGAAGAATGATTTAGGTTTATTTAGGGAATGTCAAGATTGTAAATTCAAATTCAAATTAAGACCTATGGTATATAGATATGAATGTAGCAATATGGATATTGATATTTTCTGTCCTATATGTCAGAGCAATAATGTTGCTATAATTGATAGAAAAAACTATGAAAAGAGGTAATTTATGACAGAGCTAGAAACTTTATTAATAGGAATCCTATTTTTTATTATAGGATTGATTGCAGGACAATATATTAAGATAGACCTTATGCTTAAAAAAGATGAATAATCAGAGTTATTGGAGTAGAAGTAGACCCATCTAAGTAGCTCCTATCATCTCCTCTTAAACCATACTTCTACTCCTTTAACATATATTAAGGAGGTAATTTATGAAAGAACAAACAGAAATAAAAATGGAGAAAATGAAAGCTCCTAAAAGCTGGAAAACGATAGAATCTCAAAACTTTTTCAGATTTGAGAAAGTAGGAGATTCTATAACAGGTCTTTTAATGAGTAAAGATAAATCAAGCAGATATGATATAGGTATCTATACTTTAAAGACCTTTGAAAACGAAATAAAAAGATTTCATGGGTCTACTCAATTAGATGACCTTTTGTTAAATGTAACAGTTCCCTGTTATATTCAAATAACTCTAATTGATTTCGTAGAAACTCCATTAAGTCCTATGAAAGTCTTTGAGGTGAAGTTAGGAGAGAACTAGAAGGGTATTGCCTCCCTTCTTTTTTCTTTTTTATAGGAGGATAAAATGAGAGAATTAACTGATAGGGAAATAGCAGGAAATTTTATTATGATTTATTTTGTATTGACTGTTCTTTTAGTTGAAATGCTTTTAAAATATCTTTAGGAGGTAACTATGGAGGAGTTATTATCTTTCAGGAAAACAGATAAAGACATTATCTCTATAGAAGGAGAAAGACTAGGAAAGATAGGAGATTTGTTTTATAATGAAGATTTAGCTATGTGGTTATTTCTTCCTAAGAAACATTTTTTCTATAAACCAGTTCATTTAGCTTTAATTCTTTCCTATTGTAATGAACTGAATGGATATAAAAGTAAAAAGAGGAGATATAAAAATGACTATGAGAATGGATTTGATAAAGAATCATATAAGTGAAGAACAATTTACACAAGCAGTAAAACATATCTGTGTATACTTTGATGATAACGAAATTGATTATATGGGAGCATTAATAGTATTAGATATTGTATCTAAAGTATTGAAGAATGAGCTAAATATTTCCAGATTTGAGTTGATGAAATGAGTTTTAAAAAATCTCTCTGTTGGAACTGTTGGAGAAAACCTCTCTGTAACGAATACTCTGAAAAGGTAACTGAATGTAAAAGGTTTATACCGATAACAGAGTATGCTAATAAATAGCATGGAAAAAATATTTAAGCTCTTACTTCATTCTTTTTATTGAGGTGAAAAAGGAAATGAAACAGGTCATTAAATCAGTTATTGAGTTTATTGTCGGAATAGCTCTCCTTCCAACAGCAGGAGCTTTCGTAGTCTATGTTCAAGCAGACGAAAACTTATCTGGAATTATGGGTTTAAGTCTAGTTATGACTTTGGGAATTATCATCATAGCATTTGGACTTATCTATAATTCAGTTAAGACCTTCTTCAGCTCTTAAGAAAGAAATAGAATACAAATCTATTTCCTTCTTTCATTTCTTTTTTTCCCTCTAAGGAGAAAGAAGAAGATATGAAAATAAAAAATATAGCTCTAGTTTTAACATTACTTTCTAGTTATCTAATGGTATCTTTTTGTTTTATAGACCCTGTTAATGCAGGTAGCACAACTATTGCATATGGTATGGAAAGCAGTGTAACAGGAAATCAAGTATTATTAAGTGAAAGCGATATTTTTTATACAGAAAATGGTAATTATAATGCTTATTCTGTTACAACAGGTGATAAATATGCCGGAACAAAGTCTTTTCTTATAAGTGCAAATGCTAATGGTCAATATGGTTTTATGAATTTAAGTTATGGAACATCTTCTTATTTGACAAATTTAACTTTTTGGGTGAAGAAACAGGGAGGTTCATTCAGCACATACATATATTTTTATAATAAAACATTAGGTGTGAGTAATATTATTATAGGATTTTATTTAAAAAATACTGACCCAACAGGTTCATTTTATTTAAATGATGTTGGAACATGGGTTAAATTCGAAAGTCAATGGTGGTTAGGTTTATGGGCAACAATAGGATGGAGAGTTGAAAACTCAATTGGTGATATGGGTTATTATGATGGACATAATGGAGCATGGACAACAGGAAGTTCATGTAGAAATGCAACCGCTATAAATGAAGGATATAGAATTGATTGCATAAAATTTATCAATGTCGGTGGTGGAGCAACAGATTGGTATGATGATTTCAATTTTGTTATTTCTAGTTCTTATACAGAAGAAGGAGAAGAAAGTTCTTCTGATTTTTCACAATATAATATTTTAGGTAAATTACCTGTCTATGCAGTAAGCACGATTGCAGAAGAAAAAGAAAATAGATATGATGAGTTATTCACAGGAGAACTTTACGGTATTGATATACCTCTAACTAGTTATCACGAAAACTGGGCATGGGGATATAATATCTGTATTAATGGTTTTACATATACTCCTGATTTAATGTATAATATAACTATTCCTACTATAGATTTTGAAGTTGTTATGATTAGATTTGATTTTTCTTCTAATCCTTTAGTTTTAGATAATGAGAAGATACAGATAGATTGGTATTCTGCATTAAAAAAACCCTCTGGTTATCCATATTCTCCTATGATGTATGGAGGAGATGTAGACGGAGATGGAGATAGAGAGAGTAAAAAAGGAACTGTAACACATTTCAATAATGGTTTATTTGATGGTTCAACTACTGATAATGCTAATGAGTTTTGTTTTCTTTTATATTACCTTATGGATGCAGTTCCAAATCCTGAAAACCCTGCTCCTTATGGATATGTAAATGTATTTGGAAACAATATGAAATTTAATACTTCTGGCTCTCCTCTTTTTTATTTACATGAAACTGTTTCTATAGCTTATGGAGTTACTGACTTATCAGTATTGAGTTATGTTAAACTATACAAAGGAGCAACAGAGATAACTTCTTATGGCTTTCCTCTTAAAATAATAGATTTCAAAGGAGTATGGGGATATATTCCTCTTACAGTAGGGAATTATACCGTTAATCTTTCAATAGCAGGTTCAGTAACTCAAACAAGATATTTTGATGTTATAGAAAATCCTAGCTCAGAATTTCAAGATTATTATATATATTCATTGCCTCCTATGACTTTTGATTATGGAGGATATAATGTATATTATACATATACTAATCCTTCTGGTTATGATGGAGCAATTGCTCTATTTGATAGCATACAAGATACTTATGATTTCCATAATAATATATACTATAGAAATATAACAGGTAATGCTACAGATTCTTCTTTTTACTATAAACCTGCGAATAAAAACTATTTTGATTATTGGCAACTATTTGTTAAAGTAGGGAGCATATATATAGCTAAAGGAGAAGTTCACACTCATGTTAAACTATTAACTGAAATAGTTGCTACTCTACAAATAGACTATGGTCAAAGATTTGGACAAAATGCTAAAGTAGGAACTAATATAACAGTTTATGGTAATCATCCTTATGCTTTTCAAAATGTCTATGTAATGTTAAATAACATGAAAATACAAGATGTAGGAGAGGAGCAAACATTTAGTTTTAGATATGCTCCTGTAAAAACAGGAATACATATATTTTCTTTAGTTTTTGAATTAGAGAACGGTAGTAAAATATTCTTAGCAGAAAATGTTTCTGTTTCTGTATATTCTAGTGATACAGAAGAAGAAGGAGGAGGAGGTATTGGAGGACTACCGTTTTCTATTGACCCTCCATATAGTTACTTTGCAGGAATACTTATTATAATAATCTTTACTCTTTCTCCTTTCTTAGTTGTCCTTATGGTCAAAAGAGATAATGCTAACCTTAACTCTATTCCACAGTTTCTTTATATGGTAATGGCAATCATAGGATTTGTAGTTACTATTATCATGGATTTCTTCCCTGCATGGAGCATTTTAGTAGTAGTTACTCTTTCTGCTCTGATACTTCTTATATTATGGAAATCAGGAAAGCTAGAAGTAGGGGGAGAGGAGTAAGAGCATGGCAAGTGTTCTTCCTAAAGTCTACCTGTATATGTTCATTTCTATTATTGCGGTAGTTATAGCTACTGGATATAATCTTATGTCTATGATTGCTAACGAAACATTTGATGTTCTTCTTTTAATTTCTTCTTTTGCTACTGGTTTTATTCCATTTGCTACTACTATTTCTTTAGTATTTAATAATACAGGAGTGCCTATAGAAATAGTTGCTATCGTAGGAGCTATTACTGGTTTAATATCTGCTTTGCAGATATATGTTTTATCTATCATAGTTGAAAACATGATACCATTTACTAATGTTTAGGAGATAAGAGAACATGGATATAATCTATCTATTGATAATGTTTATTCTCTGGATTTATCTACTAGAAACTTCTTTAGAAAAGCATGATTTAGGTTACTCTGTTCTACAATTCATAGTAGCAGTTCCTTTTATGATTTATATTTCTGCTCTTTCTTTCTTTGAAGGTCTAGTATTTGGTTATGCAATAACTTTAGCTATTGCTCTTTGTTCAATATATACGATAGCATATAACTTTTATGGAAAGTGAAACTATGAAAACAGATATTTTAAGAACTGAAATAGATAAAGCATTACAGAGGAAAGATTTTCCTGATAGAAGAACTTTCAGATACGAAAGAGAAACAAATAAAGTTCCAGAGAAGAAAAAAAGATTGCTCTGCATTATCTTCTCTGAAAACAAAGGAGCTTATTTCCTTTATCGTAAATTTGATAATACAACTGACAGTTTTAAGTTCAATAAAGGAGTATACATTATAGAGAATGAGAGCATACATATAGCTAAAAATGGAATGAGAGTATGCTTTTATCTTGAAGGTATATCTACTCCTATGTCTATGAAGAATGTAGAGAGATGTATGGAGGAAGTAACCTTTATTGATTTAGAAGGACAAAAACAAACTATGACTATACAGAAGATTAAAGGATTGAAATATGATTCTAAAATACTGGATACATTTACTGATAGAAAACTGTCGGAGAATTTTACAAAGATAGATGAGAAGTTTAAGTATGGTCTTATCACTATGTTATTAGTTATCGTAACTCTTATTTCTACTATCATAGGAGGAGCAATCTCTTATTACTATTAGGTGAAACATGATAGAAAAAACTGCTATAGAGAAGGATATACTGAAAGGTCAAAGTCAGGTTATACATGACAAGAACACAACTGATTTAATGAGAGCTTTAGAGCTGTTGCATAATCCTACTAATCTTGAGGCAAATACTATTTTGACTAATAGACAGGTTATTGCTCTTTCTGTCATCAACTGGGGAAGTCAAATCTATGACATAAAGTTCTTTCAACATTTCATTAAACTATTCCCTAGATATAGGATTTCTGGAGATGACGGGAGAGGAAGAAAAGAGCTTATACAGATAGCAGAGGCAATCAGGAGAGATAAAGAAGAAGAACATAAAAGAATGATGGAGCTTATAGGTAGGAGATAATGAAAACTAAACAAAGACTATTAGTCATCTATACATATATCATTATGATAGGTATTCTTATTACTCATCTTAGTTTTATTGTTTCTGCAAGTAGTTCTAAATTTGAGAGAAGTGAAAGTTATTCATATTCTAATTATGATATAAGAAGTAAATATTGGTATGCACAAGCATTTACTGTAGGAGCAACAGGTCTTAATATTGGTCATGTTCCTACAAATATAAGTGTATATCTTTCTTCTTATGGAACTCCAAATCCTTTATCTGTAAAAATAGTTGAGTTCAACCTTACAACCAATAAACCAAACAAAGATGTTGTTTTTGCGTATGGCCTTATGCCATATGCAGATTATTCAGCAGGATGGAACGATATCAATGTTACTGCGTATTTACCATTATTGCCCGATACTAAATATGCAGTAATGTTAAATCAATCTATTGAAACTTCATCACGATATGATTGGTATTATTACAATTCAGGATATACAGGAGGTTCAACATATATGTCTAATAATTATGGTTCAACATGGGGAAATACTTACTCTACAAGTTGTATGTTTCAAGTATGGGGAACTGTTTTAAATTTAAATTGGTCTATCAGTAATGTTTCTCCTGCAAATAATTCTATATTGTATTACGATAAATCTTCTGCCTGTTCTTTGACTATTCCGTATATCAATTTGTCTTTTGATAAGAACACAACAGATTATAGTTTAGGAGCAGAGTTAAATGTAACTTTTGAAGATACTATGGTTTATTATAATAACTCATGTATTAATAAATCAGTATCTGTAAATATTTTCCAACCATATAATTTTCTTTCTACGTCTCCAGTAGATAATTTCGTTTTAGTAAATAATACTGTGTATAATTGGAATGTTACCTGTAACTACTTTGGTTTTAACAGGACTTTTAATTATTCTTTTATATTAATTCTTAATTGCTCTGGAGTAACTGAATGTGATAATACTTCCTTAACTGTTTATAATAATACTGTTAATGTTTCTGGTAAGTATGAAACAGCTTATAGTAGTGAAACAGGAAATCATATCTGGTTAAACTTCACAGGAGAAGGAGGAGGAAATGTAACAGGTTATACAGAGGAAGAACTGACTACTTATTCTTCTACTGTAGGAGTTGCTACTCTTATAATAGGAATGATGATAAGAAAAAAGAAAAAGAAAGGAGGAGTTAATTTTGAAGTTTTCAGATAGAGCAGGAATGAAGTTTATTAAAGTAGCTATACATGGAGTATCTAAGAATAAGCTCTTAGGTATAGTTTCGATTGTCCTAGAGAAAGAGAACATGGAGCTTTATCCAAATGAATGTAATGATATGATAGAGCAGGTTAAAAAAGAATGGATTAAAAGAAAATATGATGAAAAGGATTTAGCAGAATATATTTCTTTCTGTAAGAGGTAAGATGAGCAGGAAAGAAGAAAGAATATTCAATAAGATACTGGAAAAAAACAATCTTCCTGAATGTAAAACATTTATCAAGCATAGGAACTTAACAGAGTTTAAGACTTTCTCTATAGAAAGGATTAACCCTACCCATAGAATATTCTTGTATGGAAATCTGAAGAATAATAATAAGAAAAAGAAAACTTCTAAGTCTTTGATTAAGGTAGGAGAAATACTTTTAGTTGTTAATGCTCTCATGGTTAATTTTGATTTGTTCTTTAAGAATATTGATTTCATACTTCTTTGTTTCTCTATGTTTTTCTTAACCTGTTTTATCTTCTATCTGTTTAGTTACCTGAATATACTAAGGGAGTTTTATGATTATTGGAATAGAAGGATTTATGGGAGATGGGAAAACTGTCTTTATGGTCAGGAGCATATTGATTGATTATTTAAACAGTAGACCCATCTATGCAAACTTTAAACTGAAGGAGATTGAGTATAAACCTTTATTGATAGAGGATTTCTTAAATACTGATACAGCAGAGAAATATAAAAATGCAACTCTCTGTATAGATGAAATAACTTTGTTTATGGATTGCAGGAGAAGTTCTAAAAAAGAAAATATTGCTCTTTCTACTTTGTTAAGACAGAGCAGAAAAAGAAATATCTGTATTATTTTTACCTGTCAGAATTTTGAAGAAACAGATATTAGACTTATCAACTTCACTTCTATTTTTGTCATAGCAGAGAGAGTTTATCGTATTAATGAAAATGATGAAAAGGTAGAAGTTGAGAATCTTAGACAATATACTATTATTGATACTAGACAAAGAGAGGAGAATGTAACTAAACTGGTCTTAGATATTACTCCTTTCTTTAAGTATTACGATACAGATGAGATTATAGAGAGCATTTATGAAACTAAAAAAACTGTCAAAGGAAAACAGAAATAGTATACTGTTATCCTTTGCTATCATTTCAGGATTGCTTATGATTTTCTGTTTGCAGAACATTACTTTAAAGAATGAGGGTATCAACTGGGAAGAAATAAACCAATCTGAATATATCAATCTTTTTTTTCTTACTAATCATGCTCCTTTCAATTATTTTAATGGTCTTTGGTTATTATTTGCAGGTCTTTTTTTCTGTTGCATAGCTCTTATTTTAGAGATTCCTGCTCCTTCAGAAGTTATTAGGTATCTACTTAAAAAGAAGTAATTTCAACAATTGTCGATAAAAAATGAGCTTTAGAGTATAACCTGTTATACATTAAATATCGACAATAGCATATAAGAAATATATATACTAATATATCTGCATATAAAGAAATGTTACATTTACATAACTCTTTATAAGGCAATACAAAACTATATAAAAGAAATTAACAATTGACAAGAATTTCAAATTAAAAAATTATCATAATACTTTACTATAGGAAATGATATTTATGTTACAATTACAGAATTATATAACTTCTGCTAACTATAGTTATATCTATATTAACTTACTGTATTTCTGTATATATTATTAGAGAGAAAAAAAAATCTCTAGGAGCTATGAAACTATGATATATGAAATAGAAAAACATTCAGTAAAAGCAGGAGATGACAAAGAAAAACCAGAGTATGTTATTTGGGTAAGAGATGACTATAGCAGGTCTATCATCTTATTTTCCTCATGGAATAAACCTACTATAGAAAAATCAAATTCTGATTCTCTGGACTTCAGAACAAAAGATGGTGAGAATGTCCATATCTGGATATACTACGGAGATAAAATAAAGTTCAAAGACAACACAGGAGATAATGAAAAACTAGAGGAGTAATTACTTCTCTTTTTTCTTTTAGGAGGAATAGAAAAATGATAACAGAAAGAAGATATGAGATACAGTTTATTTCACAGGCAAACATAAACATAAAAAGAGTTTTCCATGAAATAAACACGATTCAGATAATGAGGAATGTTAAAATTGGTTGGATTGCAGATTTTGAAGATTATGTTACAGTTGCCTTAGAAGGAAAGAAAACAGATTATCTTTTTTATGTTGAAGGTAAAACTCTTTGGATTGCAGATAAAAATACTATGTATCTTCTCTATGGTAAGAACTGGAAAAAATTCTTTAGAACTGACCTAGAAGAAGGTAACTCTTACGAAACAGAGAAAGAAAGAGAAAGCAATTTTGAGAACGGAGAACATTATACATTTTAGGAGGAATGAAAAAATGAAAACAAAAGGAACTATAGTAAAAATGGAAAGAAAATATAAGCAGGACAGGACTTATACTTTAGTCCTTACGGTAGAAGTTTCATACCAAGACCATACCTACAACATGAAAGAAGGAACTGTTTATTTAGAGCATGATTAGGAGGTCAAAGAATGAGAAAAGCATTTATGTTCTGTGGGAACTGTAGCAAGAAAATCTATTTAGAGATGACAGAGGAAGGACAGATACTCTCAAAGATTTATGAATGTGAAAGATGTCATGCTTTGAACCTTCCAAATCTTCTTCCTTTAATCCAAAGTCCTACTGGTCAATACAGGAGAATGAAATAATGTTAGATTGTCCTCATAACTGCAACTGGGTATATTCTCCTCATTCTCCTTATTGTCAGAAATGCAAACTACTAGGTAAGTATCTTACCTGTGGAAAACCTGAAAGTCTAGGAGGGAGTTACAAAGAAACAGAGAACTATGAAATAAGATACTACAAAGAGCATAAAGAAACAGATTCAGAGGAGTAGAAATATTTATATGTGTATGAGAGTTACAGATATGTAACAGGAGATAAGAAAAAATGAGTAGAAAAAAAAGCTCAAAAGCAGGTGAAACAAAAGAACAGAAATTTGTAAGACTAGCAACTGCTAGAATGAATAAGGTAGTCAAAGACCTTAACCTAGTGAAACAGCTCATGGAGAGTAAGAACTACTCTATGACAGAGGAGCAGGTCAGTAAGATAACAGATACCATAAACAGGAAAAACCTAGACATAACAGAATCATTTCTGAACAGAGATAAGAAGAAAGAGAAGGTAGAGGAAAACTTCTCCTTCTAATCTTTCTTTTTTTCTTTAAAGGAAAGGTGAAAAGATGACCTATGACATAGAATTTTATAACTCTGTCTTAAAACTCATCATAGATTTTCTTTCAGAGCATGATTACACTACAGAGATAACTCTAGGAGAAGTTTTAAACCTAGCAGATGAGATAACTCTATTGAATAAGGTAAGCAAAGAGAAGAAAAAACAATAAAATCTCTCTTTTTTTTTATAAACCGTGTGTCCAATTAGCATGAAAATACATAATAATAATAATAAAGTGTG
>Ga0209605_1004333_pt1 | contig 11723 bp, 10 predicted proteins | sample AD_UKC035_MetaG_FD_184408 | JGI IMG/M metagenome (GOLD analysis project Ga0209605, IMG submission 184408) | Active sludge microbial communities of municipal wastewater-treating anaerobic digesters from USA - AD_UKC035_MetaG (SPAdes) (version 2) | ecosystem: Engineered > Bioreactor > Anaerobic >...
ACGGGTTGGACTACTTGGCAAGGGTATTGATTACTGGATTTAATCGCTATAATATCAATTGTTTAAAATTTTTGTCGTGTACTTAGAGATTTTTTATTTTTCCTTTTAAACCTTCGCTTTTTAATTTCATACTATATAGTTTTGAATATTAAGCCTTTCGCTTATATTCTGATTGTAGGATGAAAATTGGCAAATGATCAACTACCTTGCACACCCCATTTATTTTAAGCAATTTGGTATCTAATTTGAATATTTTTTTGCCCCCTTATCTTTTAATGCAAACCTTAGCTTTCAGCCAGAAGTAAAAAAATACCCGAAATTCGTTTTTCATTTTAAATTAACTTTTCATGAGTTTATGCCTTATTTTAGTATCCAGAAACGTTATTCAACTAATTCTGTTTTAAATACATGTACTGCAAAGTGGTTTTCGGTAAACACAATTTCTACTTTTCACTGTTGCCATTTTGGACCATTAGATAACAAACGTAACGGGATAAATAAAAAATATCCATTGGTCGCTCATCTTTTAGGCCAACTTCGACCATTTCCCCAATGTCGGGAAAATGGTTTTCTTTTATTATCTGTAAAATAAATTGAAAAAACTCATTGATAATTAAATATGGAGTATCTTTGTGAAGTTTTACTAACCATTAAATTATAAAAATTACAGCATGAACATTTTTTGTGGAAGCCTTCCTTTTAGCTTGCAGGAGTCGGAGTTAAAGGAATTTTTTGAAGAGTACGGTGAAGTTTCAGCGGCACGGATTATTACTGATAAGTTCTCCGGAAGAAGTAAAGGTTTTGGTTTTGTTGAAATGCCAAATGACGAACAGGCCAAAAAGGCCATTGAAGAGTTAAACGGCTCAGAAATTGACGGACGTGCTATCGTTGTTAATCAAGCTGAAGAGAGGAAGGAGTCCCGTGGTGGCTTTAGAGGAGGAAACCAGCGTGGAGGAGGGTACAACAGGGACAGAGGCCGTAAGGACTACCGGTAAGATTTGCAATATCCCAAGGGTTATCAAAAGGTCAATCTGCCGAGATTGGCCTTTTTTCGTGCCATTCTTTTTTTATTTTTGTGGTAGAATTTATGTTCCATTCGCCCTAAAGTTTAATGGAGAAGTTGCAAAGTTTCACCCTTTTCGACGCAGACTTGCCACAACCCATTGCTTTCCTATCGTGGAAGCACCACTTAGGGTATATCAAAAATCAGCTCATACTGTTGCAGGGAAAGGTACCTAAAGAAGAGGTGTGGACACTGTGTAGGGGCATTGGCGGTTCGGTACTCGATTTTTATGTTGGAGGGTTGATGCCACACGCCATTGCTGGTCAAATCGTCGATATTCTCTCTCGCTTAAAAATTGTAAGCCATGCCGATTATGAAGATTGGCTTAGAACCAGTGGGTTAGAGTATAGATCAATAACCCTTTCCGATGGTTCGTCGTGGACGCTCCGATTGGGGCGAATGCCCAATAGGTTTGTTCATATTCACCCCTCTCGATATTCTGCCAATACCCTGAGAATAAAGGCATCCACATTGAAAACAGCCATTGCTTTGAAGATGGTTTTTCCCACTTTAAACATTCCTCCCAACCTGCAACAGGTAAATCAAGCGCGGGATTTGCTGCACAATCTGTCGCCCGTCAAAGGAATACATAGTTCAAAATCTCTGATCAAGATACTGGCATATTTGATCGAATAAAAAAATAATTCACCAGGTTTGTAGTATTGGCAAGGGTTTTGTGAAAAGGTGATGTAAATCATCGTTAATCATTGAAACATAAAACGATGAGTTGCGTTTTTAGTAATGAAACTTAACGTGTTTTTCTTTTCATTAGGGTTTTTAGTTGGTTTCGGGTTAGTTGTTTTAGGTTAATTTTTTAGGGTGTGAAGCCGGGCTTGGGGAAGTCCGGCTTCTTTTTTATGCCCTTTTATCATATCAGATAATCCATGCCAATTAGCTGTTTAAAAAAACGTGGTAACCTGTACGATATTTTTGTAGGAATGCTGTTGTTTTTTCGTTACTTTGTTAAAATCAAAACAAAATAATGTTTTGATTAAACCACAGGTAATCAAAAGTATAACATAGATGAAAATTCCTGAAAAGGCAGTTGGTGTTGTGGCCTTTGGCTTAAAAACCGGAATAATAACCGGTGATGATAACGTTGTTGATGTTGTAAGGAAATGTTTGATTAACAACCCCGATATCATTCGGGAGAATGATATCATCTGCATTACCGAGGCAGTAGTTGCCATTACGCAGCACAACATTGTTCATCTCGACGATGTGTCGATGGAGATAAAAGCAAAGTTGAACCTTAGCGATAATTCAACTTTGGGCGTTATTTTTCCAATCCTTTCGCGAAATCGCTTTTCGATGCTGCTCAAGGCTATGGCCAAAGCAGTGCCTAAAGGGAAAGTGATAATCCAGCTGATGTTCCCTGCCGATGAACAGGGAAATCCCATAGTGGCAAAATCAACCCTGAGGGATTTGAAAAAACATTCCGAGGATTTGATAACTGTGGACGAACTTGGCGAAAATAGGCTGCTCCATCCCGATACAGGGTTGGATTATATTGATTATTATACCGAAATTGTTGAAGCAAGCTCTGCCAAGGCAGAAATTTACCTGGCCAATAGGGTTGAATACATGATTGGCAAGAAGCCCGATGCCGTGATCGTGAGCAATGTGCATGCACGGTTTGAGGTTTTGGAAGAGTTTCTGAAGATGGGATTTAAAAACGTCATCACGTTGCAGGATATCTGTTCTACCCCCGGTAAGGGAGCTCATTCGGAATTTGGATTGCTGGGATCGAATATTCTCGACCCTGCACACGAACAGCTTAAACTGTGCCCCGTGAATCCAGATGAGGTATGCAGGGAGGTGCAGCGAATGATATTCAGCGAGTTTGGAAAGCATACTGAGGTGATGATCAACGGTGACGGTGCATATAAAGATCCCGAATCGGGAATTTATGAACTGGCCGATCCCGTATCGTGCTTTGGCTGCACGGAAGGCATTAGGAACAGGAACAGGATTGGCGTTAAGACCAAGTACTTGATGCAGAAACTTTACAATGAGGGCAAAACAAAGGAAGAGATTGAGCGGATTATCGACGAAGAGAAGCGAATGGTGATGGAAAAGAATGGCAAGGACGATTTTAGCGCACAGGGAACTACTCCCCGGAAAATTGAAAATCTTGTTTCGTCTTTGGCTGATTTAGTATCGGGAAGCGGCGATGCCAATACCCCAATAGTTGTCGTTCGTGGGTTTGTGTAGCCCAATTAGCCTGCCAACGGCATGAAGTGTAGTTTCATTAAGCACCGGGAATATTCATGAGAAATGCTTATTTGGCACTGGCAACTACACTGCTGTTATTCTCTTGCATACAGCAGGAGCAGGAGGATACTCGTTTAGTGTTCCGTTACAACGAGAGTAAAGGCATTACAAGCCTTGACCCGGCATTCGCCAAGAGTTTGCCGTTGATTTGGCCTGTGCATCAGCTTTACAATGGTCTTGTTCAGCTTAGCGATTCGCTTACCGTTGAACCCTGCATTGCGCATGGTTGGCGTATCTCGAGCGATGGTCTGGTGTACACCTTTTATCTTCGTTCGGATATACGTTTCCACGATTCGCCCGCCTTTCCTCAGGGTAAAGGGAGAAAAGTTGTCGCTTCCGATTTTGTTTACAGCTTTGGGAGGATTCTCAATCCTCAGGTAGCCTCGCCCGGCGCATGGATTTTTAGCGTGCTCGATGTTCAAAAGGCAGGTGCTTCATCGGGTTGTATGGCAGAGAATGATTCCACGTTAACCATCTATCTGAAAAAACCTTTCCCTGCTTTCCTCGGATTGCTCTCCATGCCCTATGCTTACTTAGTACCATACGAAGCTGTGCAGTTCTATGGGAAAGATTTTAGGAGTAACCCTGTGGGAACCGGCCCTTTTCGCTTTCAGCATTGGAGCGAAGGCGAAAAACTTGTGCTACGAAAAAATAAGCATTACTTCGAAACCGACGGGTTGGGAAATCAACTTCCCTACTTAGAAGCGGTATCTGTGACTTTTATTGCTGACAAGCAATCTGAGTTTTTAGAATTTCTCAACGGGAAAAGCGATTTTTTATCGGGAGTGCAATCCGTTTCGAGGGATGAACTGCTAACCCGTTCGGGGAACCTTAACCCGCGTTACAAAGATAAGATAAGGATGATAACCGGCCCTTACCTGAACACCGAGTACTTGGGCATTCTTTTGGATACAACCATTGAGGGTGTAACTAACAGCCCTTTGAGGGATGTTAGGGTTAGAAGGGCAATGGCATACGGTTTCGACAGATCACGAATGATGACCCATTTGCGAAGCAATATGGGTTATCCCGCACACAACGGTTTTATTCCCATGGGTATGCCGGGCTTCCCAAGCGAACTACAGGGTTTTAACTATAATCCCGATTTGGCACGAAGGTTATTGACTGAGGCAGGATATCCCGGGGGCAGTGGGCTTTCGCCCATTACTATTTGCACAACCAGCGACTATGTTGATATCTTCGAATATATACAGCACCAATTGGGCGAAGTGGGAATACCGGTTAATATAGAGGTTTTTCCGGGTGCCGCCTATCGCGATATGATGGCAAATTCGCGTTTAATGCTTTTCAGAGGCAGTTGGGTGGCCGATTACGCTGATGCCGAGAATTACCTGAGCCTTTTCTGTACCGACAATTTTAGCCCTGCAGGTCCAAACTATACGCATTTCACATGCGGTGAATATGATAAATTGTATGGCGAGGCACTTTTCTGTCCCAATGACGAGGTGCGTTTTCGGCTTTACAGGCAAATGGATTCATTGATTATAAACCATGTGCCCGTAATTCCCTTATTTTACGATAAGGTTGTGCGGTTTACCAGCAATGATGTTGTAGGATTGGGAACCAATCCAATGAACCTGTTGACACTCAAAAAGGTGAGAAAGATTGATAGGATTAATAAGCTTAATGACCATGGTATTGATAGCAGATAGCGGTTCGACCAAAACCCATTGGAGGCTTGTGGATAGGGGTAAAGTGGTTTCAGCATTCACCACGCAGGGGTTAAATCCTTATTACTGTACCAGCGAAACCTATGCTACGGTGTTAGAGAGTGGATTACCTAAAGATTATCAGGCAAACGAGTTAAAAACGGTGTTCTTTTATAGCGCTGGTTGCGCAGGAAAGGAGATGGCAGATGTTGCAAGAAGTTCTCTGGCCAAATTTTTTAAAAATGCAGAGGTAAATGTATATAGCGATATGCTTGCTGCAGCCCGAGCACTTTTTGGAAAGGGGCAAGGCCTGTTTATTATTCTTGGTTCCGGTACCAGTGTGGGGTATTACGATGGGGAAAGCATAGAGCAAAAATCTCCATCTTTGGGATTTGTTCTGGGCGACGAGGGTAGTGGGGCTTACCTTGGCAAAGAATTGATTAAAGCCTGGTTATATGGAGAACTCCCGAATGACCTGTCGATTCAACTTAAGGCAGAATACCCTTTTGAAGTAAGTCAGATCTTAAAAAGAATATATTCCGAACCATTTCCTAATCGTTTTCTGGCGAGTTTTGTCCCTTTCCTTGAAAAAAATTCAGGGCACCCGTTTGTAAACCAAATGGTGGATGATGCGTTTGAAGATCTTATCAGGCATCATTTGCTGAGATACAGCGATTTTTGCCATTTGCCAATAGGCGTGGTAGGTTCGGTGGGCAGTATTTTTGGTAAGAATTTGTCAAAACTTGTAGAGGCCAAAGGCGGAAGGATTAGCCAAATTCTACACTATCCCATCGATGAGATGGTACGCTTCCACATTGAGAACAACTAAAGCAGGTTGAAGTCTATCCCTGTTTTATCGACCAGCCCTTTGGCAAAATCCTCGCAATCGTGAGCTTTTTTCGGCTCTCCTAAGGATAGGAGCAAGGAGTTCAATGTTTTCAACATCCTCACTTCAAAAACAAGGTAACCTGCAAGGTTGCTGATTTCAACGCTTTTTTGCATCAATTCGTAAGCCCTTTCCGCCTTGCCAAGCGAGAGAGAGTACATGGCATACCAATTATCTCCTACGATAAGTGGAATATAGCTATTCCACTGGGGCATTTCGCTCATATATGTTTGTATCTTGAGCATTGTCTTTAAGTCGTATGCAGGTTTCCCCAGCCATTTGGAGTATTCGTAAAGAAGGATGAGGGCTTTTTCCACTGAGCTCAAACTTTCTTTCTGAGCCGGACTGGAAAATCGGTTGAGAAGGGTGTAAAGCGAATGGTACTTTTGGGATACGATTAGTCCAATGGTAAGTCCGTAGTAGTATTGGCTATAACCTTTCCTGCCCCACGTAGATAACTGCTCTTTGGAATATTTTTCAGACAGGGAAATTGTATCGTCAATCAAATCGGACTTCGAAAAGTATTGACAGATGATTTTGCACGAAAACCAAAGCCCCTGTATGTACGGACTTACCCTATGACTGGGTATGTTATTTGGGAAAAAATCGGAGAACTTGTCAATCCAGCTCCTATCGAGGCGCAGCAACCCCGAAATGCATAGCATTGTATTGGCAAAGAAAATGTCCTGTTCGTTGTATGAGTTTTGTAAGTAGTTGTAAATTAAGAATCTCCAAGAAGTGGAAATGGAGTTGATATTTACCACCTCTTGAAAGAGAAACTGCCTGGCCTTTCTATCCTTGGCATAATGGGGTATGAGCGCATTGCGCATATGATCATCCCTTTGTAAAGTGGAGGGTATGGAGGGTTGAGATAAGGCCAATTGCAGGGTATGGTCTGAAAGGGCGAAAAATTTTTCCAGCGCCTCAATGTTTTTGTTTTTATATGCCATCTCAAATAAAAGACAAATCAGGTTTGGCATCAAGGGCGAATTGGAAAAATCATCTTCTATTTTTTTAAAAAGGGAGAAATCTAGTCCCTTGTTTTGTTGGATTAACTTCTGCAATAAAAGCAGTTCAAAAACAGGCCATTGTAATATCTTAACCTGTATAGATATTGAGCCAAAACGATTTTCGACATTTTCCTCCCCAATTATTCCGTATGATAGCATTTGGTTGTATGCCTGAAAGTAGTTCCCTGCCAGTTTGAGATGAATGGGATAAATCTCTTTCAATGTGTTTTTTAGCATAACGCCCGGAGTGCCATTGGATGTTGATATATCTATGATTTTATCAAGGATGTCCATTTTCTCTTCCGAATACTGCGATCTGTGCAACTCCTTGCTTACGAACTCATTCAGTAAATCCAGGCGATCGCCAATCAGATGGGTGGTTTCGGGATTGAAAATTTGGATAAACAGCTGTGTATAGTTGGGGTAGGAAATAATTTGGAGTATGTTGGATGTTAACTCTTCAACCACTACTCTCACAGGCGAACTCCTGTTGATCGTATTATCCAAAACCAATTGAATTTCGCGATCGTTGAAGGGGGGCATATTGGCATCGGAGGAGGCAAAATAGGTCTCGTCGGCAAAATACCAAACCTCACGAGAGACACTTTCGTTAAAGAAATGACGCCATGTTGCATATCGTGAGGAAATGATGACTTTTATGCGCTGGCCTTCCGATGAAACCTGCTTAATGAACTGGTGTAGCCCAGTAAATATTTTATTGGATTTGGTGCTAACGTCAGTAAGTTCATCCAGCGCATCGATAATAAGGATGAATTTCCCAAGGGGAGCATAAAGCGATTCGCCCATACACTCGAAAAAATTGTGACAGGAAGTAATGTCAAGCAATGCCAATAGCCAGCTGTCAAAAAAAGGCCATGTATGGGCAGTGTTCTCGAGAGCTGCTGCGGGAATGAAAAGGACAATGTCATTTCGGTTGACGTCCTGTAACATGTATTTGGTTACCCACCCTGCCAAAAGGGTAGATTTTCCGTACCCCCCCGGGCCGACAAGGGGCGTGGCCACGTACTCCGATTTCAAAAAACATGTAAGCCTTTCTTCGGCAAATGCTCTGATTACAGTATTAGAAAAATTGATGGGCACCTGTTTCTTGATGGTTTCGCAGTATTTTTTGCTAAGGGTATGGGCTTTTGCTTGTGCTGCTTGCCAAAAATCTAAAATGCCATTGCCCGTTGGCTTTTCATTCCCGTTTTTTGTAATAAAATCGCTCCAATCTGCAAAACCACAGTACTGGCTAAGGGTATCAAGGCTGGCACGCGATGGATTAGAATTCGTAGAGAGAAAGCCGAACAACCTTCGTAGAGTTGAAGGGCTAATGAACAGTCCAGCTGTCTCTAAAATACTGTATGACAGAGAGGTGCAATCTTTCTGATAGGTAATTTTCTTGCCATATTTCAACTCTACCAGACCTTTAATTCCTTGTAGCATGTTCGTGGCATTTTACCGATTAGAATTCGTTAAACCTGTTAATTAGCAACCGGTTTGACAAATGTAATGATCAAATTTGGTTTAAAAAAAGGTAAAATAAAAAATGACTTATTTGACCACTTGACAGCCATTCGATTCATAATACTTTTACCATTGTAAAATATATGTACTGGTAAGTTTAGACCGAAAACTAAAAATTGCAATGCCATGAAAAAGATAGAGATTTTTTTTAAATCACATTTGACCATTGATGTTGCTGTTTTTATCGTTTTTTTCTGGTTACAGTTCTTTTTGTGTTAACAATCGTGAGTTCTTTTTAAAATACTGCTTGGTAAATCCCTAAAACCTAAAAACCTTACGCAATGTACACGCAAATTTGGAAAAAGTGCCATGCATCTGTTTGCCAGTTGAGCTTCATCAATGCCCGCGGAGTATGCGTTGATATACTGACCGGGTTTAAGGTTAAGAATTATTTGATTACTAGCCACAACGCTTTTGCCATGGATAAAGCCCACCTAGTGGAAATAGCCTTTGTGGGCGAAGATGCAAATACTGTTACCGCATCCATAAGGATACCCTATGCTGAGTTTAACAACGAACATCGTATAGGAGTACTCAATAATAATGGGTATTATGCAGTTTATGAAATTGATTTTCAGGAATTCCAAAAAATTCCGGGTTTGCAATTAAGCAAGCGACGAGAATTTAATATAGGAAGCCAGGTGGTGTCCATGGTTTTTTGTTGCGGATTGTCTAGCCTAAGTCTCCGTCAAGGTTACATTTCTTCGTTAGGAACGAACAACGACGGGAATAGATTTATTCATGTCGATGGCCATTTGAGCTACGGAAATGGGGGAGCTCCTCTTATCGATCCCCAAACCCTTGAAGTGATAGGTATTTTAACTTACAGAGACATCCCATCCACCAGTTCATTTAAGCAGATAATTGATGCAGTTTCGTTCAATCTACAAGAGCTTAAAAAAGTTGAAACCTCTGTTAAATTTGGTGAAATAGACCCCATTCAGGTTTTGATAGCCAACCAAAACCAGCTCAAACTGTTAGCCAAGAGCATTTATAAATATTCCATGACCAACCACCCCTTGGCGGTTACGCTTGACAGAATTATCACATTTTTCGATGAGGATATGATTTACCACTCTGAAAGGACCAATGCCTCTGAGGAGGAGTCTGATATTTTCTTTGCATAGTCTTTTAGGTTGGAGAAAGAACCCTGCCACTTGGGCAGGGTTCTTCTTTATTAAGTGCTTGATTCTAAGTGCAATAACATTTGTGTTGCCGCCACTTGTTTATATCAATAAACAAAATCTGACGCGATGTTGAACTATATTGTCTATGTATAGTTTGTAGTTTGGTATTGCGCAAAAATTATTATTGCCTCTACGTTTTTTATAGGTTAATCTTCCATAACTTTGCGTTGCAAAACATATTTGGAATTAATTAAAACAAAAATATTTAGCCATGGACAACAAGGAGATTATTGAATTTTTAAAAAAAATCGAACTATTTCGCGGTCTCACCGAAGATGAGTACCAAATGTTGATGTGTTGTGTAGAGGTTAAAACCTATCGTGCATACCAATTCCTGTTTCGCGAGAATGGGCGCAGGGAGAACATTTTCATTATTTACGAAGGTGAAGTAGAACTTTTTAAAAGCAATCCCTATGGGGTGGAGATGAAACTTACCTATTTTAGTAAGGGCGACTTCCTTGGTGAGGGTTCATGGGATACTGAGACACCTCATTCCACTTCGGCCAGAACCCTGGCTCCAACCACTGTGTTGACATTGGCCAATGAGGTGTTTAATAAGAATGCTACGACTACTCTTAAAATCTTTTCCAATATTACCCGTGTTATTTCCAGACGTATGCGTCATGCCAATTCGCGCATGATTAACCCTGCTGCGCAGTACGAATCGGGGAGAACCCGTAATGAGCATGACCTACTTGGCAACAGGGATGTTCCTTACGAATACTATTATGGCATTCAAACGCTGAGAGCGTTGGAAAACTTTAATATCAGCGGCGTAGCGCTGAACTTCTTCCCAATGTTAATCGATGCTTTGGCCATGGTAAAGGAAGCAGCTGCTGAGGCCAATTGCGAACTGGGCCTGATGGATGAGAGGGTAAAAGATGCTATCGTGGCGGCCTGTCAGGAGATTGTAAACGGAAAATACCACAACCACTTTGTGGTTGATTTGATTCAGGGCGGGGCGGGTACATCTACCAATATGAATGCCAACGAGGTTATTGCCAATCGTGCGTTAGAGCTGATGGGATACGAAAAGGGTCAGTACGAGCATTGCCATCCCAACAACCATATTAACCTTTCGCAATCGACCAATGATGCTTACCCAACGGCGGTGAAGATTGCCTTAATCCATTCCAACGAGAAGTTAGTTGACGTTTTGAAGAGCCTTATTGAATCATTTCAGGCCAAGGCTAAAGCCTTCGCACACGTGATAAAAATGGGCCGCACCCAGCTTCAGGATGCCGTCCCGATGACATTGGGGCAGGAATTTGAGGCCTACGCTTCCACCCTGTCGGAGGAAGTGGAACGGCTTAATCAAAATGCGAAGCTGTTCCTCGAGGTTAATATGGGCGCAACTGCCATTGGGACTGGGATCAATTCGGAGCCGGAGTATGCCGAGAAAGTGATGAATCACCTGCGACGCATCACTAAGCTCGACTTGACTTTAGCTTCAAACCTGGTAGAAGCAACTCAGGACACAGGGGCGTTTGTGATTTACTCTTCAGCGGTAAAAAGGCTTTCGGTTAAGTTGTCCAAAATTTGCAACGATTTGCGTTTGCTATCATCGGGGCCTCGTACTGGATTAAACGAAATCAATTTGCCTCCAATGCAACCCGGATCATCCATCATGCCCGGCAAGGTTAATCCTGTTATTCCGGAGGTTGTTAACCAAATCGCATTCAAAGTTATAGGAAACGATTTAACCGTTACCATGGCAGCCGAGGGCGGTCAGCTGGAATTGAACGTGTTTGAACCTGTAATCGTGCAAAGTATTTTTGAATCCATCGAGATGCTGAAAAATGGAATGAATACTCTAAAATACAGATGTATCGACGGCATTACTGCCAACGAAGAGCACTGCAGGAATCAGGTTCACAATAGTATAGGCTTGGTAACCGCTTTGAATCCCATTATTGGTTACGAAAAATCGACAGTAATTGCCAAGGCGGCCATGGAAACCGGAAAAAGTGTGTACGAACTTGTGCTAGAGCATAAGATACTAACCAAAGAGCAATTAGATAAAATTCTTGCTCCGGAGAACATGATTAAGCCCGGGAAAATTACCCTATAGCAGAACGAAACTACTGGTCGAAGTCCTTTAGAATC
>Ga0209605_1004341_pt1 | contig 11703 bp, 10 predicted proteins | sample AD_UKC035_MetaG_FD_184408 | JGI IMG/M metagenome (GOLD analysis project Ga0209605, IMG submission 184408) | Active sludge microbial communities of municipal wastewater-treating anaerobic digesters from USA - AD_UKC035_MetaG (SPAdes) (version 2) | ecosystem: Engineered > Bioreactor > Anaerobic >...
CTGATCGCCGACCACCGCCTTGAAAGTCCGGTTAATCTGCGGCCGAATTGTTTTAACGTCTAACACATTAGCCTCCCTTCTTTACTCGGCAGCCGTGGTAAACTCGAGGACATCGCTCTCGCTCTCACCGCCAGAGTTCCCGGCCACTAAAATCGCATGATATGTCGTATTGGCCGTCAGCCCCGTAATCGTGCCTTCGGTCTCAGCAGGGTCATCAGAATAAAACCGGGTTTCCCAGGCCTGCGTGGCCTCGTTGTAAATCTTGACCTTGTAATAATCAGCCCCCGTGACTGACCATTCGAGCGTTACCTGCGTAGCCCCGAGCCCGCCGTCTTTAACAGCGAAGCTATTGATATCGGGCAGCGGTACTGACCAGTCGCCGTCGAGTCGGTTTGTAAGCTCGGCATAAATCGGCTTTGTCTCGCCCGTCATGCCGAGTGGTGCGGTCTCTGCCTCGAGCGCCCGCAACACCACCTTAGCCGGGATAATCTTTGAGTCGGCATACTCCACGTCTTCAATCGCCAGTCGAGGCAGGTCAAACTTGAGGCTATAAGTCCTTGTTGGCGTTACTCCCGGGATAGCCGGGCCAGGGAATAAGATGTCAGCCTTCTTCTCCGAGCCATCGCCCCAGTCCTTGAAATATTCGGCGTTAACGGCGTCCATCCTCGGGAACTCAAGCGTCAGTTTAATCTGAGGCTTATCGGTCTCCAGCGGTTCGATAATCCCGAAAGAGCCGGCGACGTGCTCAGCATCAGGTTTCCTCTCAAACTCGAGCGTGTAATTATTCGGGTGAACGACATCGCCGTCGCCCAGAGCCGCCCCGCTCTGAGAGTTGAGCCGAAACCGGGCGTTAGCGAATTTAGCTTTGAACTTTGGCGAGCCAGGAATCGTCGAGGCATCGAGCGTAAGAATCGTCGTATCATCAACAAGATTACCCCTGAGTGCTACCGATATCTTGACCAAACCATTATTGACTGAGAGCGTCACCTTGGTAATCTTGGCCGATGGGACGCAGTGAAACTTTGAGCCTTTCTCGACGGCATAGCTAACGAAGCCTGTCTCCCGATCAGCCAGTGAGAGCTTATGTGTGTAGGTGCCGTCGCCATTTTCGGTCACCGTATCGATACCGAAAAGCAGAGCCATGAGAAAGTTCTCGAGTCCATCGAACCGATAGTCGAAGTCGAGCGTAAAATCGACCGCATTCTGAAAGGTAGTGTCGAGGTATTTTTCGAACGCCCCGTAAGTCTCATCCTCAACGACCTGATAAGCTGGTTTTACCGCCCCGGCATTAGTCGGTAGAATGCCGGTGTTAGCCGCATTTAGTGACCCGACCGTCCCCCAAGACGTGGCCTTAGCGACCGCCGCCTTTGTAAGTCGTCTTTCAATTGCCATTGTTTTTTTCCTCCGTTATGATTATATCACCTCATGTCTCCATGTCATAACCCATCATAGTATCCGGAGACTAAAATTTCAAACCTCAAATCAAAAAGCCCGAACCGGTCGGCTGAAAGCATGCCGGCATCGGTGGTCATCTCGCCGCCGTTGACAATCGCCCCCAGATCACGCAGGGCCCCGGAGACGGCCGAGACCTCAAGCGCCGCCCTCACATCTTGAGATGCCTTCAGAATATCTCTAACCGGGTCAGCGCTCTTGACGAGGCCCCTTATCGTGACCACCATCGTTTCATCGAGCTGATGGTAAGCACACTCCGAAACTCGGGTGCTCTCGAGCGCTACCGAATATCTCGGGTAGCTTAGCGTCTCTTGGAATACGATCGCCTTCGTTGAAACATCAGCCGGCGTGAAGTAGTAGCCGTTCTCTTTTTTGATTGCCTCGAGGGCGTTAACTACAGCATCAATCACTCTGAGTCTTAGCGGATCACTCATTTGGGAACCCCTGCGTCAAGCATCGAGCGAAGCCTTATGACCGCGGTAGCCATGGCGTCGGTAAAATAAGACGAGCCGGGAAGTGTCACGCTCTTGACCAAGAGAAAGAGCAGTCTAACGTCCGAGCCGCCAACCCTCTGGCCTTTGGTTGTTTTCCGACGAAAGGCCCCGGCACCTGAGCGCTGAGCTAAAAACAGTTTACCGGATTTAGTCTCTATAAAAAACGTGTTCTTGTAGTCAGCCGCCCGGCCTCGAGTGCCGCCAAGCGGAATCGTAAGATACTGCTTTGTTTTCGGCTCAATCCGCCCCCCGACATCCTGAATGCGGGCGTAAGGAATTGACTTCCTGCCCCTGACCCCAGTTCCTACCAAGATCTCTGCACCGGCCTTCATTTGAGTCGTATTAAACCCGAGAGCCGATAGAAGATTTCCTTTGGGACTCTTGAACCTCTGCGAGCCCAGAGCCTTAACTTCGTTGATAGCGAGCGGCCCCCAGCGCTGCATAGTATCAAAAACCCACGATGGCCGAGCCAGTACTTCCAGCTTCTGCCGAGCGCCTTTGCTATCGTAAGAAACTTTAATCATCTAAACACCGCCCGGCGGTAGCGCCTCAATGCCTGCTTTACCTCTGGCAGAAACTCATCGTCTTGAATGCGATTGACTGAGCCATCGGGAAAACTCATTGAGCTAACGCCCCAAGCCCGTGTCCGTGTTTTCTGAAACTCGAAAGCCACCTGCTTCAGTGCGGCGAGCTTAATCGCAAGCGGCCAGCTCTCAAACCCGGCCTTGTATTTGACCTCAATTTTTGAGCCAGCAGGAAATCCCTCGGCGCGACAGATAAAGCCATTGTTATCTGAGTAGTAATCACTTATCCCCGTGCCATCGACTGAGACCGAATAAATCTCAATCACTGGCCGGCGGGAAAGGTAAAGCGTCCTGTTGGCCATTCCGGTAAAGTGGTCAGTTATGTCGCCTGGCTGGGCTAAGGTCTCGAGGTGGTCAACGATCGACCCGGTAACATAAGAGATCAGGTTGGCCAGTATAGTGTCGTTCTCAGATGAGGATTCTTCAAGATAAGCCTTTAGCTCGGAAATGATTATCAGCTCGTTAGCCACTCTCGTCTCCTTTTACTGCCCAGAGGTAAAATGGGCAAGAGAGAGAGCCGGCTTAGAGCCGGCGCTCTCTCGCCTTCTTAACTTGCTTTTTTTCTATCCTTGGATCGACGGGCTCAGTCTCTACGGCGTTAACCACAACAACATCTAATCCCGGGACACCTCGAGCCGCCGAAGCCAGCTGCGCATCATCAGTCTCAATGAACGATGATGGCGGGATCGAAACAACGCCGCCTCGATAAGGAATCCCGAAGGCCCGACCGAAAGACCAGATTTGATACCTCACGGCTTCACCTTCAGGTGCTTAATCAGCACGCAGCCATTTACATTTTCAATAGCTACGTCAGCTCTCATCGAAAAATAAAAGAATGTCCCTTCTGCTTTAGCGTCCCTTTGAGGTTCAATTTTTATGTCACGATGAAGCCCGATGATGAGGTTGTTTTTGTAGGTTAACAGGCAGTCAGAGCCGTCAGTAGTCACGACCGCGAAGTGCTCTCCAGCAGCATGAGGATATAAGAACCCGGTCTCAAACTCAATCGTTCCACTGGCAAGTGTATCTGGTGGTGGCTCTGGATTATCGTCTTGAGTTATCGTTTTGACTTGTAGCACCTCAGACTTATAGCCGGTCGAGGCATCGTAGAACCAGATTAGCTGACCGACCTCAAACCCGGTGGTATCGCTCACGTGAAGTGTGGTCTCACCGGCCGAAACATCCTCGCCACTCTCAATCGCAGAGACCGCAAGGGCATCACCCGTCGGGACGGGCATATCTATTGGCATGAGCGGCGCACCGATGACCGGCACCCGACCATAAGTCACCTCTCCACCCTCAACGATTAGCTTATCGCCGAGAGCTGTCCCCCGGCTGCTGAGCGCCTCGATATAATCTGACTCTACTTCATCATTGACGAAAAACCGAAAGTTCTCGAGCCCCTTTTTCTTATACTTCCCGGGCATGACCTTGAGCGCCTTACCGAATTTGATTTCCCACTCGAACGGGGCGACACCATTCTGTTCAGCGATGTAGCCAGTAGTGAACTTGAAATCAGTCGCTGATCGGGCATCGAGCACTCTGGCCTGACCGGTGACAGCGTTTGTCTCGTTTAAGATTCGCCACCGCCAACCCTTCCAGAGGTCTTCAAGGTCAAGTCTCTGGCCTTCAAGAGTCGCCCCGGGCTCGGAGAGATAAAACGCCCGGTCGAGTTCATTTGAAATCTTTTTCGCTATCATCGCCAACAGGTGGTCTTTAAATCCTTCTTCAGGCGAGTCTTCAAGGTCGTCATCAGTGATGAGGACAGCCCCTCTTACCTTTTTAGCCTCAAGAGTTATTGGCCCCGAGGCAAGGCTTGTGATGATATCCTCGCTCGACATCACTGAGCGTGGCTTGAGAACATTTGTGGCGAGCCCGATTGGCCTTATGACCTTTTGAGCCAGCTTCATCTTCTCAACCCGAGCACTGGATTTAAAGACTGAGCTGTCAATGATATAGTCAAGAAACTTGTCAGCTTCTTCGGGCGCAAAGCTAATCGGCGACAGCAGACCTTTTATGACTTTTGTTTTAGTTATCTCGTTTGACATTATCACCTCTGCCCAGATGGCTTAAATTTTTAAGAGTCAGCTTAAACTACCGCTGGCTATTTGACTTTGAGGTTCTTGATGAAGACGCAGGCGTTGAGATTTTCCACAGCAACATCAGCACGGAGCGAGTAGAAGAAGATTGTTCCTTCGAGCTTGGCATCCCGCTGAGTTTCCATCTTGATATCCCGGTGGAGACCGATAATCAGATTGTCTTTATGAGTGAGCAGGCAGTCAGTGGTATCGAGCGTAACTTCAGTCACGGCCTCAGCATCAGTAGCCAGATGGGTGTAGATGAGATTGTCCTTGAGCGTCAAACTTACACCATCCTGGACCGAAGCGACCTCTGCGATTTCCCGCTTGTAGCCAACTTCTTTCTTGTAGATCAGGATTTTATCGCCGGCGGCAAAGTTAGTGGTTGCTGCGACATTTAAGACTTTCTGCCCAGCGGCTGAATCGGCATCTACTGTGGTCGACCCGCCACCTGAGACTGCATTGGGCAGGTCAACCGGCATCAGCGGTGCGCTAACGATGGGGACTTTCCCGAAGGCAACCTGTCCGCCCTCAAGGATAATCTTATCTCCCAGTGCCGTGCCTCTACCACTCAGGGCATCAACATAATCGGCTTCAATCTGGTCGTTGACGAAGAACCTGAAGTTTTCGAGCCCCAGCTTCTTGTATTTACCCGGCATCTTCTTGAGCGCCTTGGCAAACTTGATCTCCCACTGGTAGGGCGCTGAGCTGTTCTGCTCGGCGATATAGCCGCTATGAAGCGTGAAGTCTGAAGAGCTCTGAGCGTCAAGGATGGTCGCTCCGGCTGTTACGATGTTGGTATCGTTTAAAATCCGATACCGCCAGCCACGCCACACATCGTAGATGTCCAGCATCGATGCCTCGTCAGGTGCTCCGGGCTCTGACAGATAGTAGGCGCTGTCGAGTTCGTTAGCTATCTGGCGAGCGATGATCCCGAGCAGATGGTCAATGAAAGCATCGCCTTCAGGCGCATCCTCAAGATCATCATCCGTGACAAGAATCGCCCCACGCACCTTCTTAGCGCTCAGAGCGATCAGGTCATTGGATAAGCTGTTGATAATGTCGGAATCAGTTAGAGTTGATTTTGGCTTCAGCACTCCATTGGCCAATCCGATTGCCCGGACGTTTTTCTGAGCAAGTTTCATTTTCTCGATTCGAGCGTTGTTTTTGAAAACGCTCTGATCGATAACGTAATCCAGGAAACGGTCAGCCTCCTCAGGCGAGAAAGTGATTGTGGACAGAAGCCCCTTCTGGATAACTGACTTATTAAGCAGTTCACTGTTGTTCATGGTGTTAAACCTCTCGATAGAAACTCGGCCATTTTGTTTGAGGAACTGATGTCTCCTCACTCTCAAGCGATTTTTTCACGGCCGGTATCGCTTTGATTTTTGTTTCGAGCTCCGAGATCTGTTTTGAAACCATCTCGGATAAAGCCTCGACCGATTTGGCGACCTCGTCGATCCGCTTAGAGATTGCGGCATCGTCTTCAGCCTTTTTTTCGTCAGCCTTAGCGGGTTCAGCAGCCGGGGGCGGGTAGCCGTAGCCATATACAGCATATTTCATCAGCACCCTGACAGCCTCTTTAAGGTCATCGGGCAGGTCGTCAAACACCTTCTCCAGAACTGAGACGGCCGATTTAATCGCATCAAGCGTCTGGGCATCCAGACCCTTTAGCCGCTCGACCGCACCCTCTGGTGTCTCAATCATCTTGGAAAGTTTTTCAAGTAACTCATCCATGTAAGCCTCCGATTTTATGACAAGGAATTTCCTGCGATTAGCCGGAAGATCAACGAGTGAGACTTCATCGATTGAGAGATCGACAAGCTTTCTGGCGTCTTTTTCTTTTCCCATCGCTCTCACTCTCTCACCGCGCTCAATCGCTCCTCAGAGTTAGATACTCTCGACGTCGAGCGGGCTCGGGAGTGAGCAACCCTCACGTCCGACGATATTCTCTACCCAGCCCCCTGCTCTTGTCAAGCACCGGGTTTGGCGGCGGGTTCAACGTAGGCATACCCGGCCATAGATAAGCCGGAGATTTTGCCCGACTTTATATCCGCCCAGAGGTCTGGCGCAAGCACCCTGAGCGTCATCAGCCATGAGCCCTTTTTAACCCGTTCACCATTCACCTCGAACGAGACCGGCGCAATATAGTTTTCCAAGAGCTTAACGCAGTCAAGAGGCTCGCCAGAGTGGTTAAGTTTGAATTTAGCTCCGGCCTCCATGAACCGGTAGCAGGCCTCTCGGATTTCCTCAGCATCGGTATATTCACCCTGAGCATCTACTTTCTCTGGCTCGTAGACAACCCCGGTCACGATGTGTTCATCACCATCAGCGGCCGAGCCCTTGAGCAGTTTAACTTCGTAAGATTTCTGCTCAAGTTTTTTCTGACCTCTCTTCACCAGTTTAAAATTAGCGTAAAGATATTCCCAGGTGCTTCTGCCCTCGTGCTGGCCGGGCTGCCTGATTTGCCTTTCCACCTTATAGCGTTTCTCCTCCCAAACCGCCGGGGCGTTTTTGAGCTTAGACCCAGAGCTCAAAATAAATTTCCCTTTGATAGATTTGAGCCGCTCGATAAGCCCCGCCCAGTCAGCCTCTTCAAACCTGTGTGCGAAGTCACGTTGAGCCTGATTGAAGTAGGGCGGATCGAGATAAAAAACGGTATCCTTGCTGTCATATTCATCGATGATGTTCGAATAGTCAGTCGACTTTATAACAACATCTTTAAGCCGGCCCTTGTAGCGATCGAGGTCAGCAACAATGTTGATATGCCGACCGATATGACCAGGTAGCGCCGATGTCCTTGGAATTCCAAGAGCACCCCTTTGAAGGTAGATTATTTTATAAAACTTCTCTACCGGATCATCGGTTTCTAATTTAACAAGCCGCTTATATGTCTCCTCATCGATAACCCAGTTTTTTCTCCGAAGTTTCTTTTTCTGCTCTGAAGTTAAGTTCTTGATAAACCGATAACAAAACGCTATGTCCGGGTCTTTATCGTTCAGAACCTCGGCCTCGGAAGGCCGTTTAGACCAGAAGACAGCAGCGCCCCCGGCAAATGGTTCTACGTAGGTCTTATGCTCTGGCAGATAGCTGATAATTAACTCGGCCGACCTGCTTTTGCCCCCGGGAGAGCCGAACGGCTGTCTGGCTTTAGCCACCTCGAGTGCTTTGCCTGTTTCCTCTTCATAGTCTTCCTCTTTTAGCTTCGAGAGCATCCAGACCCGCTCGTTAGCGGAGACCGGCACATAGGCGAAAAGGTAATTGCCACTGAGATACCTATCCTCAAGGTGAAACTTCTTCGCATGGGTCTCGGCCAGATAGAGCTCCCAGCGGAACGAGTCAAGGCGGACCATCGCTGCCCATGTCTTTGAGAACGCCCCGACCTCCCCCGGCTCAAAGATAGCGATTGAGCGAGCCCCGATATTAAGCCACTCCTCTGGCCCCCGGACAACATCAACCTGCGGTTCATCGACCTGAGCTATCTTAAAATCAGCCCTCAGCTTCTCACCCTCATCGAGCGAGACGAACTTCGAGAGCCCGTCAACGTTGCCGACAAAAATTTCTGCGCCCTCGAAGAAGTCGTCGCCATCTCTTGCTAACCTCAAGTCAAGGTGGCAGCCGTGATTCCCAATGACCGATAGCAGCTTTTCCCTGAGCTTTTTAATATCGAGCCGGGCCACCAGAACCCCCGGCTCAGCGGACTTCAGCGCTTTTGCCTCATCCTCAGAGAGGCCCATAATGTGAAGCTGGAGACAGCCCCGGCCCTTATCTCCGGCCTCAAAGTCAATGTTAGACTCAGCCTTCTCAACCTGAAAAATGTTATACTCCTGAGCAATGTCAATGACCTGCTCGGCATAGTAAGGAGTCTTTCGACTCTGGTCAACATCGACCACCGAGGCGTTCTGGAAAACAAGCCGGTCATCATCGTCAAATAGTGGAACAATCTCAAGCGCCCGGATTGTCAGAATATCGCCCGGCTTGGCTTCAATTGAGCTGGCCATAGTGTGGCCAAGGTTGATATACTCCTGGCCCTCAAACTCGACGGTATTAAAAAAGTCAGTCTCGCCCGGAAGCACCCCGACTTCGTAGACGTAGGAATTTCCGTCCTTCGTCTTCTCGGCAGACAGAACGATGACCTTAAACTCGGCGGCGTTCTTTAGTTTAGCCACCGAGTCCCAGACGCCGTTTAGCGGGTAAATTCCGGTTACATCCTTGATAACGATTCCTTCACTCTGAGGCAGGCGAGAGAACTTATTAAACCAGCGCTCAAGTTCCTTCGTCGAGGTCATGGGTGGCGATTCTGGAACTAACTCAAACCTGAAGTTCTTACCATCTTTAAGCTCAGAGGCAAATTCAACCAGTCTCTGCCGGCGTTTCTCGAATGGCTCAAGATGTAAATCCTCGCCGTCAAGCCAGATAAGGTCAAAGATCACGACGACCAGTCGCTCTGACTCATCGAGCCCTACCTGAGAGGCGTTAAGCCGGGCGAGCTGGACTCGAGGCAAACGCTTGCCGTCCCGCTCAATCCCGACGTCCGAGTCAATGATAAAGTCGTGAGGCACTGAGCGCAGGTATTCGACGAACTCCGGCGGGAAAGAGTCGACCCGGTTCTCGAGGCCGTCACTAATGATTTTTACCTTATCACCGCTTTTCCCGATTGACACCCGGTAGCCGTTGAGCTTCGGCTCGGCGACGAACGTCCGCCCCTCGCACCACCCGGCGATTGACTCTACGCTCCGGGCCTCGGTCACTCCGGCCATCGCTGGCTTCGGGAGAGGGTACTTCCCGAGAGTGTCGAAGTTCACCTCGTCAAACTTTTTTGTTTCGCCCTGAGGAGGCTCACTCTCATACGACTCAATCGCAGAGGAAATCTGGGCGGCGGCCTGCTCTACCTCATCACCCGCTACCTCGACCACCTCGAACGGGCGTGAGCGCAGAACGAGGTCAAACAGCGGGATATAAGCCGAGTGCGGGCCGGCGGGTTCATAAACAAAGTGCGGCTCAAGGCCGGTCTCTTCAACGACCTTCATCAGCTTTCGCTCGAGCCCCTCATCCTGCTCGGCCTGCCGAATAAGGATATCTATGTCCCGAGCCTCGGCAGGCGTCTTAACGAACGAGCCAACGATTGAGACAAACTCCGGGATCACTACAAGGTCAGAGTAGCCGGCCGATAGCCCCTTCGAGCGTTCGTAGTTCTCGAGCGCCTCATCGATCGGGTATCGGCCCCTGGTCAGATGCCGGCGGTCAAACTCTGAGATAAGGTCTTTATAGCGCTTCAGATATTCCCGTTGCTTTTCCGGGTCTTTCATTTTTGACCAGAGCTGAATAAACCGGAACCTGAGGTTTCTTAACTCGGCATCAGACACGCCTCTGATTGACTCGGCTGTTATTTCTTCAATTCTCATTTTCCCCACCTCTCCCTTTACTCTGCTGCCAGCCACTGGCATCGGCAGTTTGGATGGACGGGTATCAGGCCCTCGGCATCACCGATATCGAACACCTCGCCATCGTAGCCCTCGCATTCCTCGCAGGCCCCCTCGAGCGACAGGTATTTGGCGTGAGTGTAGCCGGCCTGACCTAACTCATCGAGATATGACTGAGATAGAACGTACCGACTCTCTGTCCGGGCAATCATCTCAGCCCGATATAAGAGCGAGTCCTCAGAGTAAGCCTCGATTGAACGCCTCACCTCGGCAGCGCTCTCGCCCTCGGCGGTAAGCTCATCCATAAGCCTGGTGATAGCCCGGGCCTGCCGGTCATTAACACCGACAGAAGCCTTAACGAGTGAAGCGATTTCCTTACCCGTCCAGCCGTTTAGCAGCCCCTCGGCTATTATGCCTTGAAGTGCCAGCCGGGTTCTTTCAGCGATTGACGTCACCCGGGCGGCAGCAAGACGCGAATACTGTTCCCATGATGTCAGCTTAGAAACCACCACGGCGATAGATTTATTTCGGCGCGAGCAAACTATCGGACTCACTCGAGATCGCCCCGCCTTGGCGATTGTAGGCCGTTTTCCACCGATGTAGTTAACCGCTTTGCGCCGCATTTTCTCTTTTTTCGTCAATTTCGGTGGTTTGATCGCCGATCTAACCCGCTCTCCGAGCCTCATGTAGTCAGCCGCAAAGAGCTCTTTGCCCCTTTCCAGCCAGTCGTAATAAGCCGAATCGAGGTCGCTTTCATCCCGGATCTCGGCGGGTAGGGCCGAGCGCAACTCCTTAAACCACTTAATCGTCGACTCTTTTAGCCGCTCGATATCAGCCCGTGTTAGCCCCCGGGCCTTGTCTATCCTCTGAGATAGTACCTCGTTGATTAGATCCAGTAGAGAGAGCGCCGAGCTTCTATCCATCGACGCCCCCCGGCCCCGGAGTCTCTGCCGAGATAGCCTTCAGCTTGTCTCGAATCTCAAGCAGAATGGAAATATCGTCTACTTCGTCAGAAGTCGGGGCCTGCTCAGTCTTAGTTTTGTCATCAGCCCCCTGATCTGAATCTTTTGCCACCGGCAGGTCAATCGGCAGATAAGAGCCAGCCATAAAGTGGGAGTCGCCGCCGGGATATGGATCGCCAAGGTCCAGCTTATCTCGAACCTCGTTTGGCGATAGAACCCCGCGGTCAATCAGCCCGCCATAGAGCCCCGTTAGCGATTCGAGGTTTCTAACATCAGCGGGCATCAGCTCCACGTAGTAAGAGGTAATGCCCATCGCCTTGATAAGCCGGTCGGTGATAGATTCGAGCACCCGTTGCAACGGCCTGATAACGCTCTGGTAATAGATTCTGGTTGACTCGACGGCCGTTGAACCGCCGAGGGCCCCGGTCTCCGCGATGCCAATCCGGTAGGGCGGCATGGCATAAGCAGAGAGTACCTCATCTCGCAGCATCTTAATGTAGACCCGGAACTGCCCTTCCTTCGCCTCGGCCGAAAGTGGAATCCACTGCATCGATGAGCCTGAGGCGACCCTTAGCACCGCCGCCTTGTTGGCATTTGCTACCCCGCCATGCTCGCCGACCAGATATTTCCTCAGCGCCTCATCGGCGTTCTCCTCCCAGTCGCCCTGAAGAACGATAAACCCGAGCGGCAGTCCATAGTTTTGGAAAAACGAG
>Ga0209605_1004349_pt1 | contig 11680 bp, 5 predicted proteins | sample AD_UKC035_MetaG_FD_184408 | JGI IMG/M metagenome (GOLD analysis project Ga0209605, IMG submission 184408) | Active sludge microbial communities of municipal wastewater-treating anaerobic digesters from USA - AD_UKC035_MetaG (SPAdes) (version 2) | ecosystem: Engineered > Bioreactor > Anaerobic >...
TCTCGATGTTTGCCAGCGCTGGCGGTTCTGCTTTTCTCACCACTTCGATGGCCCTGGTAAACGTAGCTGCGAGAGTGCCGTCGCCGTATACGTCTACGCCGCACTCGACATCATACCAGCCCGGCTTGTGTGGTGCTGCCCAGATTTTTGACCAGGCAGGAAGCGGCTTCTCAAAGGCTCTGCGCTCATCGAAGCTTCCTGATTCTGCCTGCCAGTTCCAGATTCGCACTGAATCTGGTTCGACCGGGGTTCGTCTTTCTTCGTTCACCACACCCGGTATGATTATCTTTTGCAGCTCGGCTAGATCGACGACCGACAGGAGCAGGTTTTCGCCGGTCTGAGGTGTTCCGGTGTGTTCTCTGCCGATGCGCCGGTATGTTATTGCGCCGGCAAGAATCCGTTCAGAGTTGAATTTGCGACTCAGGATCTGATTGTGCGAATAGGCACCGCCGTGCAGGATGCGATAGGAACAATAGACCTGGTATTCGCCGAGTTGCGGTATCGTAAAAGAACATGTGCGCGCGTTCGACTTTTTTACTGTCTGCCAGGGTATTCTGGTGCCAGTTCGTGTCACAATCTGCCAGCTGAAGTATTCTCTGGCGTCTGCCCCATGATCGCCAGGAGACACGCTGAAGGTAATCGTCTCGCCGGGTGAGTAGGCCGCGGCCTCAGGCGTTGCGACGATAGTTGCGTCATGGAATTTGACCTCGAAGCTTCGCGTGATATTTTTCGAAAAGCTTGTGTGCTGGCTGCTGAACCGGTAGCTGCAGCGAACTTCGTAGCTTCCGCTACGTGGCAGATAGACATCGAATTCTTTTGTGGTGGCGGAAGGGGTCGGCAGGCGGAGGCTTTGTCCGTTCTGCGATTTGATGAACAGCGCCCAGTTGCAGGAAAAATTGCTGTTGTAGATCACGGCTTCGGGCAGATCGAGCTTGAATGTCACTCTCTGGCCGGGAAGAAAGTATTCGGAATCCTGGGTCGCGACGATTTTTGCATCGTAAGCTGCTGCGCTCAGCGAAATTGCGGCAAAGACAAGAATCATGGCACAAAATCTGCAAAAAGAGCTTGGTTTAAGCATGTTATCCCCTCCGGTGCGATATGCGATCGATGAAGTTTTCCCCGAATGTAAGTCTGACGATCATCTGCCGAATTCTTTATACAACTATTCTAATCAACCATCCCCGATTTGTAAAGATAAGGCAGAAGCCCTTTGTGGCCCTGCGAAGCTTTAGCGAAGCAGGGCAATCGTTGTCGATTTTCGCACAAAGCCACAGAGATGCGAAGAAGAAGAAGAAGAAAAGAGGATGAACAAGAGAGGAGCATCCGCAGTCGCCCACAGGATGTGGGTGATACTTGGGCGCATCAGGATTAGGCTGCTCTTATGGCTTTAGCCATTAGAGCAGCCTATCCGCAGGGCTCCCCGGGGCGAAGCGCCCGGGTGATTAAACAGATTGCGCCGATAATTTTTTAGAAATTTGAGCTGGCTATGAAGATGGATCCTGCGACTGCGCTTTGCTTCGCGCAGGATGACGCTATTGTGTGCTCGAATCTTTCAGGATTTGATGCGGTCGATGAGGGGTTTGAGTTTGCGGGCGGCGGCGAGGGTGGCGAGGCCGGCGGCGGCGGCGAGTGAGAGGGGTTGCCAGAGTTTGAACGACCAGGCGCGGTTGTAGTGCTCGAAGAGCTCGATTTCGTGCGGAATGCCGGCGGTAAGATCGGTCGGGTCGAGTCTGAGCAGAATTGCGCTGCAGTCGTCGCCATCGTAAACCGCGGTGGTCTGCTGTTCGAAAGCTTTGAAACTTTCGGTGCCAGTGTCGGCGGGAATGCCGTTGAGCGCTGGTTGCAGCTGCTGCGCGCTCAGCGCTGCTGCGGCGCCTTCTGAGACGAGAAGAAGAATGGTGCCGGTTTCAACGGGTGTCGCCGATTCGCGTTGTTCAAGCCAGTGCTGGCCGGGCAGGGCGGCGAGCAGACGGCAGGTGCCGGTGGCAAATGCAGCTGTAATGCCGCGGGTGATCCAGACCGCGGCGATGTCGCAGAATCCGCTATTGATTAGTTCAGGCGGGGCGGCGGCGATCGCCAGGTCGTAAGCTTCGTGCAGACGGTGCAGATTTTCGTCGCCGCCGGTTACTGGCGCGATCTCGCGCAGGCGCTGGCGGATTGCCCTGGCAGTGTGTTCTGCCAGCGCCTTCCCGGCTGCGCCCTGGCCATCGGCGATGATGGTAAGACGCAGATCAGGGTCGACCAGCAGGTAGTCCTGGTTGTCGTCTCTGATGCTGCCGGTTTGCGAGAAAGACTGAACCTGCATGTCAGATTCCGGCGGGCGCTTTGTGGTCGAGCATGCGGGTGTGCGCAGCGACGAGCTGCTGCACCTTTTCGACGACGTCGAGCAGGCCTTTCGAGCGCAGGCCGGCGATCAGCGCATCGACGAAAACGAGCTTGACCTTGGGGTGGGTCGGTTCGACGTAGCCGGCGCCGCGGTCATCGCCGAGGATCCAGTAGGTCAGACGGTCGCAATAGGGAACCCAGTTCGAGAAGTCGCTGAAGTCGGAGTAGGCGCTGAGTTTGGGTATGACGATCTGCGGCACATACTCGATCTGGTTGGCGGCGTTGATGTAGATACGCTCGTTTTCGGGCACGATGGGCGCGATTTTGAGGTTCGGCAGGGTGACCTTGAAGCGGGCCTTGCCGAAGTGGTTGATCGCGATTTTTTCGGCAATGGCTTCCCATCTGGCGTTGATTTCACGCACTTCGTGAGCGTAGTTGAACAGTGCTTTCTGAAAGATCTCGTTGGTTTTGAGCTCTTCGATGCAGTTCTCGAGCGCCATGAAATGCGAATGATTGAACAGGCTGCCGAGCATCTGGCCGAGGCCGTTATTGATGAAATGGCGGCGGGTGAGGTGTTGTGCGGCCTTTTCGGGGGTGATGTGCAGGCGGTCGTTAATCAGCCATTCGGTTGCCTGGCGGGCGGTTTCCATGGCTTCGGATGATTTCCATAGTTCGGATTGTTCGTTGAACTGCCATGGCTTGAAACGGCCCGGGTAAGCGTTTTCGATGACCTGAGAGAGGTTCTGGTTGAACAGGTCGAGAAGTTTGGAAAGCCCGTTGGTATGGAATTCGCGTATCGAGATGCGCTTGGGGATTTCTTCAACCGGCATGCCGAGACGTTCTTCGACGAGCCAGCGGGTGGCACTGGCGGCGACTTCGAGGCGGTCTTCCTGGAACCAGATAAGCTGTTCTTCTTCGGCGAACTGCCAGGGTTTGAACACGTTTGGATAAAGATTATTCACCAGCTGAAAGCAGGAATCACTGAATTTTTCGAGCAGGGAGCCGAGGTTGTTTTCCTTGAAAATGGCGCGACTGAGCATTACCGGCAGGTCGCCGCGGCTGCAGCCTAGTTTTTCGCTCATCAACCACTCGAGGGCTTCTCTGGCGCAGGTGATAAGATCGCGGTTTTCAAGCCACTGCGCGGTTTCGCCGAACTGCCAGGGCTTGAATTTGCCGGGGGCTGCCAGTTCGATCATGGCAGCCCGGCTGCGGTTGGCCCAGAGGTAGATCTGCTCGAGACCTGAATCAACGATGAACTGTTCGCTGAACTGTTCGGGCAGTTCTTCGGGTTTCTGAATTTTGTGGCGAAGTTTTTCGAGCGCGATTTTTATGGCCTGGGCAGCCCATATCGGAGCCTGAGTCTCGTTTTCGAAGATGCAGGCCGGCAGTTCTCCGTGCTTTTCGAAGATCATACCGATGATGTCGGCGATGTCGGCTTCGCTCATTTCTTCGGGCGTTTTGCCAAAGTAGCGGTTGAAGCCATCCTGAGTGCGCTCGAGGTTGCGCATCTGTATGAGTTCGCGCACCTGCAGCACCGGCAGATGAAGCTTTTCGGCCAGCTTTTCATCGCTGAAGAAAAGATATTCTTTTTCGAGGGCCGTGATGATGGTTTTGATGACCGGGTCATTGAGATCGATAGATGCGCGTTTTTGCTGTGAGGGCTGAGGAACGACGGCTTGAGCCTGCATCGGATTTGGTTGCATGGCTGCAGACATCGGCTGCATCTGCACCGGCATGATGATGTTGGAACCACCCTGTGCGCCAAGCAGTCCGGCGAGCGGAATGCGCTTTTCTTCGTCGTCGGAAGGAGTTACATAGACGACTTCTTCGAGCGTCGATTCGCCAGCCATGGCGAGATCGATCGCCATTTCGCGCAAGGTGCGCATGCCTTCGAGGCGGGCGACGCGCTTGATCGCCATTTCGGTGCCGCCTTCTATGATGACATCCTTCATCGAGGCGGTAATTACCATAGTCTCGTAGACGCCGGTGCGGCCGAGAGTGCCGGTCTGGTTGCATTCACGACAACCGGTGCCTTTGTAGAATCTGGTTCCGATCAGTTTGCCGGGGTTGAGGTTCAGGCGCTGAATGATGCTCTGTGAAGGGCGGTATTCGGCTTTGCAGTGCGGGCAGTTGCGGTGCAGAAGCTTCTGAGCAACGACAACGCGCATGGCGGCAGTCACCAGATAAGCCGGCACGCCCATGTTTATCAGGCGGTTGATACTGGCCGGAGCATTGTTGGTATGCAGGGTCGAGAGCACCTTGTGACCGGTCAGAGATGCTCTGAACGCAATTTCGGCAGTTTCGAGATCACGGATTTCGCCGACGAGAATGACGTCGGGGTCCTGGCGCAGCGCTGTGCGCAGGCCACTGGCGAAGTCGAGGCCGATCTTGTCGTTGATCTGTACCTGGGTGATGCCTGGGATGCGGTATTCAACCGGATTTTCAATAGTGAATATGTTGATCTCGGTGCTCGAAAAGTATTTGAGCATGCCGAACAGCGTAGTGGTCTTACCGGCACCGGTCGGGCCGGTGACGAGAATGAGACCGTATGGTTCGTCGAGGGCAGACTTGAGGCGTGCGAGATCTTCAGGAAAGAAGCCGATGTTGTCGAGGTCGAACTTCGATTCGCGCTGCAGGATGCGCAGAACCGCCTTTTCACCGAGCAGGCTGGGCACTGTGCTGACGCGGAAGTCGATTTCCTTGTCCTGCATTTTTACCTTGAGGCGCCCGTCCTGGGGGAGTCGGCGCTCGGCGATGTCGAGGTGCGAAAGAATCTTGATACGGCTGATCAATGGTGCCAGCAGGCTTTTGGGCCCGGTCATGGCGTCATGCAGAATACCGTCGACTCTGAATCGCACCAGAAGTATGTCTTCGCGCGGTTCGACGTGAATGTCGGAGGCGCGCTTGAGAATTGCCTGCTTGAAGATGGCGTTGAGAAACTGGACGACAGCGCCCTGCTCGGAAGTCTTGCGCACGACCTCGATACCTGAATCGGCAGCTTCCTGCAGCTCGCTGCGTGATTCGTCTCCTGCAACTGAAAAGCCTTCCCATGAATAAAGCTGCCTGATAGCCAGCTCTATCTGGTTTTTGGGGGCGATCAGCACTTCAAGCTTGCACTGGGTAAGAAAGGCGATCATGTCGGTGGCCATAATGTCGAACGGGTCGGCCATTACAACGGTAAGCTTGTTGCCTTCGCGCTTGTAGGGAATCATCTTATACTGTTTGGCCTGATATTCAGGAATCAGCTGCAGAATCTTGGCATCGACCTTGATATTGGTGAGGTCGACGACAGAGATTCCGAGAAATTCTGCCCAGAGTTCGAGTATCTGGCGCTCAGAGAGAAACCCCAGTCTGACTATGATGTTTTCGAGCCTTTCGAGGGTTTGAGCCTGAATGATTCTGGCTTTATCGAGCTGTTCTTCACTCAGCAGGCCTTTCTGCAGCATCAGCCTTTCGACGGTCTGTTTTGTAGTAGCGATGTTGTTCATTGATTCCTCCGGCTCTTATCTGACTTCGACGCGGAAAGACCTTCGCTCGAGCGATCTGGTGGCGTCCTGGGTGTCGTGATGGGCATACAGATGAAACTCGACATGTCCAACCCGTTTCGGGTTGAAGGTGACAACGACTTTGTCGGCGGTTCTGTTTATCGATTGAATGGCTATGCGGTTGTCGTTATAGACGTAGTCGATATGCCATTCGAGTTCACGTTTGCCGGAATAGCGCGGCAGTTCAATGTCGAAGAACTGATTCAGACGGGTTTCGATAATCTGCACGGGCTTGATTTCTGCCGGCAGCAGCCTGATCTGACAGTCATTGGAAACGAGATGGCGCGGGCTGATCATGACCATGCCGTGTGCGCTGTAGATTCCGTGCGGAAGTGGAGTGTCATTGCGGTCGACGGTCAGCCAGGTCAATTGCTCTGAGCGAGTTTCGCCGCGTTTCAACGGAATTGTGTGTGGTGCGTCGGCCCAGATACTGCCCTGTGACCATCTGAATATCTGAGTTCTGCCGTGATAGGCGGCGAGATCCCATTGCTGCCCGGTCGGGTAGTGAAGGTTGACCGTATGGTTGGTGCGATTGCGAATGGTTATGGTAAAGGTCGCCACGCTGCCCGAAATGAGTTCGGCTTTTTCCGGGGTAATGGTTATCTGAAGATCGGCGGGGTTGACAAACTCCCACTTGCGGTAGCTTTCAGCCGACAGACTGCCCGTCGTCAGAAATAACACAAGAATAGCAGAGAGAAGATATTGATGTTTCATAAGACAAGATGATACAACACCTCAGCGACTCTGCAAAGCATTTAGAGAAGAAGAAGAAAACTCTTACAAATCTGCAGAGATACGAGGAAGAAAGAAAAGAATCCACAGATTGCGCAGATTACACAGATAATTTTCTGAAAAACTCAAAAAGACACAAAGAAAACCTTTTATCGAATTTTAGAATGACTTATACCCGATAATTATGAAAGGTAACAATCGGACTCAGAAAAGTCGAAAGGCTTGAACAGCGCTCGTGCTCGTGCTCGTAATCGTAATCGATTTTGTTCTTAGATCACTATAGCGAGAGCGTCAGGATGGGGCGCAGGGGCATTGACACAATTCGGATGCGTTCTTATAATTGAAAGGTAATTGTACCGTTTGATCTGAAAGTCTCTTTGTTTGAAGAGCGGAGGGAATAAATATGAAGCTGTTCGACACAAAAGCACTGCGAAGAATCTCGCTGCTGACGGTGGTCATGTTCGTGCTGTCCACTTTCGGCGCCTACGCCCAGGCACCTGAAGTAACCATTCCGGTTTCCAACTCACAGCCGGTGGATATTTCGATTCTCAATAACGTTCTGCCTGAACTCAACAGTCTGCAGAGCAACTTGCGAACCGCCCAGAGCACGTTGGCAAGCCTCGAAAGAGTCTCGACGCCTCTTTATGACAAGATCGCGCCGACCAATATGCAGGCGATGAGCATTGGCGAGCGCCTCAAGGCGATTCTCGGCAATGCCAGATCGTTGCTCGGCAATACTCTCAATACCTCTGGCCAGCAGGCCAAGGCAGCTATTGCCGCCGGCGCTTCCCCGACCACGCTCTCATACGATCAGCAGCTGGCTTATGGGGTTGAACAGCTTGGCTTGCAGGCCAGCAAAATTGAGTCGAGCGGCAAGATGGGCCCGGCTCTAGACAAGATCAAGGCGATTCTGGCTACGGTCAAGAACGCTATGCAGAACATCATTACCGCTATTCGCGCCAAAATCTTTGCAGTCGGCCAGAAGGTTGGTCTGATCGGCAAAGACAAGACTTTCGAAAACGGCAAGGTCAAAGACGCTGAAGGCAGCGGCGATAAGGTCATGCTCGATGCTTCTGCCGACGTGCAGTATGCCGACACTTTTTCGGGCAAAATGGCCAAGGGCGTGAGCGAAGGAACGCAGGCCGCCAAAACCTCTCTCAAGAACAGCTTTTCGTTCAGTAACCTCGCTATCACTACGACTGTGGCTGTCGGCACCAATCTGGCAATCGACATGATCCACGGCAACAAGCCTTCGTTCTCGAAGGCGGTTAAATCAGTGGCCTCTCTCGAATTCGCCGGTAACGTGGTCGGATCAGCCCTCGGCGCCGCCGGTGGCCAGTTCGCTTCGACACTGGTCAAAACTTTCGTTCCCGGCCCGATCGGCGCGCTCGTCGGTTCGGTGATTCCGGTAATGTTCGCTTCTGCTTCCGGCCAGATGGGTGCTAACCTGATCAGCGGCATCAAGAATGGCGAATTTTCAGTGGCAAAAGCTTTTAAGGCAATCGACAAGGTCGACCTCGTCGGTTCTTCAGTCGGTTCAGCCATCGGTATGGCACTCGGCGCTCCGATTCCGGTAATCGGGCCGATCATCGGCGGTATCGTCGGTGGCTTCCTCGGTAGCAAGGTCGCCAAGCTCATCGCCGGCTTTACCAAGGGCGGCAAGATCACCAACATCTTTGGCAAAGGCAGCCAGGTTGCCGAACAGACTACCAGCAACCGCGGCTTCCCGGTCACTATCGGTTCAGTTGCCGGCACCGGCCGTGGGACTGGTCCGGCAGTAATGGGAAGCGTATCGGCAGACTCCGCGCCGGCAGCAGCCGGAGATGCAAGCGGTCGCCTGGTCGAAGTCGAAAAGAAATACTATGACACCTATCTGCAGTACAACCGCATGGTCGAAGCCAACGACCAGGATGGCGCCAAAAAGGTATTCGAAGAACTCAAGAAATATTCTGACGAATACACCGCCCTTAAAAAGCAGCTCAAGGCCGAATAAGCGCACAGTCAAAGCCGGGGCAGTTCTCTAAGCAGAGCTGCCCCGGCTTTTTGATTTTCTGTCATATCGCTCGTGTGCTCGTAATCGAAAATCGATCCCGATAGCGATTACGACAACGACAACGATTTTTAGCGTCATGCGCGTAGTTGCAAGATCCAGGAAAGAAAGAACTAACCGCAGATTGCGCCGATTTCTCAGATTGAGCCGAAAGATCTGTACAAACCTGCAAAGCCCTCCCCAAAAAATCTGCGCTGATCAGGTAATCTGTGGATAAAAGTCTTCCCTGCGTCTTCTCGCCTCTGTGTGCGATTCTTCTTCGTATCTCTGTGGCTTTGTGCGCAGTCAGGCCAACGATTTGAGCGAGAATTGTCTTCGCGTACATATAGTCTTGACGCGGGTTTAAAAGAGTAGTATCATGTTGCGATCTTTTTGTTTCGAGCTGTTTTTTGAGGTATCGATGTGAATATACTTGTGCTCGGTTCTGGTGCCAGAGAGCATTCTATGGTGCATGCGCTGGCGCGTTCTCCTTCGGTACATCAGATCGTCGCCTGCCCCGGCAATGTCGGCATGAATGGCATCAATATCTGCCGTCGCATCCCTTTTAAAGAGAACGCTGAACTGGTGCGCTTCTGCAAAGACAAGATCGAGCTGGCGGTTGTCGGTTCTTCGAAATTCGTCGAAGACGGCACTGTCGATGCTCTGGTGCTGGCGGGCATTCCGGTGATCGGTCCGGCCGAAGATGCTGGTAGAATCGAAACCAGCAAGGCGTTTGCCGCCAAGTTCATGGCGAAGCATCATATTCCTTCGCCGCGTACACATATAGTCGTCAATGCTGATGAGATTGCTGCAGCTTTTTCTGCAGACAAAAATATTCGTGTGGTTAAATGCGACGGATTCTCGCACGGGCTTGGCGTTGCCGTTGCTGACAGCCTTGAAGAAGCGCAGGCCGCTGCTCTGAAATTTCTCAAACAGCACGGAGCCCCTCTGATTCTTCAGGAGCGTCTCGATGGCGTCGAGTGCTCGTATACTATTCTTACCGATGGCCAGCAGTGGGTTTCGTTCAGTTCGTGCCGCGATTACAAGCGCGCCGAAGATGGTGAGAGTGGCCCGACGACCGGCGGCATGGGAGCTGTCAGTCCATCTCCCGATCTGACCCCTGAGCTCGATCGTGAAATTATCGAAACCATCGTCAAGCCTGCCGTGAACGGAATGAATACCGACAACCTGCTTTATCGCGGCTTCATGTCGATACAGCTGATGCTGACATCGCAGGGCCCTCGTGTGCTCGAGTTCAACGCGCGTCTTGGCGATCCCGAGACCCAGAGTATTTTGACCCGCTTCCGCGGTGATCTGGCCGGATTGCTGAAAGACTGCGCCATGGGGTGTCTCAGTTCGGTGGGTTCAGAGGTCGCTTTTGGCCGCCATGCCGCGGTTTCGGTGGTTATCGCGCGCGAAGGTTATCCCGATAACGAAGCTTCTGACCCGGTTGTGAGAGGCTTCGACAGGGTTGTCGATTCGATGGTCTTTTTCTCGAACTGCCGTAAATCAGAAGATTCCGAAGATTTTCGTTTTCGCAGCGGCCGTCTGATCAGCGTCACTGCCGTCGGCGAGACTCTCGACGAAGCGCGCGAAAAATGCTACAAAGACATTTCGCGCCTCGATCTCGCCCGTGTCAAATATCGCCGCGACATCGGCCTGATAAGTCAGTAAAAAAACTCCCGCCTGGCAAGCGCCGGACGGGAGTTTTTTAATCAGAATCAGATTATCTTTTTGAGGAAAGTCAGCTTGGAGAGGAACTTGAGCAGCCAGAAGTTCTTGCCGGGCAGATCGTCGGGACCTTTTATCGGCTCGATTTCGCCGGTTGAGCTGTAGCCGACCTGGTATTCATCAGAGATTGCAATGTCGTCGAAGATGCCGTCGCGCAATTGGGCTGCGAATTCTTTTGATTTGATCGCTGCAACGACTTCTGAGTTGACTTCTTCGCTCAGGTAATCAAGGTTGTAGGTGCCGACCACGCCGATTTTGCTGTCGAACACCCAGTTCTTGGCATGCAGCTTGTTGGCGCCCTTGTAGACGAAAATGCGGATATTTGGGATCTCGGCGAAGATGCGTTTCCAGTCGGCGTAGAACATCGCCTGGGTTGCCAGGCTGTCGGTTGAGGCCGGGCTGTTGGTGTGCATTCTGATCGGAATACCGCGTCTGCCGGCGCGTTTGAGGGCATTGAACATGCGTTCGGTCAGAACGACGTAGGGATTCTGAATTACGATTTCGCTCTGGCAGCCGTCGATGTAGCGGATCACCTGGTCGGTGATATCGTTGCGCGGGCCTTTTATCGAATGTTTGTCGATGATCTTCACCGGCGCGATGACCGAATTGGCGAACGGGTCGAAGCCGGCATAGCTGCGCAGGTTGTCGTAGCCTGACATTTCCTTGAGATAATCGGCTGAGGCCTCGAGATACTTTTTCTTCGCATCGCGCGGCATAACGAAACGCTCGTTGTTGATATGGGCGTTCATCACATCGTGACCGGCTTTCAGGTAGTCGGACATGATGTCGATATTGCCCCAGAGCTCTTTGGTGATCGAGTAGCTGACTGGTTTCGAGAATTCTTCATCGAAGGCATAGTCGAGCTGTTGTGAGATTTCGTGGCTTTTGATGATTACGTCGCAGTCACGATAAGCACCCGGATGGTCGGCCGGTTCGAGGAAGTAGTCCATAGAAACGTTGCGACCGCCGATAATAGCATATTCTTCGTCGACGACGATAATCTTGTCATGGTTCGAGGCGATGAGTTTGCGCGGGTCTTTGAATACCATCAGCAGATTGCTGTGAACCGGGTTGAAAGTTTTGACTTCGACGTTGGGATATTCGGTCAGTTCCTGCAGAAGATCCTGGCCAAGCAGTTTGCGCGTCAGCTTTTTGGTGCCGCGGGCATCGAGCAGAAGTCTGATTTTGAGGCCGTCTCTGGCCTTGTTGAGCAGCACGCCCAGCATGGAATACCCGAAGATATCCTTGTCCATGATGAAATATTGAACGTCGATAGACTGGCGGGCTTCGTTGAGAATCTTCCAGCGGGCATACCAGG
>Ga0209605_1004350_pt1 | contig 11679 bp, 11 predicted proteins | sample AD_UKC035_MetaG_FD_184408 | JGI IMG/M metagenome (GOLD analysis project Ga0209605, IMG submission 184408) | Active sludge microbial communities of municipal wastewater-treating anaerobic digesters from USA - AD_UKC035_MetaG (SPAdes) (version 2) | ecosystem: Engineered > Bioreactor > Anaerobic >...
CCTGTGCCATAATCATGCTCGGGTCTCCTACTCACAGTGAACATCAGAACCTTCTTTCTATGTTCCGGCTTTGGAGACCCATAATAACAAACACGAAGCAACACAACTGCTTTATTTATAAGACTTTACGCTGGCGCGCCCGGCAAGTTACGCCCATTTGATATAGCAGGAGTACATATGATGCGCACACTAATCCTGATGGTTCTGGCAGGAACGCTCGTCGCTGCTGAAGACCTTCCGCCCATGGTCCCCGGCACTCTTGATTGGAACTGGGTAGGCAACAGCCACTGTGAGTTCAAGCCCGGGGACGAGAATGGCCACGGTCGCTGGGTGCAGAACTTTATCGATGAGATGGAGGTGACCCCGGACGGTACGGTGGTGGTGGGTTCGCGTTGGGACGAGGGCGGGCGCTGTGTTGGCCTGTACAAGGACGGCATGGTCATGCGCACCTGCTTGGGCAAGAACGACCGTGCGGGCGGTCATCGCGCTGGCGGCTGGGGCACCAGCAACGAGGCTATCACGGTCATTGATGATCAGATCCTGCTCGCCAGCGCCGATGGCGAGTTCTATCGCTTTTCTTGGCGACCGGGGGACATTGAGAGCGCGCGTTTCGTGGATGCCACGCCGCATGAACATGGAGATGTGGAGCGCGACAAGAACGCCGTGCCCATTGTGGCCATGAACGCTTCCGGCGGGATGGTGGCTTTGGCACTCAAGAATGGTGGCATCGAGATTCGCGACCAAGCCACATGGAAGGTGCGCACGGTCTTCAACCACGCCGATACGCTGGATTTGTGCTGGGCCAGCGATGCCAGCCTGTGGATCGTCACACCCACGGCTGTCGCTGAGGTCGGACTCGACGGCACGCCCACTGGTCGCACGCTGCCGGATGTGGGCCGGCCCTCGGCGGTGGCGGTAGCCCCGGATGGGCGGGTGTTGGTATGCGATGACAGTTCGCGTCAGCAGGTACGGATCTACAAGGCTGCCAAAGGCACGCCGAGCCTGCAGAGCGTCTTCGGTCAGACCGGCGGCATCCGCTCTGGCATCCCGGGCAAGCCCGCCCCCGACAAACTCATGCGCCCGGCGGGCGCCAACTTCGATGCGGCGGGCAACCTCTATGTCGGCATGCGCTACGACGAAAAGACCCCTAGCGGCGGTTTCATCCTGCGCTGCTTCAATCCTGAGGGTAGGCTGATGTGGGAGCAGGCCTGCCACATGTTCTCGGAAGTCTGGGATGTGCATCCCGACACCTGGGGGAATCTTACTGCCTACGGATTCCGCTCTGTGTTCAGTCAGAAGGCCGGCGATCCCCGTGGGTCTTGGTCTTGGGATGCAGTGACCCTCGACAGCCGTAACCAGGTCGAGGATCCTCGCTACCGCGACAGCGCAGAAAAGTGGCCGGGAGCCATGCTCCAGGCTACGACGCTGATGCGGCAATTGGACGGCGCCCGGTGGCTGTTCAGTTGGGGCAGTGGTGGCAACAGCCCAATGGAGGTCTTCCGCATGGACCAAGATGGCCGCTTGGCCCAGCATATCTTGACAATGGGGCGTCCGGGCCCTTGGGCCTTTGATGTGGATGAGCAGGCCGGCCTCTGGTGGGACGAGAGTCATACCACACTCTGGCATCGGCCCTTCGCCAAGGGGACATGGGGCGAGCCTGTGCGCTCGGCGATCCCGACAGGCATGACCGAGGTCCACCGCATCGCCTACGATGCCAAGCAGGACCGCCTCTACGCCACCGGCTACACCAAGGAAATCGCTAAACCGGACGGTGAATGGGGCCTCATCGGCCGGGCCATGTTGCGGGTGGACGGCTACTTGAAGGGCAGGGCAAAGGTGGCTTGGGTGTCGAAGGATCTGCGTCTGGACGACGGCGGTCTGCCGCCCAAGGCCATGGCGTGGGCCGGCGATTACATCTTCACCGCCGCCTGCAAGCCTACCGCCGGACTACGAGGCCAGATCTGTGTCTACAGCATCAAGGACGGCAGTTTCGTCGGCCGCATCAGCGCGCCGCAGGAGATCGCCGAGCAGACCGGGTGGATCGACCTCAGCCATGGCCTGCGCGCCCGCGAGTGCAACGGTGTGTATTACCTGACTCAGGAGGACAACTGGCATGCCAAGGTGATCATCCACATCTGGAAGCCGAGGGGCTGAACATGGAACCGCTCCGTATCGGCAGTGCCGAGCTACACTCGGTCATCATCGACGGCGCTTGGCGGGGTTTCGGCCGCGTGACCATCGCCGGCCATGAACTGCGCTCGCCACGCCTTCCTTGGAGTGTGGACATTCGCACCCCTGAGGCTCTCGAGTTCACAGGCTGGCGCGTATTGCGGACAGTCCCGACCGAGGGCGGCATCGACCTAGTCCTCCATTACTCGTGAGTTGATGAATATTTTCAGGTCTCTTTGCCGATGGGATAGTTGTACCCAGGCAAGGAGACCTACCATGAAGAAGAAGTATATCGTCACCCTGATGGAAGAGGAACGGCAGATGCTGCAGGAAATGCTGTCGCGAGGCAAGGCCGCCGCTCGCAAGCTGATGCACGCCCGGATTCTACTGAAGGCCGATGCGGCGGCGGGCGGTCCCGGCTGGAACGATGAGCGCATCTATCGGCTTGACAATCTCATCAATCCAAACCATGACCGACCCAATCTGACATATGAATTCCTTGGAGTCACTCGCGTTTGGCGCTGGACAAAGGCACGAATGCAGGAGGCATACGAACAAGGGGTCGTTGTACAGACCAAATCCGGGGCAGTGCCGCAACTTAAGCGATATCTTGACGAACAAGAAGGACGCCCAATCGACACTGTGTGGACGGACGTCCCACCCATCAACTCGCAAGCTCAGGAGCGTCTTGGCTATCCAACGCAAAAACCCCTTGCCCTTCTCAATCGCATCATCAAGGCCAGCACCAACGAGAATGACATCGTTCTCGATGCCTTCTGTGGGTGCGGGACGGCGTTAGTGGCGGCGGAGAACCTGGGTCGTCAGTGGATCGGGATCGACATCTCGCCGACCGCCTGTCGCGTGATGGCCAAGCGTCTGCGGGACGTGTGCGGCATCAAGGAGGATGAGAAGCTCTGGCGGATCGGACGGGGCTTCGTGGTTCGCGACCTGCCCTGGACCGAGGAGCAACTGCACAAGATCCCGCCGTTCGAGTTCGAGAACTGGGCGGTCATCGCACTGGGGGGCATCCCGAACAAGGCCCAGGTGGGCGACATGGGCATCGACGGCCGGATCTTCCCCATCTCGTCGCTGCCGGCCAAGCAGACGGCCAGGAAGGGAGAAACTCCCGCGTTCGACGAGTTCCTGGACCACTGGTATCCGATCCAGGTCAAGCAAAAGGACAAGGTCGGCAGGCCCGATATCGACGCCTTCGAGGCGATGATGACGCGAGAGGATCGACAGAAGGGGTTCTTCTGTGAAGGGCGGAGCAAAAGTGCGGCGGGTGGCGGACCAAAACTGCGGCACCCCGGCTCTATGTACCCCGTACGATCCGGGGTGTCAATTGTTTCCTATTCACTTTTTCGATACGTCTTCCGGCCCCGGTTCCTCGGCGTCGGTTGGAGTCTTTTTGTCAGGCTGGGAGCCCCCCGGGTGGAGGCGGTGCTGTGACTCCCGCAGCCGGTAGCTGGGACCATTGGCCTCCAGGATGTGCACCCGATGGGTCAAGCGGTCCAGCAAGGCGCCCGTGAGCCGCTCCGAGCCGAAGACGTCGGTCCAGGACTCGAACGGCAGGTTGGTCGTCACAATCAGGCTCAGACGTTCATACGCGCGACTGATCACCTCGAAGAGCAACTCCGCTCCGGTTTTCGAGAACGGCACATAACCCAGCTCATCCAGGATCAGGATATCCTGACGCTCCAATTGACGCAGGGTGCGTTCCAACTGTCTCTGCTCCGTCATCTCCACCAAATGGGTGACCAAAGCCTTGACGGTAAAGAAACGCACGTGGCGGCCCTGCATACATCCGGCGAATCCCAGGGCACTCGCCAAATGGGTCTTGCCCGTGCCGCTGTTGCCAACGAGCAGCACGTTCTCATGGCGCTCCATGTACTCGCCCCCCATCAGCTCGCGGACGAGCTTCTCGGGGATGGACGGCTGTGCCGTGAAGTCGAAGGTATCCAGGGTTTTGAGGAGCGGGAACCGCGCGGCTTTGACCCGACGCTCGGCCGCCCGTTGCTCGCGGTCCAGGGCCTCCCGTTCCACCAGCCGTAGCAGGAAGTCGGCATAGTCACAGCGGTCCTGGGTACACGCGGTGACCACCGCCGCATACTCCCGCAGGATCGTGGGCAGCTTCAATTGCTTCAAGTAATGGGCCAGCAGCAGGTGAGACTTGTTCTGCGTCATGTCTGGCCTCCCGTTCCCAGCAGACGGGCATAGGCCCCCAGGTCCGTCGGCGTGACCTGGACCAGACGCAGGTGCGGCCGACCGGCCAGGTCAAAGGTCGTCTGACGCCAGGAGGGACCGTCCGGCAGGAATTGCGTCAGACCGTCTTTCGTATGCACGTGATGACGCAGGGCCTTCTCCACCGCCGCCGTCACGTCCGCCATCCGGTGCGTCTCCAAGAGACGCAGCACCCGGATGTATTCCCGGGTCCCGTGCTCCAGGTGGGCTTCCATCCGGTCGCGCAGCACCACAAAGCAACCGGGCAGGTTCCACCCCGCGAACGGTTTGGCAAAGCCCAGTGCATGCGGCTTGCGCTCCAGCAGCGGCAAATAGTGCAGCGGGTCGAAGAACTGCTGTTCTTTGCCCCAGCCTCGGGGGTGCACCGCAATCACTTCGTGCAACCGGCAGATCTTCACGTGATCCAGATAGCCCTTGACCGTCACCTCCCGATAGGCGTATTCCATCGGCACCGAGTAGTCGTTGTCGTCAAAGCGAACCAGCAGTTCGGTGTTGACCTGTGCCGGCTGAACCCGACAGGCCTCGAACGGCGTGAACGGCAGCGGCAGAAAGGATACCTGTTCTTCCGTCAGCAACTGCTCCTTGATCCGCGTCTGGCCCCGCACCCGCCGATGCAGGTCCTCCCGGCACCTCGTCAGCAAGTAGGCGTTCAGTTCCTCAAAGTCCCGCACCTGCGGCACCGGCACCAGGAAGTTCTGGCGGCTGTACTGCACCAGGCCCTCGACCACGCCCTTCTCATTCGCCCGCCGCACCAGGCAGAAGTGATAGCCGAACAGGTAGTGACTGACCAACTGCAGGAACCCCGCCGTCAGCTCCCGCAGCCGCGGCCCGAGGATCTTGACGATGGCGATCTTGCTGTTGTCATACGCGATCCGGCGGGCAACGCCGCCAAAGAAGGCAAAGGCATGAACGTGCCCGTCCCAGAATGTCTCGGTGCACTCCCGCTCATACGCCCGCACAAAGAACGCGTCGGAATACGGCAGGGTCATCACGAAAAAACACACCTTTCGCAACACCCCGCCCATCTTCACCAACGCATGCCCGAAATCCACCTGCGCTTCGCCCGGCGGATGCGTCAAGGGCAGAAACACCTCCTTGCCGATCCGCCGAATCTCCCGCACCGCCTCCTTGACGATCGTGTAGCCGCCCGTGAACCCCTCCTCTTGCAGACGCTCCCAGATCCGCTTGGCGGTGTGACGCTGCTTCCTATGGATATGCTGGTCCTGCTCCAGGATCTCCCGAATCCGATCCACAAAGGGATCGATCTTGGGCTTCGGCGGGCGTTCACGCCGTTGATACCCGGGCGGCGGCGAGGGCTGCGCCAGAATCTTCTCCAGCGTCGTCCAATGCATCCCCGTCTCCCGCAGAATCTGACGCTTGCTGACTCCCTCGCGGAGTACTCTTCTCCGAATGTCCAACCACTGTTCCATGCTCCAATACACTCCTTGTCCTTTCTGCTGAGACCCCCGTGATCGCCACGGCCTCCAACGCCGTCAACGACCACCCATTCTCACAGAAAGCTTCGGGGAGTGCCGCACTTTTACTCCGCCCCGCCACCCGCCGCACTTTTGCTCCGCCCTTCACACCAGGCAGAGCATTCTTCATCACAGAGGGTTATCACGGCCCGCGGCGCATCCGGACACCGAATCTGGGTGAACAGATGCGATTGAGCCCTTCTCCTACCGATGAGGAGTTGTTCCAGTGCATCCATGACCAGCCATGGTTCAAGGAGGCCGCCCGACACAGGATCAGCGACGAACTCGAGCAGCTGAAGGAGGCAATCGACCAACTGGAGGACGAGCAGCAGGTGGTGACGGAGAAGGCGCAGAGCTTACTGAAGGAGTATCCTCAGCTGCTCGCCCAACCAGAGAGCCCGGGCCGGGCTCGGCGTCTGACAGAGATGGTACGTGTTCTATGTGCTGCCAAAAAGGAAGCCGTGGCATCCTACAGTGATTTTCTCAGACACGCTCATCGCAGGTTCAGGGATTCACTGGGCCAGGTTGATGCTATCGAGCCGCCAGAGCTGCGCGCTTTTGGTCGGAATCTGCGTGAGCGGTGCCAATCCCTGATTCAATCCGCCACGCCAACACTGTTGAAGGTGATTGATGAACAAATCCGAAAGCTCAGAGTCACAAATTGAAAGGGGCAGACCATGAGGAAGAACCGAGGAGCGGACAGGCCACGCCGAAGTGAAATCACTGAGAAGATCGACAAAGGCAAAGACGAGATGTCGGAAAAGACCGAACATCTGGATACGGTAGCTGCCGACACTGAGACGGTGATGGAGACCCTCGACAGTCTTGACTTGGCCGGCACGGCCGATGCGATAGAGCAGATCGAAGGGGCCATTGAGGAGGCTCGGGACGTGACGCACGAGGTATTCGAGCGAGAGGATGATGACCTCAATGAGATGTTGACCGATGTCCAGGAGCATGAAGACGAACTCCAGGAGCGGTCGGACGCCTCCGAATCGGACTTGCAGGAAATCTCAGAGGCGACCGACAAGATCGCGACTGATGAAACAACGCGAGGGCTGGAGCATGCCCAGGCGAAAATCCAAGATGACATAGAATTCCTCCAGGAGCAGAGAGATTCCGCCCGGGAAAGCAGAGAAGAGAGCGAGCGGCTGAGACAGGAATATCAGCAGAGGATGCAGGGTGGGAGGAGGTAATTCGGTATGGCACTGGACAGAATACGGGCTGATGGAAGTACCGGAGACGGTGCTGGCCGTTCGGACCCTGTGCCCGGGTTCGCTCGACCGTTTGATCGCGGCTCATCCAACAGACCTCCTTCAGGCGGCGCTCCGATTCTGATACCGCCAGAGAAGGACGGATACGTCTTTCGGGACAGCGAACTGCGATCAATTCTGGATCGCGATAAGAAGCTCATTGACGAGCTCGAACAGGCGATGACCGTTCTGCCCCACGTGGAAGAAGACGGTAGCTCAGAGTGTCCCTTTGCCGGCGAGCTGTACGCCAAGAAAGAGGAGCTCGAGCAGCAGGTGAAGGACGTTGTCAAACACTTGCAGGGCTACGATGCTGATCTGACACGTGAGATTCGGCGACTCAAAGGCAATCAAACACGAATTCAGGCCGATGCAGCCCGGCTGAACCTCTCCGAGACCCGGGAGCACTATACGACGATGCGGATAACCTGGCGGAGAAGGAATGCCGGAAGTTGGTCCAGGATCGTGATGCCATTGCTGTTGTCATGGGGAAGGCTCAGAGCGTTCTGAAGGTGTCGCAGCATAGGAAGATGCCGGGCGGCGCGCCGCACGAACCTAGTCCGGTTGCATTTGGTCCGCCCACTCCGCCCCAGCCGTTGCATCCTATGCCCAGCCCGGCTCCGTCAGGGAAGGGTTTGGACGGACTCATCTTGCTGGGACCTTTGGGACAAACCGAAGGACAGAGGCCGTATGGAAAGAGCGGTATTCACAAGTGAGCATCTCGTGCCGGCAAATGCCCTGCTGGGTCTTGGAGGCAAGAGACCGGGTCTTATGGCGTATAATTACAGATCCGGCGTAGCCACGAGGCTGCTGTCGCTGCCAATGGGCCGGAGTGTCTATGCGATTGCCGCGTCGCCGGACAGTACAACCATCGTGGTGGGGACAAGGACCGGCGGCATTTACTGGCTTGGACAAGGGGATGAACGATCAGGGGATTGCTGTTCTACCCCAGGGGAACAGATGATCTGCGCCGTTCGAGCGCCCATCCTGGCTATGGCGCTTGTGCGGGACGAGACCATCGCATTCAGCGACACGGCGCACCGTTGTCTCCTATGGCGGCGCGGAGAAGAGCAGCCTCTTCTGGTCTTGCCGACAGGCGGACGAGCAATCTGCGCTTTGTTCCGTCCTGACTGCAAGCATCTGGCGGGACTGTCTTCATCTGGTGAAATGCTCTGGTGGGATCTGTCGAGCGGAAAGCTCTGTGTTGTCACGGGAGTACCTCGTCTGCCGAGCATCGGAGTTCTGGTGAGACCTGTCTATTGGCGGGCGAAGGACGTCTGGGCATGGCCGGGTTCGAATGGGGCCATCATCTTCTACTGGTGGCAGCAGCGCAAGGTGCTTGAAGTCGCTGCTCACAATGGAGAGTTCTATGCAACGATAACCTGCCAGGATGAACTGTTGACAATCGGCCGGATGGACAACCGTTTGAAGCGGTGGCTGAGAACGGAGGGTCCTGTAGACAGCGTGGAGGCACCGCCGGGCGTCGTGTCGGCAGCTCTGTGGCCTCGGGATGAGACAGTGGAGGTGGTCCTGGTGGATCAGGACGGCGGAGCCGGGGTCTATTCCTGGCAGGAGGGCAAAATGGAACTGGTCCGAGAGCTTGACGGCGGATCTTTTCGGTGCGTCATCGGCCCTGACTTCGAGACATACGAATCCGCCGTACGGGGGCGGAAAACCCAACGAGCCAGGGAATTGGCGGCTCGGGTGAAAGACACAATCGCACGAGGGGACCGCAGCGATCTCGATCCGTTCTACCGCGAGTTCTCTGAGCTGGGGTACTCACAGGTGGCCCTTGCGCTGCAGGCGGAGCAGGCTCGAGTCGGCAACGATCTCCTCGCCGAGCTGAGAGCCCTTCATCTGCTGGTGGCAATGCTTCCCGCCCGAGAACCCGCGTCTAAAGACTATTTGTTGCGGTACGCGCAGTTATTGGAGACCATGTGGCAGCCCGAGAAAGCCCTCGCCGTATGCCGGCAGCTCCAGCAGTATTGCCCGGCCAGCAATGAATACGAAGACAGAACGAATCCGCTTGTGGCTCTCGTTGATGCTGTGACAAGCGAGCAGTGTGTGATCGAATCCGATGAGCCGATGGCGGCTTTGATTGAAGCGGCTATCGATCTGGAGGCAGAACTCAGAGGACGCTACCTGCTTCGCCATGTTGGGGCCCCGATCAAGTGCGGCGTAGTCGTCTCTGGCCACGACCTGGTGCAACGATGTGAGCAAACCCTTGGCGAAGGGTATTCAGCACCACTGCCGCACGCCGAACTGAAGGAACTCTGGTGGCTCTCGAAGATCCCGCCGTGTCGAGTCACGCTGGTGATCTTTCCCAGTGACAGGTCGGGTCCGTTTTCCTGGCTGGAGCTGGGAGTCAAGGTCTTTGATGTTCAACTACAGACGGTATTGACGCCGGTAGTGATGCTGAACGCCGCTGGATGTGGGGAAGGAAGATCGGCGAAAGAACGCAATGAACTCCTGCGGGGGCAATTACGACTCGCTGAGACGGAACCACAAGCGAGCGGATGGTTGGAGGCCGTGTATCGTCATGTCAAGTACGCCATCCGCCAGACGGTCACGGCGGCATGGGCGCAACGAATTTGACGCGGAGGCAAGAGATGTCCATTGATCGCAGCAGGATGTATGTGTCGGAACCTAACGAGGTTGGCGGAGTTGTTGTGGACCTGCAGCCGGGTCAGAGACTGCTGGATCGCTTCACGATCAGTCGCGTGCTGGGTCGTGGAAGCGTTGGCACAGTCTATCTTGCCAATGATGACGTTAGGTCCATGGAAGTGGCTCTGAAGATTGCCCTCGTAGCTTCGGACATCGCCGCCGAACAGGTCAGGCATGAGATTCGATTGAGCACGAAGATCACGGACCACAGCCATGTCGTGCGTCTGTTCGACATCCACTGTGCTGAGTACGAAGGCCTGGTACTGCTGTTGATTTCGATGGAATATGCCGATGGCGGATCCCTACGGCAGTGGCTCATAGAGAACAAAGATGACCCTACCAAGCGGCGTTCAGAGGGTGTGCGGCTGTTTGTGCAGGCGTCCGAAGGCGTGCAAGCGCTGCACGATGCCGGCATCGTCCATGGGGACGTCAAACCGGAGAACCTGCTCTTTGTCAATGGGGTTTTGAAGGTCTCCGACCTGAGTCTCTCGCGACATATCCATGACTCGTCATCAGACCATTGGGTGTGGCGTTCAGGTCAAGTAGGACATTTCGTAGGCACACCTACCTACATGAGTCCGGAACAATTCGACGCAGCGCACCCAGATGATGTCGATTGCCGGTCAGATCTCTACTCACTTTGCATAATCCTCTGTGAGATGCAGCATCCTCGGTGCCGGCCGCCATTCGGGGGCTCCTGTGAACAACTACGAGACCGCCATCTGCACATGGCGCCGCTGATCCCCGAGGGTGTCGAAGGCAACTGTGCCCGGGTCATTGCCAGGTGCCTGCAGAAAGATCCTCGGGATAGGTACCAGAACGTAGAGCAAATGCTTGACGACTTGCAGACACAAGCTGAACGGACAGCATTGTGTCCGGCCCCCATCGATCCGCAGCTCCAGATTGACCAACGAGTCGATAGTCTGTGGCGCCAAGCCGTGGAATGTGTGGAGGCCCGCCGATTGGAGGAGGCCAGGAGATTGTGTAGCCGAATCTTGCGTATCGACGCAGAGCACGACAATGCTCAGCGAATGCTCGAGGAAATCCAATGCCGTGACCAGCAGGCCCGACAATTCTACGCGAAGATCGAAAGGGGCATAGCATATCAGTCTCTGGGGGAACTGCTTCCTCTGCTTGAGGAAGCGGTGAGCATCTATCCGAACCATCCGGACGGCCGACTCGTTCAGAATCAACTGCTTTCTCTGACCGGCCAATATGACGAGGCAATGCACCAAGCGGTTGCTGCCATCAACGCCAACGAATGGCAGTTAGCGCAGGCAAATCTCGAACGGGCCCGCCAGATCGAACCCGGCTCCCCGGCCATAGTCCGGCTGTGTGAATACGTCAGTGAGGTGCGTCTGCAGATTACGACCATGAGAAATGGCATCAACGCAGCCATCGAAGAGGGTCAGCGTGACAAAGCCATTTTTCTGGCTCACAACTTGGATGCGTACATTCGACAAATAGGCCGTCCGGAGAATCAGCCCCGAGAGTGGAGGACACTACATGAATACAACAACCCGCTACATAGCCTCTACCAATTCGCACGTCGAATATGCGCAGATGTCCTTGGTGGAACTCGCTGAGCGAATCGTAACGCAACGCGATCAGCACGCTCTGAGAGAACTGCACGACAACCGCGTGTTGTGCTATCAGCAGGGACAGGACTCACTGCATCTGGTTGAGTATGTCCAAGCACTGAGCCAGGGCCCGGTCGCACGCCGATGGTGCGGTGATGACAATATGAGTCTGGCCAAGGCCTATGATCTAAGGCAGTGTCCGACAATAAGTGAATGACTCAGCCTGCCTGGCTGTGCTTTCCACCCCGGCAGAAACAGCATGATTCGGCTGGGACAGAAGCACCAATGCATTCAGTTATT
>Ga0209605_1004351_pt1 | contig 11675 bp, 8 predicted proteins | sample AD_UKC035_MetaG_FD_184408 | JGI IMG/M metagenome (GOLD analysis project Ga0209605, IMG submission 184408) | Active sludge microbial communities of municipal wastewater-treating anaerobic digesters from USA - AD_UKC035_MetaG (SPAdes) (version 2) | ecosystem: Engineered > Bioreactor > Anaerobic >...
TCCAGCGGAACGGTGCCGCAAACAAGGTGACAGACTCATAGTCTCCACACGTGTTTCACAAGTCGAGGACTCCACGACTTTTCCCAGACTGCGCTGGGAACATGGGCTTCGCCTGCGGCGAGCAGCAACGCCGGATCGCGCGGGCAACCTCGACAACATGTTGGTAGATATTTTCTGACAAGGGGCTAGACCGTGCCCCACCCCGGCGGCGGCAGCGCCACCTGCTCGTCGGTCTTCGACTGCGCAACCCTCTCCATGCTGCGGGAAAGCCAGACGAACATCTCGACAAAGTTGAGGCCGATGAGCTTAACGGGCGTCCGCACGACGATCCGGGCCAGCTTCTCCATGGCGGCGTTCTCGACCCCCACCGCGAAAAAGGCGACCCGCTTGTTGCTCTCATCGCTCTTGAGCCGCTGCGACGCCTGCTCGACCACCGTCTCCGGCTCGCCCTGCGGCTCGCCGTCGGTGATCATGAAGACCCAGGGCCGGTAATAGGCCACCCCGTTGGCCCGGTACTTCGCCTTGCGCGCCTGGACGAGATCCAGGGCGCGATGGATGGCGCTCCCCATGAAGGTCTGGCCCTGCGCCTTGAGCTCGGGCGGGGTGAACTGGTCGATCGTCACGAAGTCCTGCACCACGCGCACTTCGCTGTCGAAGGTCACCACCGCCAACTCGACCCGACGGGCCGCCAGGGGGTCCCGGGCCAGATCCTGCTTGAAGGTCTTCAGTCCCTCGCTCAGGGCCGCGATCGGCTCGCCCTGCATCGATCCCGAGGTGTCCAGCAGCAACACACAGGGACATCGGGGCTCCGGGTTCTCCGCAAACTCGACCGCGTCTTCCAGTGGCATCGACTCATTCATGGTCACACCTCTCCCCGCCGGAGGATTCCAATTGTGCTGTCCCGACTTCTAGCGAGGCGCGCCTCAGACCCAACGAAGTCCGCGATCCCATGAAGCCTCCCTGCCTTTCTGGACCCTCTTTCCCACGCCTCGCTAATGGAGAGTCCTCGGAGGCGGGGGGGCGGGTTTGGAACAGCAGGGGCCAAACTTGACCTGTTGACCACATGTTCTATGCTTCGAGGACTCTAGGGTAGGGAGCCCCCGTTTGCAAGCGACATCCCCAACCGCGCCCCCCCCGGGCGCCGTGATCTTCGATATGGACGGCGTGATCGTGGACAGCGAACCGCTCCACGAGCAGGCCTTCCGCGAGATCTTCCACGAACTGGGCTACGGCGACGCCCACGGCATGGATTTCACCGCCTATTACGGGCGATCCGACCGCGCGTTCTGGCAGGATTTCGTCGCCCGCCATTCTCCCCCCCAACCCCTCGAGGAACTCCTCGCCCTCAAGCAGAGTCGCTTGATCCAAATCCTCCGCCGCGAACAACCCGTCTTCCACGGCTTGCCAGAGCTCCTCGCCCGACTCGCGCCCGCATTCCCCCTGGCCATCGCTTCCGGCTCGAATCACCCGGTGATTGACGAGGTGCTGGCGATGCGCCAGTTGCGCCGGTTCTTTCCCGTGGTGGTGAGCGTTCAGGATGTCGGCCGAAACAAGCCGGAACCGGACGTCTTTCTCCGCGCCGCCTCGCTGCTGGGCGTTGCGCCCGCAGCCTGCTGGGTTGTGGAGGACTCGTCGGCCGGCATTGAAGCCGGCCGCAGGGCCGGCATGCGCGTCATCGCCATCACCAACACCCTCGCCCGTGAGCGCCTCGCCCACGCCCATCATGTCGTCACGACCTACGAGGAGGTCGCGGCGTTGCTGCTGGCCTCGACACAGCCCCCGCCGCCTTAGGGGTCCCCTTAGTCCCCCGGCCATCGCCCCAATGGCCTCCTCCCCAACCTACGGCTCGCCCCGACCAACGATCCGGACCCGGTAGAACCGAGGCCCTGCGGAACCTGAAACCACCACCGCCCCCTCGCAACTCACGCGGGCGCTCGTGGCGGTCACCGGCATGCATGCCCAGTCCACGTCGCGAAATCCGGCGGTGACGCCCGTCGATTCCTCGAGCGAATACTCCCAACCTGGAACGGCACTCCACGACCAGCGGATCCGATTCGTTCCCAGCCAGGTCCCCTGTAACCGCAAGACGGACGCAGGATCCCGCGGGTCAGTGCCGGCCCCGTACTCGCCGGCATTCGTGGCCCCGTCCCAATCCGGGTCTCCCGTATTGCCGTCGGCGCCGAGTGCGCTTCCGGGATCGAGTCGATGACGCACCTCCCAGCCGTCGGGAAGGCCGTCGCCATCCGTGTCCCATCGGCTCGGGTCCGTCCCGGCCAACGTCTCCTCCTCGACAGTCAGACCGTCGTCGTCCGGATCCAGGTCGGGACCCAACTGCACCTCGATGCCCTCAAGCGCCATGCAGTCACCGCCCAAGCTCGAAAACGCGTTGCCCAGGAAGCTCCGATCGAGTTCCCGGGATCCCTCTGGAATCGAGAACGACGCCCCCCCCACCACCGCCCCCAGTTGGATCCGATCCCCATGACGCAAGCCCAGCACTTCGAGCGGAAGACTGACTTCGATGAAGTCAGCATTCTGCTCGCCGGCGATGCCTCCAGACTGGGGCGACCGGTTGAACTGCTGAAGCCGCACCCCGGGAATGGAACTGAACGAGGAGTCGAGGCGGAACGCTCCCTGGCCGATATCAAGGGCGAGGTTGCTGATCACGGTCGTCGTCGGCGGCCACGCCCCGGAGTTCAGAACGTGGTTCGTCCGCGGGTAGCAGCGGAACAACCCGTCGGCAAACTCGTCCCCCAGGATCAACCCGACCGACGGGGTGAAATTCGTGAAGGTGAGGTTCTCAAGAAAATCAAGCCCGTCAGCACCCTGACCTTCTGGATCCACCACGCCGTTGCCCAAGCCGCTCATCTGCCGCACCCCGGGCATTCCGGCCACCTCGAGAAACACGAACAGGTTGTCCTCCGGATGGAGCATCAGCCCCTGGATGCCCAGGTGAAGTTCCTTGTGATCGTAGTTCACATGGAATCGACCCGGATTCGAGTGCTCGCCCGAGACCCCGGGAATCGGGTCGCCGACGAAGTCAAAGGTCTGGCCCATGACGTTGCCATCGCCATCATCTGCCGGCGACGATTCGACGCGGGGCCTATTCCAGGCCGCGGCATAGACACGCCGGGGGGGCGGCGTCCAGCGGATATGAAAGGCGTCGAACACCCGAGTGTCCGCGTCCACGGCCTCCGCGATCAGATCACCGCCTTCAATGCGGACCCGCAGACAGTGGTACCGCGCCCACAATTGTCCGCTGGCCCTGTCCATCTCGTTGAGCCCATACAGCGTGCCCCCCCCGCCGGCGCTGCAGACCAAGTGAATGCCATCCACGGGATTAAACCGCTCGTAGACATGATCGTGGGCCGAGATGATCAACTGCACCCCGTGCCGCCGGGCCAGCGGCAACACCACGGCCGCCAACTGCTCCGGATCCAGCTGCCCGTTGCCATCCCAATCATCAAACCGGTGCCCGTTCGAAGTCCGGGGCGACAGGTGAAAGAAGAGTATCCTCCACGGCTTCGACGTCGCAGCCAGGTCGGCGTCCGCCCAACGCAACTGGGGACTCTCCGGCGTGTATTGCCACCCCGCCAGCATCCGGGGCACAAACAGGCCGACGAAATGAACATCACCGTGGTCAAAGGAGTAGTACGATTCCGGCGTGGTGTGGGACGCGGCATGGTTGCTCTCCGACACGCTGTTCGTCGGCAGATGGAACGCGTTAAAGAACGCCGCCTGATCATTGTAGCCAACGTCGTGATTCCCCGCCACCGCGTAGTACGGCGTCGTCCGCATGTGCGGACCATAGACGCTGAAGAACCGGAAATCCTGCCGATCCGTCGTGTAGGACGGATACACCAGGTCCCCCGGCACGAGCACGAGATCAGGCGCCAGCGCCTGAACCACGCGGGCCACCGCGTGCTGGTTCGTATTCCCTGATCCCACATCCGCCAGCGTGACAAACGACACCGCCCCCGCCGTCCGGAAAGTCCGGAACTGCAGGAGCGGCGACGCCGCGGTCGCATCGCCGTCCGTGGCGCACGCCCGATAGTAATAGACGGTGTCCGGCTTCAGCCCCGGCAAATCCACCACGTGCACGGTCACCAGCTCGGGGTCGTAGTATTTCGACCCCAACGACGGGGATTCCCCGTACTCGAGGATTGTGTCGGTTGGCCGAAGGGTCTTCCAAACGATCCGCTGGCGGTCGGAACTGGAGGCCTGCAGGAAGGGACCGCGGGTGAAGTTGCCCAGTAGCTCGGGGACACAGGCCAGACCGTATCCGTACAGCGAGGAATGATGCCACTGCAGGGCAAGGCAGTTCCTGCCGGCGACCAACCGGTGTCGGTGCTCGGACAGGTCGATCTCCTCGGTCACACCGCGGGCGTGGGCCAGCGCGAACTCGTCGAACGCGGGCGTGCTGCCGGGGTCTTGCTGCAAGTTCCGGCGGACCACCTCGGCACCGTTGAGATACGCCACGAACCCGCCACTGTAGTCGATCCGCAACGTCAACCATCGGATCCCGGAAGGGTCCGCAACCTCGAATTCGCGACGGAGATAGGTGACGGCAAAAGCACTCGCCCCCGAGAGCTGCGTTGCTTCCGCACCCGAAGGGTCAGCGGCAAAACCCGAAGCCGCCGGCCTCCAGCTTGCGTCGGCAAAACCCGTCGCCCGCCAGGCATCGGAAGGATCCGACGGCGCCTGGCCTCCTGGAAGCCAGCGCCAGGTCTCGCCCACCCGGACAAGCGCGATGTCGTCCGCCACGCTCCAACCCCCAAAGGCCAAGGCGACCCAGAGCCCCACGACCCCTGCTGCCACGCGACTCCAGGACGATCCGGCGGGCATGCATCGCGTCGGCGCCAAGATGGGGATTGGGCTGAAACGACGGGGTCCAAGACTCGACTCGATCGCCACGCATCCCACAAGGCGAGGACTTTAGCGAACGCGGTCTTGGAGTGTCAAACCCACGACATCCTCGACTCCGCGCTGGACATTTGGAGGATCCGGCCATAGAAAATGCGCCAGCCGAAACGACTGGCGCACTCTCTTGGACTGGCGGGGAGGCTATTCGCCCGTGTCCTTGAGAACGACGAGCCTGCTCACGCCCTCGCGCACGAGGTTGAGGAGCACGCCCTTCTTGAGATCGGACTCACGGAGGGCTTCGCGGTACTCGCGCAGGGTCTTCACAGGCCGTTGGTTGACCTCCGTGAGCACGTCCCCGCGCTGGACCCCCTTCCGGCCAGCGAGACCGTCCTCGGCCACATCCGTCACCAACAGACCCTCCGTCACTTCAATGCCGTGTTCCTTGGCCAGGTCCTGCGTCAACGGCTGGATGGTGATCCCCAGATCCTCCGACGCCTCGGCATTCGAGCGCGGCCGGGCCGTCGCGGCCGTCGCCTGATCCTCGGGCCATTCCTCGGGCTTGACCTTGATCTTGATCGACTTGCCGTTGCGGACCACGTCGAGGACAACCGTCGACCCGATCGGCTTCGTCCGGACTTCGTTGCGGAGCTGCTGAGCGGTGTTCACCTGGCGGCCCTCGACCGCGGTGATCACGTCGCCCAAACGCAGATCGGACTTCGCTGCCGGCCCGTCCGTCACGATGCCCCGCACCACGACACCATCGTCAACCCCCTTGGCCAGCTCCCGCATCTCGGGGTCCTGGCTCAAGGCCCGGATCTCGAGGCCCAGCCAGGACCGGCTGAACTTGCCCTCCGCGATCAGTTTGTCGGAGACTTCCCGGGCCAGATTGCTCGGAATGGCAAACCCGATGCCCGTCCGCAACCCTCGAATCAGAGTGTTCACCCCGATGACCTCGCCGTCGATGTTGACCAGGGGGCCGCCGCTGTTGCCCGGGTTGATGCTCGCGTCCGTCTGGATGAAGTCCTGGTCCATCGAGGGATCCGGGATCACCTGTGAACGGCCCTTGGCACTCACGTGCCCCACCGTGACGCTGTAGTCCAAGTCGAACGGCGCCCCGATCGCCACGGCAAACTCCCCAACGCGAACCTTGTCGGAATCCGCCAGCCTGGCCACCGGCAAACCCTCGGCGCTGATCTTCAACACCGCAATATCCGACTGCGCGTCAACCCCGCGTATCTCGGCGTCGTACTCCTTGCCGCTCTTGAAGCGGACGCGGATCTTCTCCGCCCCCTCGACCACGTGCCGGTTTGTCAGAATATAACCGTCCTCCCGAATAACCACCCCCGAGCCCTGCCCATCGAACACCGGCGGCTGGTTGCGCCGACCGCGGTTCTCCCGGCGAAAACGCTCCCGGAACTGGTCGCGGAACTGCGGCGGCAGCCACTCCCACAAGGGATTCGAGTCGTCTTCGGCCATCGCGAAATCCGACCGGTGCGCGACACTGACCACCACCACCGACGGCGACACCTTGTCCGCCACCTCGATGAAGGCCTGATTCAGCTGCCGGACGATGTCCGCCGCATCCGACGCTCGAGCCGGCCCCGGGCCCCAGGCTGTCCCCACGGCCGCTCCGGCCCACAACCAGAAACCTGCCACACCCAACCCACGCTTGATCCCTTCAATCATCGCCATGACTCCAATGCGCTCCTTATCGATGCCATTCCAGGCTACTTGGAACCTGCCGGCCGCAGAAATGTTCAAAAACCCGCCAACGCCTCGCTGGTTGACGGCTTCCGCCAAGCCCGATAACGTCAGCCCCAGTAAACGTAAACGATCCATGCTCGAAGTCATTGAAAAACTCCTCCTCCTGCAGGATCGCGACCGCGACATTCACAGCCTGGAAACCGAACTAAGCGCCATTGACCCCCAGCGCCGACTGGCCCGAACCAAGGCGGAACAGACCCGAAACGCCGCCGATGCCGCCCGGCAGCGAGTCCGCCAACTCGAATCCGAAAGGAAAGAGCTCGAGCTCGAGGTGGTCAGCAAGCGCCAGCAGATCGAGAAGTACGAGCTCCAACAGTACCAGACCCGCAAGAACGACGAGTACCGCGCCCTCACGCACGAGATCGACACCTGCAAGGCTGCCATCCTCAAGATCGAAGACCGTGAGCTCGATCTCATGGAACAAGCCGAAATTGCCCAGAACCAGGTCAAAACCCTCTCCCGGGAAGCAGAAACCCTCGGGCGGGAGACTGAGCGGCAGCTCTCGGAACTCGACCAGCGCGAGACGGCCTTGCGTCAGCGCCTGGCCGAACTGCAAGCCGGCCGCCAGGCACTCGCCGCCTCGGTCGAGGAGTCTGCCCTTCCCCGCTACGAGCGCCTGCGCCAAACCAAAGGAGGACGCGCCGTCGTCGGAGTCGAGCACAGCGCCTGCGGCGGATGCCACGTCAAACTGCCGCCGCAGGTTGTCCTCCAGTGCCGATCGAACGTTGAATTGGTGCTTTGCCCCAACTGCGGACGCATCCTCTACTACACCCGCGACATGGACCTCGCCGTGGCCGAATAGCAGGAGCCTGGTCCTTTCGTTCCTTGTCAATCGCCTCGCGAGGGAATAGAATCCCTTAAGCTTCAGGAGGGCGGAGGTTCGCTCCCGGCCGTTCGGGTCGGGGGAGGAAAGTCCGAACTCCATAGGGCGGGATGCCGCGTAACCGGCGTGCGGAACGTTGGATACACGCGGGAGACGACCTCGAAAGAGGGCGTCGACGGATAGTGCCACAGAAAAGAAACCGCCCCGAAGCGCCGGGTCGTCATGGACGGCGTCGGCCTTCAGGGTAAGGGTGAAAAGGCGGGGTAAGAGCCCACCGCTCCAAGCGCAAGCGCGGAGGCACGGAAAACCCCATCCGGAGCAAGGCCAAATAGGGGGCCGAAGACGCGGCCCGCGTCGATTGCCGCGAGGCGGGGACGGCCCCGGGTCAGGCTGCTGAGACAAATGAGCCTCTCCGCGGACGCGCGAGCGCCCGCGCAGACAGAATTCGGCTTACAGCCCTCCTGAAGCTTGCGGCAACGGACAATGTCACTATCCTGGCGAGGCGCACTTCAAACCGATGAAACCTGCAGTCCAGAGAAACCGTGGGGGGCAGCGGGGCATCCTGCCTCCGCGCCTCGCCAATGTAGAGTCCTCGACGGAAGGCCGATAGGCCTGGAACCGGAGGAACCGGAACTTGACCTGATGAGCACGATTCCCAGGGGGCGAGGACTCTAGCGAGGCGCGCCTTGGACGCCGCAACGACCTGTGTCCAACCTGAGTGACCGTGAGTTCTTCGCCTTGGCCGTACTCCTGTACGGCGTCTGTTCCATTTACTCGATCTTCCTTTGGCGCAACGGCTTCCGACGAGACAACCGCATCGTCTACCTCTTCCTGCTGGCCGGTGCCGGCCTCCACACGATCGCCATGGCCAAACGCGGTTTCTCCTTCGCCCGATGTCCGGTAACGAATCTCTACGAGGCAACAGCCTTCACCGCGTGGGCCATCGTGGCCCTCTACCTGGGGCTCGGCTTGATCCGGCGCCTCCGCTTCCTCGGCGCGTTCGCGTCGCCTCTCCTCTTTGGTCTGGGCGTGTTCGCGCTGATGCCGAAGCTCGACATCCATGGGCCACAGCCGCAGTTCACCCATGGACTCTCGAGTCTGCACGCTTCCTTGACGCTGCTCGCCTACGGGGCGTTCGGCCTCGGGGCGGTGGCGGCGCTCATGTATCTCCTCCAGGCCCGCGATCTCAAGCTGCGTAAAATCCGCGCAATTCACGCTCATCTACCGCCCATCGAACGGCTCGAACATGTCGCTGCCTGGCTGCTGGCGTGCGGTCTGCTGCTGCTCAGCACGGGCCTGCTGCTGGGCATCGCATGGCTGAAGCGGGAGAAGGGCGTCTATCTCCAAGCGGACCCCAAGATCCTCTGGTCGGGCTTTGTCTGGTGCCTGTACTTCGGCCTGCTGATCTTGCGGGGGTGGTACGGCCAGGGCGGCCGGCGTTTCGCATGGGGGACCGTGGTCTGCTTCGGCTTCGTCCTGATGACCTTCTGGGGATTCAATCTGCTGTCCGACATCCACAATCCTTGACACGCCATGTCCGTCGTCCTGGTCGGCATCAGCCATCGCACGTCGCCCGTCGAAATCCGGGAGCGACTGGCGTATGCCGACGCCGCGATTCCGGACGCGCTGCGGTGTTTGCGGGCTGCACGGCTCGCCGATGAGGCGGTGATCGTGTCGACGTGCAACCGGGTCGAGGTCTATGGGGGCGTCAACGACGATCCGGGGGCGGCCCTCGACCGACTGCGCCAGTTCCTCATCGAATCCCGGGGCATCGATCCCTCTCTCAGTGCCGGGCTCTACGGGTTATCCGAGCCGCAGAGCCTCGAACACTTGTTCCGAGTCGTCGCAGGACTCGAATCGATGGTCCTGGGCGAGACCGAGGTTCTGGGACAGGTTAAACGGGCTTACGATCTCGCGCTCCGGCATCATCATACCGGCCGTCAGCTGAACCGGGCCTTCCAGCGGGCATTCAATGTCGCCAAGCAGATCCGCACCGAAACCCGGATCCAGAGGGGCAACATCTCGGTCGCTTCAGTGGCCGTTGATCTCGCCGAGCGCATCTTCAGTTCGCTCTCCGAGCGCTCGGTCCTGGTCATTGGCGCCGGCGACACCAGTGAAAAGACGGCTCGCGCGCTCCTCTCCCGCGGCGCCAGGGAGGTGATGGTCACGAACCGCTCGCACGACCGCGCTCTAGCCCTGGCGAGCGCCCTGGGCGGACGCGCGCTTCCGTTCACGGACTGGAGCGCGGCCTTTCCGGACGTTGACATCATCGTCAGCAGCACGTCCGCCCCGCACTGCATCCTCGATCGAGCCCGATTGAGCCCGCTTCTCGACCGCAGAGACCGGTCCCCACTCCTGCTGATCGATATCGCAGTGCCCCGCGACATCGATCCCGATGTCCTGCTCCTCGAAGACGTCTATCTCTACAACATTGACGATCTGCAGTCGATCGCGGCCGAAGCCCTCCGACTGCGGCAGGAGGAGCTCGGCCGTTGCGAGGCGATTATTCGCGAGAAGGTCCAGACCCTCACCAGCCCGTCTAAACCGGCCCAGGACACAGGACACGAACTGGCGTTCGGAAGCAATGCATGACGACCATCCTCGTCACCCGCGGCAGCCCGCTCGCCCTGGCGCAAGCGCACCTTGTCCTGGCACAATGTCGGAGCACATTCCCCGAACGCGCGTTCACGATTCGCACCGTCAAGACCACCGGCGACAAGCGGCAACGCGCCTCGATGGCGAAACCGGATGCCCACCTGCCAAAAGGCCTCTTCACGAAGGAACTCGAGAACGCGCTACTCGATGGAACCGCCGATCTCGCCGTCCACAGCCTCAAGGATCTGCCGACGGATCTGCCCGAAGGCCTGATCTTGGGCGCGGTGCTCGAGAGGGAGGATCCGCGTGACGTTCTTGTCTATCGCGGCAACGGCTCCCAGCAGCGACGCGGCTTCCCCAGCGGACTCCGGGTGCGGGATCTGCCCGCAAACACCGTTGTTGCCACCAGCAGCACCCGACGCCGCGAGCAGCTTCTTCGCGCGAATCCCCACCTCAGGATCGTCGAAATCCGAGGAAACGTCGGCACGCGGCTCCGCCGACTGGCCGATGACCCCGGGCTCGACGCCACGATCCTGGCGATGGCGGGCTTGAGGCGTCTGGGATATGAAGTGCAATCCGATGCAGCCCTGAGCACGGCTTCACCCGAAGGCGATGGACCCGTCGTTCCGCATGGCCTTCTCGCCAGCATTCTGACGTTCGACGAGATGCTCCCTTGCGTGGGCCAGGCGGCAATCGGGATCGAGATCCGACGATCGAACGATGACGCGGCCGCGATCTGCTCCCGTATCAACCATCAACCCACGATGGCGTGTGTCAGAGCCGAGCGCGCGTTTCTGCACGGGATGGGGGGAGGCTGCCAGAGCCCCGTTGCGGCGTACGCCGAGGCCGAAGGAGCAATCCTCCGCATGCGTGCCATTTCCTTCAGAACCAAGATCGCTGTGGAGGTTGTGGCAAGCGGGGATCCCGTGAAACCTGTGGAATTGGGACTCAGCCTTGCAGGTCGTCTCAAGGACCTCGAGAGCAGGCCAGTCAATCCCCGTTCGAGCTCGCGCTGACCTCGAACACCGAAACCGAGCCCAGATCCTCGCCTAATCCGGCTTCCGGGTGGACGGATTCAGCCGGTCGCGACACGGTGACAGTTCAACATCGGCCCCTCGACTGCGCTCGGGGCAGGCCGTCTCGGCGAAGATTCACGGCTGCACGGTACTCCAGGGCTGGGCCCGCTCGAAAGCGGTACCTCTTCGGGCGCGGCACCGCACTCCACGACGCTATCGCGCGGATCGGGGGGCCGTGGCGCGAGCGCGAGCTTTTGATCGGGTCGGGTGCCGGGGATTGCGCCCCGGCACCCTCCCACACCACCGGACGTGCGGTTTTCCGCATCCGGCGGTTGAACGGTGCGACTTTGCTACATGGCGGTCGCAAGCTCTGAGGGCATCACAAACCCCCAGCGTCGCAACACCGTGTTGCTCAACATCAGTGCTTCGTGCATCGCTTTCTGTCGTGAGTTCCGCAATCGGCAGGGGCGGGTCCACTCCCAGGGCTTGAACGGCGGCTTCTCCGCCGGGGCCTCGGTTTTGCCAGACCAGGGTCGTGACCGCAGTTGTCGCGCCCTGCTGTTTCGGACTTCGTTCTCCCCGCTCGTTCAGGTTCTCATTGAGCTCTGCGCTTCCGT
>Ga0209605_1004353_pt1 | contig 11672 bp, 8 predicted proteins | sample AD_UKC035_MetaG_FD_184408 | JGI IMG/M metagenome (GOLD analysis project Ga0209605, IMG submission 184408) | Active sludge microbial communities of municipal wastewater-treating anaerobic digesters from USA - AD_UKC035_MetaG (SPAdes) (version 2) | ecosystem: Engineered > Bioreactor > Anaerobic >...
TCGGTAGGGTGAACTGGCTTTCGATTACGAAAGAATGATGAGCGACTGCGGTTTTACGTTGGACGATATCATCAGAATTCAGGCAAAAACCAAAGTCGGCAATACGCCGATGTTCGAACTGCACAATCTGACCCGTGCGGTAAGAAAGATCAGTGCGCCCGGCAAGGGTGCCCGTATTTTTCTCAAGGATGAGGCGGCCAATGCTTCAGGCAGCTTCAAAGCTCGCCGCGCCTCCATTTCGGCTTATGTTGCAGTGCAAAAAGGCTATAAAGGTGTTATCGCCGCCACCTCTGGTAACTATGGCGCGGCAGTCGCCTCGCAGGCAGCACAGCGTGGCCTGCGCTGCATTATCGTGCAGGAAGTTTTCGACTCACATGGCATCGGTCAGCCTGAAATCGTCGAGAAGGGCCGTAAATGCGAAGCTTTTGGTGCTGAGGTCATCAAGCTGTCGGTGGGCCCGGAGCTGTTTTATTACCTGTTGCTGACTCTCGAAGAAACCGGCTATTTCAACGCTTCTCTGTACACTCCATTTGGAATCAAGGGTGTCGAAAGTCTTGGCAATGAGCTGGTGCTGCAGATAAGAAATATTGCGGGCAAAGATCCCGATGCGGTTGTCGTTACTCATGCCGGCGGTGGCAATCTGACCGGAACCGCACGTGGCATGCTGGCTGCCGGCTGTCAGGCTCAGGTTGTCGCCTGTTCGGTCGATCTTTCTGGTCTGCATATGGCGTCTGATCGAGATTTTAACCGCAAATCGTTCACGACCGGACACACCGGCTTCGGCGTGCCTTTTGCCACCTGGCCCGATCGTGTCGATGTGCCACGCAATGCGGCACGCAGCATGCGCTATATGGATGATTACATACTGGTCAACCAGGGCGAAGTTTTTTACATAACCGAACTGCTGGCAAAACTCGAAGGTATCGAACGCGGCCCTGCCGGCAATACCAGCGTTACCGGGGCTGTTGCGCTCGCCCGCGAAATGAACGAAGACCAGATCATTGTCGTGCAGGAAACCGAATACACCGGCGCCGGTAAACATCACAATTCACAGCTGGCTTTTGCCCGCAAGATGGGTATCGAAGTGCGCCGCGGCAACCCTGAAGATGGCGTAAACGGCAAAAGCATCGTCATTCCTGAGCATCTCAGCCAGGTCAAAGGCCGCCGTCAGGATATGGAAAAGCTGCGGCATTCTTATCTGAAGAACGCGGCGAAGCAACTGGCGCCTGACCGGTGGAGCGCTGCCGACCGCAGTTTCGTCGCCGCCGATGTCAAAAAAGACCTCAAATGGCTCGATTCTGCCCTCAAAGAAATCTAAGCGAATTTGCCTTCTGAAATGAAGCGTTGACAACGAAGCCCCCGCATTTTACGGGGGCTTCTGTTACTGTGAGAATTTTTGCTTATTCTTTGTCGGGCTGGCTTGCAGGCACTGGCACGAGCTGCTCGACTTCTGTTGCAGAAGCGGCGAATGCCGGATTTTTCTGAAGGGCAAGGCCGGCAGCTACCACCAGCCAGCCGGCTACTATGCCGGTGGTGGCAAGAATGGCCGGGTTGTTGGCCATGTAGAAGAACGGAGCTTCAGGCGCGAAGCGGTGAACGATCGCAGGCAGGAAATAGAACAGGGTAGAGGCGATTACGCCTTTGCCGATCAGTTCGCGGCCTACGCTGGGCAGAAACAGGCCGCAGGCAATCGGCAGAAAAGTGGCAGTAAACAGCAGGTAGACGCCATACTGGGCGAATATCGCCACCGAACCGCCGGTCGGGTTGCGCAGTTGCCAGATCGAGAGAAATACACAGCCGATACCGACAAGCACCAGGGCGACGCGGCCGAAAAGCAGGGCTTTTTTTAGGTCCTGCTCACGGGTTTCCGGGTTGATTGGTCTGAGGGTCAGATATATGTCGCTTGAAAAGATAGCAGAGAGCGCGAGCAGAAGGCCTTCGAGTGTCGAAATACCGGCGCAGAGCAGGCCCATGCTGATGAGAACCTGAGTCGCTGAAGAAAAATTCTTTGCGATATAGGTGGGAACCACGAGATCGCCTCTGACGACTTCGGTCAGAGCGACGCGGGCATAGAGACCGACGAACATGACTGATACAAACGCAGTGCCGGCGATTATCGCTACGGCGAGATACGTTTTAATCTGGCTCTCATCTTTGAGCAAAAGCGATTTGCCGAGAATGTGAGGCTGGCAGACGATAGCCAGGCCAACGATGAAGTTGCAGACAAATACTTCGAAGAAGTTGCGGAAATAAAGCGACCCGGGATTAGTGAGCGAAGTCAATTCAGGGTTGGACGAACTGATTTTTGCCAGCAGTCCTTCGCCGCCGAAATGCTCGAAGCCGCTGCCGATAAGGATCAGCGCAACAACCAGCATCACAATGGCCTGTATTGCGTTGGTGTAGGTAGAGGTATTGGCTCCACCGAGCAGAGTGTAACTGAAAACGAAAACCATTATTCCGATGACCAGCCATGTGGTCTGATTGATATCGGTAAGCTGCAGAAGTGAAAATAACGTGAGAGCTATGGCGACTGCAATGAGAACGATGAAGCTGATCAATGAAAGTGAAATCAAGGCAAAGAACAGGCGCAGCCATTTCGATTCATAGCGGGCGCCGATCCATTGAGGAATTGTCAGTGCCTTTACCTTGTCGCCAACTGAACGAAAAGGGCCGGAAAGTATGCATAACCCTGCTATGATGCCAAGACCAGCGGCAAAACCAAGGCCGAGCAGGGCGGAAAGGCCATAAGTGTAAACAAGACCGGGATTTACCACAAAAGTTGCAACGCTGGTCAGCTGGGCAGTGAGCGACAGGCCGACCCAGGCCGGGCCGATATCACGGTTGCCGACGGCAAAACTTGCCAGATCTTTGGTTCGCAGCATTCCACGAACTGTCAGAAAAACGGTTACAGAAACATAAAGGATCAGGGCAGACCATACCATTGCAGTGTGACTCACGACTTGCTTTCCTCCATTTTGCCTTGCAATATTTTTATGTAGTGATTTTCTCATAAATGTTGCAATGCGTCAAGAGAAAAAGTTAGATTTTGTCGCGATTATTTAAAATAATACGTTGCAAAGCAATATAAAGATCGGAGTTATGTAAACCGGCAGGGTCATTCAATGAGCTCTGATAAAAAACGGGTCATCACCGACAGAAGCATACTTTGCTGTTCAACACCGGTTCATCGGGTTACAAATAAAGTAAGGGCGCAGGCGGGTTTCTCATGAGCGAAAGCTTCGAGCCAGGCAGTTTTGACGCAAAGCCATAGCTTTACAAAATAAGCCTCGTCTGGGGAGAGTTGTAGCGAATGAGATTCCGCCGAGAGCCCGATTTTAAAAACATTTCTCGCAAAAAGTATGCAAGATCCGGATGAACCTAAAAACCATCAGGTCGACTGTAGAGAAAAAACCGGTTTTTGAATTATCGTTGCTCAACGGTTACTGATCTGCCCAAAATAGTGTACAATATAGCCTATGAGGAGATATTATGTCTGACGATCTGAAAGAATCTCTCGGAAAAATTGACATCAGCGATACTAAATTCCTGGTGTCAGGCATCATCCTGCTGCTGATCCCGATTCTATACCTGTATTTCCATGCAAAAGTCGCTGACAAACAGGCGGTGACAACCAGGATCTCGCTGGCTGATCCCGGTAAGCAGTCGGCATTCAATCTGACTTCGACCTCGCGAACAGCAGCGGTTGAGCGCACCAGATCGGTTGCTCCGGCAGTGAACCCTCATGAAATGACTATAGAAGCCGAACTCAATCGCGCCTGGTCGAAGGTGCAGTCGATCCCGCGACGGCTGAGTCTGCCGCCCGATATTCCCAAAGAAACCCGACAGATGATCGAGGTCGAAGACGATCCGATGATTGCCGAAGCTAATTCGATCTTCGATCAGGGAGACATGGCGGCTGCCGAAAAGGCGTATACCAAAGTTCTTGGCAGCAGCAACAATAACCATTTCAAGGAACTGCATGCCTGGGGCGGCCTGATGGAAGTTTACCTGATCACTGGTGATAAAGAAAAATTTCGTGAAGCATTCAAAAACTATGCTCTGTCTGCGCAAAAGCTTTCCAATGTCTATGGTCCTCTGGCAGACGATGTTTCGCGTGCTTACGACATGTTTGCGCAGATAAGTATGATTGATCCCGGCAAATTGCGCGAGCAGCTCACCAGAGCCAATCTGGCGCTTGGCACCAATGTGAGCTTCGAAGAGTTTCTGAATGGTTTGAACCAGACCAAAGACTGGTATCCAAAGGATCTGCCTACTGCCGAGCCGGCGCCACCATATTCCGTGCAACGTGGCGGGGGTAGTTGAGCGTATGTGTTATGGAGACTTTCTCTCAAAGTCAGAGGGGTGAACTATGAAATCAGAAAAACTCGTTGGCAAAGCCCGCAGAGGTAATGTTCTGGCGGTTGTTGTCGCCATCCTGGGCGTCATCTTTGTGGCATCGCTGTATTTTGGCTCATCGACCGTCGAGCGAACACGGCAGTCGCAAAAAGCACTGGGTGGCGATCAGGCGGCTTCGCTCGCTGAAACCGGCATCATGCGCGGAATGCATATGATGAGCCGTGCCATGAACGATGATTCATCATTCATGCAGACAGCCTCACAGAAAAGCTTTGCCATCATGCTGCGTTACCCGCTGCCGGTTAAGAGCGGAAAAGTCAACGATGCCGCGGTTGAGCTTGGCGCCGATGATGAGCTCGATGTTTCTGTCATGGAAGCGGAAGGTTTCCCGAACAAGGTAGAGTATACGCTTGCCGATCTTCGTCTTAAGACCGAAGGCGAAGACTGGGTCGATGATCTGATCAAGTTCGCCGGCGGCGATAAGATAAAAGCATATGACGTAAAGGTGACCTTCGAGATCGAAAGTGCCTACCGCGTCACTCCCAAAGCACTGCCTTCGGGTAAATACGAGGTGCCCGGCATCGACTGCGAATTTTCGGCGCGCAAGGACATCGTCGATTTTCTCGAAAACAAGGGCCGCGCTGCCTTTGTTGGCGAGTTTCCCGACTGGTTGTCACTTTTCAATTTCACGATTCCGATCAAAGTTCACATTCCGATTATCAAGGCTGATATCACGCTGGCCACCATCGACCCGGCGGCTGTCGTAGATCTGGCCCTGAAACCACTTACCAAAGACACTCAGCTTGCCAACGTAATGAACTGTTCTGATGGAATCGGTCTGAAAGACTTTTTCATTCTCGATAAGATTTTGCGCGCACTTTTTCATGGTCTGCTCAACAAACCCAATCTTTATCCGATCATGATCATGTTCGACAAAGACTTCTTCATGCGCAAAGAAGAACTCTGGCCCGGTGGAGTCAAGGTGCCCGAAGATTACTCGCGCTATGTCGAAAAATATGGCACGCTGAAAGTCACTTCGGTAGCCAAAGTTGATTTTGCTGATGGCACCAGTTCGCAGCGCCGCATCGAAGCGACCAAGGACTTCAAGGTCTCTGATATTCAGCCGATGGCCCCGCTTTACAGCTTCTTTTGCGCGAATATAAACAATGACCGCTTCAATTTCAACGATCATGGCGGTCAGTTTTATGTGAATAACAGCGCCAAGCGTGTCATGAACAAAGAGGAACGCGAAGCCCGTAAAGAGCACTCAGGCCAGATCCGAGTCAACTACAAGCCAGATGACTTTGTCGATGCCGGCAGCCCCGGAACGCCGCTGGTAATAAATACTGCTCTGGTCGGTCATTACGACGGGCCAAAGATAGCCGAGGGCGGTTTTGCTGACAAGGCACTCAATATGGCGGCCGGTGCTGATGCTCTGCTGATGCTCGGGCGCACCAAAAACATGATTGTTTCGAAGGCATCATATAACCTCGATGTCACGGTTAATTCCAAGAACGTCAAGAGCAAGAAAGGTAGTCCGCTGCCGAAGGAACTCAAGTTTTCGCGCGGGCCATTCAATCATGGTTTTCAGATGACGTCTGACGTCGCGCCCAAGGCTAAGTTGCTGCATAAAGACCCCAAATACATCGAAAATCGCAATGCCTACAAGGGTAGTGCGCTCGAAGCCCGTAACGACTCATATAAATGGTGGACTCAGGAACCCCATAAAATGGGTTACGAAGATTACATCAAGAAAAAAGCTGACAGTATCAACTTTCTGCCAGATCCTGAAAAGCTAAGTTCGAACATTATCACCTTTGGAATCAGTATTGCATTCAGAGCTTTTGGCAGTTCGTTGACCGACCTTACCAAGGGCGCTGTCGCTTTCGGTTCAACGCCGATCGTCGATGCCTTTTCCCGCATGAAACTGCCGTGGATGGGCACCCGCAACAGTTACTACTGTCTGCCGACTCTCGGCTGGTCAGATAACAAGACGCATCTGTTCGGCCTCAATACCTGGTATCCGACCCTTTCGCGTGATATCGAAGGTATGGTGGCCAAGCGTTACAAACAATGGCATGTCACCATCGTCGGGCTTTTTGCGCAAGATCGCCTGCCGCTGCTGCCTTTTCCACCACCCTGGTGCTTCGTGCCGCCGATTCCGGTGCCATACTGGTTTACCGACCAGATTATCAATAAATACGATTACAACATGTGGTTCATGAAAGCCTACGATGCCGAAGACATGACCGCCGACGTCTCTTATACCATGTATGACCCGGGCGACACGATCAACATGCCCGCTAATTTCTATTCGCCTGAGCAGTTCGCCAAAAAATCGAACTACTACTATGCCAGCGCCGAAAACTTCATCAAAGATCTGCCGAACCGCATGGTGACCATAGATGGCAAAAAAGCTCTGCAGCTCAATGGTGTGACCTTCATTGCCGGTTCACTCGGAGCCGATAACAATTCGTTCAAGGCGCCTGAGGGCGACACTTTCTACGTTACCGGCAAGGGAATGATCGTCGTATCGGGCAATGTCAGCCTTGGCTGCAACATCAAGTATGTCGAAGAGGCTGAGAAGCCAACTGTTTTCAGTCTGATAGTTCGCAACGGCGGCCTGATCATGACCGATGAGGGTGATTTTACCATCGAAGGCTCGGTCTACACTCATCGCTGCATTTATCTTGGCTCAAACACTCGTCTCAACATTGTCGGTAACTGGGTAACCAACGAATTTGCCAAGCACCGTATGCGTGGTGAAGTGATGGTCGACTATTCAGCATCCAAGGTCAGAGCTTCACTGGGCAGCCTGCATCCTCAGAGTGGCAAATACGACCCTCGCCGCTATTATCTCGCGCTTTCCCCCCGCTGGAACGCCTGGAAGGTCGACTGATGAAAAGTTCAAGAGGCTGGTCTCTGCTTGAAGTGCTGATCGCTGTCGCGATAATCGTCATCGCGTTCATTCCGCTGATCAATCTTGTCAGTTCCAGTGCCGTTTCTACAGTGAAGGTCGGCAACTATGCCAAGGCTTCAGGCCTGCTGACGAAGTTTCTTGAAGAAGTCAAACACGTGCCATTTTCGCGTTACCAGAAAAACTACGATCAGCTCAAAGGCGGAGAGCCTGTTGCGGTGCCTGTCGAGTTTTATCCTGATACTCTGGCAAGTATCGAAGAGATGAAAAAAGATAAAGAATTCTGGCTCGAAGCGACCATGCAGGCGTCTAAAAACGACTTTGACCAGCTGGTCGAAATTTCGTTCAAAGCCGAAATTTTCTGGCGAGAGCGGGGAAACCGCGACGCAACATCTGAGCCTGAGCGCAGCCTGCGCGATTTTGCTCTGATTTTTAATCCCGAAACAAGGTTCTGAGCGGCACCAGGAGGCAACGATGAAAGAACTCAGAAGGTCTGGCATGACGCTGGTAGAACTGATGGTTGCTGCGGTTCTGGCTGCCATGGTTCTTGGCGCGGCCATGAACATCTGGAGCTACGCCCGCCGACATATTTCGCGCACTACCACACGCCAGATCCTGCAGATGGATGCGCAACGCATTCTGACGCAGTTCAAAGCCGACATGAAGGCTGCCAAAGCCGAGACTTTCAAATCGACTGCCGAGCCTCTGACTCTCGAATTCAAACGCTATGTCGTCGATGAGACTGACAACACCAAACTTTCTGCCGACAAGATCGAAGAAGTCAGATATGTTTTTGCAAAGCCAATTCTGCGTCGGCAGGTTGCCGGCAGTTATCAGAAGACGCTTTCAACTAACGTCGACAACATCAGGGTGAGCCGCAAAGAGCTTACTGAAGCGCAGCGTGAAGATGAGGCCTATCTCGAAGCCCGCGTCGACATTTCACTTGATCTTATGGCAAAAGCCCCTGGCACCGACATCGAAGAACGCTTCTCTCAGCATACATCTGCTGTTATCCGTGACGAATTCTATGCGTTGGCCAACAAGGAACGCGAAGAAGTTCTGACTATTGCCAGCGAGGTCGCTGATGAGCTGAAAAAAAACGCCGACAGCAGTTTTTTTAACGAACAGTTGAACGCCCAGTCGCTGGCAAATCTGACGGAACCTCAGCTGGCAGATCTGTTGAAAACCCAGGAAGGCGCGATTACCGAAGCAAAAAAGAACCTGGAAGAGCTCGACAAGCGAATCGAAGACGTCGATACCGGCAAAAGATGGTGGCAGATCGGCTGGTGGTCAAATGAAGAGGGAGCCGATGTGAAGAAAATGCGTGAGGATCTCGGCGCGATCAAATGTCCCGATAACGGTCCTCTGCCGGCTAAAGACAGCGGCAACCGCCCTTCAGAGCTGGTCGATGACGTGCTGAAGCGGATAAATGACAAGATTGGAAATCTTGAATCGCAGTTTTATACCAAATCTTATCAGGGTACGACCATTCTCAATGCCAATAGTGAAGATCCCGAAGTCCGTCGGCAGGCGGCTTTGCAGAAACGCGCCTATGAGATGAAGCTGACTGACCGCCAGATCGACAAGGCAATGGCAGGCATGTCAGAAGAAGAAAAAACTGAAGCGCAGGCTAACAACGTTAAGAAGATGATCGACGCATTCAATCGCACCGAAGCTGAAATCAGAGATGAATTCAAAACTTCTGCAGTAGCCCCCGAAGGGACCCCTGAATTCGAAGCGCTTGTACAGCGTGAAATTCGTGACCAGGCGTTCATCAAACAACAATACAACGCCTGTAGTCTCGACTGGATGGAATCGAGCAGCGAAGACGAAAACGCCATCAAGGCATACGAGGGCGCGAAACAGCTCAAGAGTCTGGCTGAGAGCAAAAAAGAATCACTTAAGCTCAAAGAAATGGCCATCGACAACAAAGTCGAAATTGACGAAGCAAAGCGCATCAAACAGGAAAGCTTCACCGGTAACTGATCGGAGTTATTTTGTGAAGACTCTGCCTACCACTCATGCTGTACGGCTTCTCTGATTTTTTCCATGAGTTTTTTCCGGCCTCATTTGCATTGAAGCATGAATGCCGGGAAGTTTTTCTTAACAGCAGAATCACTTGAAGACATTTCTCTGTGTACATGAAAACACCGGCAGTCAGTAAATAATTGCCAGTAAATCGCGAAAGACGTCGAAACGCTTTGAAAATCGTTGATTGATTGAGCAAGCAAATGATTGTCAGGTATTTTGCGTGTCAAAGTGGCAAGCCGTGAATTTTAAGAGGATAAAGCCGAATATGTACCAGGCGCAGCCGGTAGTATAATCTTGCCACGATAATAGTGCTGATAAGGCTTTCCAAGTCGGTACAATTAGTTCACAATTCATAGGAGGCATTAAAATGCGCAATCTGTTAATCGCTCTGTTCTGTGTTCTTCTTACCGTTTCTGCTTTTGCTCAGGACGCTGCTCCGGCAGTTGAACCCGCCGTCGCTCCCGCCGCTGAACCGGCCGCAGCTCCGGCAGCCACCGCTGAAGATTACACTGGTATTCTTGAAGTTACTCCGGCTGACACTGAAGCTGGCCAGACTGAGTCTACCATCGTTCTCGACATGGGCGAAAAGACCTTCAAACTCGAACTTGCTGACGCTGCCAAGCGCGCTGAAATCGAAGCTCTTGCTGGCAAAACTTTGAAAGTTAAGGGCGAAGTTGTCGCTGCCGCCAATGCAGAAGAACTCGACGTTCTCAAAGTCGCTTCCTGGGAAGTAACTGAACAGGCCGCCGACGAAGCAGCTGATGCTCCGGATGCCGAATAATTACTGATTAAACAGAAATTTTCGGATACAGCGCTCTCGCAGGTCGAGGGCGCTGTATTTTTTTTACTTTCGTCGCAAATCGTTATTTTTATCGAAATTGCTTCATTTATCTCATAGCCGCGATTTCAGGCAAAAAAAAATAAAAAAAATACTTGTCTTTAGTGGTCAATAAGTGCTATTATATTTTTACGCAATTATGAACGATATTGACCGGGATACTGCATTTGGTTCTCCGGGATAGAGGTGAGTAAGTGTGAAATATCTTAGGAGAACTATTTGTGATGAAAATTTACGTTGGAAACCTTCCTTACAGCATTCGTGACGCCGAACTTGAAGAACTTTTCAGACCCTACGGTGATGTTACTAGCGCCAATGTTATCATTGAACGCGAAACCAACAGATCCAAAGGCTTCGGTTTCGTAGAAATGCCCGAAGCAAGCGAAGCCCAGAATGCTATCGCTCAGCTCAACAACAAGGAAATCAACGGCCGTGGCCTCAAAGTTAATGAAGCCAAGCCGCGCGAAGATCGCCCCCGCAGACCTTCACGCTACTAATTAGCCGCCAATAAAGGCCGCTGCAGCTTATAGCTGCAGCGGTTTTTTTATTTCCGCGAAACCGTTTCGCCTGCTTTTCAAAGCCCTGTGTCGCTTAAGCGAAGCAGGGGCAAATAAGGAAAGTCGCAGGATCTCAAAGAGTGATAACTGAGCCGCCAGGGTTAGATTCTCTTCGCAAATACGCCGGCCACTGATGATTCTAAAAAAAATAATGCATTACCAGTGAAGGTTGGGTAGAATTGAGTCATACTGAAACATATGTCTGTTGAGTTGGAGAACACAAGCGATGTTTGAATTTCTGCTGGTCGTGTGTTTAGGATTTATAGTTTACGAAAAAATTTCGAGTACCAGACGGGTACTTGAAGATAAGATCGATGATCTTGAAAACAGGCTTCGCTATCTCACCGACAAAGTTAATTCGTTGAAAAAAGCTCACGACAGGCAGCGCCAGGAATTGCAGTCGCGTGCAGCACAGACTCAATCGACATCAGAGACTCACGCCACTGCGTCTGAAAGATCTGAGGAGCTGACAGAGCCAGCAGAGAAGCTGACACCAGAATTGGCATCGGCCGACAAAGATGAAACGGCGCCGATTTCAGCTGATGAAGGTTTTGCCGCTATCCGCTTTACCCAGAAGGGGCGCGATATTAAAGCTGATCAGAATAAACCCATTGAACCATCTCCGACCGGTTTAGATGCTCAAGGCACTGCTGAACCGAATGAACCGATTTTCTCAGACAGCGAACCGGGTTCTTCAGATACCACCGAACTCAGACCTGAAAATGCCAAATATGAATGGCTGAAACGCAGTCGAGAAGAGGTTGCCGGGACAAGCACCCGTCCCACCGACCTTGAATCGGCAGTATACGAATCGGCGGGTAAACGTAAAAAGTCAAAATACGAAAATAGCATGGCAGCAGAAGCTGCCGGCGCTGATGACGCTGGTGGCTCTGGTGGCCCTCGCGGCCCCCAAGGTCCTTCCGGGCCGGGCGACCCTGGCGAACCCGATTGGGGCGATCGTTGGAACCAGTTC
>Ga0209605_1004362_pt1 | contig 11647 bp, 8 predicted proteins | sample AD_UKC035_MetaG_FD_184408 | JGI IMG/M metagenome (GOLD analysis project Ga0209605, IMG submission 184408) | Active sludge microbial communities of municipal wastewater-treating anaerobic digesters from USA - AD_UKC035_MetaG (SPAdes) (version 2) | ecosystem: Engineered > Bioreactor > Anaerobic >...
CTGGATAACATGCCTCTTTCCATGATGCGGGAGGCCGTGGCCCTGGTGAATGGCCGGGCCCTCCTGGAAGCGTCCGGCGGCATCGGCCTCGACAATGTCCGGGACGTGGCGGAAACGGGTGTGGACTTCATTTCCGTGGGCGCCCTGACCCACTCGGTGAAGGCGGCGGACATCTCCCTCAACCTGGTTCTGAACAGCGTCTCGTAGGGTCGGGTCGACACGATGAAATCGAGAATGACGACAGATTTCGTCCCGTCGGGCTGGCTCGGAAAGCCCCTTTACTTCGTCGAGGAAGTGGATTCCACGAATTCCCGCCTGGCCCTTCTCGCCCAGGAGGGGGCGCCGGAGGGCACGGCGGTCGTCGCCGACTGCCAGACCCGGGGCCGGGGCCGGCTCGGCCGTGTCTGGCAATCCCCCCCCGGACGGAATCTCTATGTGTCCGTTCTCCTGAAACCGGACATTCCCGCCGGGGATGCCCCCCAGATCACGCTCGTCACAGGCGTCGCCGTCACCGAGGCCCTTTCCCGGGTCTGTCCCGGCGCCGCCGTGAAGTGGCCCAACGACGTTCTCATCGGGGGACGGAAGGCCTGCGGGATCCTGACGGAGATGCGCACCCGGGGGGGCCGCGTGGAGCATGTCATCGTGGGCATCGGAATCAACGTGAACCTGAAAAGGGAAGAGTTCCCCGAGGATCTGCGGGAGATCGCCACGTCTCTCCGGGAGGAGGCGGGACGGGAGATCGACCGGGTCGATTTCGCGAAGGCCCTTTTCACGCTTCTCGAGACGTGGTATGACCGCTACCGGCGGACGGGGTTTGCCGCCGTCCGGGAGCGGTGGCTCGCGTTGTCGGGCATCCTCGGGAAGACCGTGACGGTCCGAAACGGCGGCAGGGAGGCGGAAGGGACGGTCTTCGACCTGGATTCCTCGGGGGCCCTTCTGATCATCGATCGGGAAGGGCGGCAGGAAGCCGTTTACGCCGGGGACATTTCGATCGTGGGAGAAAACCTATGCTGTTAGTCATCGACGTCGGGAACTCCAACACGGTGGTCGGCCTCTACCAGGGGGAGGTTCTCCTTCACGACTGGCGGGTCCGTACGGTGGCGAACCACACCGTCGACGAGTACGGGATCAAGATTCTCAACCTCTGCAGCGTTTTCAGCGTGGACCCCGGAATGATCAAGGACATCATCATTTCCTGTGTCGTTCCTCCCATGCTGAACATTCTCGAGCCCCTGTGCGAGAAATATTTCAAAAAGAAACCCCTCATCGTCGGTCCCGGCATTCGGACGGGAATGCCCATATTTTACGACAACCCCAAGGAAGTGGGTGCCGACCGCATCGTGAACGCCGTGGCGGCCCACGAGAAGTACGGCGGGGAACTCATCGTGGTGGATTTCGGGACGGCCACCACGTTCGATCACGTGACGGCCCGGGGGGAGTACATGGGAGGCTGCATCGCCCCGGGCATGGCCATCTCTTCCGAGGCCCTCTTTGTCCGGGCTTCCAAGCTTCCCCGGGTGGAATTCAGCCGTCCCCGGGTTATCATAGCCAAGGACACCGTGAGCAGCATGCAGGCGGGGATCATGTACGGGTACGCGGGCCTTGTGGACGGCATCGTGGAGCGGATGAAAAAAGAGATCCGCAAGGACACCCGGGTCATCGCCACGGGCGGTCTCGCCCGGAATATCGCCCCGGAAACCCGGTCCATCGATGTCGTCGACGAGGTCCTCACCCTCGACGGCCTTCGAATGATCTACGACCGAAACGCCGCCGCGGGAGGCCGTGGAAGGGAATGACCGGTTTCACGGGAGATCGAGGATGGCCAGGGTGCACCGGGCCACCGCGATGAGCCTCTTTTTTTCGTCGGTGATCCGGACTTCCCAGACCGCCGTTTTCCGGCCGTTGTGGTAGGGTGTTGCGGTGGCCGTCACGAGGCCGTCGGAAACGGGCCTCAGGTGGTTGATGTTCAGCTCCAGGCCCGCAACGGTCTGCTTCTTCGGATCCACGTTCATCCATGCCCCGATGCCCCCGGCCGTCTCGGCGAGAACCGCCGACGCGCCCCCGTGGATCGAGCCGGTGTACTGCCGTGTCCTGCCGTCGACGGGCATGGTGAGGACCATTCTTTCCCGGGACATTTCCCGGAACTCGATCCCCAGGTGTTCGAGGATCGTGTCCTTGTACTGAAACGGTACGTCCATTCTGTTGTCTCCTTCCTCCCGTCGCGTCGGCCCTGAACACCGGCCCGTGTCGCTGGAGATGTCATTTTACCGCTGACGGTCCTTCCGTGCCGGTGCTTCCGTCCCGCCCTTCCTCTTCGCGGTCCCCCCGTCCCGCGTCCCCGCCCGGAAGGTCCCCCCGGAAACGGAGGCCGACACCGTCTTTCCAAGCCGCCAGGTCCGCCAGGGCCCGGTCGGCGTAAGACCGCCCCCGGAGCCTTTTGGGGACCTTCCCCGGCAGGGGGGGGAAGAGGCCGAAATTGATGTTCATGGGCTGAAACGGACCCGCCGGCACGGCCGTCACGTGGTTCAGAAGCGACCCCAGTGCCGTTGTGCGCGGCGGCGGCGGGAAGGGTCTTCCGGTGACGAAAAGGGCGGCGCTCACACCCGCCAGGAGCCCCGAGGCCGCCGACTCGACGTATCCCTCCACGCCGGTGATCTGTCCGGCGAAAAAGAGGGTGTCCCGGCCCTTGAACCGGAGGCTCTCGTCGAGAAGGCCCGGGGAATGGATGAAGGTGTTTCTGTGAACGCTCCCGAACCGGGCGAACACCGCCTTTTCCAGGCCCGGTATGAGACGAAAAATCCGTTCCTGCTCCGGGCGGGCGAGCTTCGTCTGGAACCCCACGAGATTGTAAAGGGTCCCCTCGCGGTTTTCCATGCGGAGCTGCAGGACGGCCCAGGGCTGCTTTCCCGTCCGCGGGTCCACGAGTCCCACCGGTTTCATGGGGCCGTACCGCAGCGTGTCCTCCCCCCGGCGCGCCAGGACTTCGATGGGCAGGCATCCTTCGAAAAAGCGGGGGTCCTCGAAGGGTCTCAGGGGGGTCTCCCTCCCCGTGAGAAGGGCTTCCAGAAACAGGCGGTACTCCTTTTCCGTGAAGGGGCAGTTCAGGTAGTCGCTGTCACCTTTTCCATACCGGGAGGCCTGGAAAACGCGGTTCCCGTCTATGGAGTCGCCGTAAACGATCGGCGAGATGGCATCGTAAAAGTAGAGATGGTCCTTACCGGTGAGACGGAGCAGGTCCTCCGTGAGGGACTCCGAGGCCAGGGGGCCGGCGGCGACGATGACCGTCCCCTCCCGGGGCACCGCCTGGCATTCCTCCCGCACGATGTGCAGGTTCCGCCTGCTTGCGAGGGCGTCTTCCACGTGCCGGGAAAAGAAGGTCCGGTTTACCGCCAGGGCCTTGCCCGCCGGGACGGCCGTCCGGTCCGCCGCCGCCATGACGAGAGACCCCAGGAGCCGCATTTCCTCCTTCAGGAGGCCGACGGCGCTTTCCCGGTCGGCGGAACGCAGGGAATTGCTGCAGACGAGTTCCGCCAGAAGGGGTGACCGGTGAGCGGGAGAGAAGCGTTGGGGCTTCATCTCGTAGAGGGTGACGGGAATGCCGTTTTCCGTGAGGATCGACGCGGCCTCGCATCCCGCCAGGCCGCCTCCGATGATGGTGACTTTTTTCACGGGAGGGTCTCCCTCGGGCGTCACGACAGGTCGCCGCCGGCCGCCTCCGGTTCCTTCCGGAAACCGCATTCCTCCCGGGGGCAGGCGACAACGGTCCCTTTCCCCCGGACCGGTGTCTCCACGAGAAAGGGGTGACCGCATCGGGGACAGGGCTCGGGCACCGGTTTTTTCCACAGGGTGTACTTGCATTCGGGATACCGCGTGCAGGAATAGAACCGCCTTCCCTGCTTCGTCCGTTTTTCCGCCAGTTCGCCCGTACACCCTTCTTCGGGACATTTCAATCCCGTGGGAAGGGTCCGGATCGTCCGGCATTCCGGGTATCCCGAGCAGCCCAGGAACTTGCCGTACCGGCCGCTTCGAAGGATCATGGGCCGGCCGCATTTCTCGCAGAGGACCCCCGTTTCCTTCTGTTCCGGCGGCGATTCCGGGCTCGGGGACGGGCCTTTTTCCCCCGTCCTCATGGTCCGCCTGCACTCGGGGTAGCCGGAACAGCCGAGGAAGGTCCCGAATTTCCCCTTCTTGACAACCATGGGCTTTCCGCAGAGATCGCAGATCGCGTCCGTCGTCTCCGGTTCCGACGGCCGGATGTCCCCGTTTTCATCTTCCCTGAAATTTTTCGTGTTCCGGCATTCGGGATACCGGGAACAGGCGAGGAACCTTCCGTTTTTGCCCCACTTGATGACCATGGGAGCGCCGCACTTCTCGCAGGTCAGATCCGTGGGGAGTTCTTCCTTTTTCACGTTTCGCATGTCCGCCCGGGCCTTTTCCAGCTCGTCCCGGAAAGGTCCGTAAAAACTGTTGAGCGTGTCGAGGCGGCTTCTCTTTCCCTCTTCGATGGCGTCGAGCTGCTCCTCCAGGGCGGCGGTAAAGGAGATGTCCAGGATCCGGGGGAAGTTCTTGACGAGAAGCTCGTTCACCAGGAGGCCCAGTTCCGTGGGGTGGAAGCGCCGCTCCACGAGCCGGACGTATTCCCGTTCCTGGATCGTGGAGAGGATGCTGGCATAGGTGCTCGGACGCCCGATGCCTTTTTCCTCCAGCTCACGGACGAGGGTGGCCTCGGTGAACCGGAAGGGCGGCTGGGTGAACTTCTGTTCCGAGGTGAGATCGAGAAGGGCCAGGGTCTCCCCCACCTCGACGGCAGGCAGTTTCGCGCCGAATGCCCCGTTCTCTTCTCCCTCGTCCTTTCCCTCGGTGTAAAGAACCGTGAACCCGGGGAATTTCATGACCGACCCCTGGGCGCGGAACAGGTAAGGCCCCGCGGCGACATCGATGGTCGTCTGGTCCAGGACGGCGGGGTTCATCTGGCTCGCCACGAAGCGGTTCCAGATGAGCTGATAGAGACGAAACTCGTCTCGCTTCAGGTGGGCCCGGATATCCTGGGGCCGGTAACGGGTCGAGGCGGGCCGGATGGCTTCATGGGCCTCCTGGGCCGTTTTCCGGCTTTTGTAGGTTCTCGGCCGGTCGGGCAGGTAGGAAGCCTCGTAATTTTCCCCGATGAATTTCCGGACTTCCCGAAGGGCCTCGTCGGCGACCCGGACCGAGTCGGTCCGCATGTAGGTGATGAGCCCTGTGGGCCCCTCTTCCCCGAGGTCGATCCCCTCGTAAAGCCTCTGGGCGACGGTCATGGTCTTTTTCGGGGAAAACTGGAGGTGCCGGAAAGCCTCCTGCTGGAGCTTGCTCGTCGTGAAGGGGGGCTGGGGGTTTCTTTTCGTTTCTTTCGTTTCCAGAGCCTCCACGACGGGAGACGCCGTCCTGACGAACGCCGTGATTTCCGCGGCTTCGTTGGCGTTCCGGACCTTGATCTTTTTCCCTTTTTTCCGCAGGAGCCGGGCATCGAAGGCCGGGGGATGTTTACCCTCCAGGCGGGCGGTGATGTTCCAGTATTCCTCGGAGACGAAGCGGCGGATTTCCTCTTCCCGCTCGCAGATGAGCCGGACCGCCACGGACTGGACCCGGCCGGCACTCAACCCTCTCTTGACCTTGTCCCACAGGAGGGGGCTCAGCTGATACCCCACGAGCCGGTCGAGGATGCGCCGGGCCTTCTGCGCCTCATACTTGTGCGGGTTCAGTTCTTCCGGGTGCTTCAGGGAATTGAGGATGGTCTGCCGTGTGAGATCGTTGAAGAGAACCCGGTAGACCTTTTTCCCCTTGCGGTCCACTTCCTCGGCGATGTGCCAGGCGATGGCCTCGCCTTCGCGGTCCGGGTCCGGGGCCAGGTAGATGACGGCGGCCTTGTTCGCCGCCTTTTTGAGTTTCGTCACCGTGTCCTTCTTGGCCCTGACGACGGCGTAGGTGGGTTCGAACGCTTTTTCGATGTCGATGCCGAGCTTCTTCTCCGGCAGGTCCTTGATGTGCCCCATGGTGGCGAGAACGTCGAAGTCCTTGCCGAGGTATTTCCGGATGGTCCGTACCTTCGTGGGAGACTCGACGACTATGAGAGATTGACTCATGCGTGCTCCTTCAGTCTGAATTGCTTTCCCGGCAGCTGCTCCACCAGGCCCCGGAGTTCGAGGGACAGGAGAAGGGAAAGGACTTCCCGGGCATCAAAACCGGAAGACGCGATGATCCGGTCCACCGGGAGGGGACGCCTGCCGAGAAGGCCGAGAAGGGCGTCCTCCGCACGGGTGACTCCCTCTTGTCCGCTTTTCGTGGTATTCCCCTTTACGGCGGAGGGATCGGCGGGACCCGCTTCTCCGGCACCGGGCCTGTTTCTTTCCGCTGCCGGAATCTGGGGAAGGATTTCCTCCATGACGTCGTGGACCGACTCGACGAGCTTGGCTCCCTGGCGGAGGAGCCGGTGCGTTCCCCGGGACCCCGGTGAATCGATGCTGCCGGGTATGGCGAAAACCTCTTTCCCCTGTTCCAGGGCCAGCCGCGCCGTGATGAGAGACCCGCTTTTTTCCCCCGCTTCGACGACCACGACACCCAGGGAAAGGCCGCTGATGATCCTGTTCCGCAAGGGGAAATGGACGGCGTGGGGGGGTGTCCCGAACGGAAATTCGGTGATGACGGCGCCGGTTTCCCCGATTTTTTCAAAAAGGTCCCTGTTCTCGGGTGGATAAATTACATCCATGCCCGATCCGAGAACGGCGATGGTCCGCCCGCCCGCCCTCAGGGCCGCCCAGTGAGCCGCCGTGTCGATTCCCCGGGCCATGCCGCTGACGACGGCGATACCCTGGCAGGCGAGATCCCGGGCGATTCTTTCGGTCATGAACCTGCCGTAGGGCGAGGCCCTCCGGGAACCGATGACCGCCACGGCCGCTTCCGACACCGGGCAGGATCCCCTGACGTACAGCACGGGCGGCGGATCGTAGATCCTGAGAAGCCGCTCCGGATAAGCGGGGTGCCCCATGGGCAGGATGGATACACCGCACTCCACAGCTTTTTCGATTTCCCCGTCGACCCGCGCCCAGTCGGAAAAAGCGACGATGTTCCGGATCGCTTTTTTTGAAAGGCGGGGGACTCGCGTCAGTTCTCTCTCAGAGGCTTCGAGAACCTTCCGGGCACTTCCGAAACACGCGAGTAGACGGCGGACGGCGACGTTTCCGAGGTCGTCGACGAGCCTCAGGGCGATCCAGAAACGAAGATCCTCATTGTCCATGGCGCTCACATCTTTCCTGGTCCCGGGGGAAATGAGGGACGAGTATATCGAATAGCGGCGTTCTGTCAAGCCCTTGCGGAACAGGATGTGCCGATTCTTTTCCCCCCGGTTCCTTCCGGCGGCTTTCGGGTTTCCGTCGCCGTGTCTTGACAGGCCGCCCTCGTTGTAATAGCTTTTGTGGCGGATTGTTTTCGTTTTCCGCCGGTTTTCTACACGACGGGAAAATACGCTCAGGATCAATGAAGGTTCCTTCGACGATGGGTCTGTCAAAAATATGCGGTGACGGCGGGACGGAAAGGCCGTTCTTTCTCTGCCCCGTCATCGCGGTGCTCTGTTCTCTCTTCCTCATGACGCTTTCCGGTCTTTCCCGGGCCGCCGAGGCGGGTCCTCATCTCGTCCTTTCCGTCTCCGCCATCGATTATGGGACCGTCCTCCCGGGAGAGGCGCCGTCCCGGACCCTGGCACTTCGAAACGGGGGGCCGGGCAATCTGAAATGGCTCGTTACGGGGGTCCCGACCTGGATTACGGTGACCCCGATGTTCGGTGAGACGGGCGCGGAAGGCCAGACGCTGAAGCTGGATTTCTCGGAATCCCGTCTTTCTCCCGGGTCTCATTCGGGGGATCTCGTGATCACCTCTTCCGGGGGAACCGCCGTCGTGTCCCTTTCCGTTTTCTTGAAAGGCCCCGTGGAGGAGGCCGCGGTCAGAGAGGAGGCGGTGGAAAGCTGGAAGATCTCCATCGAACCGGAAAACGTCCAGGTCGAGGCAGGGAAATCGGTGACGTTGCGGGCCCGCGTGACCTATGCCGACGGTTACAGGGAGGACATCACCCAATCCGTCGACTGGACATCGACCGACCCTTTCGTCGCCCGCTTCCTGGGCCCGGGGCTGCTTCAGGGGATTTCGAGAGGGACGGCGGACGTGACGGCGAAAATGGGGGATGTCTACAGCCCCGCCGTCCCCGTGTCGGTAAGCGCCGCGCTGGAGCCGGTTCTCCTCGTGAACCAGGAAACGGTCGACCTGGGACGGGTGGAGCAGGGGGAGACGGTTCCCTTCATCCTTTCCGTGGCAAACACGGGCAAGGCCCCCCTGTTTTTCGAGATCGTTTCCGAGGTGCCCTGGGTCCGGTCTGAAAGGGATGTGTCCATCTGGTCCTATCTGCGGGAAACCAGGAAAGCGGAGGCCGCTCTTTCTCCGGGTGTTTACCTGGGATGCCCCGAGTCGTCCCTGGAGATGGAGGATTTCGACCCGTATTTCCGCTGGCGGGAGGCGAGGCGCCAGGTTGAGGAATCGGTGGATCCCGGGGAGACCGTAACGATGTCCCTGTCGGGGGAGACTACCCATCTCGAGGAGGGGGACTACGCGGGGGCCCTGGTCGTCCGGTCAAACGCCGGGGAAAAAAGGGTGGATCTCAAAATCAGGGTGGTCCGTCTTCAATCCATCGCCATCAGCCCCGTGGATGTCCGGATGTCCGTGGGACAGCAAAGGACCTTCCGGGTGACGGGAACCTGGTCCGACGGCCGGAAAACCGATCTGTCCGGCAGGGAGGAAGGGTCGTGGGTGGTTTCCGACCGGGAGGCGGGGGTCTTCCCGGTGAACAGGCCCGTTTTTGTCGCCCGCGGGGAAGGCACGGTGACCGTCTGGAAAAAGAGGGGGAATGTGGAAAGCAACACCGCCCGGGTCGAGATCCGGGATTCCCATTTCGAGCCCGTTCTCGTCGTGTCGCCCCGGGAACTGGATCTGGGCGCCATCGGGCCCGGTGAAACAGCGAAAGGGGCTTTCCTCCTGGAAAACGGGGGCTCGGGCCGTGTCGAGTGGTCCACGTCGGGGCCCCATGGCTGGGAAGTCCTTGACGGCGAAACCCTGGCGGCGGCCATCGCGAAGGAACAGGGAACCCTTGCGGTGACCGTTTTTTCCGCCGGTCCGCGGGACCCGTCCCTGCCCGGCCCGGCCGGGGAATTCCTCATCGAGCTCACGGTGGAATCGAAGGGCCAGAAAGTCACGGTGCGGAAATATCTTCCCGCTGGTCCCCAGCGGGTCGTCCTGCCTCTCCTTTCCAGCGGAGGGTCAAGGCATGTCTACGGGCGGTTCAACGTGGCGGAGGAAGCCTCCCGCCCGCGCATGGCCATCGACCCCCCGGTCATCGATTTCGGCACCGTCGGGGAGGGGAAGAGGGCGGTGAGGCGGATCCAGGTGCTCAACCAGGGCATGGGGGTCCTGAACTGGAGGGCCGCCCTCGATGAGGGGCGTTCCCAGGGCGGCGACGGCTGGGCCCGGCGGGGGAGATACCTTTCCTTCCAGAACAGGGAACTCTCGAAGGAAGCGGCTTACGAGACACCGGACCGGCTCCGGGACGTGATGGCCCTCGACGGAACGTGGGAGAACGTCGACGGGTACCCCGCCGCCCGGGGGACGCGTGAACGGCTGACCTTTTCCTTTGAAGGCACCGGCCTGGTCCTTCTCACGGATAACGGCGGAGGGCGCGGCAGGGTCCGGGTGTCCGTGGATGGCGGGCCGGCAGTGGACTTCGATTTAAATGGGACCACGGGCGACAGCGGGGTTTTCCCCATCGCCCCGTCGCTGAAAGAGGGTTCCCACACGGTCGATCTTCTTTTCTACGGCGGGCAGGCCGTCGTCGAGGGGGTGAGGATTTTGGGCGAGGATCCGCGCCGCGGGCAGAAGGGCTGGGTCCGCATCTACCCGGACAACGGGACAACGGCGAAGGAAAAGGATTTCGTCAACGTGGCCGTCAACACCACGGGCCTTTCCCCGGGCCTTTACGGTTCGACGGTGGTCTTCACCTCGGAGAGCGGAACCCTGGCCGCCGACATTGCCCTGGAAGTGCCTCACGGGGATACGTCCCCCTTCATCGATATCCTGGGTTACCGGAAAGGTTTCAACTGCCTTTTTACGTCCCGCCCCGCCGAGGAGGCGGTTCTTCCCGGAGGGTACGAGTTCCGGGGCGTGGCGTTCCGCCTGTACAGGGAGGGCACGCCCGGGACGACGGAATTCTACCGGTGGTATCACCGGGGCGAAAACCGGCACGCCTATGGATACGATAAAAAAGGGGAAGGGCTCCGTCTCGACGGGTATGTCCTGGAGGGCTCCATCGGCAATATCGCCACGTCCCGCCTGGCGGGGAGCCGCGAACTTTACCGGTGGTTCCATCCCGGGACGGGTGCCTATTTTTATTCGACGGACCTCAAGGAGGAACGTGTCATCGACCGGGGATTCCGCTATGACGGCATTGCCGGCTATGTTCGCTGACTTTGTCCCGCCCTTCGGATAAAAAGCTGGACAAGGGGGGATGCGATGTGATACCCAAACCTTCTTTTTTAAATTTCGGGTTTTGTGACCAGTCACCTTTGTTGTCATTTCGTCGATCATCCGGGGTGAAAGAGTGAATTTCGGCGGTCTCTCCCAGGAAGATACCCTTCTCGAAAAGGCGCGGTTCGTCGTCATACCGGTGCCCTATGATCTGACCACGTCCTACCAGGCGGGGTCCCGGCGGGGTCCCGCGGCCATCATGGAAGCCTCCAGCCAGATGGAGCTCTACGACGAGGAACTGGACCGGGAGACGTATCTTTCCGGCATCCACACGGCGCCCGCCCTGGAGGTGTCGGCGGGAAACCCCCGGGACATGATGGACACGGTGCGGCGGCATGTCTCCCGGGTCCTGGACTCGGAGAAAATCCCCGTGGTGCTCGGAGGGGAGCACTCCATCAGCTTCGGCGCCGTCCAGGCCATGAAGGAAAGGTTTCCGGGGCTTTCCGTCCTTCATCTCGATGCCCACGCGGACATGCGGGACACTTACCAGGGCACCCCTTACAGCCACGCCTGCGTTTCCCGCCGGATCTTCGAAATCGCGCCCGTCGTCCCCGTCGGAATCCGGAGCATGAGCGCCGAAGAGGCGGCTTTTCTCAAGGAAAAAAAGTTTTCCTGCTACGGTCCGGAAACGATAAGGAGAAAATCGGACTGGATGGAGCGGGTCGCCGCCGCCCTCACGGAAGATGTTTATCTCACCGTCGATCTCGATGTGTTCGATCCCGCCATCATGCCCGCTACGGGAACGCCCGAACCGGACGGACTGACATGGCGGGACGTGACAGCCCTGGTCCGGGAGGTTTCCAGGCGCCGCGCCATCCGCGGTTTCGACGTCGTCGAACTTTGCCCGATTCCGGGAATGGTGGCCCCCGATTTCATGGCGGCCAAGCTGACCTATCGGATCATGGGCTACCTGGCGGGGCCCTGAAAAAATCCATTAAGGAGTGGTAAAATTGAAAGAGTTCGTACCCAAGAAGATCTTTTTCACCAAGGGGGTCGGGTCTCACAAGGAAGAGCTCCATTCCTTCGAGCTTGCCCTTCGGGATGCCGGCAT
>Ga0209605_1004367_pt1 | contig 11638 bp, 10 predicted proteins | sample AD_UKC035_MetaG_FD_184408 | JGI IMG/M metagenome (GOLD analysis project Ga0209605, IMG submission 184408) | Active sludge microbial communities of municipal wastewater-treating anaerobic digesters from USA - AD_UKC035_MetaG (SPAdes) (version 2) | ecosystem: Engineered > Bioreactor > Anaerobic >...
AAGCCCGTTGATATATGGCCGGAAATAGTATAGCGAATCGTAGTACAACGCAGCCGGGGCATCGGCAAAAACTTTGTGCCGCGAAAAGGCTCCAAACAGGAATTTGAATTTACTCCCGGAAAAACTGTAGTATAATTGGGGATATACCTTATCTTGGAATTGGTTACTACCAAACTCAAACAATGTAGTAGCACCGACTCGGATAGCACTAAGCGAATCGATTTGTAATCCCACCTCGGGCGTGAATAATGTCCCCATGAATGTTTGCGGTATTTGCACACTCGATTTGTACTCCCTGTTGTCGGCAAAGCCATATAGGGTTACCTCCCAGTCGAATTTCTGAGCTTTTGAAGCATTATAGAATAACAGGCTGATTATTAGGAACAACCCTGTTTTCACAAAAGGCCTGCTAATTGCGTATAGTCTTTGAACAGGAAATATATGGTCAATTTTTACCTTCACGATTAACACAAGCTGGTTACTTAATGGTATTGGGAACAAAGGTATAACAATGATTCCTTAAAACACCATTATATATATGGATTTGAAATGGTAATCCCTTTTAATAATAATATTACTTTTCCAAAGCCGTTACGGTTGAGTGATTCTTTAGTATATTTGTGTGCTCTATTATTCCTGACTAATGAAAAGCCTAATTATTATTCCCACATACAACGAGAAAGACAACATTGAGCGGATGGTTCGAAAAGTGCTGTCCATCGACAGGGGTTATCACATGCTTATTGTTGATGATGGCTCGCCAGATGGTACCGCTGCCATTGTAAAAAGGCTTAAAGCTGAAAATGATGACCGTTTATTCATTATTGAACGCGAAGGGAAGTTGGGCTTAGGAACGGCCTATATTACGGCTTTCAAATGGGCGCTTGACAATCATTACGATTTTATTTTTGAGATGGATGCTGATTTCTCACACAACCCCGATGATCTGGTCAGGCTTCACGACGCATGTTTAAATGGGGCCGATCTCGCAATTGGCTCAAGGTATATTAAGGGCATCAATGTGGTAAACTGGCCTATCGGCAGAATACTTATATCCTACTTAGCCTCAAAGTATGTCAGAGTTGCAACTGGCATGAGAGTGATGGATCCAACGGCGGGTTTCAAATGCTACAAAGCCAATACTCTTAGAGCCATAAATCTGGATAAAATAAAAATGGCAGGCTACGGATTTCAAATTGAAATGAAATTCACGGTTTGGAAACTCGGTTTTAAAATCGTTGAACTACCCATTGTTTTTACCGACAGGAAACTTGGCGTTTCGAAAATGAGCGGCGGGATATTTAACGAGGCGCTCTGGGGCGTAGCGGGTTTGAAATTGAAAAGTTGGTTTGTACCCTTTAAAACGATACATCGGCCCAAAGAAATATCGGCAAATTAGGAGTATGGGAAGAATAGCCATTATCAATGCTCTCATTGTCAATGAAGGGAAACGGCAAAGGGGCAATATCATAGTCAATGGCGGATTGATTGAGCAGGTAATTTATGGCGATGCCACCACCATTCCAGGTTTTAACCATCAAAAGGTTATCAATGCTGAAGGGTTTATCCTCATCCCGGGCGTAATCGACGACCATGTTCATTTTCGTGAACCCGGGCTTACACACAAAGGCGACATCTATTCCGAATCGAAGGCGGCTATTGCCGGCGGGATTACTTCGTTCATGGATATGCCCAATACCATCCCTCAAACCGTAACCAACGAAGAGTTGGATAAAAAATTTGAGATTGCCTCGAAGAGTTCACTGGCAAACTACTCGTTCTATCTTGGGGCAACCAACCACAACATTCAGGAGATTATTAAGGTTGACAAGCGAAAGGTATGCGGCTTGAAGGTGTTCATGGGCTCGTCAACGGGAAATATGCTGATTGACAACGGCGAATCGCTGGAGACTATTTTCCGTTCGTCGCCCGTGCTCATAGGGGCACACTGCGAAGACGAGGCTACTGTCAAAGGGAACACCTTATATTATGATGGGATATACAATCACGATATTCACTTCGGATGTCATCCGCAAATCCGTAGCGCTGAAGCATGCTATCTTAGCAGTAGCCTGGCCGTTGACCTTGCAAAAAAATTCAACACCAGACTTCACCTGCTCCATCTGTCAACAGAACAGGAGATGAGCCTTTTATCGCCGGGGATTTCTCTACCCCAAAAACGCATTACCGCCGAAGTATGCACTCACCACCTGTGGTTTTCTGATAAAGACTACGATAGACAAGGGTGGCGCATTAAATGGAATCCGGCAATTAAGACCGAAAGGGACAGAAAAGCACTTTTGGAAGCGCTGATTGACAACAGGATTGACCTTATTGCCACCGACCATGCACCACATTTACAATCCGAAAAAGACAATACCTACACCAAATGCCCGTCGGGTGGGCCCATGGTTCAACATTCGCTTGTGACCATGCTGGAAATGGCAAGGCAAGGCGCACTAACCATTGAACAGGTAGTGGATAAAATGTGTCATGCCCCCTCCACCCTATTCAACATTGATAAACGGGGCTATATCCGCGAAGGCTACCATGCCGATATTGTGCTGATTAATCCGAAAGCGAAGTGGGAAGTTACAAAAGGCAATATTCTTTATAAGTGCGGTTGGTCGCCGATGGAGGGACAAACGTTTAGCCATAGGATTACCCATACTTTTGTAAACGGCAGGCTGGTATTTGAGAATGGAAAATTTGACGAAAGCGTCAAAGGCAGTGCCCTGATTTTCAATCGATGAGCATGCAACTCGAAGGGTTGATGGGATTCTCTCAACAACCTATTTCATAACAAACCGAGCTGTGTTTCTGGTTAACTGCTGAAGCAGTATGGACCTTCCCGAGGTATTGTCGGCAATGGCCTCCTGAGTGTAGTGTCTAACCGTAAGCAGTTCTAGATTCTTATTATACCTAACAGAAAAACTTAGCTTAAGCTCGTCGATGGCACCGGGCAGAAAATGCTGTTCATCGTCAACGCAGATTGAAAAGCTGATGGCCGAACTCTGCACCAGATTTGCCTTAACCCTATGCTTATACAGCACAGTGAATATTTTGATAAGGCAATCTTCGATAACAAAAGAGAAATCTAACGGGGTAAGCGAAATGAGTATTTGATTGGTCTTCTGAATCAGTATGGGGGGATAGGCAATCCGTTTCTTGGTTTGATATATCAGCGTACCACTGGTATCGGGGTTTAAAAAGGACTTAACATACAAGGCTATTTTTTTATTTTCTAATGGCTTAATGGTTTTTGGGTGCATCACCTGCGCCCCACTGTAAGCCAACTCGATGGCCTCTTTGAATGACACTTCGTCGAGTTTAACAGGATTTGAGAAAATTCGTGGGTCGGCACTCAGCACGCCATCCACATCTTTCCAAATGGTTACACTCTCTGCCATCACCAGGTTTGCCAGCAAGGCTGCGGTGTAGTCAGAGCCTTCGCGGCCAAGGGTTGTTGTAGCCCCGTCAAGGGTTCCCGCAATGAATCCCTGCGTAACGAAGAGCGATTGGGAATTGTGGGAAAAAAACTCCCTGCACAACTTTTCGGACAAGGCCAGGTCAATATTGCCCTCACGGTAGTTACAGTCGGAAATTAAACACTTCCTTATGTCAATCCATTTATTGCCAATGCCGGTTGCATTGAGGTATATGGAAACAATGGTGGATGAAAGAATCTCACCGTACGACACAAACTGGTCGTAAGCAAAGTTGTAGCCCTGGACAATGGGTTTATTAAGGAAATTGTCCATCTGCTCAAATATATTGCGCAATTCTTCCAGAGGAGCCTCCGTGTTTGAGCCAAAAAGGCCTTTCACAATACTGATATGGAACTCTTTACACTGTTCAAACCCTTCCAAATACTTATCCTTTCTGCCATCTAAGTAATCCGAAAGGATTCTTTCCAAAGCATTGGTAGTTTTTCCCATGGCTGAGACCACAACTATCAGCTTACCCGATTCGCGCCTTACTATCTCTGCCAAATTTTCGACACCCAAAGCCGATTTAACAGATGCTCCGCCAAACTTGTATATTCGAAAAGCCTTGTTTTTCATTTGGTTGTTTTATGTGTAAGCATTTTTATGTAATCAAGTTAAAAACCGATTTCGGATTCACAAAAATAGACAAACAACCCTAATTCGTGTTTAGGATTCGCAAATATCTTAAACCCCAGCGCAAACGTTTTAAACCTGAAAATAGTTTTGTTTATTCTTTATATTATGCCTAATATTGCTAACTATTAAACGCAAAACTTAACCCATACAATTCTCACATGAAAGGCTATTCGATAAAAACTCTTACTCAATTCATTATTGAGCGGCAAGCGGATTTCCCCTATGCAACCGGTGAATTCTCGCGACTGCTTTACCATATGGGCATTGCTGCCAAAGTTGTAAATAAAAAGGTAAACAAGGCAGGTTTGGTGGATATTTTGGGTTCTGCAGGCGAAGTAAACGTTCAGGGCGAGGAGCAAAAGAAGTTAGATGTATTTGCCAACTGGCGATTTATCCAGTCCATTCAGGCCTCGGGGCAATGCTGTGGAGTTGCCTCGGAGGAGAATCAGGAGATCATTACCTTTGATGACAACCTCTCGCTTGATGGCAACTATATTGTTTGCATGGATCCTCTGGATGGCTCTTCGAATATTGAAGTGAATGTTTCTATCGGTACCATTTTCAGCATTTATCGCCGTATCAGCCCAAGGGGGACTAAGGCTGTTTTGGAGGATTTTTTACAGGAAGGTTCAAAGCAGGTGGCTGCAGGTTACATCGTTTATGGATCATCAACCATGCTTGTGTACACCACCGGTAGGGGTGTTTATGGCTTTACTCTCGATCCATCCATTGGCGAATTCTGCCTTTCGCATTACAACATTATCACCCCCGAAGAGGGAACATTTTATTCCATCAACGAGGGGCATTACCTGAAAATGCCCAAGGGCATACAGCAGTACATAAAGTATTGCCAAGTGGAAGATAAGAGTACCAATCGCCCATACTCAGCGCGATACATAGGTTCGCTGGTAGCCGATTTTCATAGGAACCTCCTCAGAGGCGGAATCTTTATTTACCCTCAAACGGGTTCGGCACCCAATGGCAAGCTAAGGCTGCTGTACGAATGCAACCCCATTTCGTTCCTTGCCGAACAGGCAGGCGGAAAAGCCTCAACAGGAACTCAGCGAATTCTCGATATTAAGCCACAATCGCTGCATCAAAGGGTACCGTTCATCGTGGGATCGAAAAAAATGGTGGATAAAGTGGAAGAGATTATTAAGGATGTGTCGGAGAAGGGATAATAACCATCTGCTAGCGCATACCAAATATTACCCCATAAAAAAGAGGGTGTTTCGGAAGCGAAACACCCTCTGCTTTTTTTTAGTTCAATGCGCTACTCGCATTTTAATACTTCCTCAATTTGATACTTGGCATGCTCCAAATACTGCCCTGACATGGCCCTTTTGAATGCCTCGCAAGCCTGGGATTTAAGGTTTTTTCCCTGGTAGGCAACTCCCAGTTGATAGTTGATTAAAGATGGATCCAGAGTAGAATTGTTTTTCTCCAGAATGAATGAGAACGAATCGATGGCCTGATCCCAATTCTTGATCGATAAGCTATTCTCGCCTATCTTAAACCGCGTGGCAACATCCGTGGAATCGAACTCAAGGTACTTCTCATAATATGCTATGGCCTGGCTGTAATCTTTACCCTTCTCAAACTCTTGTGCTTTGGTTAAAAGGTAACTATTGGCCTTTTTCAGGGCATCCTCCGTCTTTCCCCTATCGTTAGTACTTTTGGCCACTTCAAGAGTCTGTTTCAAATACTCCAGCATCCCGTCATAGTCATCCATTTTTTCTTTGGAAAGTGCAATGCCCAAATAGGGATCGGGATAATCCTTCTTAATGTCAATAGCCTTGTTAAAGTATTCAATGGCTTTCTCTAACTTGTCGTTTTTGTACTCAGTAGTACCCATTTGGTTGTACAGCTGAGGGATTAAGCGCTCAGCCTTGGACTGAGTATTTTTATCGAAAAACTGTTTTGCTGTCTCCCTGGCCTTTTCCAATTGCTCCAAAGTCTCGTTCATCTTCTTTTCCTTGTAAAAAGACATGGCAAGATTAAAATGTGCAGTTGGTATTAAACTCTCTGCCAAAACTTTGGTTTCTTCGCCATCGATCTCCAAATCTTCGCTAATCTGCAATGCCTGGTATAAAAGTTCCAATGCCTGTTTTGGGTTATCTTTGATTACCGATGCACCGGAATTGTAAGCATCAACCGCTTCCTTTTTCGTTTGGGCCGAAGAGGCAAGCGGAATTAAAAGGGCAAAAATGGCAAACGCAACGCATTTGATTACTGTAGTTTTCATTTCTATTTTTATTTATAATTGATTAACACTTTTCAAAAAAACTTTTAAAAATAGTACGATAGGTTTTAATTAATCAAATTAAAGCGTAATTTATAATCATTACAAACAACCAATTCGCAACTTTGATTAATCTTTCCCTCGCTTTTGGGCAAAAAAGCGTTGTAAGATATCCGCCGACTCATCTTTTAAGATACCCATCACCACTTTTGTTTTGGGGTGTATTACTTGATCTGAGAGCAGAGTGTAGCCTCGTTTTGGGTCCGATGCACCGTAAACCAGAGTGCCAAGCTGACTCCAAAACAGTGCACCTGCACACATAACACATGGCTCGAGCGTTACGTATAGTGCACACTGATCCAAATATTTACCTCCCAAATATGAAGTTGCTGCAGTAATGGCCTGCATTTCGGCATGAGCCGTAGGGTCATTCAACCTTTCTGTAAGATTATGAGCTCTGGCCACAATCCGATTGTTGCAAACCACCACAGCTCCCACAGGGACTTCGCCTTTTTGCAGGGCCCTATTAGCCTCTTTAAGTGCCTCTGTCATAAATGCTTTTTGTGTTTCTTCCACTGTGGCCATGTTGATCTTTCCGTTGGTTGGAATTGCAGTTAAACAAAAAAGGTGCCATCCATTGGGAGCTAAATCTTTTCTTTTTACCTTCGCAGGTTGTTAAAATAGATTGGAATGTATAGAACGCATACATGCGGTGAGCTTAGGCTTACCAATATCGGGGAAAACGTTACGCTTTGCGGATGGGTACAGCGGGTACGTAACCACGGAGGCATGGTCTTTATCGACCTTCGCGACAGGTACGGCATTACACAACTTGTTGCCGATGAAAACGTTGATGTGGCGATAGCCAAAACCATCCAAGGCTTGGGTCGGGAGTATGTGATTAAATGCGAGGGCCAAGTGATTGAACGGTCCAACAAAAATCCCAGAATTCGCACCGGAGAGATTGAAATCAACATCAGCAAAATATCCGTTCTGAACGCCTCAGAAACACCTCCCTTTACCATTGAGGACGAATCGGACGGGGGTGATGAGCTGAGGATGAAATATCGATATTTGGATCTGAGGCGAAATCCTGTCAAGGAAGCCATGGAACTTAGGCATAGGGTTGCCCAGGAAGTGAGGAAATACCTAGACTTCATGGGATTCTTGGAAATTGAAACGCCATTCCTCATTAAATCGACCCCGGAGGGGGCGCGCGATTTTGTGGTGCCATCCAGAATACACCCCGGTGAGTTCTACGCATTGCCCCAATCGCCCCAAACTTTTAAGCAGCTACTGATGGTGGCCGGCATGGATAAGTATTTTCAGATCGTTCGCTGCTTTCGCGACGAGGACCTGAGGGCCGACAGGCAACCCGAGTTTACACAGGTTGACTGCGAGATGTCGTTTGTTGACCTCGAGGAGATCCTGGCAACCTTCGAAAGATTGGTCAAGCACCTGCTTAAAGAGATTCTGCGCATTGACTACACCCAGCCATTCCAGCGCATAGCATACGACCAAGCCATGGCCAAATACGGATCGGATAAGCCTGACCTGAGATTTAAAATGGAAATCAATGAGTTGACCTCATTGGTTAAGGGATTTGGCTTTGGCGTTTTCGACAATGCGGATTTTATTGGAGGAATCTGCGCTGCCGGTTGTGCCACCTACTCACGGAAGCAGATTGATGAGCTGATTCAGTTTGTACAACGGCCACAGGTGGGCGGCAAGGGGTTGGTTTGGATAAGAATGGAAGAGGATGGCAGTATTAAATCCTCCGTTGACAAATTCTTCCCGCCCGAACAACTGAAATCCTGGGCAAATGGCATGGGCGGAAAAAACGGCGACCTGATTCTAATAATGGCAGGCGAAAGAATGACAACCCTTGAGGCATTGGGTTTGCTCCGCCTCGAAATGGGAACACGCCTTGGCCTTCGCCCAAAGGATACCTTTGCACCCCTTTGGGTTGTTGACTTCCCGCTTCTCGAATGGGATGAGGAAACCGCAAGATTTTATGCCAAGCACCATCCTTTCACCTCCCCCATGGGAGAAGATATCCCCCTCTTCGATACCGATCCGGCTGCCATTAGGGCCAATGCCTACGATTTGGTGATTAATGGCGTGGAAATAGGTGGCGGATCCATAAGGATTCACGATTCTGCCCTACAGCAAAAGATGTTTAAAACCCTATGTTTCACCGAGGATGAAGCCAACAATCAATTCGGATTTCTTCTCACCGCTTTTAAGTATGGTGCTCCTCCCCACGGAGGTATTGCTTTGGGGTTCGACAGGCTATGTGCCGTTTTTGGCGGTTCCGACTCTATCCGCGATTACATTGCATTCCCCAAGAACAATGCAGGGCGAGATGTTATGATCAATTCCCCGTCGGAGATATCGCAAGAGCAGCTCGAAGAGCTGAGTTTGGTAGTCAAAAAAGCGGAATCGAAATAGTTAGGACCAAACACTACGACACATCAATATGTTAGCAAAAATTGTAAGACGAAAATTCGCATAACTATGAAAATCGGAAATAGTGTAAGAGTAAGAAAAGGTGTCAAATCGCCTGATTATGAAAATTTGTTAATTGAAGGATGGATTGGAAGAATAGTTGGAATAGAAAGGAATATTTTAACAATAGAACTAGACAGCATCACTCTTTCTGAATTAAAAGAGGATTACATAATTGACAGTGTGATGAATGATTACGAATACAATCTAATTTGCTTAGAAAAAGATGAAGTTGAAATCGTAAAACCTAGAGATTCAAAAAATGATACTTTAATGAAACAAAGGGAAATAGATTTTCAGTATTCTTTCGAAGAGGAAGAAAAAAGAATTAATGAAATTTTAAATACAGAAGATGTTTCTGTTAATTTAGAAAATCTAAATCGGTATTTTAATTACCTGAAAATAAATTTAATAGCCCCCTGCATCCTTACAGGTATGGAAGATTTCGATTGGGAAGAACCTTACATTTTAGGAGGTTGGAGTAAAAAAGAGTATGAGAAATTAAAACTAACGAATCCTTCATATACTGATGAATTTGAGTTCATTAAGTTGGTCGAAGAATATGATGATTGGAAAGGAATTTTTGTAAGCGTAAAAAGAATTTCTGACAAGAAAGTATTTTCTATTCCACTTTGGGACTTAAAAGTAGTGGATAAAAAGAATCCAAATTTTCAAATTGTATCTGTTTACTCATCTTGGATGACAAATTACAGATAACATCAACTTTTGCTAACACGCGGTATAAAAAATTGCCGAGATAGTAGGTTATTCAAGGTTTGTAGCCCGCTTCAACTTTCGTGTAGCTTGACAGAAAATCACCCGCAATCGGCAACTTTTCATACCGCCATCCGTTATAAACGGCTGCCGATCAAGGCATATTAATTCAGCCAGTGACGTTCGGAACTTTGTGAAGCAGGGGGTTAGCCCGAACAAGTGCTTGGTTTAGTATGGAATCTGCCATTTTTGCCATAACCTGCTAGTAGTGTTGATTTTTATCGTATAAATCCTCCCTCGGAATGAATAATTTGTCCGGTTATCCATTCTGCTTCATCACTTGCCAAAAAGCCAATTAGTCGTGATGCATCATGGGGTGTTCCAATCCGACTCATGGGGGATTTTTCAAGAATAATTTTTCTCAGGCTTTTATCCATCCAACCTGTATCTGTGGGGCCCGGATTTACCGCGTTGATTGTAATTCCTTTCGTGGCAATTTTTTGCGATATGGTTTTTGTCAATGTTTCAATTGCGCTTTTAGTAATGGCATAGGCAATTTCGTCACTCATTTCACCCAACGATTGTCCCGAGGTCAAATTGATAATTCTACCACCCCTTTTAAGGTCAAAACGTCTGATAAATTCTATGGTCAGGAGAGTTGTTGCCTTCAGGTTTATTTCGTAATGCCTGTCCAGCTCCGCTGCCGAAAAATTGTGAATATCAGTTAGCGTGCTATATGTTGCATTATTCACCAATACCGATGCCTGCCCCAACTTCTCTTGTACCCGGTTGAATAGCAATTCTGCTGAATTTGGAAGCGCCAGGTCTAGTTCATACTTTTCACACTTCACACCAAGGTTCAATATTTCGTTTTGAATCTGAGTTGGCTCGTCATGCCCAACTTTCCAGGGCATTTGATTATCATATGGTGTCCAATAGGTGAAAAAAATGTCAAAATTGCGTCTGGCCAATTCGGTACAAATTGCATAGCCAATGCCTTTCAAACGACTGGCTCCTGTAACGATTGCTATTTTTCTACTCATTACTGTTTGTCTTTACTTGTGTTGTCGATTCGGTGTGTGGAAAAACTTGCCACTAACGTTCAAGGGCATGCGCCGTACGGAAGTGCAAGTTACCTAGCTGTTGAGTTACAACCCACGCAGTTCGTGGCTGAATGCTTAAACATCGATGAACGTCTGTGTTGTATGCCACTTGTCATGGTGCATGGTTTTGTCATCTTAATTTGTACTTTACGTTCAACACCAACATTGGAAAAATTCTTTCATTACTACAAGTTTCCATGAATCCCATGCCGGGAATATAATTACGATATCCATACAAATCTTTATAGTTCTTAGTAGGCATTGAAATATGAAGCACGAAATCAGAATTAAACCTGTCTGAAATCCTGAAATTGTAACCCGCTGCACCGGTGATTCCAATAATAAAGAGATTATGGTTTAAATATTCAACCTCACTATTCGGAATTTCCAAATTTTCATATTCCGCTTTCTCATAAATCAATGAGTTTGCCATGAATGCACCTAAGTAGAAATGGCTCTTTTTCTCGGCTTCTTTTTTGAAATTAAATTTCATGCCAATCTTTACAAATCCACCTGATTGGTTTTTCATAGCATAACCATAGTTCCCACATTTGTAATGAGGTGTCAAAAAGAAACCGACATAATCAAAAGAATTTGCATAATTAATGGTAAACCCCGAATTGACAACCATGGTAAATCTGGGATTGTATGAAAATTCATAGACCAAATCAAGGGTGGTTGCAGGTATTTGGAAAAGGTTAATACCGATGTAGTGATTACGCTCTTCCTGTCCAAACACAGCGCTGCCGGCTATAAGAAGGAGCATCAGGTAAAAAACACTTTTAAAGTTTCTTTTCATTTTTATTACTCTTTATATAGTTCAATAGTTCGTTAAACTTTGACATAAATATCTGATTTTCAACAAAATAAATGTTATAAAATTTGCATATATTCCTGATTGTCAGTATCTTAACGGGATCAACCGTAATCTCGTTGGATATGATAAT
>Ga0209605_1004370_pt1 | contig 11630 bp, 6 predicted proteins | sample AD_UKC035_MetaG_FD_184408 | JGI IMG/M metagenome (GOLD analysis project Ga0209605, IMG submission 184408) | Active sludge microbial communities of municipal wastewater-treating anaerobic digesters from USA - AD_UKC035_MetaG (SPAdes) (version 2) | ecosystem: Engineered > Bioreactor > Anaerobic >...
CAGGTCCCGGGACCAGGGCCATTGTCCGATCCTGGCCAGCGAATGGTCGTCAATCGCAACCAGAAAGATGGCCGGATGGGCCGGCCGGGGCGGCCGGCTTCGGAATCGGAGATCCAGCGAGGCCAGTTCCAGGCTGTTCAGGAGCGGAATTTGAAAGAGGATGAAGAGCAGCAAACCGATACCGGCGCCCAGGAGGGCCCCGGCCGGTATCGGCAACCCCGGCCGGGTTTTATCCTCTCTTTTCAGCTTCGTCATCTGGCTCTCGGTAAGGAAGCGTGAGGGTGAAGGTGGTACCGGCCCCCACCCGGGATTTTATCCGGATCCGGCCTTTGTGTTCCCGGATGATCTTGTCGACCACCGCCAGGCCCAGCCCGGTACCGTGACTGCCCTTGGTGGTGAAGAACATGTTGAATATCTCTGATATCTTGTCGGCCGGGATGCCGCAGCCGTTGTCGCCGATGTCGATGTCCAGTTTCCGCCCGCTGCGGCGGCTGGCCAGGGTGATCAGCCCGCCCTCGGCCGGCAGCGCATCCAGGGCATTGTTGAGCAGGTTCAGGATTGCCCGTTCCATGCCGGCCGGATCCAGCAGCGCCGTGCCGATCCGGTCGTCCAGGGCCAGCCGGCAGGCGGCCTTCTGGTCGGCCAGTTTTTCGGCGTAGAGTCCGGCCGCCTCGGTGAGCACCTGGTTGATGTTGGTCGGCCTCAGGCTGGGTCCCCGTTCCCGGGCGTAGTTGAGCATATCCAGCACCAGGTCGGAGACCTTGCCGATGTTTTTCTTGACCATCCGCCAGCCGGTCTGCAAGGTGTCGACATCCTCGTCGACCAGGGACTGGTCAACCAGTTCCACCCCGCCCTGAAGCCCGGCCAGGATATTCTTGATGTCATGGGAGAGCCCGGCGATGGTCTGGCCGATGGCCGACATCCGCTCCGATTTCAAGCTCTGGGCGTAGAGCTGGGCGTTTTCGACCACCACCGCCGCCTGGCTGGCGATGATTTCGGCCAGGGCCTGGTCCTGGTTATTGAAGGGGCGGCCGCCGCGTTTGTTCAGTATTTCGAGAACCCCCAGCAATTTATCCTTGTGCCGGACCGGCACGGCCAGGATGGAGGTGGTGCGAAAACCGCTCCTGGCGTCCATGCCGGAGAAGAAACGCCGGTCGCGATAAACATCCCGGATGTTGATCGTCTTCCCGGAAGCCGCGCAGTTTCCGGCGATACCCTGGCCGAGCTTGACCCGTTTCTTACGGATCCGGCCGCCTTTTGCGCCCAGGGCGATCTCGAAGTAGAGTTCTTTTTTCTCCGGGTCGTAGAGCAGGAAGGAGCTGGCCTCGGCCTCCAGCATCTCTTCGCTGACCCTCATGATTTCGGCCAGGAGCTTGCGCAGGTCGCCGATGGAATCCACGAATCGGGCAACCTTTTCCAGCGCCTCGACCTGGCGGTTGAGACCCCGCGAACTCTCTTTCATTCCTCTCCCGGAGTAATAAGTCCGTTTACCAGCTGAGGCCCAGGCGGCTGGGCCGGCCCCGGCGGCCGGCCAGGTTTTCGGTGACCGCCTCGAGCTTGACCCGTTTGCGCCCGGCCATCGGCACGACCAGGCCGTCAACCGGGTACTTCTTCCAGGCCCCGCCGTCCTGCCGGTAAAGTATCTGCTTGAGGTTGGGCGTCTGGGTGGCGATATAGACCCGGAGCCTCCCGGGGCTGTCCTTCGGGTCAACCATCACCTGCAGTTCGGCGTTGTTCATGGTCGGGTAGATATCCAGGGCGTTCGCAGTGTTCACCACCAGGGGTTCGTCGGCATAATGGAGGCGGCTTTCGCCCACCGGCTCCCGCCCGGCGGTCAGCCGGTCCCGGTAAATCAGGATGGGGACCCGGCGTTCTTCGAGCGGATTGGTGAAGTAATCCTGGGCGTGGTAGAAGAGGCACCAGAAGGTGTTCAGCGAGCGTTCCTGGAGCAGGCGGGTATAATCGTCCGGTTTTGCCTCGCCCAGGTGATACCGGCCGGGTTTCCAGCCTTCGCTCTTCTTCTTCAGCGTGTTCAGGTAAAGTCCCTGGCCGCGGTGGTTGAAGAGCAGGTCACGGGCCTCGAGCAGGTCCAGGGGTTCGCCGGACTCGTTCTCGTAGTGAAAATTGTGAAGCACGTCCATGTAAATCCATTTCTGGTACTGGTTGGACCAGATGTCGACCACCATATGGCCCATGGCCTTCTCCGTCCATTTGACCGGCCGCATGACGTTGACGATGCGGGCCGGCCAGGCGAGGGCGGCCGCGCTCATTGTGAAGACCCGCGCGAAATGGGTGCAGTACCAGAAGTCGTCCCGCCGGGTAAGCCGGCGGAGATGGTAGCGCTTGAGAAAGGGTATCCCGGGCCGTTCCCGGTACCAGGCGGTCCGGTGCAGGTCACGGAAGTTGACCAGGGCGGCGAACTCGTCCCGGGCGCCGCGGTACATCTGATCGAAGGGAAATTCGCGCCGGTAGGCGCGCAGGAGCGGGTGGCCGTAGTAGTCGGCGACAAAGGGAAACTTGCTGATGCGGTTGACCTGGTTGTCGGCCTCCATTGACATCCGTTGTCCGGCCAGGCTGATTTCGCTGCGGCCGTTCCCGGCGGGCGGGACCAGGACTTCGGACTTGCAGCGGGGACAAGTGAACCGGATATTTTCGCCGCGGTCGATCGGCGCGTTGCAGTTCAAGCAGATAAACGGCCGGCCCGAATACTCTCCAACCCTGGCTTCCGATGACATTGGCGCTCCATCCCCGATGGCTTGAATGGCCGGCACCCGTCCAGGCACCATGCCCGACGGGCCGACCGGATCAATTTTACCAGCAAAAAGAAGTTGCGGCAAGAGGCGGGGTTTTATTCTGGAACTTTCCCGGTAGCCGGTTTTGAGGCGGACGTGTTAAAATTGAAACGGACGGAATTTCAAAAGCGGCGAACCCACTGAAAACGGAGTCCGGCATGCGCATCCTGATCATCGGCGGCGGCATGATCACCCGGGAAGTGCTTATCCCGGCCGTCCAGGCCTTTTCGCGCCGACACGGCCGCGACCATCTCCTGATCGCCTCCCGGCGCGGCGCCACCCTCCAGAGAATCTCCGATGAATTCCCCGGCCTGGAATTTCAGGCCTACCCCGACCCGGCCTGCTCCGATCCAGAGGCCTCGCGGCCGGAGGCCTACCGGGAGGCTCTGGCCGATCTGGAACCGCCGGCGGCGGTTATCGTGGCCACCCCGGATCACCTGCACACCGGTCCGGTACTGGAGGCCATCGAGGCCGGCTTCGACTGCGTGGTCCAGAAACCGCTCTGTCTTTCCCTGGAGGACAGTCGACGGATCGCGGCCGCGGCCGAGGATAAGGCCGCCTACGTTTACACCGATTACCACAAGCGGCACGATTACTCGATCCGGGCCCTGCGCCACCGATACCTGGCCGGGGAACTCGGCGAGGCCCTCTGCGCCAGCGCCTACATAGAGGAGCGACGCGAGATGCCGCTCAAGAACTTCGCCCGCTGGGCCCAGGCGAGCAATTCCTTCGATTATATCGGCTGCCACTACGTGGATGTTTTTTACTATGTGACCGGGCTGCGGCCAAAACGGGTGACCGCCTATGGACAGAAGAAAATGCTGGCTTCGCTCGGCCACGACATCTACGACGCGGTCCAGGCGCTGGTGGAATGGGAGAACGGCGCGGTCCTTTACGTTCAGACCTCCTGGGTGCTTCCGGACGGCAACCCCAACCTTACCAACCAGGGCTTCCAGATGACCGGGACCCAGGGTGAATATCGGGCCGACCACGCCGACCGCGGCACCAACTTCTGCACCCAGCCGTCCGGCTACGACCGTTTCAATCCTTACTTCTGCAAGCCATACCGGGATTGGAATCACCCGGAACGGATCGTCTGGGAGGGCTACGGTATCGAGAGCGTCATCCAGCCGCTGGAGGACATTCTCTCCCTGCACCAGTCGGCCGCCGGTCTCAGCCCCGAACGGCGCCTGGCCAAACGCCGTGAAATCCTGGCCGGGCTGATTAAAACCCGGCCCTTGCCGGAACAGGCCATGGTGGCGACCGCGGTTCTGGAGGCCGCCCACCGGAGTTTGGCCGCCGGGAGCGTCCCGGTTCCGGTTGAATTTTAGCCCGCGGATTTTACTTTCAACCAGAGGAGGAGCGATGAGGGGATTAAGAACGCTGACGATAGCGCTTGGACTGGTAATGGCGCTGGGTTGCTTATCGGCCGTCCGGGCCCAGGAGAGTGGGACCCTCGGCCCCTGGCGGGTGGGCGACATGGCCTACAACCCGACCCTGGCCGACGACCGGCCCAACGCCGAAAGCGCGGCGATCAAGGCCCGTGGTTTCACGCCGCTCATCCCGGACCGGGTGCTGAAAGGGACGAAAGGCGCCCTGAGTTTCCGGGTATCGCCCCGGAACGAGGAATGGGCGGGCATCCTGGTCATGGATGTCGAGGGAAAGCCGCTGGGGGTGAGGGATGGATACAGCGTCCAGCTGGTCAACCCGGTCGACGGCAAGACCGCGCCCTTCGACGTTAACGACAGCCGGGCGCTCTTCAGCGACGCCAGCCGGATCTTCCGGCCCAAAACGGTCATCCGGGTCAGCCAGAAGAACGTGCTGGTAGACGAGGCGACGGTTGATTTCACCAGCTGGAAATATCCCGACTCGAAAGTCCGGATGAACGACCTGCTGGACGGACCGACTTCCGCCCACGGTTTCGTGACGGCCCGGGACGGCCGTTTCTGGCGGGAAGGGAAACCCATTTACTTCTGGGGTGGCCACGAAAACCATGTTCCTCGCAACAAGGCGGCTTCCGACCTGTACGCGGAAGCATATTCGGCCGCCGGCATCAACATCATGCGCCATATCGGCGTTGACGAGATGGTGATCGACCCGGTGAGCGGCGCGGTAAACCCGGAGATGCTGGATAATTATCTCTACCTGGTCGCCAAGCTGGGCGAAAAGGGCATCTACTTCCTGATGAGCGGCTACCTCGGATACCAGCCCTCGATATACGGCTTGCCGAAGGGAAGCAAGGGGTCAAACGCCTTCTTCTGGATGGATCCCGCCTACCGGGAGTCCTGGAAGAAGTTTCTTCGCATCCTGTTCACGACCAAAAATCCATACAACGGCAAGGCCCTCAAGGATGATCCGACCCTGATTGGATTCGAGCTTTCCAATGAAATGGGAATGAACGAACGGCGTTTCGATTATAACCGTCTCGACACGCTTGAAGAAACCCAGCTCTGGCGGCAGGCCTTCAACCGTTTCCTGCTTAAGAAGTACGGAAACAGAGAGGCGCTGGCCCGGGCCTGGGAGATCAACCCGCTTTTGCCGAACGAGGATCCGACCCGGGGCAGCATCCTGATGCCCTCCAACTTCCGGGGCGTCCGCAGTCCGTACGGCGGCACCGGCCAGCATGACCAGTTTACCATCGGCCACTGGTATCGAAACGGCCTGCCGAACGAAGCGGCCATCCGGATCCTGGACGCGATCGAGTTCAACCAGAAGGTGGCCGGCAAGACCTACCCCTTCGATTTCAACAACCTGGAGACGCCCGAGGAGACCGGGAAGCTCCGGGCCGCCTTCAACCAGTTTCTGCTGCAGAAATACGGTGATCGGGCCGCTCTCGCCAAGGCCTGGGCCGAGGACCAGCTCTTCGGCTGGGAAGACCCGGCCAAGAACACCATTTTGATCCCGACCAACTACCGGGGCGAAAAGGAGTACCGGTTCGATCCTTCCCGGCGTCAGGCCGATCCGCGCGTCAGCGACGCGCTGGAGTTCACCTACCAGGTGCAGAAGGAATGGGCGACCGACATGGCCAGGTTCCTGAAGGATGAGATCGGCCTCAAGTGCGGGGTAGGCTGGAACGGGGATACCTTTCATGTCGTCCAGACGCCCAACCACCTGGCCAACATGAACTCGCCCCTGGACATTGCCATCGCGGCCGCCTACCTGGACTGGGATAACGGCGACCAGATCACCAGCCGCACCAAGAACCTCAAGCGCTTCACCGCCTACGGCCGCATTCTGGGCCGGCCGATGCACTCCTACGAGTGGAGCATGTGGACGCGCCAGGGGCCCTACACTTATGAATATGGACTGCTGGCGGCCCTGATGGGCCGGGTCTACGGCTTCGACGGATACTCCCATCACAAGATGGCCCCGGTCATCTACCCGATCAGCGATCCGCTTTACTCGCTGAACTCCCACTACATCACCCCGTTGACCGACCGCCGCCGCGGGGCTTTTTACGTGGCCCGCTGGATTCTGGAGCGCTCCCGCATTCCGGAGGCGGAGAAACGGCTGGTCATCGGCTTTCCGGCCCAGAGCGTCTTCACCGGCGGCCCGGAACGGAGGATGAGCAACTGGGCCTTTGAGAACTGGCTGATGTACCAGTGCGGAACCGAGGATTACGCCTTTGAAGATGTTTATGACGGTCCGGCCGACCGGGTGGTGGTCCACTCCGGCCATGGGCCTTACGGCGACTACCGGAAGGCACAGCACGCCATCCTCTGGTGCCACAGCAACAGCGACCGGGAAGGCAAGGACCTGAAGGCCAGGGAGAAGTGGTTTGCCTTGCACGGCATCAAGTTCGCGCCCGGTCAGAAGTATTACCTCGACGACAAGTACTTCGCCACCACCGAGGACCTGACCGATTACAACCTGGTCCACGCCCGGGCTGAAGGGGCCCGCTGGGACCTGCTCAACAAGAACGCGGCCTCGAAGCAGTTCGGGGTGGTGAATACCGCGGCCGGGGACTACTGGCTGCCGGAGAAGGGGCAGCCGCTCACCGAAATGGACCGGAAACTCTACGAGGCCCTGAAGCGCTGGGGCTACCCGCTGCCCTTCGAGGTTGAGGAGATCGACCAGGTCTGGCGCAGCCGGGATCGGACGATGGAGATGAACACGCTCAAGACCTTCTTCAAGTCCGACCGTGATGATCTCCAGCTTTGGTTCGGCCAGCTGGCCGAGAACGGCGGCCGGGTTTCCTTAAGCCGGCTCGAGGCGGTCTCCGGCGAAAAGCAGTATTCGGCGGCCCTGATTCCCTGGGACACGGCCGATTTTGCCACCGCCCGGACCCTGCTCCTCTGGACCCACTGGAACAGCCGGGTGACCGTTAAGCTTCCCTTCCGGGGAACGCCCGAGATTTACGCGGTCAACTGGCTGGGCAAGCGCCTCTACCGGGTCAAGCCGCTCCGGAGCGGCCGGAACGAGTTGACCTTCGAGACCTGCCGGGACGACGATATCTTCGGCTACGAGATCGCCCAGTAAAAGAATTAAATCTCGCGCGTCTTTGAGCCCTCCGAGCCGGATCGGGGGGCTCTTCTTTGGCGGCATAAACGTTTCAACTTCGCCCGGTAACTAAATTTCAAATCTTCAAGAAGACGGGTTGAAAAGGTTTTTCGGCCAAAAGAATGACTGGGGGAGCGTAAAATTTCGGGGGAGCAGCGAAAGGAGAGGGCATGAAATTGAGAGGCAGAGTGCTGGTGCTGGCGGGATTGGGATTGCTGTTGACGGCCGGGCTGCTCCTGGCCGAGAATCCGGCCGGTGCCGACGGCGGCAAGGCACCCGGGACGGAGAAGCCTCGGCCGGGGATTGAAAAACGCGTCCAGGGCGGAGACGGCGGACAGTGGGGAGCCCTGGCCCAGCTGGGCCTGAGCGAGGAGCAGAAGGCCTCGATCAAATCCATCCTGGATACTCAGCGGGAACGGATGAACAGCGTGCGCCAGGACAGCACGCTCAGCCGGGAGGAGACGAAGAAGAAGCTGGCCGAAATCGAGAAGACCGGCCAGGAGCAGGTGGCCGCTCTTCTAACCACGGAGCAGAAGGCGAAGCTGGCCGCCTGGAAGGAGAAGCAACGGGCCGATCAGGAACGGAAAATGGCTGAACGGCTGGCCGACCGGTTGCAACTGGACACCGAGCAGCGGGTTAAGATACTGCCGCTTTTGAAGGAAAGGCAGGCAAAGGTCCAGGCGGTGCAGAACGACCAGACCATTTCCAACGAGGCTCGCAAGGAGAAACTCCGGGAGATTCATCAGACCTACCAGGGCAAAATTGTTCAATACCTGAGCGAGGAGCAGAAGGCGAAGTTCACGGAACGGCCGAATGGGGACCGGCCCAAGCCGCTGGCCCAGCCACCATTGCCGCCGGCGCCGCCGCAGCCGGATGCCAAACCAACCGCCTGATTCCACCCGGATTGAATTAAAAAGGCGGCCTCGCCGGAAGGCGGGCCGCCTTTTTTTGTTTTCGGCCGCACGGCCAACAAAGCTGGCCGGTCCGAAGGCAGACCACTATCAGGCGCTGGTGATCCTGATCAATAGTGGTTTGAATTCGGGCCGGGAGCGCGACGGCCAGGAGAAGCCCAGGAGGCGTACTGAAGGTACGCCGACGCCGGCGCCGACGCAGCCAACAAAGCTATCCGGTCCGAAGGCAGACCACTATCAGGCGCGCTGGAACTGCCGGTCAAGGAACCGCTCCGTCAATTCCAGCACGGTCGGCCGGCCGTGCGGACAGGTGAAGGGATCGGCGCAGGCCAGGAGACGATCCCGGAGCGCCTCGGCTTCCTCGCGTCCGGCTGGTTCGCCGGACCGGATGGAATTATGGCAGGCGCGCCGGGCCAGGGTCTCCGGGTCGGCGGCCGGAGTGTCCTTTTCGGCCAGCAGGTTGCGCAGGGCCGTCTCCGGGCGGTTGATCAGGGCCGGGTGGGAGTGGATGGCAACCTGTCCCTTCTCCCATCGGCTGGTGGAGAAACCGAGTGCTTGGAAACGCGGCTGTCCTTCCTCCCAGACCAGCATCTCCGATATGGTAACCGGTATTATCAGGGGCGTCAGCAGGTACTGGACCTCGACCTTGCCCCGGGTCAAAGCCTCGACCAGGCGCTCGTAATTAATCCTTTCATGGGCGGCATGCTGATCGATCAGCAGCAGGGAGCTCCCGGCCTCGAAAATCAGGTAACGCCGGCGGAAGGCGCCAATGAAGAAGGCGTTGGAAAGCAGCTCGCGCAGGGTGGCCTCGGCGGCGGCCGGCGGCGATTCGATCGCTTCCGGCCTGGGCAGGGCCGTATCGGCGGCCGGGACCGGCGCGGCCGGCCGGGCCAACGGCGGCCGATAACCGGCGCCGGATTCCGAAAGTTTCGGCTGGAAAACCGATTCGGCCGCCGGGCCGGTTTTAAAGACCGCCAGCTTGATCCGGCGGGCCCGGCCGCGGGTGGTCAGGGCCTGTTCGCAGGCCACCCGGACCAGGCCGGCCAGCCGGGCCTCTCCATTAATCCGGACCTCATGCTTGGAAGGATGGATATTGACGTCCACCAGTTCGGGCGACAGTTCCAGAAAGAGGGCGAAAAAGGGAAAGACCCCGGCCGGCATGACACTCCGGTAGGCCTGGTTGACCGCCTGGCTGAAGGCCCGGCTGTAAACCGGCCGCCGGTTGACGAAGACAAACTGCAGGTTGCGGCGCGGCCGCTGGATATTAACGTCGCCCAGGCAGGCCTTGAAGGCGAATCCGGTTCCGGCGGATTCCTGTCCGGCCTCCAGCAGGTTTTCCGGTTCCAGGTTCAGGACCTGCTGAAAACGGCGCATTGGGTTTTCGGCGGCGGCCAGATCCAGGCGGACGCGTTCCTGGTGGCGGATCGCAAACCGGCACTCCGGGTAGGCCAGGGTGTAGGGGATGATCTGGTTGACGGTCAGCTGGAACTCGGCCGGGTCCGACTTCAGGAACTTGCGCCGGGCCGGGGTGTTGAAGAAGAGCTCGCGCACTTCAACCTCGGTCCCCCGGTTCATCGCCACCGGGGCGGTTCCCATTCTCCGGTTGCCCCGGATATGGACTTCCAGCCCGGACTCGCCGGAGGCCGTCCGGCTGCGCAGCCGGAAGTCGGAAACCGCGGCCAGGCTGTAAAGAGCCTCACCCCGGAATCCGAAGGAAGCAATCGCGGCCAGGTCCTCAAGGCGGCTGATCTTGCTGGTGGCATGGCGTTCGCCAATCGCCTCCAGATCCTCCGTGTCGATTCCTGAACCGTTATCACGCACCAGGATGAGCTGCTTGCCGCCATTGAGCAGCTGCACCTCGATGGAGTCGGCGCCGGCATCCAGGCCGTTTTCCACCAGTTCCTTGACCGCCGAGGCCGGCCGTTCGATCACCTCGCCGGCGGCAATCTTCCCGGCCAGGTCGGGCGGCAGGCGTTTAATCATGGCCATTTTTCTCCAGCCGTTTGCGCCACCGGTCCAGTTTTTCCAGGGCCTCCAGCGGCGTCATCCGTTCGATTTCCAGTTTTTCCAATTCCCGGCAGACCTCTTCGCGCGCCTCCAGCCAGGCGGCGGTTTCGGCGGCCGCCTCCGAACCGGCGGCGTCAAAAAGCGAAGGGGTTTCGTCCCTTTGGCCGGAACGGTCGAAGAGTTTTTCCTTCAAGCTTCCCTCGGCCTCCAGCTGGGTCAGCAGCTGTCGGGCCCGGCTGACCACCCGGTCCGGAATGCCGGCCAGGCCGGCCACGTAGATGCCGTAGCTTTCATCGCTGCCGCCGGCCACGATCTTGTGGAGAAAAAGAATCCGGTCACGCCACTTGCGGACCGCCACGTTGTAATTCTTGACTCCGGTCCGGCCCCGGGCCAGGGCGGTCAGCTCGTGGAAATGGGTGGCGAAGAGCGTGCGCGTCCGATGCCGGTTGAGTTCCTCGGCAATGGCCCAGGCCAGGCTCAGGCCGTCCAGGGTGCTGGTGCCCCGGCCGATCTCGTCCAGCACCACCAGGCTGCGTTCCGAGAGGTTGTGGAGTATTTCGGCCGTTTCGGACATCTCGACCATGAAGGTACTCTGGCCGCGGCTGATGTCGTCGTGGACGCCGATGCGGGTGAAGATCCGGTCCACCAGGCCCACCCGGGCCCGGCCGGCCGGCACGGCCGCGCCCATCTGGGCCATGATCACCAGCAGCGCCGCCTGCCTGATATAGGTTGACTTGCCGGCCATGTTCGGTCCGGTGATGATCAGCAGGTGATCGGTCTCGGTGTTCAAGAACAGGTCGTTGGGAATGAAGTTCTCCTGAAGGTGCTTCTCCACCACCGGGTGGCGCCCCTGGATGATTTCGATCCCGTTTCCCTCGTCCACCTCCGGCCGGACATAACCCGGTTCGCCGGCCAGCCGGGCCAGGGAGTCCAGGGCGTCCAGCCGGGCCAGCTCTTCGGCGAAGCGGTGCAGCGGCGCCGACTGCTCCAGGATCCGTTCGCGCAGTCCGGCCAGGAGTTCCGCCTCCAGGGCCAGGATCCGTTCCTCGGCGTTCAGCAGGCGTTCCTCGAATTCCTTGAGCTTCGGGGTGATGAAGCGTTCGGCGTTGACCAGGGTCTGCTTGCGCAGGTAATCCTCGGGCACCAGGTGCAGATTGGTTTTGCTTACCTCCAGGTAATAGCCGAAGACCCGGTTGTAGCCGACCTTGAGGGAATTGATGCCGGTACGCTTGATTTCCTCGGCCTGGAGGCGGCGCAAGCCCTCCCGGCTGTTACGCTGCAGGTCCCGCAGCCCGTCCAGTTCCGGGTGGTAGCCGCTCCGGACCAGGCGCCCCTCTGACTGGCTGATCGGGGCCGCCGGATCCAGGGCCCGTTCCAGCTCCGTCCGCAGTTCCGGCAGATCGGCCAGGCTGAAAAGGGG
>Ga0209605_1004381_pt1 | contig 11613 bp, 9 predicted proteins | sample AD_UKC035_MetaG_FD_184408 | JGI IMG/M metagenome (GOLD analysis project Ga0209605, IMG submission 184408) | Active sludge microbial communities of municipal wastewater-treating anaerobic digesters from USA - AD_UKC035_MetaG (SPAdes) (version 2) | ecosystem: Engineered > Bioreactor > Anaerobic >...
CTTTTACGTACGTTGTGATCAGCATGACCTGATCTCCACAATAGAATACTTTAAGCACTAAAATACCTCCTTCTGATTTTGAATTAGGTCACCAATGGGCCTTTATTTGAAACATTCTTCATTAATGCAAAATTGTGATCAAATTCTCAAAGAAAAAAGCATAAAGGTGCCCCATAACTCAAGGCACCCATAACCTCTAAGCTCTATGCTTTTCCATCGCACCAACCATGAGCGCGAAGGATTCTTATTAAATTCTATTTCTAGTATTCCCGGCGGTTCTAGCGCAGCTAATTAGAACAGATTTTGGTTTCGGAAACAGTGTAATGGTTTTCTTGTCAAAGTTTCCTTTTACTCATAGTAGGTAATCAGGTAAACTGTCTTCGTTATCGGTTTCCACAGATCTTCATCTTCGAAGTAAACAAGGTATCTTTCCTGAATACAGTTCCCTCTTTCGTCGTAGAGGTATTCATAGCTGTAAGTGAGCGGACTTCCGCCGATATTTCTGTTATAGTTAGTCTCCTTCAGCTTCAGTCCTTCACTATTGTATTCGGCCGAGTATACAGGATTGCTAGATTCAGAAAGACAGTCGACCTCGAGAACCATATTGCCATTCTCGTATTGAGCTTCATGCTTAGAGAGTATCTTTCCATTTGCGTCGGATAGGATGAACCTTATCAGGTTCCCTTCATCATCGTAAGAAGCTTCGTAGAAAGAAATGAGCGTATCGCTCGCATTGTAATTGTATGCCTTTATCAAATTGCCGTCTTCGTCGTATTCATAACCGTATTTGTAAGAGAAGTCTCCGTATTTGCCGTAACCGATCTCCAGAAGTAAGTTTCCAAGGTCATCATACTGATACTCGTTTCTGAATTCAGTTTGAAGTCCTTCCTCTTCTTTGTACTCATAAACAATATACTTGGTTTCCTCGGTCATGTAACCGAGTTCGTTATAGCTGGCTAAGTATCTTGTGCTGGTTGTTGAATCATACTGAACATCATTTCCTTCGACGAAGTTTCCTCCTTCGTCGTACTTTGCAGAGTATTTCGAGGTTATAGAACCATCTGTGGAGTACTGAATTCCTTCGATCTGTCTCCCGTTCTCGTCGTATTTGTATTCATAACTGTGTTCTAATACAGAGTCCTCAACTATCCTCTTCCCCTGCATCGTGATCATGTTACCTTCTATATCGTACTGATAGGAATATTCAAACTCCAGAACACCATCTCCGGCTACTTTGCTCTCACGGATAGTATTTCCTGATTCATCGTACTCAGCGGTCAGAGTGGCAAATTTTATCCACAACTCCCCGTCCTGAGTATTATAGTTTTTTATTTCAATCCTTTTTACTCCGGTTGTGCTAATATTATCCAGATAAGAATCGACCCAGAAGGCCCCACAAAAGCTTCCGATGAACATGAAGATAAGTAATAAGAAACGACAGAGTCTTAAAATGCTTGAAAACAAACTAACCACCTTCCATGGACAAAGTCTCACTACGTTTTTTTGAAGAAGCGATTTTGAATGTCTGAGAAAATGACTGCAACCGCTCTAGCACCCGCGTCGTATGCGCCAATGCTTCTGTCATCCAGATATCTGGCCCTTCCTTTCGTCGCAACAATCGTTTTTGTAGATTCGGCTCCTTCTTCTGCTCTGGTTACGGCCTTTGAAAAGGCCTCTTCTATTGGTTCGTTCAGCTTTGCACTTTCCTTCAAAGATTCTTTGAAGGGGATAAGCGCATCTAAAAGAGTTTTGTCACCTAATTCAGCTTTACCGACCTTTTGCACTCCATCTACCATTGCCTGGAAGAGTTCGGCGATGTCTGCAATTTCGAGACTCTCCTTTCCTTTCGAAGCTCTAGAAGCGCTCAAAAAAGCATTGCCCCAGATTGGACCGGAGGCTCCACCGCATTTTTCCATTATTATCATGCTGCAGTCTCTCAAAAAGGTTCCAACATTGCTCTTTTCGAGATCCTGCCATTTTGACTTGACTTCAGAGAAGCCTTTCGCCAGAGAAGCTCCGAAATCACCGTCTCCGGCAACAGAATCGAGATCACAGAAGTACTGTTCGTTTTCCAGTATAGAGTCGACAGCGAATCCAACGATTTCTATGAATTCATCCTTCGAGAGTACAGTCATGTTCTAAGCCTCCGTTTCCTTCCAGGCAGCGGTTTCACAGGGTGCAGAGAGAAGTCTCTTCATCTGTTCGTCGAGCTTAAGAACGGAAATCGACCCACCTTCCATATCTATAGACGTCATGTAATTTCCAACAAGAGTCTTTGCAACCGTTATTCCCTTATTAGTAAGCAGCGAGGCTACCTCGTTGTTTAATATGAAAAGCTCTTGCAATGGAGTTCCACCGAATCCATTTATCAACACGGCAACCTCTTCTTCCTTTGACACGGATAATTCACCAAGTATTCTTTCGATAATCAGTTCAGCGGTTTCTTTCGCCGAGAGTAATCTTTCTCTAAATATTCCGGCTTCTCCGTGAATTCCGACACCGACCTCAATCTTGTCCTCTTCTAGGTCGAAAGTCGGTTTTCCTCTTGCAGGGACGGTACAGGAAGTCAGTGCAATCCCCATTGTTCTAACATTGTCGATAACTCTTTGGGCGATCTCCTTTACCTGCCTGAGAGAAGCTCCCCTTTCGGCCAGAGCCCCAGCAATTTTGTGAACGAAGATCGTTCCGGCCACGCCCCGTCTGTCTTCCTTTTTTTCGATTGAGATATCATCATTCACACAAACGCTATCAACTCTAATATCGTAATCTTCAGCCATTGCAGCAGCGCTTTCGAAATTCATGACGTCTCCAGAATAATTCTTTATAACCAGCAAAACCCCCTGCTCCGAATGGTTGTGTTTTATGGCGTTGAAGACCTGCATTACAGACGGTGAAGCAAAGACATCACCACATACGGCCGCATCAAGCATTCCCTTGCCTACGAACCCTGCATGAGCAGGTTCATGACCACTTCCACCGCCACTAATTAGGTTAACCTTGTTCTTGTCGGGATTCTTTCTTGAAATCACCATGAATTCCTCGTCGAGTGCAAGATTCTCCGGGAAAGCCTTCACCATTCCCTGACACATTTCGATTACCACACTTTTGGGATCGTTGATCAGCTTCTTCATCTCTCTACACCACCTTAGCTATTCTTATACCATATCTCTTACTAGTTCTTGCTCGGTTGGTTTCCGCCTCTTATCGGCATCTACGATAAGCGAGATATTTCCATCTTTCATAATGACTATCCTGTTGCTCAATCCTATTAGTTCGAGCAAGTCGTCTGTTATTAAGATGATGGCAAGGTTCTTATTTGCCGCTTCTCTTATGAAGGTGTATATTTCCTCTTTTGCTCCGATGTCTATGCCTCTGGTGGGATTGTCGAGAATCAGAATATCGAGATTCTTCATAATCCATTTGGTCAATACGATTTTTTGTTGGTTTCCTCCACTCAACGAAAAGCACAGATCTTCGCTCGTTGCCTTAATTCGGAACTTCTCTATTCCCTCTTTGATCAGTTTGGATTCTTGCCTGTTGTTTATAAAGCCCAGTCGACTGCTGAACTCACTGAATCTTGTAATCGTAAGATTGTTGGCAACCGTTGACAAACCGATTATTCCGTTTTCCTTCCTTTCGGAAGGAACATACCCGACTCTTAGCTTGGTCATATTTCTTATCGTGGTTTTAGGCACGGAATGACCATCTATAATGATTTCTCCTTCTGTTGGCTCTCCCACCCCAAAAAGTGTCTCGCCCAGAAACTTTTTTCCAGAGCCAATCAGTCCACCTATTCCAAGGATCTCCCCACGACGGACTTCCAGAGAAACAGAGTCATAAAGGCCCTTCTTGGAAAGATTTCTCACCCTCAAGACGGGATCCTCATCCCCATTGAATTCCTTTTGATCTTCAACTCTGTAGGTGTCGGCACTTAACTCTCTCCCTACCATAAGCGGATGGATCTCTCTCTCTTCCGAAACCTCGGGATCAACTTCTCCAACCAGCTGCCCATCTTTGAGAATTAGAATCCCGTTACAGGCATTCATCAATTCTGAAAGACGGTGTGAGACAAATATGAATGTTGCCTTGTTTGAAAAACTCTTAATTCTGTCGAGAAGAATCTCTCTTTCCTTTTCTGGGAGTGCAGCAGTTGGTTCATCAAGAAGTATTAGAGGCGTCTTGATCTTGTACATGTCTGCTATTACAAATGCCCTGATGATCTCAAGCATCTGACGTTCATGGAATGAATATCTAGAGACTTCTTTTCTGGGGTCGATATCGAGCCCAAAACTCTCCAGATAGCGCTTCGCTTCGGAGATCATCTGCCTCTTCTTCAGAGTACCGGCCACCTGGAATCTCTTCTCGTGTGAAAGAAAGAGATTTTCGTAAACAGTCAGGCTTTGGACAAGGTTCTGCTCCTGGAAGACCATCGAAACTCCGAGTGTATTCGCTTCCCGAAAGCTTTGAGGAGCATACTTCTTTCCTTCGAGAAACATCTCTCCTTTATCGGGTGATTCAACTCCTGCTATCAGTTTAAGCAGAGTTGACTTTCCCGCTCCATTTTCCCCGGCAAACCCAATAACATCGTTCCTGTTGATATTGAAAGTAACGTCCTTTAGTGCCTGCACACCTGGATAGCTTCTTTCAATTCCCTTGATCTCGAAGAGGATTTTGTTGTTTCCTTTTATGTTTTCATCCATACAGATAAACCTCGCATTCTTTGTCTCACCTATTGGAATCAAAGATTACTTAACGGTGATTATCTTTGGTCTTCCGACATTGGACATGAGCGCACCGGCAATTATTAGAGCGCCCATGGCGACATTTCTGAACTCGGGTGTAACGCCCATGAAATTCAAGCCGCTTATCAGAACGGTAACCAGCATCGCTCCAAGGACTGTGCCGATTGGTCCTCCCCGGCCTCCGCTAAGAGGAATGCCACCCATGACAACTATCGCAATTATTGGCAAGGTATAGGTATCCCCGCAGTATGGGCAAGCGGCTTCAAGCATAGATGCATCAAGCGCACCGGCTAGCCCTACGAGCGAACCATGAATCATGAATACAAAAGTCTGAATCTTTACAACACTGATCCCTGAATACTGGCATACATACTCGTTGTTGCCAATAGCGTAAATCATTCTGCCAAGCACTGTCTTTTTGGTTATTATTATGGTTATAAGCACTACAATGATTGGTATAGTGATCAAGTTCGATATGCCACCTAGAAAGCTGCCTCTTGCGACTGCCAAAAAGGATTCTGAATGGACGTTGTAAGGAGAACCTTTAAGTATTAAGACTGCAGTTCCATTTAAGATTCCCATCATAGCGATAGTAGATAGAAACGTCGGAATTTTGAGGAAAGTAGCCAGAAGGCCGTTTATTAAACCTACTAGAGCCCCAACTATCATTCCCACTATGATCGATGCGCCCCCAAGTGCCGAGCTGACCATTGCAGAAGCCACGGCGGTAATCGTTATCGTCGCTCCGACAGAGACATCTATGCTTCCCATCAGAACGACCATGGACATGCCCATTGATGCAATCAGCAGAATAGCCATCTGTACGAGCAAGTTGTTGAAGTTCTTTACGGACAAGAACGTAGGATACTGCAAACCGAATATCAAGAACAAAACCACAAGCAGTAAGGGAGTCCATAACTTAGAAAGTGAGAACTTTAGCTTCCTGTTTTGATTATCCATCTTCATCCACCTCCCTGCCTACTTAGTAAGAAGTAATCTTCCTCTTCTGTGAGGAAGCATTACGAGTGAAATTGCCGCGATTAACAGTATACCTTTTGCAATGTTCTGTACATTCGATGTACTTCCAATTAGACTCATTCCATTATCGAACATACTGATGAGAAGAACCCCTATGAGTGTCTTCATTAAACCACCGGAACCTCCCATGATAGAAGTTCCACCTACAACGACGGCTATCAGAGTATTGAAGAGATATTTGTCTCCAAGTCTGGACGGGGCCATTCCCAGATAAGAAGAGAGCAGAACCGAGGCAATGCCAACCAACAAGCCTGAAAACATAAACGCGATTATCCTGTATTTATTGGTGTTGATTCCCATTTTCTTCACGGATTCTTCGTTGCTTCCTATTGCCAAAATGTATCTTCCCACTACTGTCTTCCTGCTTATGAATACGAAAACTGCAAATACTATCAGAGACCAAATAATGACGTTTGGAATGCCTTCAATCATCTGTCCCGTCGAAATCCAGGCAAAGTCCCTGTTTCTAATGGATATGTTATAACCATTTGTTAGACCAGTAGCTATTCCCACATAGACATACATCATCGCCAGTGTAACGATGAAAGACGGAAGTTTCAGAAGTACTACCAGTAGACCGTTAACCAGTCCCGAAAGGAATCCTACGACTATCGCAAGAACTATCATCCCTAATCCACCCTGAGGAAAGAAGTAAGCGGCAACAATCGCTGACGATGAAAGCATGGCGCCCACAGAGAGATCTATGCTCCCCATGAGTATGGGAAAAGTCTCTCCGGCGGCCACCAGAAGGAAGACGCTCGAGACTGTCAGAATGCCTGTGATGTTCCTTATTCTTGCAAACGGCGGATATGAGATTGCGAAAAACACAAAGATTCCAACAAGCAATAAGTAAGGAAGTACTTCAATAAGGTTCTCTGTTTTAAGTCCTTTTTTCAAGAGATTTTTGAGAGCCAAATTCCTCATCCTTCCAGAAAGAGTAGACTGATCCCCTGTGAGCTGGAACAGTCTACTCCAGCATTCAAAAGTGTTTTTTTAGAATCATAAGGTGCTTAGTTATTACATCCTTCTCCAAAACCCGGAATATCAAAGCGGTAAGGAACGTCAATCACTTCATGAACAAGCACATCGTTTTCCATTCTCTTAACGATATCTGCTCTGAGACCCTCTTCCAGGTTGTTCGCTACGAATACGTAGTTGTATGGGGAGCTCTCGAATGGAGGGACAACCCATGCAGCGGTGAACTTGTCAAGGTAAAGCTCGTAGATCTCCTGGTAAAGACCGGATTCCATAGCGTCCTTGTATTCCTTGGGAACTTCGTAACCCCTGGGCTTGTCTAGGTAAATCCAGTTGGTGAATCTCTCTGGGTATATCGGAACGAGAAGACCCTGTGGATCCCAGTCGTTTGGATGAAGCGTTCTTGACATCATCTTCCAGTCGTAGTCGTATGGTCCTTCCTGTCCGAAAGTCTCGATGTACCAGTCAACGTTTTCAGGAGTAATGAAGGTCTGCATAGTTGACATCATCGTTTCAGGAATGGTTGATTTCCAGCCGTTCTTCATGTCGTATACAGTAACGGCCTGTCTTCCGGCCATCCAGAATCCGTAGATTCCAGCGACAACGTCGAGACTTCCATCTTGGATATCGACGAGGTTGGACTTGTTAGCGTCGGTTGTGACCTGGAAAACATGGTCCAATCCGGCCTCTTCACAGGCAATTGCCGCGCCAACATTCATGCTTGTCGCAGTGCCAAAAATACCGTCTATCCTGTCACCGAACTTTGCGATCCAGTCTTTGGTAACAGAGTATCCCTTGTCTCTTATGAAGTCTGCATATTCCTCACCGATAACCGTGATGTTCGGGAAGTTCTCCATAAGAGCGGATTTGTAACCTCTTGCTCTGTCGTTACCTGCTTTGGAACCGGGGAATCCCCAGAGAATGCAGGTCTCGCCTTCTCCGTTGAGAAGTCTGCCCATTTCTAGTCCGCCAAGATAACCATCGACATAAGCGTCAGGTCCAATGAATTGACCGTAGTATGGGCCTGCATCCAGCGGAGTCCACCAGTCGGCTATCTCGAGAATGTTTGCGTAATAGACTTTCTCTCTGTTAACGAAGTTCGATGCCTGAATAACAGATTCGATTGTTGGGGAGTAACCAAATATCATCTTGACACCGGCGGCAGCGAAAGACTCGATTTGGAACAGGAACTTTTCGGGGCTCCTGTCGTCGCTGGCTGCTATGTACATGTTTCCAAGAGCCTCGACAGCCTCCCTTGCGCCTTTGTCAAAGGTAAGGAAGAAGTCGTTTGCCATCTGTGAATACGTGCATACCATTGTCTCCGTTGAAAGTGCAGTAACACCAAACAAAGCAATAACAACAATTAACAGAACACTGAGCTTTTTCACCTGTACCATCCTCCTTCAAAAGAAGTACTCTCATAGATCGAAACATTCACACGAATAGCTTTTTTTCTTTGTGCCAACCTCCCTTCAAACAAAGGAATCAAAGAATGATTCTTATCTTGTATTCGCCTCCGTAACCTTCGCCGTAGTAATCGGTCTTCAATGCGTGCAGTTGTCCTTTGAAATAACGGTTTCCAACGGGAGTCTCCCATTTCTTTCCATAGGCCTCGGTTACGTCGCCGGTGATTTCTCCAAGTTTTCCAAAGCGAGGCATTAAGACGGGGGTAGGGCCATCAATTGCGAAAGGCGGGTAATGCCATGTCCCTTTGTTCAGAAGGACTCCTTCATTCGGTCCTATAAGGAAGGCTCTGGTCTTTTCGGCTTCGGGGATCTTCGATTTCGGCGCAAGAACGAATATGAACTGTTTTCCACCCAGAGGGAAAAAGAACTCAAGAGTTTCATAATGAACTTCTGTCCAGTTAAGGATTTCCCCTATTGGCTTTGGATAAACGAAAAGCATTCCCATTGAGAATCGGTCTTCTTTGTTGTCCTTGAAAGGAACTAGATCCCAGTAAGCCTTGATCATGCTATTTTCGACTGCGGCTTTTGCGTCCACGGGATGCAACTCATACTTGCCTTCTTCCGTGTCTTCATCTCTACCAATGATTCTGCCAAAGGTACTGAAATCTCTCATACTTACTTCACTCAGTTTTTCCAGTTTTACATCAACTACTGCCATAATCTCTCTCCTCCATTCTTAGATTCTTTTGCTCACACAGTGAACAGAAATCTATTTTTCAGAAACTGAATGCATGGAACTCACAAAACAAAAAAAGGTGCCCGAATCTAATCAGGCACCCATAACCTTTATCTTCCTTTGCTAAGCAATACCAACCATAAGTATCGCCGCAACTATATTCGCTTTTCAGATATCTACGAGACAATTATGCACAGAAGAACACCCAATACAAAATCCGATCTCGCGAGCTCTATTAGATCTAAGAGTCTTTAACAGCAATTATGATAGAAAAGCTCAATCATTCGCGTATTCCGAATGGCAGGAACTGCGAACCTAGATTCCGTAATGCAAAGCATTGTCGGCTTCTATGATTTCCTTTGCAACTGCAACGAGCTTCAAATTCCTGTCTCTACTGATCTTCTGTAGCAACTTCATTGCCTCTGACTCTCTGATTCCGTTACGGTCCATTAAAATCCCTTTAGCCCTTTCTATAAGTTTTCTAGCCTCTAGAGCTTCTTCCTGCTCATGGAGCTCCTTTTTGAGAAGCATGAACTCTTTGAATCGACCCATAGCAATCTCAATTGCGGGCTTGAGCTCCTTCTCATCAACGGGTTTTACGAGATAGTTGAAGACCCCTGCCGAGTTCGCGCGCTTAACGGTTTCTTCGCTGCTGTAACCCGTAACAATTATCGAGGGTACGAGTTTCACTTTTCCAATTCTTTCAATTGCTTCGATTCCGCTTAGTGCGGGTAGGTTTACATCTACTATCAGTAAGTCTGGATCCGTTTCAAGTGCCAGTTTCACAAATGTCTCTCCATCCATAGCCTCTCCTATAACTTTATGACCGAGGCCAATTAGTGTTTCCTTAAGACCTCTCAGGACTATGTACTCGTCTTCTGCAATAAGTATGTTTAAAGAATTGTCCATAGGAATTGACTCCCCTTTCGGCTAGGTCTAGCACATAATCGCCAATAATTCTTTTATGAGCCTCTCGTGAGCAACAGGCTCTCTTTTGGAATCAAGATCTTAACCTTAGCTCCTCTTTCTGAGGCGATCTCAAGCGTACCGTCGAACTGATTCTCAACAATAGATCTCGCAAGCGAAAGCCCCAGTTTCTCGTCTTTTGCTGAAAAGGATCTGTTGGGAAATCCCGCGCCGTTGTCCTCCACGACTATTTCCACATTATCGTCAAAGCTCTTGCAGGAAATCGATATCAACCCGCTATCAATATCTTTAAAAGCGTGTTTCACACAATTGTTTATCAGTTCGCTTATAGTCAGTGAGATTCCGCTTGCTTTGTCGTATGGAATAAAGATGTCGTCAAGATCTTTCCTTACCTGGAGAGTGCCGTCAACTATGTTGAAACGTACTATAGTATCTACAAGACTCTTCAGGTTTATTATACTTCTGCCCAGTTCATCGTGAGAAAGGAGATCATGAACGGCGGCTATGCTTTTCACCCTGGAAACGACATTGTCCAGCAGATCCTCGACTTCGTTGTCTGTCTTTTTTTCGAAACTCCTTTTCTGAATATTTATGAGACTTACAATAGTCTGAAGGTTGTTCTTTATCCTGTGGTGACTTTCCTGAAGCAGCACCGAGCTTCCCATAAGTCTCGTATTATCTATTGCAAGGGCCACCTGCCTCGAGAGCGTATGAAATATCTTCTTCTGCTTTTCATTTGGTTCATAGTATTTACGATAGCCCACCTGAAACAAAGCGGTGTGGTGAGATCTAACGGAGACTGGGTCGCAAACGATTGTCTCGGTATTTCGAATGCTCTTGAAGAGCTTTTCGAAGAGAACATCGTCAAAATTGGAAACAAAGAGCTTCTTGTTGTCCATTATTCGCATAACAACTTCATCGTTGAGAACGGCTTCTATTGACTCGGTTTCTTTATGTTTTATTGTATCCATGATTGTCCTGGTCTTTTCGTCAACCAGGTACACATAACACGAATCAGATTCCATTATCTTGCAGGTATAATTTTCAAGCATTTTCAAGACATCGTTGATTTCATAGTTCGAAGTAAGGTACTCGGCCGCCCTCAAAACTGCATCAATTATATCTTCGGTTTCTATTTCCTCGGCCTCGCGTTTCGTTGAATCTGATTTCTTCCAGCCAAGTATAAGTTTCAAAAGCTTCTCCGGCTTGTCTTTTGCCTCTTCTGAGCTTAGAGTTCCACAAAGCACCCCTTCAGATAGAACACTTATTCTGTCTGAGTACTTCAGTGCCTCGTCCCACTTATTTGTAACGTAAAGTATTCCAGTCCCCTTCCCCTTAAGTTCATTCAGTATTCTAAGAAGAAGGTCCTGAGACTTGGAGCCGAGATTAGCAGTGGGTTCATACAGAACCACCAGCCGTGGCTCATAAATACACAGTCTCAGAAGCTCTATAAGCTTCTTCTCCTCGGTAGAAAGCTTATACACGTGAGTCTTCTCTGAAATCCCAAGCTCAAATCTTGCAATGAGCTCTTTCACAGCACGATTTATCTTTGAATGGTTAATCAGCTTGATAACATTGGAATGACTCCTCAACACGTACATGTTCTCCGCCACGGTCAAACCCTCTGCGACCATCGGTTCTTCAAGGAGGAACAGAACATCTGTCGAACCTCCGATCTTGATTTTGTTCGTGACATCTATTCCATCAAAGAAGACTCTTCCGGAAATCTTCTTCTCAGCCCCGGTGAGAACATTAACAACAAGTTCCTTTCCAGCACCATACTCTCCGA
>Ga0209605_1004387_pt1 | contig 11591 bp, 18 predicted proteins | sample AD_UKC035_MetaG_FD_184408 | JGI IMG/M metagenome (GOLD analysis project Ga0209605, IMG submission 184408) | Active sludge microbial communities of municipal wastewater-treating anaerobic digesters from USA - AD_UKC035_MetaG (SPAdes) (version 2) | ecosystem: Engineered > Bioreactor > Anaerobic >...
TGAAATTGCTGGCATTACATACGAAATAAGGGGCATTAAACTACCTGAAAACCGGGGCTTTATAACGTTTGACGTTGCAAATTCGATGCTGAAATGAAGGCGGAGGTTAACATTGGTGAATTTAACGTATGGTGCTATGAAAAGTAGCGGACTACGAAGCGAAACAATATCAAGCTATGATAACAAATAATACGAGTACAAACCTTGCGAATACCACGAAAACCGCTATTTTTTATAGCACGTGTTACCCGCAGTTATTATTTTTTCAATGAACATTGGATTAGTAGATATTGACGGACATAATTTTCCAAACCTTGCTTTAATGAAAATTTCATCATATCATAAAAGTATTGGCGATAAGGTAAGCTGGGTTGATATTGGTAATTATGACCGAACATATATGAGCAAAGTATTTACTTTTTCTCCTGATTATTCAAAAGGATTTGCAAACTATGGAGAAATTATAAAAGGTGGCACAGGTTTTAAAATGACTAATACGCTACCATCAGAGATTGATAAACTTTGCCCTGATTATTCTATTTATCCAAAATTTACGGCTGCTTATGGGTTTTTAACAAGGGGTTGCCCGAACAAATGCAGTTGGTGTGTAGTGCCATCAAAAGAAGGTAATATAAGACCTTATGCAGATATTGAAGAATTTTTGCAAGGTAGAAAAGAAGCGATATTGATGGATAACAATGTTTTGGCACACGAACACGGATTGCAACAAATTGAAAAGATAATAAAATTAGGGGTTAAGGTTGATTTTAATCAAGGTTTGGATGCTCGAATTATTGCAAATGATAAAAGCATTGCGGAACTATTAAGTAAAGTAAAATGGAGTAGATATTTGCGTTTAGCTTGTGATACTAAAAGCCAAATACTATACATTGAAAAAGCACTTCAAAACCTTAATAAATATGGGCTTAAAAATTATAGAGTATTTGTTTACGTGCTTGTAAAAGAAATACCTGATGCACTTGAAAGAGTGATGTTTTTAAAAGAAAAAGGTTGCAAACCATTTGCTCAACCATACAGAGATTTTGAAACTAATAAAGAACCGAATTATGAACAGAAAAAGTTTTCACGATGGGTAAACCACAAAGCAATTTTCAACACCGTACAATTTTCGGAGTACCGTTAATTGCGGGTAACAAGCTTGTTGAGGGTATTAAGGCTAAAGGATTAGAAGCCCAAAAAATTCTCTGGGATGAGATTCAGCTGTCAACGTTAAATAGGGTGTTATCAGCACCGCAAAAACAGCTTTAACTGCTGCGTAGTGAGTAATTTAGTAAGGGTGGGTAAACTGCTCACCCTTACTTTTAAAAAAACAAAGCTATGAAGATAAAGATTGTAAAAGACACGATGTGGTTCAAGATGGGCAACGTTTACGACATTGACACCGAAATTGCCAAGCAAATGGTAGCACTGGGTGATGCCGAGCTCTATGTTGAAAAACCTACCAAAACCACATCGGATGAGCAGCCGGTGGTTAGCAAGGTTAACCCCGAAGCTGAAAAGCTGGTAACCAAAACCAGGAAAACGCAAAGCAAAAATGTATAGGCTAACTATTGACAACGAGCAATAGCTAAATGGTTGAGGTGCAGGTTGACACTAGGGAAATCGAGAGCCTTGTAAAAAAACTGACGGAAAAAGGCGACGAGATGACTGAAGTTGTATTCGAGGAAATTGTTACAACAACGTATGCCATCGATGCCGATGCTAAACGGTCATGCCCCGTAAAAACTGGAAGGCTTAGGGCTAGCATAACGTCAAAGGTTGACAAAAAAACGCTTTCGGGCGTAGTTGGAACTAATGTAAATTATGCCGGAATTGTGGAGTTTGGCAGTAAGGCTCTAAGGCGTAAGGCAAAACCATTCCTTTACCCGGCCTATTTTAATCATATTGGAGAACTGCTCGAAAAGCTAAAATCGTATGGTAGCTGATGTTGGCAAAAACGTGTATGCGGCTTTTTATGGCCTGCTAAGCGGTAGCGTAGTTTACAGCGGGAAAACTATTCCTGTATACACTATTACGGCAGGTAAAAGTGCTGGTGATACATGGGTAACTATCGAGCAGGTTGAGCAGGCGTCAAACAGCAGCAAGAACTCATCGGGTTATGATGTTAGCGCACTGTTAGCTGTAACCACCACAACCGATAACTATGTTATGCTTTCCGACGTTGTTAATGACGTGCTTTCTTTGCTTTACAGTGCCGAAGAAATCGAAATGGACGGGCTGAAAGCGTACATAGTTAGCGAGCCGAGAATTAATGAGGTTGTCGAGTACAGTGATAGCGGGGTATTTATTACGAAGTACATTAGGTTAACACTATACGTCAAGTAGTTATGGCAAGCAAGCTAGATGGGAGTTACGTACTGCTAAAAATTAACGGCACTACGGTTGCAGGGCAAACGGATAGCACTATGTCGCTCGATGCCGAAATGGTCAACGTGATAATTAGCGGGGGTAGGTTCAACGAGGTGCTTACCGGAAAAATCAGCTATAACGTGAATGTTAGCATAGTGTACGATGATGCAACGTGGCTAACGCTATACGATGCCTTTAAAAATGGAACTGATTTAAGCATGTACATGGGAGGCGTAAATGTAGGTGATGTTTATTTTACATTTAACGCAAAGATTAACGGAATTTCGAGAAGCCACCCTATGGGAGGGCTTAGTGTTATAACGCTATCGGTTGTCGGAAACGGTGAACCAACCTATAGCACGGTGATTTAATAACAATTATTAACAACTAAACAAAACGGAGGAATTATGGCAGAAATTAATGGAAGCAAAATCCTGCTTAAATTGAATGTCGGCGGAACTGATAAGTTAATAGCCGGGCAGGTTAGCGGAACTCATGACTTAAAGGTGGACACTTTTCAAACCAATACGAAAACGACCACCGGAGCTGGGAAAACGTTTGAGGGGGCATTATACTCGGTAACCTACAAAATAGATTGTCAGGTTGACCCGAACGATACCACAAATGCCAAATACTCAGACGTTTATGCGGCTGCAAAGGCAATGACAGCAGTGGATTACACCTGGGGTTCATTAACCTCCGGTGAAAAAAAATACACCGGTAAGGGTATCATAACCTCACTTTCGCAGGCTGCGCCTATGGCTGGTGTGATAACGTTCAGCATTGACCTACAGGTAACAGGCGAGGAAACCGAAGGAACTGTAACTTAACATTTTAGCGTTATGGAGAATAAAAATGTAAGGTACGTTGAGGTAAAGGGCGAACGGTACGCCGTTGGGCTGGGTTATATTGTCGAGCTGACCCGTAAGTATAACCAGGTTTACGGTGGGGACAACAGCATTGACGAGGTGCTGATACAGTGCTTTTCTAACCTAAAGCCGACTCCTGATGCAATTGATAAAATTAAGCTCGGGTTAATCACGTCAATAAACTACTACCGAGAAAGGTGCGGGCAGGAGCTGGTTGATGAGGACTACATTGACGAGCTGGTTTACCGGCACGGTTTCGCTTACGTGGGTGAAGCATTGGAAAAGATTGGTAACACGCTTGTTGGCATAATTGTTAAGGGAAATGAAGGGGAAGGAGAAGGCGAGCAGGCAAGCGATGAGCAAAAAAAAAGTTCACAGTAGGCGAGTACTACCGTCTACTTGGCACGGTTGGCATGATGCCTAACGAAGCGGAATGCTTCACGTGGGGAGAATTTATGGCGTGGCTTTCAGGCTATGAGCAACGGGTGTACGGGGTAGAGGCTAAGCTGTTACGCATAATTGCCTACCAGCAATTAAGCCTCTCGCCATACATCGATAGCATTGACAAGCCGTATAGCGTTGAGGAGTACTATAAATTTCCTGGCGATACGGGTAGAAGGAAACTAGATAAAATAGACGTAAACGAGCTGGTAAGAATATGGCAGGTGAAGGAAGCACAATAGGAGGCATTAACGTAAAAATTGGGGCAACAAATGATGAGCTGGTAAAAAAGCTCAACGAATCCTCAGCCGAAATTAGGCGAACATTTAAACAGGTTGGCGATTTCAACACCTCCATTGGCGAGATGCGAAAGGAGTACAAGCTGCTTTCAAAAACCAGCCTATTGGGAAAAACGCCTGAGGAAATTAAGGCCATTCAAAACAGGATGGCAGAATTGAAGGACGGAATAGGCGACTACCAAGCCCGTATTAACTCGCTGTCGCTTGACCCATTTCAGAAAATGGCGCAGGGAATACAGGTAACCTCATCCATGATGGCCGGGCTATCGGGTGCGGTAGCCATGTTCGGCGGTGAGAACGAGAAGATGCAGGAAATGATGCAGAAAACTGTATCGTTGATGGCCATCGCTCAGGCCGCCCAAACAGCAGCCGACTTCACAAAGCAAAACGCCATAGGAATTTTTCTTAAGGAAAAGACAAAGGAAATAGCGCTTAGGTTAAAGGAAATACTAACAATCAACTCCACAACCGCAGCTAATGCGGCAGAAGCAGGAGCAGTAAATGTTACCACCACTGCCAAGAAAGCGGCAACAGTGGCGCAAAGGCTATGGAATGCGGCCGTAAATGCCTTCCCCGCAATGGCAATAATAACGGCAGTCGCAGCGATTGGAGCTGGAATAGCGTTGCTAGTCCGTAGCATTTCGTCGCATAACAAGGAAATTAAGCAGGCGCAGCAGGAGGTTGATGGTTACAGGCTTGCTGTTGGAAAGCTTATAGATGCTAACAAGTACGAAATGGACATCATGCAGGCTAGCGGTGTTGCAGAGGGTGAAAATAGAAAGGAAAGAAATAAGCAAATACAGGCTGAAATAGCGGCACTTGAAAAGCAAAGGGATGCGCTTCAAAAGCTGCAGGAAAAGCAGAGCGGGAAAAAGGAGCGGGCAAAAATACTCGAGGAAACCAAAAAAATTAATGAGGATATACTAGCGCTAAGCAGGGAATTTAACATCAACATCGCAAAGCAGGAAGCCGAAGCCAGGAAGATAAAAGAGGAGGAGCTAAGGAAGCAGGTTGAGATAAATAGGAAGAAGCTAGAGGAGCAGCGCAAGTTCAACGAGAAAATGCAGCGGGTGATGAAATCGCAGCTTGAAAATAGCATGGTTGTTCGCATTGAACCTAAATTGAGCATAAAACTTCCCGACCTTAGCCCCGTTGCAGAAAAATTAAACGTAGGCCTGGAAAATGTAAACAGGGCTGCGATGGAGAAGGCGCAGGCTTTGGCGCAAAAGATAACCGATATAAATGAGGTCATAAGTAAAGCAATTACAGAGCTAGCGGTTAATGGCACTTCAATGATTGCCGATGCGATAGGCAGCCTGGCTGCTGGTGCTGATGTGGGGGATGTATTTAAAAACGTGGCAGGGCAACTGGTTTCCTTTATGGATAGCTTAGGAAAAAGTTTAATTGCCGCCGGCATTGGTGCATTGGCATTTAGAAAATTGTTATTACATCCTGGTGCAGCAATTGCCGCAGGTGCAGCACTTGTGGCGTTGGCCGCATTTGTTCGGACAAAACTTGCTGCAGGGCCGGCAGGAGGTGGTGGTGGAATGGCAGCTACGGAAGGAGGTGGAGGCGGGGGTGGTTACTCATCACCATCAACGGCAAGTAGCCCGAGCTACACGGAGTGGAGCAACAGAACTGTTAACGCAGCGCCTGTAGTTGTGTCCGGCGAGCTAAGGGCTAGCGGTTCGGAGCTTGTAGCGGTGATTAACTCGGAAAATCGCAGGAGGGAATTTTAATGGCGACCAAAAGCGTAAATTTTAAACGGGTAAGCGGTACACAGCTAACACTTAACTTCATAAATAGCGCCTATACAGGCACTATTCCTACATTCACCATCTCAAGCGATGTGGTTTTTCGTTATGACAGCGAGGGGGACGATGCCTTTGCTGCTATAAGAAAAACGAGCGTGGTGGTTTCCGTAGTGCTTGAAAATTCGGACGTCCTGGATGACTTTTTTAATGAAAATTTGAAGTTAGAGGTGGTAACCACAACCGACATGGTTTTTAGCGGCTACTACAATGGTGATGGTATTGAATTTGAGGATACCGATTACCTTAAAAAGTTGAAGCTAACATTTGTTGATGGTTTCAACGTGCTAAAAAGCATTAATTTTGAGCCTAAGGTCGGCATAACCCCTAAGCATTTAACCTACATCGGGCAGCAGCGGTTTCGCTATAAGATTGGCAAGGAAATTTTCGGTGAAATTCTATCAAAAACAGGACTTTCAAATATAGTTGTGGCTGGGCAAATTAGCAAATTTGACTACTCCGGGAATGCCATAAATACAACAGAAGGTTCGTACACAAAGGGAACTATGGCTTTTGAGACCGCTGAGCTGGATATTGACGTGTACGGCAAAACGCTTATGGACGTAATCGAAAGCATTTGCACTGCATTTGGTTACTATGCCTGCATACAGGGCGATACGATGTATTTTGTTAACATTCACCAGCTTATAAATCTAAATTCGCTGGAATATACAAAGTGGAATTTGAGTGGTGGGGTAGGAGTTATAAATTACTACGGAACAATTAGTCCTAACAAGCTGGCAATAACAAATTTTATAACAAATTTGGTAAAAACCAGCGGGAAGCAAAATGTAATAGTAAAAGCGGAAAGCGGGATAAATTTTGAGCTGGCTAAGGGATGGGAGCTATTCAAAGATATTGGAGCAGAGCTATTTAACTACGGAAACCAGCAGTGCATACAAAAAGGCTCATTAGGTAGCATTTCATTTAGTGCTAGGGATAATGTGATGGCATTTAAGGATACTGGCGCATCCAATTGGAGCGAAGGATACTGGCGTAAACATTATGTAAAAATTCCTATCAGCATTAAATATCAGTCTGGAATATTTGTTGACGTGAAAATAACAATTTCAGAACTACAATTCAAGCAGTATAATAGATATTTTGGACTTGTAGTGTGCTATGGGGATTACAGCGAAACTGGAGAAAATAAGTATTTAGTAAAAAATTTCGGTGGCTATGATTTCTATACGGATAGTAATGATGTTTTCATATTTAATAAGTACACCATAAATGCCAATGAAACGGAAGTTACTATAAATATAGCATTATGGACGTCCACAACATACAATGACATTGAATTGTTGATAGGGCAATGCTACTATGTAAATGGTTCTTACAACATTCTGGCAACCACATACATAAATGATGTAAAATGCGAGGTGAGTTATGAAGACCTTTCGTTTTACAAAGGGGAAAATTTAACTATCAACAATGCTGGTGCAAAAAAGAATATCAATTTAGATATGCCCTATTCCTTTACAATGCAGAATAGCAACATTAGTGAGGGGTACAGCATTTACAAAAATGCCATTTACTATACATCCGGTGGAAATAACATCTTGGGAGCTAAGTTTAATGACGTTAGGAATACAACAAAATACGTGCTGCAGGAGTACACCGGAAGGTTGATAGCTAGGGAGTACTCGAGAATACGGCGGGATGCAGATATAGAGGCCATTGCAGACATTTCTGTACCGGCTGAACCAACCGGCATGTTTAACATTTTTAATCGAATTTTCAAGGTGCGCAACCGCTACTACATGCCATTAAATGGCGAGTACGATATTAACACGGACAGGGTAAAAATGAGCTGCGTTGAGGTTGTGCAGGACACGTTTGAAACGAACTACCTGCTTACAGAAAGTGGAAATAACATAATTACAGAAACCGGTTTAAAAGTTGCAAAGGAGTAGATTATGGCAGATACAAAATTTTCAAGTTCAGAATTTGCGGTGCAATCATCCGTAACCGAGAGCGATAGCGTTGTGGGTTATGGCGGAACTGCAAATAAAAAGTGGACGTTCACAACGATTTGGAACTGGATAACCTCAAAGGCGAACTCGCTCTATGCCCGACTAGCTTCAACCAACACGTTCACGGCAGCTAACACGTTTAACGCTGCTACAACGTTCGGTAACGATGTTATCATTAACAGCAGGATAAAAGGGGCGAGTTTATACACGGGCTACGAGATGCAAACGTATGCCTTCCCTGCCAGCACGGCCAAATGGGTTAGGGTGCTGGTAACAAATAACGGGTCGAGCGGGGTTGGGTTTAACTTTGCAAACATAACAATTACAAGCGGTTCTAGTGAGCATACTACCATTGCTAAGGTTGCTAATAACTACAACAGAACAATTGTGCTGGATGCGCTAACGGCGCAAAAACCAACTACTAACACCCCACGAATTGAGTTTGTTCGGCACGTTTACAAAGAATCCGTATATACAGGAGAATACGGCTATTTTGAAATGTACGTTAACAACACATCCGGAAACGTAATTAACTTTACATTTAGGATGTACGACAGCTACGGATGGGCATTTGCACTAGGCGATGGGTCTATTCCAGATGGTTACATGGCAAAAGAACTGGCGCTATTTGACCAGGGAATAAATAGCCTCGAGAACATTCGTAAGTTGGTAACATTTGCAAATCCGCTAACCATAGATGCCAGGGCATACGGCAATAGCTACTACACCATTGCAACGGGGCTAAACGGCACGCTAACGGTTAACGTGAACTACCTGCAGGAGGGAAGGGAGGTAACGCTTTTGGTTTTAGGCTATACAAGTATAACGGGGGTAACGGTAGCAGTAAATAACGAATTCAATGATTCAATTGCACTGCTCACCAAAACCGATGCCTACCCATTCGCAGCAGGAAGCAGGGCTTTCATTACGGTAAAAAATGTTGGGCAGGAGCTGGCCATTGTAAAAATCGAAAAATATGGGTAATCAGAAAGTTGGGAGTAACCTGAACGAGTTAAACGTTTTGCTCGCCGAAATGCGGGGGCAAATAGAAAGCATCAACATTAAAGTTGGACTGGTTCTCGAGCAGACTAAAAAAATAAACGAACGGGTGGACACGCTAGAGGAATGGAAGCATGAGCATTTGTTAAAATCGTCCGAAGAATTTTTGGAGTACAAATTCGTTAAAAAGTACCCGAAAGTTAGCTTGTTGGTGCTGCTGTTGCTGCTAGCGGTGATGGTGGTAAGCCTATTTACGAAAGGAATCAACATTTAAAAATTAAGCATATGGGATTAAAAGGACTATTTAGTAGTGGCGCTTCGACACTTGTTGAAAAGGTTGGTGAGGCAATTGACAGGAATGTTACCAGCGATGAGGAGCGTCTTAGGTTGAAAGTTGAGCTGGACAAAATTCATAACGACTATGAGGGCGAGCTAACCAAGCGGTTACAGGCCGATGCCCAGAGCGATAGCTGGTTGAGCAAAAATGTTAGGCCGCTGACGCTCATTACGCTGCTTTTCTTATTCCTGCTATTTTCGACCCTTGATGCTTTCAAGGCAATCGTAATCAGCCAGCAGTACATTGATTTGCTGGGCGAAATGAGCTTAACGGCATTGGCATTCTACTTTGGTAGTAGGGGAGTTGAAAAGATTACAAATACGTTAAAACGGTAAAAACATGACGGAAAATGAGGCAAGAAAGCTAAAGCTAAGCGAACATTTTAGCCTATGGGAATTTCTTTACAGCGATACCGCCGTGAAACATGGGTTGATGGGTAAGCAGCTAGAAATAAGTAGCGAGCATGTTTACAACCTTAAACGTTTGTGCGACAATGTATTAGAGCCGTTACGGTTAAAATTCGGAGTTGTGGTGGTAACGAGCGGTTACAGGTGTAAGGAGTTGAATAGAATTGTTGGCAGTTCCCCGACCTCGCAGCACACGGTTGGAGAGGCTGCCGACGTAACCGTTTCAAAAGGCAACAGGGAAGCGTTTGAATGGCTTGCAAAAAATGTGGTGTTCGACCAGCTAATTGACGAGTACAACTTTTCGTGGGTTCACGTGAGCCACAAAGCAGCAAATAACCGGTTCATGCTGCTAAAAATTGATAGTGGCGGAACGAAAAGGATAACCATAAAATAGGTAAAAAGCTCAAATGCAAATAGATAGCCCTAATTAGGGCTATTTTTTTTAACACTTCTTTTAACACTCTTTAACACAAAAAATTTGGAGGTAGGAAAATGCCGCTGTATCTTTACAGTACTAAAATGATAAAAGATTTTAGCCGAGCGTTGCGAGGATCAACGCCTCCGTTTTGGCAAACGTACAAATGCCGGGTGTGACTACTCTTTACGAAGTCCTGCAGTCCTGCACCTACATAGCAGAAAGCAGAATTCGCAACAAGCGATACGGCCGGTTTAATTCAGTTACGGCTATAAAAAATAAAGAATAGAGCGGTTAAGTGATTTTCGATTTATCATTTTCACTCTGCATGAAGTTTCTATGTGTTTTTTTTAAACCCTCGTTAAACGTTTTTAGAGCGTTGAAAAGATCGGATCTTTGCGAGGGTGCAATTTACTAACTTAAAATTTACAGCCATGAAAGCAACAATAGGACATTTGTGGGAAACAGGTCGTGAAATTATTACCTTTGACAATTCAGAATTTGATAGACCCAATGATTTCGGTCAGTTGAAAAAATGTACCAACGTAATTGTTGGAGAAAAAATAGATGAAGACTCTAGGTGTAAAACTAGGGAGGTTCTAATTGATGACAAAATATATTTTGTTATACCTGTACGCATACAACATCCAGCGGGAGGTGAGATGTGCGTACTTGAGATAATGTAAAAACTTGCATAGTGGAAAAACTTTTTAAATTTTCTCACACAAATGTTTGATACAAGCAGTATCGTAGCACTTGCAGGTAACGGCTGCGTGCAAATTTGTCGTTTTAATGCAATTTGCACGCTGTTATAAACTGGGCGAGTTAAAACGATAAACTAACAATTGAAACAATAAAATAAAAAGCAAGGAGGCTTTCATGAAAATAAAAACAATAGATGAAATAATTAACTCAAATACTGCCAATAAGTGCAGAGAATATACAGATGAAAGAGTTAAACAAATGTTAATCGAAGCAAGCCGACAGGCTTTTGATGCGGGAACTGATTTTGGGTATGCAAATGGTACAAGCGGAACTTGTTATGAAACTGAAAGCGAGTTTAATAGTTTTAATTCTTACTTAAATAGCATATTGAAATGAGTGTAAAACAAAAAGATATACAAACAAAATTAATATTCAAGCGAGCCAGAAGCTTCAATAAGTCCGTAGGGCAACGGCGAGTATAATGGATAAAGAACTACATGATAAAGCGTGGAACTTATTAGACGAAAAGGGTCTAACTACTGGTGAAAAAATGATGGTGAGGAGGAGTTTTGCCAGCACCTACCAAAACGAGTATCCCTACATAGTTGTTAAAAACAATAAAAGGGGGGAAAAATACTATGTATCAGGCATTGAGGAAATTAAAATTTTAATGTTTAGTACAAAAAATGAGGTAATTCTGGCAAATGCTATTTATGAAAACGTGAAGGGTAAATTTGAAATTAACGAATTTATACAGATTCTAAAGTTTACCTTTAGAATTATGAACGTATCGAGTAAGTGGAGTTAAAGATTACTGATAATAAACATGTATATTAGGCGAGCCAGAAGCCAAAAACAAGTCCTAAGGGCATGGGCAAATAAGATGAAAGCAAGAGAATTAAAGAAATTGAACAAAGAATTGAGAGAATTTATTGATGAAAGTTCATCTGAAAATTTAAGAG